>Ga0181532_10000252_pt1 | contig 56661 bp, 43 predicted proteins | sample PEATcosm2014_Bin_33_FD_119768 | JGI IMG/M metagenome (GOLD analysis project Ga0181532, IMG submission 119768) | Peatland microbial communities from MTU Mesocosm Facility, Houghton, MI, USA - PEATcosm2014_Bin11_30_metaG | ecosystem: Environmental > Terrestrial > Soil > Wetlands > Peat | place... | reverse complement strand
GTTGCAACACCTGAATCTACATCTCCCCCACTCGCTGGAAATGGCCCAAGTGTAGTGAAGACTCGGGCATGTCCGTGTTGAAAACACAGGTGTTTATTCTTCAAACTGCGGAACTTGGGCTAGATTCCTGGGGTGAACCCCTAAGGTGGCACAAATTATTTGGACACAGTTTCCGCTTTCTAATTGATACCATCCTGCTCAAGCCTATTTAAAGACCCGTGTCGAATCCAATTCTTGGGCAGCACAGTCATAGCTTTTAGGAGATATTTGCAGGTCGAAGAATTGAAGAATTCGCAGTAACCTGCCTTCGACGAGCTCTTGACCGGAGCCTCTCGCGCACTCACCTGCTCCGCCTTCGCGCGGATCAAAGGATCAACCAAATCGCTATGGCAGAAACGTAGCAGGACTGGGAATCCTGGAGGAACCATGGCCAAATAAAGAGAATTTCGCGAAAGTCTCACTTATTTTTCGGGATCGGTTTTTGCGCGGCCGGTATTCGCTTGCTGTAACAATATTGACACTCCAATAGAGACGGTGTTGACTGTACGGAAAGCTGGAGGAAGCTCGCCATATTCATACTTAACTGTAATGCTGAACGGCTTGGCGACTGTAAAATTTAGCTGAGTTAGCAGGTGGTTTCGCACCTGGGTCGACAGCACGGGAGTACTAACAGTCTTACCTGTTGCACTGATATAGTGGGTATAGGTGAAGATTTCGTTTGTTGCGGGTATTCGAACTGTATCAGTGGCCGTCAAGCCAATTTGTTGTAGGAGTTTCCAGTTCGTCTTGTATGTGAGACTAATCGACGTCCCAAACACACCTCGAAAAATGAACCCGCTGCCTCCCTTTTCAAGAGCGTTGCTAAGATTCGTGCCTGTGGCAAAGCCGAAATAAGGATACATAGATGCGGTAAAGTGGTTAAGGCTCCCATTCCTCTGTGGATATAGGCGTAACGGAATCTCGAGTATCGGACTCGAGATAAACGTCTGGGTCGTAGTCTGGCGATCAAATTCAAGGCCCGCGAAGTCCCAGTTAAGTAAGACCCCTTGGGCCACCCCAAAATGACTGGCCACTGGAACCCACTGTAGCAGCCCTGATACCAAGAAGCTGTCGGGGTCTGCCGTTGGCCTGTCGTTTGTAGCTACAGTTGCAACGCCACCTAAATAGATTCCCGAAGTAGCGACCTCTTTCACGAGGCTTCCTTGGGCATTTATGGTGTATTGCGCTGAAGAATGGAGAGCTGGACCGTAGCTCCCTGTGAGGTAATTGTCAGATTGGCTTTGGTTAGGTGCTGCTTTGAACCAAGAGGTTAATAGTGTCTTCTCCGGCGGATTCCACATGAATTGCGTCCCGTCGAAGGAGACCATTAGCGACGCTACATCGCTTGTAAGAGTGTTCTCTGGCAGGGTCAAAACAACAGTCTGTTTATCGGGCGTGACCAAAATAGCTGGATCTCCAGTCTGCGTCCGCGCGGGCGGGATGGGATTAGAGTTAGCGAGCGTGCCTACAATCGTCTTGGTCCACATGGCTACATTGTTTGCGATGGTACCCTGAAGATAAAGAGGAGGCGGAGCTGCACCTGGGGCAGGAGGGGCCTTATAATAAATGACCAAGGTCCACTCGGAAACGGCAGAGGGATTTGTAAGATCCGGAACGGCGCTCTTAAATGTTACTAAAACCTGCTGAGTGAAAGTACCGGTCTTGGGATCCGGTGTCGCATCGACATCCACTATAGTAGGCTTCTTGGGTTTTGTGGCGGCCTTTTGTGGTGAGCCCGCAGCCAGTGGCGGCATAGAAGCAAGCGCAAGAAAGCAAAAAACTAGTGTTTGGCGCATTTATTATACCCTCATAGGCTCGAACAGCTTTCAAGAATTAAGTCATTCCGGGGGGCAACTTTGGATTGCTACTACTACATCCCAAAGCTTATTGCTGGAAGAAGCAGGAATACCACCCGATTTGTAGCCAGCTGAGAGCACTCCTTTCTGCACGCAGGCTTGAAAGATACGTGGATCAAGACCTGGAATATCACCAATCTGAGTTGTTAGGTCGGTTTGCCCCGCGCACTCGGTAACAATGTCGTAGGCCCTCGAAGGTCCTAGTACATTTGGAATATCGGCTGTCGAAAGATGGTCGAGAGCATTGGATGCGACTGTCCCGCCTGATTCCCGTGCTGCGCGTAGCTGGTGCGTGTGCAGGCGAGAGACAGATTGGGTCACTCCAAACAGCTTATCCAACAAATCATGACTGTCAGAATACTTAATTCTCAGTTCATTTTTGCCGAAGGTAATAGCACTAGATTTCGTACTGCCACGAGACTTAGAGGGTGCCTCGGCCATTTTCGATGCTTGTTTCTTTGCAGTCATTTTGTCACCTCAAGGAAGTTGAAATTAAGTTAGAAGATCTCAATACGCCCACCAGGGAGTCTTGGGCTCATTGGCAACTGCTTGTAGGTCGATACTCGTTAGTACCCTTCGACCGTAGAAGAACGGCAAGCCCCAATCAAATGTGCATGCCCCTTGATCATTCTGGCATGGCGGATTTCCGCCCGACGAAGCGATATATCCAAAAGCCGCAGCTCCTGGGTTGTTCTCGATGTCCGTTTGAAAGTTATCCACCTCAAAGTTAACCGTTCCGGTGCCTACATTGCTCGCACCTTCGTTCATCGCCGAAAGAAATAACGGCGGATTTACAGGACAGTAGGAGAAGCCGTCAGAACATAATTGAATTCCTGTGACATTAGGGAAGAAGAGTTCGTTCGATCCACTATCGATATAGCTCATGGTGAGTTGCTGGCCACTGAACACGGTCGTGAAAAAATTCTTACTGTCAATCGCAAACACCGTTGCAGTGCCAGCGCTATTGTTCGGCTGCGTGTTAATTCCGAAGGTCATAGTTCCCGCCACGGCCGTCATTGCCGTTCCGACCGAAGGGAACTCCAGAATTTCGCCGTTGTTGTCCGTTGCAAACGCTGCGATAGGATTAGCAAGCTGCTGCACCTTGGGTAGCAATGTGGGCGCGCAACCCTCACTGCCGAAGCAAACGAAGTAAGTTGGCGGCGGACTCGATGCTGAGCTTGGATCACAATAGTTGAGTCCAGCCAAAGTGCAATCGGTTGGTTCATCGCCAACACCTAGAATTCCGTTTCCCGGAAATACCTGTTGGCTATCGGCGTCCGTGCCACCATTCGAGCATTTTTTCGGTATGGGAAATTCTGTGGGATCCGCGATGAGCTGAATCGAGATCCCTTTGGCCTTCTCACCAGCCAAATATACGTCTGCGGGGGCCACCTTTCCCCATAGGAACTGCATGTCTGCGAACGACTGACACGCGTTTAACGATCCCCCACTCAGATTAATCGGTTGCAAAGGAATGCTGAGTTGCGATTGAAAGATGCGAAGCCCCACCGAACCGGTGTCGACCAGAATTCCATCGATGCTTTGACAATTCGAGGTCCCCGGTGCGCAGATTAGAACCGAAGTGTATGGAGCATTGAGATGGATCAGTTTCGGGTTAGGCCCACCATCCACCGCAATGGGCTGGACATTCTGTTGACCTGGCGCCACAACCTTCACCACCAACGGGGCCGTTTCCGTGGAGTTTGCGTCCGAAGTCGCTGTTAAGGTCACAATGAAGTTGCTGTTCACGTCTTCCGGAGCCTCATAAGTGACAGATGTCGACGTCTGATAGAGCAACGAACCTGTGTTTGGACTCAGACTCCACATCACACCTTTCTTGTTTGGATCATTGGAGACCGTCGCGGAAACGGTTAAGGCCGCCCCCTGGTTCAAAATTTGAGGAATGTTTGGAGTCAACGAGACCACTGCCGGCGTGGTCGGCGTGCTTGTGCACCCAGCGAGCAGCACCACTCCAACTGCCATCGTCAATCCATAAAATGCGCGCAAACGGTGAGTCCTCGTCAGCGAATTTCTTCCAGCCTGGCTTCTTTCGGAACATTTTGGGGCAAGTAAGCTCTGCCGTAGTACCAACCCATGTGTCCGTTGGACTGGAATACAAAGTCGGGTAGGTGTATGTCGAGAGGTCGGCGGCCAACATACTCCCTTGTCTCGGCCTTTACAGCTGCGGAGTACTTGTCGAAGTAGCTGCCCAAAAACTGATACATCTCCGGAACGAAACGACCCTCCCAGGCGATTGCAAAGACCATTCCGTCCGGTCTGACAAATTCCCGAACGGTCGTCCCTGTCGGACCATCGATTTCGAAGATCATGTAATGTTGCTTATTCCGCACATGAAGGGTGCCTTGCGTATGCTCAATGTCTCGATAAACGGACGATGTGTCCCCACCCAGTTCAGCAGATGCCAGAGTCGAGACTAAAAGAAGGACACACAACAGGCGAAGAAATACAACAGGAGTCTCCATGCCAAATCTCACGAACCATGGAGGATTCTTCATCGCAAGCTTTCCTGAGCCCACACAGTACTTAGGTCACTATGCAGAGACCTTAAAATCGAACCGGCCCAGCGCAGCACGGGGCACCAGGTTCAGAGTGCACCGAACTGTACGTGTTGCCAAATTTATTGTCAAGCTAAATACCATGGGTCCAAGCGCGACTTTTCAGTTCGAGTAGCTCGGTCCGCAACAATCGATTCGTGGACCGTTATTTCAAAATAAAAACTTCCGATGATCGTTCATTCAGACTACATTCTGGTACCTTGATTGCCGCTACGCCGTACGCCGCGGCCAACGTGCCATCCCAAGGGGAGTTCCTCGAATGAAAGATATATCTAATCAATCAGCTAGCACTCACGATCCCCGGGGCAGTTTGGTGATACTCGGAAGCGGTATCGCGGCCATTGCCCACCTGACGCTCGAAGCAATTGGACACTTAAAAGAAGCAGACGTCGTCTTCTACCACGCCAATAGTGGCGTCGTGGCGTCCTACATTCGTGAGTTGAACGGTAATGCTGTGGATCTATACGAATTCTACGGGGAAGGAAAAATACGCACGGTGACCTACGTTCAAATGGCGGAGCTAATGCTCCGTAAAGTCAGAGCGGGCCTGTTCGTAGTGGGCCTTTTCCACGGACATCCTGGGTTTTTTGTCCACGCCGCTCGCCGCTCACTCGAAATAGCAAGAATGGAAGGATACCCGACCGCTTTAATCCCAGCGATCTCGGCGGTCGATTGCCTGTTTGCAGATCTTAGAATCGACCCAGGTGTCTCCGGCGTTCAGATTCTCAAGGCCAGCCATGTTCTCAAAGAGAATGCGAGCCTAGCGACCGAGAGTAACGTCGTGCTTATTCAGGTGGGGTCAGTCGGTGACAATACTTTCTCGTTTTCAGGGTTTAAGCAAGCGAAGCTCGAGCTCCTGTTCGATCGGCTTATTTCGATCTACGGCGAAGATCACGATTCCGTTTGGTATGTAGCTCCCATTTTCCCTGGGTTTGATCCAATAATAAGTGTGAGGAAACTACGTGAGTATAAGAACCATTCTCTGCGAGACACTTTGCACGCCGCAACTCTCTATTTGCCTCCCGCAGGCATTCCCTATGCTTCGATGACCTCTTGGCAGGCATTCAAGGGCCGAGAGCCGTACGGCCAGTTCGAGGCGACTGCAATCTCTGAGCTTGAGACGCATCAGACACCACCAGGATACAAGCTTCGCGGCGCCTCGCCAGCCATGGTACGCGCGGTCTCGGACATTGCAACTGGACCGCACAGCGCACTGACTTTTCGCAACGCGCCCTCACAGTTCGCGGAATCGCATGCTGAGCTAACTACCCAAGAACAAGAGGCCCTCCTGAGCCGCGATACTGGCAAAATGCGAACGGTCACCACCAAACAGCTCAAAACGATCTAGATTGGGATGCGTCGTCAATTTTGGTCACAGGGGCATGCGACGCAAATACCCTATGTGGTTCAGCTTCTTGAAGTCGGGGCAGGAATCGGCGTCGTGCCGCCACCGGGCCAAGCGAAATTCAACTTGACTGCCCAGCCCGATACGACTGGCTTGCCGTTCTGAATGCTCGCCGTGAAGCCACCAGAAAAATACGTCCCGTCAGGGGCTCCGGGGATCTGCATGCTCGGAATAGTGACTGGCGTTGGAGCCGTCTGGGAAGCCCCACCAGCGAGACCACTTGGTTCAACGGCAGCGGCGAAGTCCTCCTCGTCATCGTCGTCATCGTCGTCATCGTCGTCATCGGGCGGAGGTGGTGGAGGTGGAGGTGGCGGAGGTGGAGGTGGCGGTGGCGGTGGCGGTGGCGGTGGATTGTCATTTTCATCGTCATCATCATCGTCGGGCGGGGGTGGAGATGGCTCGTCAAAACCTGGCGGCGGGGGTGGCCAGTTGGCGTCCGACGGATCTGGCGGAAAGCCTGTCAACTGAGGATCGACAGGCGGCGGCGTAGCTGTAGGCATTGCTGTGGTTCCCCCTCCGATCTGGAACACAACCATCCACGAAGTAATGGAAGGAGTTCCATTTGAATTCACAGAGAAATTGAGGTGCTCGACACCTATCGAAACCCCATCCAGTCCGGGAACTGGAATGAAGATCGGCGGAACGGTCACGTTGTAAGATTGGGGGGCCGGTTTCTTTGCCATCGTGATACCTCTTCAGCGAGTTCTTATATCGGAGTGTATGCTTTACTTCGCCGCTACGTAACGGGCAAAATACTAACATAACTCCTTAAAAAAACGCACTGATATTTCGCTTCATCCACAAGTTGCTTCGATGCCGCGAGTGAATAGAGTCCCAGTCGGGTTCTTGGCTGAGTTGTTTCTGGATAATCGTCAGTTTCACCCCAATCGTTGAAGAACGGCGCGTTCGACGGCAGTTGGCAATCTACCCGGATTACATATGATTGAGTTCAGGGCATTGTTGCCGTCAAAGCCCATGTGTCACAGTCATGAGTTGGTCAGTCACTGACACCAGGCTGCCACTATGCAACGGCGAGTAGTGTGTTATGGCTCTCCTCAAACACTAGAGAGTTCCATTCGGGCCGTCGGATAACACCGAGGCCAATTGTTTGCGCTGACGGTCAGCGCCCTTCAAACGCGGTTCTCCAAGTTGTTTTTTGATTTGAAGCAGGGAACCTGGATGAGCCGGCATAGGTACCTAGTTGATGAAGTCGGCCCGGAACGGTCTTGGCGTGTGGTACGGAACGAATCTCATGTCTCGATTCAAACCTAGAACGATCAGCCAGTTACTCGGCGCCCCGTCAGTTGAAGTTGTTTTGGTGGGCCGGATGGTAGCCTAGTTGGAGCGAATGACTTTGAGTGCCGACTCAATCTCTGGTGGAAGCTGCGCTCCATGACCGGCCTCAAGTGCGGCAGACAACGGCGTCGCGACAGTTGCGACGCCTTCCTTGGAACGGATCTTCGCCTGCACTGTGAAGTCGCCATATGATGTGAGATCCTCGGCGAAACCGGCGGCGCGGTCGCGAGATTCGCGCACTGGGTCATAATAGCTTTCGTGCAACTTATAGGTAACGGCATAGGTATCGTCGGGAACGTTCTCGACGTAAAGGCGAATGCGATAGTGTTTGCGGTCTCCACGTTTGACGAATGCGGGGAGACCGTTCGCATCCAGTTCGAACGTCGCCTTAATCACAGGCGAAGGCATCATACAGCACCTCCTGAGGTGGGAGGCCGCAGGCCGAGTGGATCCACAGGCGCCCAGTCACTCTCGTAAAGTCCGCACAACCTGTTGAGTTCCTTCTCCACTTCCGCTTCGATCGCCGGGGCAAAGGGTGTCCAAGGCCACGAGTTTTCCTGAATACTACGATCCACCGTGGGTCGAATCCTCTTCTCTAGTAGTTCAGTTAAGCCTGGCATTGGATCTGACTGCCTGAGGGAAACGGGCAGGTTCGCTTCTGCCTGCCGCAGAATTTGGGTGCAACTCTTCGCCAACACGGCGCGCTTCTGGCCATCCTCTCTGTTGAATGTGACACGGAGGATAATCCATATGATGACGAGAGCGGCTGCTGGATAATAGAGGAAAATCGGCACAGAACCAAGAACGGTTGAGAAGCTCTGAGTGGGCGCCGGTTCGTTTTGCGGGCTAACCGGAGAACGTAGGAACGTTAGAAGAGGGGTGGTGATCCCGATGGCCGCCAGAGCCACCACCAAGTCCGTTGTGTATCCGAATATTGAATGAAGGACAAAAAACCACTGAAGCCGGAGGCGGCGAGCCGAGATAAGGTACGGTAGGACATCCCGCTCCAGAGTCCTTTTCACTGGATGGCTTGCCATGGCACACTCCGAATCCCAGCTGTGGCTTCGCCCAGACGCGGAACTAATAGGATGCAAGATTATCATCGTTCAAGTCGCTCTCATAGGCAATAACCACTAGAGGAAAAATGAAGATTGGAGACGGAATTCTAAATCACGTTTCCGAGGCGAACCTCAACTCATATTTGCTGTCTTAACATGCCGGCCTCGCGACGGCCCAAGTAAACTGTTTGGCGTTCATCCTAACAGAGCTCGGACCGAACGAGGCCGGGATGCAAATTATAGGAAATCGAATTTCTGGTGGGTCATGCGGCAGTGATTCGAGTGGCCGAACCGCGAAAGCAAAAACATGATCGCATACTTACTGTTGTCGTTGCTGGTTGACAATAGAGAAGGAATTTTTGGATTTGCGCCACCGCCACCAATGGGTGAGCCTGCGGGTCAAAATACAAAATGCCCTGCAGGCAATGGCCCTGGCAAATGGCCTGCGATCAAACTTGACCCCAAAGTAAACAAACAAAGTTCTTTTCATTTAGTGCACGTACACACTCATATATTGACGCGGAGCTGTTCATCAAGTAAACTCTGCCGCCACAGACGTTCATTTGGCGCAAGAGGTCACAATCGGGGCCGATATGCCGAGACAGCTGGGCTTTACGAATGCAATCTCAGCAACAGACCAGGTGGTGTTGGGCAGCCGTATCCGCTAGCATCGACGCGTACTTCAATAGTGCGGGGCCATCTGGCGGCCCGTGGACTCAATGCCAGATCGCGAGTGCCGTGCGTAACGACCCAACATGCTGTCAGAATGGCACCTCACCGAACTGCAATCACGACGACCTTCTGGATACTGCACTCACGAAGGTAGGTCATTTAGCTGGGCAGCCTACGGCTAATGCCATCTCTTACGCAACTGTGTCCCGGGAAATCGATAACAATAGGCCAGTCGCAGTCAGAATCGGGTGGTACGGAGACGGTGGCCATTTTGTAGTTTTGAGCGGGTACGACGACTCGAGCGGAGCGCAGAATGTAGACGTGGGAGACCCTTGGTATGGACCATCCACTTACGACTATAGCCAATTTTGTACTGCATACCAGAGCGGTGCCGGACAATGGACCTACACATATCCGGTAGCCTAGGAGTTCGTGATGCCTCTAGATTTTCCAGCGCCACCAAAAGAGTCAATCGTTTCTTTAAATGAGGGCTTGGGCCGTCTGCCTGCGCGGAACAAATATGCGTATAGGACAGAGGCGGCCGGAGGCGAGCAACCTGAAGTGTCACTTCCGCATGAAGTATTTGTTCTGAATCCCGAGCAAATAACCGCAGGCAAAGGAGTCGCTGATGCCAAGCCTGTTTCGTGGCGATACGTTCTGAATCAACCGACGGGAGGCGCGCTCATGGAGAACTCCGCTACCGCGACGGCCGAGGTTGTCTACAGAGACGGAGCGCACATCTTTTCGAATCTGCAGCATGGTTGGCTAGCTAATGCCACTCGCCGAGCGATAGATGTTGCTGCCAAACTGCCGGCAGTACAAGCTGGATCTTTCGACCTTCGAGTTTTGAGAATTCCAGCGGAACGGGTGGACTCGCTTTGGTTGAAGAACAACACTACGAATGCCGATATCGTGGTGCCGATTCGTTCAGCAATTGATGTGGTTACGGCATTCCAACCCTACTCGGCTGACGAGTTTCTATCAAAGATCCGGGAGCATCTCGCGATGAAGGAGCCCTTCGACGACAGGCCCAAGAACTTCCAAGGTTGACGGAGGAACGCAGTATGCTTTTATTCAAATTGTTGATTCTTCTAGCCGCTGCCACCTTTCTTGCTGTTGAAGTGGTGGGTCAGGCTGTGAGCGTGGTGGGCACAGGACCTGTAGGTCCGGGTGGACACATGGATGTATTTCTGAAAGTCGAGCCGCTCTCCAAGGGTGCAAAAATCCCCGACCTTTCGGTAAAGGATGTAACAGAAGCTTCAGGAGCTGACACTAGTGGTTTCCAATTAATCGGAGCCCCCGACCCCGTTGGCCACTCAAGTACACGAGCCTTTTGGAGAACGTCCTGGATGACGAATAGCCAAGTCCTTAATCGCACCCCGACGCGAACGCTCCTCGTCCAGTTCGGGGATTTAAGCGAACTAGTTTCTGTGACTGTCCAAAAGCCTGGAGTTCCGCAAGTCACAGTGGTTGGCCCGGGGACGCCGCTGAACCTCAACAACTCCCATTCAATCTCGTTTGGAATCGTCACTTCGGGAAGCTTGACGAACGTGAAGCCGTCGTTCTCGACGCTGCTAGAAGAGAAGACCGGTGAGGTTATCAGTGTCGACAAACTCTCTGTGAGCACTGTCTCCGGGCAGACGGGCACAGGAATCGCGGTGAACGACCCAAGTCAGGTCGTCTGGCTAACCGTAGCCTCAGACTTCGACAAGCCCGGCAAGTTTACAGGGAACGTAAGTCTTAGCTCGCAACAGAAGGCTGATTTAGGGACATTCGCGATCACGGTGTACTCGACAGCCGGCTGGCGAAAGCTTGTCGGCGCTTTATTCCTCGTGCTCGGAGTAGCTATTTATTTTGGGGTCGCAATCTGGGCAAAAGCGAGGAACAAACAGCTGCTGGCTGCTTTGCCAGCGGCTCGCTTGCGAGAACAAGCTCAATTGTTAAAAAACACCGTGACAAAAGCATCGAACACCACGCAAGTAAAGTTCAATAATCTTCTTGGCCCAACTGCGGATCCATATTCGCTGGATTCAGTAATCGACTCCCTCGAGACTTCGCAGCTAAAAGCAAAAGGGCGGTTACCCCAGAATTATTTCAGCGCGTTCTCCGACCAGGATCCTTCGGCGGCATATCAGACATTCCTAGCTGGGGTCGCTGCTCGTATTGCTGTTCTCGACACTATTGTGCGGTGGGGGATCGGAAATGTACTGAGACAATGGGACGACCTGCTAGTGGGCGGACAGAAGCAAGCTGGAACGATGGCTTTGCAGAATCTTGACACCCTTGCGGCCTCGGGTTTGCCCCAAGACCAGGTTACGCTGCAGGTGCAGAACATTATCTCCACGTTAGCGGCCACTCTGTTGCCGCCAGCGGCAGCTCAGGCTGGTGTGAATCAGGCGGGGGGTGGAGGGCGACTATCTTATTGGCCTGCCGAACTTGGGTCGCAAGAGATTACATTGCGACTGGAACATTTGAGCATATTTGTGTGGGTGTTGTGGGCTGTGACCACGGTGTTTGTGGGCTTATGCGCCCTCGTATTATTTAGTGACGCGTTTGGACGAACTCAAGACTGGATTCAATGCCTACTATGGGGTATCGGAATGCCAGCAGTGGCGAATGGATTCGGCGCAATGAACGCGAACTCTGTGTCCTCGGCATTGTCCTTTTCATTGCCCCGATAACAGAACTCTGCCGTCCTCACCTTTTGACTGCCCCGAACTCGGCGTGCTAGCCCGTCCTACGATAAGAGAGGAAACAGAAATTCTTGAGGTTCCTCAGGATTGGCTAGCCATTTTACGAGGCGATGGTTCTTCGGCATATTCAACCGATGGGTCCCGACGAAGCTTGTTCAGAGTTGAAACCAGGGCGGAAGGCTGTACTTCTAAAACAAACAGCCGTGCCAGATCGTCGTCGGAATCATCTGGAAAAGTCTGTGTCACCCTGAGAACGCCGGGCCAATTGGCTACGACATTCGCGAAGCTGTGGGCCTCGGTTCCAGCGCCCACTTTGAAGGAGAACTGAACGCCTCGGGCGGCTTGATTGTTGGCACTCTTATGCACCTACTTAGTTTACCGCCGCCCTGAGGTCTAGTAAACCTGATCCGAGTTCAGCTGTGCGTTTCCTGCCACTCATGGCTGGCACGGCAGCTGCAGTGCTCTTGAGGCGATCAATGATATCTCTTGCCGAAAGGCGTGGTTTTGCAGCAAGTAAGAGCGAGGCGGCAGCAGTGACGTGAGGTGCGGCCATCGAAGTGCCGTTCCACGACGCATAACCAGTCTGATCTGCCAATGGCCGATATATGGACGTCTTAATGGGTAGAGTTGACAGGATGTTTGTCCCAGGTGCGCTCATCGCGATGTGATTTCCAGTATTAGAAAAAAGCGCCCTGTTATCCGTTTCATTGGTGGCGCCCACGGCAACTACCCCGCCATAGGCGGCAGGATATGCCGTCGGGTTACCGCGCTCATAATCGTTCCCCATTGCAGAGACGACGACGATTTCAGCTGCCATAAGCTTCTGGAAGAGCATCTGTTCTGTAGAGCTACTCTTTCTACCGGCGATGCTCAAATTGAGGACACGCATTCCCGCGGTCTGGACAGCTCTTAAGGCGCGCAGATATGGAAGTTCATCGACGTAAAACTCGCCGTCACTCTCTGGAGTCTCACGGAAGATTTTCCAGACATGAATCTTGCAATTACTGATGCCTGTAACTCCCACGCGATTTTTGGGATTGGCCGCGATGATGCCGCAGACGTGGGTTCCATGCCCGACGATGTCCTCTTCACTTACGCCATCATGATCATAGCTAGCGATGACAGAAGACCCGAGATCAGGGTGAGAAAGATCGACACCGGTATCCAGAACAGCCACGTTGACCTGACTTGCGTCAAGGTTAAGACCTGTGTCGAACCAGTGAATTGCACGGAGTCCCCATTGCCGGTTGACCATCGGATTTACAGTTCCCGGGACAGGTGTCGCAGTCGCAGCCCATCGGGCGGGGACGGGCTCGCAATATTGAACCCCTCGAACGCTTTTTAGCTCCTTTATAATCGGAGCCACTTCAGTCTTCGAGGTTACGCGCACAAGGTTGATTCCCTGCAGATCTTTGTCCTCTACTTCGCGCACGCTTTTCGCGAAGGCTACTGCGTGGGTTCTCGACCCGGTAGAGTACCCCGCGGTCGCAGTTGAAGCCAGTCCCGCGCCGCCTGCGGCGGCTGCGACTATTCCTTGGGCTGGAACATCTGCAAATACCGGTATCACAGCCTGAATCAGTCTTTGACGCCTCAACTCGCGGAAAGGTTCCTCTATAGGATCCGGCAACCGTAACGATCTCAGAGTGGCCACGCTAGCGGTATTGAGATCCGGCAGGTCCGCAACAAGACCCTGTTTGACTTTAACGATGAATATTCCTGGAAGATAATCTGGACGATCAGACGTCTCGGATCCCGCTTGTGCTCGACGGGTGATACGAAGTGGGATCATAGCGGCCTCCTGAGGGCTGCTGGGACTAAAGAGGTCGCGCCGCTGCAGTCATCCCGGAGCTACCTATCAACTTTTTGCAGAGTATATAGGGTTTGGTCGGTTGTCAACGGACTGGTAGGCTGGTTTAGTGGGTCCGATTGAATTTCACTGATTGAAAGATCTGAGGGCTAGGACTCTTATTTCTTCTCTAGATATAAGCGTCACAACCAGAGGCGTCTAAGGTGTAATCGGCGCATAATCGATTTTCACGACGGCGATATTAGGATTGCTGGGCATCGTTCCAAATAAACAGCCGCTTTGGGAAGGAATCCCATTGGCACGAATAAACCGCGGTGATAGAAAAGATGCATTAGTTCTCAGCGATTCTTCGGCTGACGATTAGGCCTTCTGAATATGCCCTTCTCCGAGACACAGCCAACACGAGAGGATTACTGGCGGTCGGTAATCCTATTCGGCCGTAATGTCGCGTCTTACAAATTTGCGCTGGCTAAATCACTACTCGAGCTCGCCACGAATGAACCGAATTTCATAAGGCTCAACGAATTGGCGGTTCCCTTTTCTCGGCATGTCGCTGAACATCTCGCCCGAGTGGACAAGCAAGCGACGTCTTCCTCCAGCCGCTTCCTCGAAGCCTGCCGGCAATTCAATGCCGGCGGGTTTGGCCAAGATGCACTTGTGCAAAAGACCGTATCGTTAGGCTTCCAGAACGTCATTGACGCATTTCATGTGGTCAACCGAGAGGCAATACCGGTCCGGTTCTTTCTGGACGAGCGCAAGCAGAGAGGCGGCATCGTCATTACTGACGACTTTCTGAAGCTGAAGGAAACGTTCCAGTTTGCTAACCTGCCGCTCGAAATCGAGGCGCGATGGCGACTGGTAGAAACGGCTTGGGACCTGAGCCTGCATCCTGCGCTTCTTTCAGTCCGATATGACCGCGACGCATCGGCATTCTATGTTTGGAATCTCAAACGGGAGCGAATTGACGTCACCTCATCACGGGACGCCTTGGATGGCTACCAAAAAGGAAAATGCTTCTACTGTCTGCGAGAAATCAGCATCGTACCGACAAGTCCGAAGCTGGCCGACGTGGACCACTTCTTCCCACACACCCTTCTTGTTCGTGGCGATATCGACCAGAACCTGGACGGGGTTTGGAACCTGGTTCTGGCATGTCAGGAGTGCAATCGAGGGCAGAAGGGCAAGGCAACGCGCATTCCGAAAATTAGATACTTAGAGCGACTCCATCAGCGAAATAATTACCTGATTGAGAGCCATCACCCACTTCGAGACACGCTCATATCTCAAACTGGAGCAACGGAATTCTCGCGGCAACAATTCCTCCAGCAGCAGTATGTGGCAGCCAAATCATTACTTATCCACGAGTGGGCTCCAGTTGACGAACTGGAGGCGATATTTTGAACGGTACTGTCTTCTATTACGACCAAAATGCGGAACTGTTCTTCAAGGAGACAGTAGAAGTAAAAATGTCTTTCCTGTATGCCGAATTTTTGACTCACATCCCTCCTGGCGGGAGAATTCTCGATGCGGGATGTGGCTCAGGCCGCGACAGCCTCTACTTCCTTCAACATGGATATAAGCTGGACGCGTTCGATGCTTCCGTCGAGATGTGCCGCTTGGCGTCGAACTTTATCGGGCAGCCTGTACTTCAGAAGACCTTCGAAGACATAGATTATGTTTCGGCCTTCGATGGGGTTTGGGCATGTGCATCCCTGCTGCACGTACCCCGCGACCGCATGGATGCAGTGCTTGAGAGGTTTTCTAGGGCACTAAAGCCAGGAGGGGTCATGTTTCTCTCCTTCAAGCTGCGCGATGGCGAGTGGGAGATGGATGGCCGATTCTTTACTGGTTACGACCAAAATTCATTCCAAGAGTTAGTCAAGACTCATCCTTCTTTTGCGATTTGTTTGATTTGGACTACGGATGATGCGAGACGAGACCGCAAAAATGAGAGATGGCTGAATGCGCTGATTCAACGAGTTGACGAAGGACCAGAAATGTAGCGCAGGGATTCCAGAAGTTCTCGGTTGGCATCGTAATCTTTCTTGAGTATGTCGCACACCGAACAACCCAATACGAGAGTTGAATCATCTTCGAGCAATTCTTTCTACTTTCGTGGCAGCAAATGGTCGGTATGCCGGAACCGAACAGGCCTTCCCAAGTCTCCATCAATTCCTTCTTGCAATAAACACAACACGACCCGTGTCGGAACCAGCCCGGTAGCTCGCGTTAAGATGCAATTGGAATGAGTTATCTGATGCACTCGCCAATGCGATCTGCATAGGTCTCCCCGACAATAAAGGGGGAAGGTTGTGGTGATTCCTACATGCGGCATTGCTCTAAACCGCTAATCTGCACCGTTTCATGAACTCGTGATGTGATACACATCACGAGAACCGAGTGCCAAGGCGACGTAGTGACTGCTAGATATAATGCGTCCCTAGATTTCGCCACGCTGGCGCCTTGGGCGTGCCCAGTAGCAACATTTCCGCTGCCTCAGAGGTACACGAGACTGCGACGGGCCATTACCTCGCACGGGGTATTGCAGGCGGACTCCAATTCAAAGTTCGAAGGTAGCTGTTCAAATCTGAAGTCCATTGTGAGCCCGGCGACGTTCTGGGAGCACATCAATTGAATCAGGCCACGGTTCAGTTCTGATTCGAATCCTGCCAGTGAGCCCTGCAAGTAACTTATTCGCGGGGCGAGCACCTTCAAAGTGATCCGATTCGCGGAGAGCATTATGTTCCGGGGGTTGTAGCCTAGTTCCTTCAGATATACCCGAGAGAACAAGTAAATCAGCCCGTAACCGATGATTTCCACTGCAGCATGGAGTGGAGTGTTGCAATGGTCCCCGACCTTGAGTTCCACAAGCTCGAACCAACCTGCACCGCATTGCCGAGCCAGATCGATGCGTCGCCCTCCTTCCTGGGCTTCAGGGACCACTCCCGACGCGACCGGAATCATGTTGTACCACTCACCGCACTCGGCAGCCACGGCCTTTTCGAACCGCTTCTCCGGACTGCTATTGTGCTCGTCGATATAAGGATTTTTTTCCCATCGCCAGTTCTCACCCCCGCGACAAGGGTTCCCAAGCCAGTTTGCCACGATGCGACGAAACATTGCATCTAGTAGCGATGTGCCTTCGATGGCAGGGCCGTTTGCCACTGTTCGATAAGCGGTCAGATGTCGATAATGTGGAGTTGTCCCCCCAATGTCAGAGACTCCGAGGGCGCGATCGACGATCTCGCCCACCCCTGCCAGGATACCTTGCTGACCGATGACCGTTATGGCCTTTCCCGTAACTTCCGTGAGGCCAGCCTGAGCCCGCAATTGGAAAAGTTCCTCCGATCCAATCTGCGAGTTCGATACTATTCTTGGACCTCTCACCAGATCAGCAGTTCCCAATTCGCGCGCGAATGCCACCTGATACGGACTCTTTCGTCCAAATCGAGTTTCTCCTATCTGCAGCCCAGATTCTGTGTCGAAGTATCGTAGGCTGGAACTACCCTTGGCATTGACGAATGCAAGAAATTGATGCCGCCCAGTGTGATCATTTCTCAGAAATCTCCACTCTTTGCCCGGTCCATAAGAGATCACTGACTTGGCGTTCGAGCTGTGGTGCAATGCTGGCATCTGGAACAGTTCTCTCCCCGCAGCTTCAAGAATGATGTCCGTGCAATAGGGAATTGTCCGGCCGCCGAGACCGAGCGACGCTTTAACCGACTTCAATTCTTCTTCCCACACCGTGATCGGAGTTGGGTGGTGGGGATCAGCAGCGAAACAAACGCTCACGAACCATGTCGGTATTCCGGCCACCTGCCGTAAGAAGTAGAGATGTGCAAGCCGATTTGCATATTGATAAAGTGGACCGGTCCAGTCAGCATCTTCAGCGTCGAGCCAGGATCTTGTAGAGTTGAGGGATTTAACAATCCGGTTTCGCGCGACGTCGCCAGCAAGGCAGCCGCCGGAGAGCATCTCTTTTGGATAGCTTTTTGCCTCCAGTAGTAGAACCCCGGAAGTCCCCCCGAGGTCCCAATGGATTTTTGCTAAGCCATCCCATTTCGGGCCGCCCTGAGGCCAGAAGTCGGCCAGTTCCCCAGCTAATCCCAATAGGCCCAAAGCAGCCAAGAACGAATCGTCTTGATATTCAGTGAACCTGTCGGATTCGAGAGGTGAGACCCATTGCAAAAATGCTTTACGCTCAACCAGCTCCGGAAAAGCCTGTAGGATCGCGGCTTCCAATTCTTTTTGCCTGCGGTTAACATAGGTCTGAATCTGGAGTTGGCTCCCCGCATATGCCCGGCCGAACGCGTCCACTCGGTCGCTCATTTGAACATTACCTTGACCATGGCACGACATGATCTACTAACGAAATGAGCATTCCTGTGACTTCTATCACTGGTCAAACAGACACGCTCAGGTCCCAATGGCCTTGCAACCCGTGGCTGCACGGCCATCGCCGCAAGCCTCGGGCGATGAAGTTGGGATTTGCTCTTGCTACCTTCGACCACGTCAACCTGAATAAGGCGGCAGCCGATGCCGGCTTTCACAAAGTTCTGGTCAGTTCTTCTCATATCCGCAAAACGGTAGCTACATAGCAACCAGTAAGAATGTGGAGGGCACATTGCCTGATTGTTTATTAATTGAGAGATTCGATCAATCTCAATGGCCCTGGGATTCCTGCAGTCGGTTCATCACACTCCATACATCGTGAAGTGCCCGCTCATAGTCCGCTCCCGGTGCCCCCTGGTATTTCGCGGCCTCGTTCTTAAAATTCGACCATTCTTGTTCCTGGGCCAATTCGTCGATGCTAGCGACCCAGGACTTTTTCGGGACAATCAGCCGATAGCGATAATCCCGCTTCGGCCAAGTTAGAATCTCTCCACCTGCGAGAACAGGGAAGCGCTTCTGCAGACTTCGAAGATGGGCGATGCATCGCGCACGGACCATCACGGTCTGCGTGTCCAGCGAGCCATCCGGTTTATTTGCACAAGCGATTGAATAGAATCCATACCGAGTGAACAACCACATATAACCTTCCAGGATGATCCTGAATTGCATCTCGGCCATTCTGGCACTCATGTCATCGCTGCTTCGTCCTGGGCAAGATGGACCTCACGCAATTGGCTTGATCATCTCTTTCTTTGTCTATTCGAGGTGCTTACCAGTGAGTTGATACTCAAACAAATCGCGCGAAGGCGATGACTTTCCTGTTGAGATCGAAGACGATGACGCGTGTCACTAGGTAACTAGCACCCGAAAGGAATTTCAAAGCTGCGAGCCTGGGGTGGGGCCACCAAGGCTAACGGGAACCAATCTCCAATCACTTTCGAACTTGATGGTTGGCTCAAAACTAAGCTCGAAGTGCTCACGCGTGCAATCAACTTGGCCTTCCTGCCAACGATTGATGTTTGGCACTCTGTCCATCTCGTATCCCCTACGCAAAGACAATCCGGCGATAATCCCATCTGCGTTACGTATCGCTCACCGGTGAGTCACTTTCTGCAGGGCTTGATCGATCGCTGGAACGAGTTCCATGAACTCGTCCAGACGCTCAATAACAAACTTGGTCAATGCTTCGGGCTCAGTAACCATATGAACCCGCTCGGACTCGGAAACTTCACTGCACTCTTTTCCCAATGGTGACTCGGAAAGATCCGCGTCTTCGTGACCCCATTTCAACATTAGCTCCGGCGACAACGAGGCCAACAGTAGTCGACTGAACTCTTCGCTGCTCTCACGGTACTTCAACCGTGAGAAATCATCGCACTTAAACCACATCGCCGGATGATCACCTTCAACCTTGCCGTATTCGGCTGGAGCGAAGTCCAAGAGATGGAAGTAGATGCCTGGTTCCTTCGAGCTCCGAATCTCCCATTCTTTTTTCCAGAACCAGATTGATGGGTACTTGGCATCGGAGCCGCACGACATACCGCGCTCAGCGACGGTGTGGGTAATCTTTCCGAGCGTCGTCTCGATCATCTCGCGCATCCGATCCATTAAATCATCGAAAGCACTTCTCACAGCTTTCACTTCTTCCCAGCGCTTTAGGAGCATTAGGTCGACATCTTCGTAGTGATTTACCATTAGAGATCCTCCACATATTCGCGCGACGCGATGGCCGCATAGTCATCTAGGAACTGCTCGAGAACTCCGACGGACACTCGTGGTACTACCGTATGCTGTTGCGGCGCAATGGCCCCAAAGTCATCCAGAAACCGCTCGAGATCTCCGGCGGATGCCCGCGCTACTGCTGGCCTCATCGCCGAGAAGCTGTCGAGCAAATTCTCCATGTCCATAAGACCGATACTCGATAAATCGTCCACTGCCAACCAGTCGCTCGGCAGCTCGCCGGGCGTTTGGAGTACCCCCGATTCATTCCGGTTTGCCGAAAGCGGGGGCGTCAGGTCGATTCGCAGTTCAGCGATTGCTCGGTTGATCTGCTCGGCAGTCAGATATCGCTGCAGATAGTTCACGAGATCGTCTTGACGACTTTGCCCGAATGCCATCCGGTACACCGCCAACGACCGCCGCAAAGCCTCTGCGTGTTCCACGTCCTTGCTAAGAGGGATCATCGGCAGGTGCCTTTCGATATGCGCTCCCTCATCGGTTGTGTAGACCCAAAACGGGACGAGGTCGGACAGTTCCGATCGCCGACCCCTTCTTGCTAACTCGAACAGTTGGCGCCAGAGATCCGAATCCGCACCTACTCTTGCATACTGCACACCCGCCGAGAAGTCTTTAGCGACGTTCTTTCGGACCGCATGCCCTTTGTACCGGTGTATGCGCCCTTCGCGCTGCTCTAGGTCAACAGGGTTCGACGGAAGATTCCAATGCATCACGGCGTGGCAATACAAATGAAAGTCGAGACCCTCTTGCCCAACGGAAGTCGAGCACAGTACAAAGGGCCAAAAGGGAGAGTTAAAAGCCTTCTGAACATCCCCTTCACGCTGAACTGTCTTGGCCTCTTCCTGCACGCGGCTGCCGTAACGTACCGCAAACCGGGTGCGGAATCGCATTTTCTCATCACTAATTCTGACATTTTTCTCGGACTCATCCACCTTCACGGAGTCGGCCGCCATGGTTGCAGTGCGCAACGTGAGGGATTCTCGCATCGCTGTTCCAACGGCTAGTTCCGCCTGCTTAGCATGCCGGCCCGATACGCCGAGATGTTCCACCAGGACGTGCGCGTATTCGTCGAGAACAGCTTGAAGACCTCCGCGAGCGCAATATTCGAGAACACGTTGCCAGAATGGCTCTTCACTGTTCGCGCGCTGCAGCATAATCCTTACCTCAGACTGATTGAAGAGCGAGCGGAACCCTTCAGCGACCTGCCCTGCCTGGTTGCGCAACGATATGTTAGTCATACGCTGTAGTCCGCCAGTGACGCGCGCGAGTGCGCGTAGCGCTGTCACGGCTGGACCGGCAAGGGCATACAGGGCAAGGACCTCGGCCAGGTCTCCCGGCGGGCGCTTCAGATCCTCGGTTATTCTCGCAGTGTCACGAGCAACCTTGACATGCGCTGCCCACGCGTCGTCCACTTCTGCTTCATCCTCGTCAACCACATCATCAGCCGCCGTAGCTGCCTTCACGCCACGCCACTGGCCCGCCAGATTCACTTGACCGAACCAGGCATTTGCGCTCGCGGCATCCCGACTCAGATCAAGGAGGATCGGCGTCGCCCAGTACCAACGTTCGTCAACGTCACCATCGATTGGCGCACGCTTTGTCAGTGCTTCGGCCAATTCGCCGCAGATGGTTCGAGCCTTTTGGAGAACATCCTGAAGCGTCGGAGCCGACTTTCCACGCTCTGAGGTGGCCCATTTCAGCGGGTCGACCTCGCTCGCAAGCGTGAACGACGGGTACATGAGTCCGAGCACAGGCATGCCGGTCGGACGCCCTGCAGTCACATTGAATCGCAATAGGCCAGGGCGCTTCTTTCTTGCCTCCGGGCCCTGGCTGCCAGGCTCGCCTCCAGGTCCTATACCAAGCATCCTTCGCTCGGCCTCGTACGTCATGAGCGCTGCCACGACCTTTGGCACGACCTGCCACGAAGAGAAGATCAGTCGTTTGGTGAGACTTAGAGCTCCTCGCTGAGCGAATTCACCTTCTGGCTGATAGTAATGCCAAGAGGATGGCATCCATAGAAGACGCCAAGCTTGCGAGTCCAACATGTCATTGACGAGGTTCCGGAGCCGCGCATTCCCCGGGTCGAGCTGGCCATATGCGGAAACGTCTTCTCCGGATAGAAGAGCTCCAGTATCGCCACACAGTGCTTGAAAAATCTCTTCCCCATGCTGAGCTCCCTCGACTGCGCCAACGAATTTGCGCTTGAGGTCGTAATCATCCATGAAATTGAGGAGATACGGTGCCGATTTCCAATACTCGATCACGTCAGGGACCTCAAGCGACCGTCCGAGTCCCTGAAGTGCAAGGAACGATTTGATGTCCTGTTCAATCACGCGGACGCCGGGGCATATGATTTCTCTAAGCATTCCATCCCGGTTCGCGGTCACAGCCAGTCGTTCGGTGCGCACCATCACTCGCCGAAGCATGCTCGCCACTTCGTCCCTTGCCTGCCGCAACGCCGCGTCATCACCGGAACCGATGCGAAACAGCTCTTGCCCATACGCTGCGAGGGCGGCTTGGAAAGCCTGAGTCCTCTCTTCATCGTGTTGGAGAAACCTTATGGTCTTTATGAGGTCCGCGTAATGTCCCTCGCAGCTATGTTCATCAGCTATCGTAAACATCCGGTACGGAGTGGCCGAAAGGAGCATCACTCGCACGCCAGGATAGTGGAAGAGCTGCTGGGCCAGCTGGCTTGCCTCGTCTTTCCCATCAAGAAGGTCACTAAAGCGTTGGAACTCATCAAGAATGACAAGGTCTGGCTCGAGCGACTCGATGCAGACACCCGCGAGTGTGGTCCGCAGAGCGCTGACGATCTCAGTGCGCTCCCTTCTCTCATCGTCCGTCAGATTCTCACGGCTACCCAGTTGATCGACGAGGCTGAGAAATCGACTTCGAAGTGAGCCGGTCGGACTCTCTGGGTCGCTCTTCTCTTCGCCGAGTTTCGTGCGGAACGCTGCCTTCAGCTTGTCGTCAATTTGATAGCGAGACGCAAGTTCATCGAGACGTCCTTTGAAACGATCGCGGCGCACATCAGCCGAGAGGAGAGAGACAGACCCCTTCTTGTTTGCAACCCAGTCTTGGGGTAAAAGCCAGAACAGCAACGCGCGCTCCTCTGCTTTGCCGCCGCGGGATCGCATGTTCAGCGAGGTACCTGGTGTAAAGGCGATGAAGTTGACGCTGTTTCTGCGAAGCCGGTTGATATCTCTCGGCAGGAGCGTGATGCGATCCGGCAGCCCGTGAGTCTGCTCCCCTGTGACATTGAGGCGATTGATGTTCTGTCGGGCAATCGAAGAATTCGAACATATATAGATGATATCGATCCGTTTGCTTGGGTTCTTCTCATGAAGCCAGTCGACTGCGCGCGCAACGATGCCTTTGGCGACCATGGTCTTGCCTAGACCCACTTCGTCTGCGATCAAGAACCGTTCGGCTGGTAAGGAATCTTCGTACATCCGAGCGAACGCGTAGTCGACCGTATCCCGCTGGAAATCCTTTAGCGAGGACAAACACCGTTCCGTCACGGGCCGATTCATACTTCCGTCCTGTGCCGGTGCCGCTGGCTTTGGCGCCAAATCGGTTCCCAGATCGCATCGAAACCTTCGGGGAGCAGCTCTTCGCCATCCGCTCCTTGTCGAAGGTCCTTCAATAGGCTATTCAGATAGCCGAGGCGCTCGGGGGCACGATCTAAGCTGCGTAACAGCATCTCAAAGAGACCATTGGCCATGAAGCTAGAGCTGTCGTCTCCACATTCATTCCCTTGATAATGGGAGCCTGGCAAATCCGGGATTGTGACTCCTTCATCGGCAAGGAGCAGCAACAGGAACTTCAACATCTTTCGCCGATCTTTTACGAGCGAACGAATCACCGTCTCACGCCGACCTTCTGGTGCCCCCACGATCGGGAGGTTCAAAACGAAGCGGACGTGCCGCTCCTCGCTGCTGGCACGGCCTATGAGTTCAAAACCAAAGAAGGCCGTGATGGCCTGAAAAGATAAGCTTGGAAACTTTGCGAACGTTTTCCCCGGGTCGAGCCTATCGAATTGGACGCCGACAGAGCCCGTGACCGTCACCGGCCAACACCTGGCGATGACCTCTGAGTCGACGGACACACTCCCACTGGCCCTACACAGGAGCTCCACATCGAACGCGCCAGCACTGGCAGGTGTCACCGTTGCTTGTATTGGCACACTGGCAATCAGCTCACGAAGCGCCTCCAGTTTGGCTTCAAGCCCTTCGATCTCCGAATCCGTTTTTTCGGTCGCCACGAGCCTCTCAACGTCTTCGAGGAGATTTATAAATCGGACCTCTCCCTTCTCTGGCTCCATCAGGGCACCAATCCCAAACCGTTTCCGCGGACCGATCAACTCAACGAGGAATTCCACATTCCGCGTAAAGGCGGCCTCGGTGGCGTTCGCTGAACCCGTCCAGATATGCGCGTCCCAACCATTCTCTGTGACATACATCTTCGCGTGTAAATCCGACTGCTCGATGGCCTCCACCTCTGACTCAGGCTTTTCTTCGTGCTCAGAATCTACTTCCACTATCGCGCGCTCCCTGAGGCCGTAAAACCGTCCAACTCCTATCGGTTTTCGTGCGAGACGCGCCAGTTCACCCACTGCCGACACCACGGTGACTTCTTTGTGACCCTGCGCGAGTTCCTCCAGTCGACCCAGCGAGACGAACGGAGAGACGATCAACAAGCGATCCCCGTTCCCCGAGAGGGGGTCGCGCGCCCGACCGTCAATGCCCATCGGCCAAAAGCGCAGATCGGTCATATCATTCGGTAGCTCAAACTCTGTACGGTCTAGTTCCGAAGCGAGCTTCTCAACTCGCTGAGATATCTGTGTGTCGACAAGTGTCGTTGCAAAACTTGGCAGCGCTCGCACGAAATCTGTCAGGCGGCGGTTGCGAGCGACCGCACTTTGTCGCTCCCGCGAAAATTTGCCATCCAACGTGAGCAGCGCGTCCCACGAGCGTGCAAACGTCAGATTGCGCGAGAGCACAAGCACCCGGTACTGCACATCTCCAGCGTCGTTCACCCACCGGAGCACCCATACTTTGGGGTGAAAGGCGCCGCGTGCTCGAGGTTGGCACTGGACGATCGCGTCTTCCACAAACGCAAGTTGTGGGTAGAACGTCTTGGGCAGAGAGATGCGACCTGCGTGACAGAAGATGGTCAACTGTGATGCATAACGACGAAGGCTCTCTAGAATCTCGAGGGAATCGACGCCCGCGCAGCGGCCCTCTTCGTCCTGTTGCTCGAAGAGTGTGAAAGCGAGCGGGGCCGTAATAAGTGCCAACAGATCAAGCGAGTAGGTCGTGCCAATGCCCTCGTCGAAGCGGAAACCTGCGGGTGGTCTCAACGCCTCGAAGAGCAGTTGACGGTCGCGCGGTTCAAGCATGCCCATGGACCAGCCCATCTGAAATATCGCGAAGAAGGACGCGGGCATTCGACCAGCGGAATCCTAGGCGACCCAAGCCGGCGTCACCCCCCCACATTTCACGCGAGCGTCGATTATTGCAACGAGCCAGGGCGCCTTTAATTTCTGCCTCGCGATTGAAAATGAGCCGCTTAACGCCCTCATCAGCACGAAGTGTCGCGGGGTTTCCGCTAAGTACACGACGGCACCAACTCTCAACAAACTGGTGGGTTGCGATCGAGGGCGGTCTCATTTGCTCTGAAAGGAGTTTCCAGAAATCCTCGCGGTCCCAATTTGTGAGCACCTGGCTTCGTTCACTGAGTAGTGCGAACCACTCCTCGAGCATCGCTTCGCAGTTTTCGATGACAGCATCCCTGCGCGGCTCGAGTTCTCCCAGGAAGAGGTTGTAAAGAATCGCCCCGCCGTGCATCACCTCGGAGAAACAGCGCGCATGCTCGATCTGACGTCGCAGTTCGATCGGCAGCTGCTGAGACGCGAGATGCACCCAGACAAACTCCGTGTCCGCATCTACGTAATCACGATCGATCATGAAGGCGAGGAGTGATGGCCGATGGTTCTCTAGCACACGCCCCTTCAAATAGCGCGCCTCTGCTCCTGTTAGCGCAAAGCTCGCTTCAGAAGGAAAAGAAACCGCCGCAGGCGGCAAGTTGGCATGCCACGTCCGAGCTACGACACCCACGAGCTCGCCATCGTCGTTTCGCCGAACGGTGGCAGCAGTCTTACGGTCAAAACTGTGGTGATATTCCGCCTGAGAGCCGGGAAAGTGGCAGATGCGCCATAACTTTAGCCCGTTCCAGTAGATACTCGACGGGATTCGCTGCAATGACGATCGGGCCTGTATGCCGATCGTTCCCGCGGGATCCGACGAGTCTGCCAGACAATTGATGAGTTCGATTTCGCATTTCCGGCCCTTGTTCGCCACTTCGGCTGACGACACGCGGGCCGCTTCGAATTGGAGGTACATCCACGGTACGAAAAGAAAGTAACGGGCACGGGTCTGAAGTGACCCTGTGCCGGGAAAAAGCATATCCGCAATGGCATCGCGAATCCCAGCGATCCCCATTTCGTCACGCGTGTCCTTTTCACGAAAGAGGTCGATCGCCTCGAGCATTTGGCGACGCTGTTTCTCTGAGTGGTCAAGCCAGGCAAATATAGACATACTTAATTGGTTTCCACCCTATCTGGTTGGCCTGATATAGATGGCCAGGTCCGCTATGAGGGTTCCGAAAGTGATGATTCCTGTTTCTGAACGGAATGTATTCTAATCCGCCCGCCAAAATTGTCCCGTTGTGGCGAGAGGACTGTACTCGCGATCCACTCTTTTGACTTTCAATCAACCCAGAAGGTACAACCCTTCATCGTCGGACAAATTATTGAAGATCTTATCGGCGACAATGAGCCATTTCACATGGTTGCAGGGCATTCCCTCGATGTATGTGATAAAGCTCACAGACTGTGCAAATGGCTGCAAACAGTGGAGTTAGGCATGGGACAGTCCGCTCAAGGCTCCTGAGGAAGTGAGCCAAAACCGCACGAAAAAATGCTAGTGAACGGCTCTCCGCCAGGTCCGAGCAACATGGCCAGCGCGGTGATGAAGAGGATGCAAGGAACGACCAGATTGCGCACCGGAACCTCACAGCTGGACAGGGAATCCCTCAAATCATGGGAGAAGTTACAATTCGTAAGAGACCCCATCAGGGACGTAAGTCACGGCTGCTTCAACTCGGATAGACGAGACACCGCAAAGCAGTTTTACAGTCCCAGCAATAAGCGTCCTCCCATAATATTCTTTAGCGAGGCCCGCTCTCTGACCGATCCCACCTTGCGCAAATGCTCAGGATCCTGTCGATCATCACGTCTACCGCCTCCCGGGTCGGCGGAAGCTCACCTGGATGGATGGCAGCGTTCCGCGTTTCCCAGACCCTGCGCAGCTCTGCTTTATCCGGAACAGATATTTTTCGTTTTCTCTCCAGTTCGTCAATCAATTGCTCCGCTGCCCCTTTGTTTCTAGGCAATGGACGGCCACAGAACTTGACGGACGCAACGCCGAGAAGGCGTTCGTATTCCTCCGCAGCAATCTTGCCCGCTAGTTTCGCGTCCTCTTCAACGAGAATTTGCGCAAGCTGCAAGCGTCCGTATTGTCGCAAGAAAGGCCGCACGACCTGAGCCACTCGCCGCCTCTGGATCCAGAGGTCGCCTTCAAAGTCCTTCACGGCCGCAACTGCTGTCTTAGAGGATCCAAACCCCTTCGTTGTCTGCGCAAATGCCCACAAAGCCATTTCAGTTTCAGCCACGGACGAAATCCCGAAATGCGTAGCCCATTGGGCAAGCTCCTCGCAGTAAGCGAGGTAGAGCTCGACTGTAGCTCCACGGTTGACCTGGACGAGGTGAAGAACTGGAGTACTGAAAACTCCGAACTGGTGGGGATGGACAAATCGCAACAAGAGAGAAACAACACCGACATTGTGGAATACGTTCAATAACCTCAATACAAGGATCTGCTGGCCGTTAAGCGGCCCGAGCATAATGTGATTTGCAGCAAGTGACCTGTCGAGGTCTTTCTCGTTCGGTTGCGGCCAGTACTTGCCAAAGGGTGTGTTCTCGGGACGAAAGATTTGTACAACATCTCTAGCGGCCAACCACCTTTGCCCATCCCGAAGAGGTGAGAATCGCTTCTCCAGAGCTGCAAGATTGTAGCTACGACCAAATTTCCCCTTACAAACCTCGGAGAACCTCTGCACGTAACTCTTCAAGTCAAAGTCCACGCTCTATCGCTCCTTCGCATTTCTGAGTTTCCCTCGAAAAGCACGCTCTATTCATGGGTTAGGTTAATGTCTTTTACACGAACGATAGGTCGACAAAATGAGTCTAGATGGACTCGAGTGGTTTCTCCCTTAACCCGTAGGCGACGGAAGTGGGCCCGTTTCCAGTCGGATCGGTACGACCGTGCCGGTCGTGGCCATTCCAGTCACTTTAGTCCACGCTTGTTCGTAAGCCCTCACTTGGGCCCTATACCCCAATAAAATCTCAGGTGAGAGACTTTCGTCTGTTTTATAGTCGACGACACGCCATCCTTCGGTCGTTGTGTAGATCAGATCGATTGTCCCTGTGACGAGCTCGGGTGCCACCGCGCCCCGCTTGTACACGAAAGGTGCCTCTTGGTGGCACTCAGGGGCCGCGTCTGCCTCTGACCAAAATTCACCTTTGGCAGCATGCTCGACTGTATCGAGCGCCTCTTTGATCACGGGCCGAAGTCCTGGCTCCTCAACAGTGAGCCACAGGGCAAGCTTCCGCAGATCTTCACGAGTTGCGTCCTTATGCCGCATCGCATGTTCGAGAAGCCCGTGGATCAGTGTGCCCCAGGCCATGCCGGCGTCGGCGCGGTAGCTCGGGGTATCCGCGATAACGACATTTGTCGGATCATCCGGATCACTCTCTGCCGACCGTGCGATCTTTGCGATGTGGTGGGCTTCTGAAGTCACGGACGTCACCGACCACGAGGGCAAACGGGCGCGCTCGTGAGCGGCATCACGGATCGCGGATGCCTTCGCATATGCAGCCGTGGATAAGCCCGCCAACTGTGCGGCTGGCGCGCTGACCTTCGCGGGAACTGAGAGTTCTGGCAACCCACTCAGGAAAGGAACGAAGGCCTCCCATGCCTGCCCTCCACCGCCTCTCGCCCATCGACCCACGACGAGCAGATCGCGGGCACGTGTCGCCGCAACGTACAGCAGCCGATGCTCTTCCGCCGTAAGATATGTCTGCTCTTCTTCTTTGAACTGATCCCAGCCGTATGGTTCGGCTACCACCTTCCTGGTGTAGCCCCACTCCCGAGTGATGCTAAAGTAACCGCGCGCGATAAGGCCGTCACGAATAATTCGGACGTTGACGCGCGGCTTGAAACTTCCGCACGGGTCGGCAAGAAAAACTACTGGGGCTTCGAGTCCCTTCGCCTTGTGTACATTCATTACGCGCACGACATCGCTCTGCCCTGGCTCGAGCGGGAGTGATTCCACTTCGCTCGAGGTCTGAAGATCCTCTTCGAGTGCTGATGCAGCGGCGGATAGGTTGTGCCCAGCCTCCACCACTTGACGCACTCGATCGATCGCGTGCAATAGGTTTCCTGCTTCCACGGCTCCTGCCGTCGTCGCCGCCAACATAAGATAGCCTGTGCTTTCGAGAATCCGTTCGAGTGCAGCACCCACAGGAAGCATGCGAGTCCAGCGAAACATCTGATCCAGGGAGTTGAGAGCTGAGGTGACGCAAGTAGCGGCGTTCGAAACGTCCGGTGGATGCGGGAAGCTACGGGATTCGTGAGTGGAATTCCGATTGAGACCGCTAAAGATGCTGAGCCACCCACCATCCTGACAGAACGCGAACAGGTCCTGGTCGCTGATGCCGAAGAGCGGCCCGCGCAATACCCCAACGAGCGAGATACCATCCTGTGGGTCGCTAAGCACCCTTAGCAGCAACGCAAGCTGCGCCACCTCCTCTGACTTACCGAAAGCACCAGCCCCACTCAGTTCGACGGGCACCTGCAAGGCTTCAAGCGCCTTCGCATACGACCCCAGGTTCTTTTTCTTTCGTGTGAGTATGAGAAAGTCGCTGAATGAGCGTCGCTTAGAATCCACCTCGGACCGGATGTAGCGCGCAATCCGGTCAGCCTCGGCAGCCGGCACGTCCTCGTTCTCCACTGAGGCCGGGACGGTAAGGGTGCAGACGCCAGATGCACTGGGTTTCGTCTCATCCTTAGCGAAGCGAGGGCCATTCATGCGATGAGCGTCGAGCGGTGCAAACTTTGGCGAGTACACCGAGGGCTCTGCTGGAAACTGCTGACGAAACACGTCATTCGCCCATTTGCAAAGAGCGGGCCCAGACCGAAAGTTCGTGGTGAGCGATAGCACTTCGTCCGAAAGTCCGATGGCTAGCCGATCGCGAACGACGCTGTAGATGTCGATGTCCGCTCGACGAAAACGATAGATCGACTGCTTAGGGTCACCGACGATAAAGAGGGCGCCCGGACGGAGTGGTATAGAGCGCCAGTCGACCGGATCGACCGCGTTAACCAGGGACCCTGCGTTCGGCGGGCTCGGAGGTTCACCTGCGAGAAGGAAAATGATCTCCGCTTGGACGGGGTCGGTGTCCTGGAATTCATCCACGAAGAGCCATCGGTACTTCCCTTGAAGCGCTCGGCGCACCTCCGCGTTTTCGCGCAACACCCGCACAGCGAGTTGCAGTAAGTCGCCATAATTGAGGGTGTTGTTGCGCCGGCGCTCAAGCCCAGCGTGCATACGCGCGGTCGTGAGAAGACTGACGCTCAATCGGTAGATGTACTGGCGCCAGGCCGTAAGATATGGCTGGATAACATCCGTCCGGAAGGCCGAGTGCAGGCTCGTAACCTCCGCGGCGATTTTCTTCTTCGCCGCGGGGTCATCGGTCCACCATTTCTGCGTGATCTTTGGCTCGAAGTCCCAAGCCATCAGCAGCTCGGCGAGAGTGCCCGGTCTGTCGCGCCGGAAGTTCGCGATACGCATCTGCCCATGGAACCCGCGGGCGGCCTTCTGCGTCCGGCAGCTCGAATCCTGAGCGATGGTCGCCGGGAGCTTCCTCAACATCTCCGCCCAGAATGTGTCAAGCGATTTGAACCCCGCAGAGGTGTCCGGTCGCTCAGCGCTACCTGGCGGGAACTCGACCTCTTCATACAGACAGACGGTTTCGAACGCTCTGTCCAGATCCTTCGGCGTGATCCCCGCCTCGCGCAGTTGCCCAACGACCGGATCGATCCTCGCCGCCATCAGAAAATCGCGCCATGACTGCTTGCGGAGAGTCGCGTCCGCGATTTCATCGAGCTCGGTAAATCCGGGAGACACGCCTGCTTCGACGGGACGTTCACGAAGTAGGTGTGCACAGAACGAGTGAATGGTTCCCGCGAAGAAGCGTTCGAGATTGGAGAGGGCACTGCGAATTCGGGCGACACCAGTGGAAGCGTCCGGAAGCCCGGCACTCTCGCCAAGCTGATCCTCAAGCGCCAGCTGAAAGCGGCCCCGTAGTTCCGCCGCAGCCTTGCGTGTGAAAGTGACCGCCGCCATATGCTCGACCTGATAGATACCCGTTCCAATGCCAGCGGCCATTCTTCGGGCCATCTCGTGAGTCTTTCCGGAACCGGCACCTGCCTCAACGAGCAGATTCCGATCCAGATCCGACACGATGCGATTCCGTGCATGCTGATCGGCTAATTGACGCTCTTTAAGCATGTTCCACCAGCCGTTTGTACGCGGCGAGTTTAGGGTCATTCTGCTTAAGTACGGCTCGCTCAATCACATTCTTTCCGCAAGCATTGCCGAATTCGCACCATCTGCATGCCGACTGGTCTGCGGTGTGCACGAACGATCCGGAGGCAATCACTTCCCGCAAATCGGACAGTACAGCCGTGATGGCCAGCTTCGCCGGTCGGTCGATCTTTATTCGCTCCTGCTGTCCCTTTGCACTCGAGAAGTAGTAGACGCCACGAGCGATCGTCGGCCGCGGATAGTTCTTTTTCAACAACTCCACGGCTGCGATTCCGTACAGAGCATGTTGAAGACGACTTCCACCTGAAAAAACACCTTTCCAGTCCGCCTCGAAATAACCACCTGTCTTGTAGTCGATGATCTCGAATGACGAGGGGCCAATCTGATCGATCCGGTCGATTCGCCCTGAGAGGCGGAACCGCAGCCCGTTCCCGAGGTCAATGACAATTGGCTCTGCTTTCGCGAGCGGCTCATTGTCGTTCTCCTCCAGCTTACGGCCGAACGACACCTCGAAACCGACTGGTGTTCGACTGTCTTCGCGCTCATTCTCGGCTCTCAGGAACAGCTCGACATCTGTCAAAAAATTCTGCTCCTCACGCTTGAACACGTCCTCCGACGGTGGGGGCATTTCCTGGCGCAGCGTCTGCAGTCGCGCTTGTGTCCGATCACGTAGCCAGGAGAGGTCCGTTCCGAGATTCGGTTTGCGGTTCCCGGCGCGGCACCTCACCAACGTTGCCGCGTACAAGTCGTGTAACTCCGTACCGCGCACCATGGGGTCAAGCCACACATCGGCATCGCGATCGGCCTCGTCAACTGCCTCGAGACCGAGTCCGCGCTCGAGGAAATAGCGGAAGGGGCACTGCGCAGCGTTTTCAAGTTGCGTCGGTGACAAAGGTCGCTCTCGCGCACACGGATCGAGCACCTTCCCGGCCGCCGGCACGAACCCGTCGTACTCCCCGAACGCCACCACCGCACGCGCCTCCTCGGCCTGGATCCCCTGCGCCAGCGCTGGGAATTGCCGCAGGACAGACGGCTTAGCAGCGGTACCGCCGAGCTTTAGTCCATGCAACCACCATCCGGCGTCACCGAGGGCGGTTGCGGCCGATTCCGGCACGCACGACTTCGGTGCTCCAAATGCGGTCTTCAGTTCGGGATAGGACTTGGAGGGATCCGCCATCTGCAACCGAAAGGCCTGAAGCATCAGCCACGACGGAAACGTTTCGCGGTACTCACGGAGGTCGCGGCATGAGTAGCTGAGGCACACCTCACGGCCTGGCGATGTTTCGACGGAGGCGAGACGTGCAAGTACGATGTGCACCGCCTCTTCCGCCCGGTCGCTCGAAAGCCGCAACGCGGGACTAAGGCGTTGCCGCTCTGAGTCAAGCAGCACGGGGTCTTCCACCGCGGATGGAAAGACGCACCCCTCTTCGAGGCCGACGATAAAAAGAAGGGGACGGTTGGGAACACCGGCCTGCAGCAGCGTGGATACGTGGAGGTGGCCAGGACGGGATCGATCGCGGCCTACTCTGACACTTTCAACACGTTCACGGACGAGGCGGAGGCCCACAGGCAACGGACAACGGAATGAGCCGAGCGCGCGAAGGTCAATGACAGCCTCCTGCAGTGCGATCGCAGCGGCGCCGTCGAGCGCGTTCGCCTTTGCGACACAGTTGGTGAGGAACGCAACGGCGGCATTGACCGTGTCCTGAATCTCGACCTGCTTGTCCTCTGCGCACGCAGGGACCGACGTAACAATCGCATTGATCCATGCGAGCAACTGTTCGGTTTTACCCGCCCTTTGCAAGCAGGCCGCGTGCTGCTCCTCGGACTGACTCGCATCCAGGGCGACCGCACGATAGTGTTTCGCAAGGCGTCTTAGGGATATGTCATATGTAGCACGGCCCCAGCCCGCTTCGGATTTCACAAGCAGTCTCGCAGCCTGACTCGGGGTGAGATTGTCGACGCTCTCGACTGTGAGGTCACCCGATTCGAGAAGGCGTCGCAGCACGCCAGCTGTAAAATCTGTTTCAATCCACGAACACAGCCCGAGCAGCGCGCGTCCGGGGCGCGTAAGCAGTGCTGGAACGCCGGGCCCGATCGTCACGGGCCATTCGTACCTGCACGCCTTTTCCCAAACCAGGCGAGCGTATTCGTCTGTCGCGCACGCAATTTCTACCTGATCGAGTGAACGGCTGGATGCAAGAATGCGACGAAATACTTCCTCGACCTCGGCATCACGACCGGCGGCGTGAAACAGGCTGATCGCGGCCGGCTGGCATTTTTCCGGGGCCATCAGGAATGCGAGTGCAGATGTTCGTGAATCCGCAGGAATGTGTTCGACGTTTGCGTAGTCATACCGGCGTGGCAGCGTCGATCCAACAACCTCGGACGCTCGGGGCACGACGCGTTCACCCGGCATACTGGCAATAAGGACGCGCTGCATCGGGCTCCACTGCGCGTCCGGAAACTCGATCCAGCAGTCCTTTGATTGTATCGGGCACCAAGTTGGATGGTGGACCGCCTCCTCATAAACAGTAGCCATGTCCCCGCGCTTCTCCGTAACGAGAAATGACTCATACGCTGCCATCAGCGCGCGAAGCTCCTTATGTTTGGTTGGCGATGCAAAGGCATCTGGCACAATCTGCGGCGCGTGCACGCCCGCCATGCGTAGCTCCTGCACCGTTGTCCATAGTGCGTTCGCCATCGTTGGCTGATCGGCGAGTGAACGGAAGTAGCCTCCCTTTTCCGGCAAGTCAAGGAGCAGCCGCATGATGAGCGCTGCCCCCATTCCTTCTTCTGAAGGGTTAATGCCACGCTCAACGAGGAACGGCGCGCCCATCCGAAGTGCGATGTCGAGAGGAGTGACGAAGCGAAGGTTGGCCCAGTCGGTGCCTTCGAGGACGATGCGGTCGCCGAGCGTGCGTCCGAGTGCGTGACTTGGAACAAAGACCCATTTCGCGCGGGTAGGATGTACCGTGCAGAGAGAAGCGAGTTGAGCTACAAACGGATCCATGCCACGCCCTTGCGCCGACTTAGCGAACGTAGGTGAGGGTTGCTCCTTCGGCGGGAGCCACGAGATGACCCATTATGACGAGTGGGGTAGTGCTAAGGTGTATCGTTTAGCACACCCTGCGAACGTATCCATTACCCCATTAGCGCAAATGAGAAATTGGAATCAAGAGAAGTTGATGCGCTCACGGTTCGACCCGAGGTTTGTGCAGCAGTCCAAGCTATGGCTGTTGCTGTGGGAGGTATCGACCCCATTCGACCATGGGTGGGAGGCTAGCCCTAAATCACTGCCGTGACAGTGAGCGATTCATAAGTACTACTGTCCAGACTACAATAAACGAACACACGCAGGATCGCTTACAAACGCAATTAAACACAATTAAACACAATTCAGAAGAACACTGAGACACTTCCACAGGTGACTGTAAATCCAGCGCAGGTGACCGTGAATCCGCCAAATGTTCAAATTGTGCAGCCGACCGAAAAACGGCACGCTCATCTTCAATACATAAATCCTAGTCAGTTTCAGCCCATTCCTCCAACTTTTCCCTTGAGAGAGGGACAGCCTGCAACGGTAAACAGAGCATTTATTAACGTCGGGGATTCCCCGGCACTCGATTGCCAACATGCTGGGGCGGTGTATGTCGTACGCACGGCAACCGAACAAAGTGAAATGTTTCAAAAGTTTATTAAAGACAACCAGATGAAGCCGTGTCGAGACGTGCTACCTAACAGTGCGGGAAACTACGATGCTACTTTTGACACCTATGGTACGCCAGTGTTGTCAAAATCCGATATTTTGGAAATACAAAACCAAAGGGCTGGTATTTGTGGCGTGGGGCGAGTGTCATGGAGGGACGACACTGGACATTATTAGACAGATTTTTGCGAATGTGTTAGTGGTACCGTGCCGGGAACCTTGTGGCGAAACTGTCCGAGTCACTACGGCTCAGAAACTAAATTGAGATAGGAGAGTTTCAAGCTCATGGTGTTATAGCCTCGCGACCTGGAGGAACTCCATAAGAAAGAACATTAACTCTTGATGTTCATGTTGTCCAGATTATGTAAATCTATAGGAATTATTGAAGAAACGCTTAAGAGTCGCGGCCTTTGGGCGGACGATGACGCCACAGCTTTTTCCCATGCTGTTCATGCCGATGACCGGAAACTTCTTCAGTATGCAAGTCGCGCACGGCAGGATTACCTTGCCTTAGTAAATCAATTAGGGGTGGCATCCGGCCCAGAATCTTAAACCCAAAGAAGTTACGCGCCCTGTGGAGCGATTCGAGGATCGCGGTAGACTTGGACAGATTCCGCGTAGATCTTCAGCCGAGCAGATGCACCACGAAACCCAACCCCAGTGCAAGTGTTCTGCCAACAATAAAATTAACAACGAAGAGTCCGGTTCCTATCTTGCCGAGCCGGAAGTATCCTCACAGTGAAGCCTGCGAAGGGCAATTATATAGGTGACTGACCACGTGTTGCTTTGATAGGCTTTCCCGCAAATGGGGAAAGCATTTGATCACAGCAAGGATAAGATCGCCGTACTCTGTTCCTACTTCCGCACCAATCGCCTCAAGTTCGTAGCTCCTGGCGTCAAGGAAGCCCACATACGCCAATCTCTCATTGATCCATTTTTCAAATCCCTCGGCTGGGACGTAAACAACGAAAAACGGATTGCGCCTCAGTACCGTGAGGTCGTGCCGGAAGACAGCTTAGAAATCGAAGGGCACCAGACAGCTCCAGACTACACCTTCCGCGTTGGTGATACACCGAAGTTCTATGCAGAAGCCAAGAAATGTGTTGTCAAGGTTCCAGACGACCCCGAGCCTGCCAACCAGCTCCGGCGGTACGGATGGAGTGCCAAGATCGCGGTCTCTATCCTGACCAACTTTGAGTCACTCGCAGTTTACGATTGTACATTGCGACCTCACCGCAGCGATAAGGCGGGATACGGAAGGATCTTCCTATTCGGATACGAAGAATATACAGACCGCTGGCATGAAATCTGGGATGTGTTTTCCCATGAATCGATGTGGTCAGGAGCGTTTGATGAATATGCAGCATCGAAGCGCAAACGCGGAACCTCAGAGGTTGATGATGAGTTCCTGAAGGAAATTGAGAGCTGGCGGGAAACACTGGCTCGCAACATCGCACTTCGGAATAGGGACCTTTCGGCAGATGAATTGAATAGCAGCGTCCAATTGACGATTGACCGGGTCGTGTTTCTTCGGATGGCAGAGGATCGGGGCTTAGAGCCGTATGAGCAACTACTAACACTGTGTGGCGGGCCCAATATTTACTCCCGATTCGTTCGTGACCTGCGCCGTCGAACCCACAGCAAATATAATTCCGGTCTCTTTCACTTCCAAAAGGAGACGGGTGTCGCTGACGAGCCTGACCGTATTACGCCGAAGCTAGATGTCGATGACCGAGTGTTCAAAGCGATAATCGAGAGCCTGTACTTTGCCTACGGCTCGCCGTATCACTTCGGCGTCCTTCCAGTTGAAATACTCGGCACGATCTACGAACGCTTTCTGGGTAGTGTCATACGGCTCACGGCTGGACATCGGGCCAAAGTCGAGGAAAAGCCAGAGGTCAGAAAAGCGGGCGGCGTATACTACACGCCTGCGAACATCGGTGATTACATTGTTGAACACACCGTCGCCGAACGCATCGAGCGGCGCAGTCCTAGCCAATTGGCTGGGAGCGGCAAGCAGGCACCGTTCCGTGTCCTAGACATGGCGTGCGGTAGTGGATCATTCCTTTTAAGGGCCTATAAATGCCTGCTTGACCGATGCTTGAAATGGTACATCGCGCACCAGCCACAGAAACACAAGCGGGCTGTTTATTGCGATGACCGTTTGAAGCAGTGGCGGCTGACAATTGATGAGAAAAAGCGAATACTTACCACCCACATTTTCGGCGTCGATATTGATCCTCAGGCTGTAGAGGTCTCGAAGCTATCGCTGTTGCTCAAGGTATTGGAGGGCGAAACGGACCAGAGCTTAATCCAAGGTCTACTACGTTTCGGAGATCGTGCATTGCCTAATCTTGCGGACAACATTAAATGCGGGAACTCGATAATAGGTTCGGATTACTTTAACGACGAGAACATAGTTCATGACGAGGACGTGAAGCGCATCAATGCATTCGACTGGCGTGAGGGATTTCCGGCGGTGATGAAAGCGGGCGGGTTCAACTGCATCATTGGGAATCCACCATACCTGTTTATAACTGAGGTAACAAAATCAGACCGCGACTACTATCAAAGGAAGTACACAAGCGTCACATACCGTTTCGACTTGTACGGCACGTTCATTGAAAGAGCTTTGAGGACACTGCTCGCACCGAAAGCGTGTTTCGGATTCATTATCCCGCACACGCTTCTCAGTAACGATTCCTTCCAGCGTCTACGCTCGATGCTGGCGAAGGAAGCGCACGTTTATCGCGTCGTTGACTTAGGGCCTGGGGCATTTCAAAACGCCAGGAACGAAACCATGCTGTTGTTTTTCGAGAATGTATGCCCGCGTAAGACCAGCAGCGTTCAAGTCGTCCAGACCGATCCGAAAACACTGACCGGCCATCCGAAAGGCATCGATGTTCGGCAACGCACGTGGGCCACGGCTGACGGCGCTCCTTGGCTAGTGAAGACTTCAAAGCACGGAGCTGAAGTAATTGCTAAGATGCTGGCCGTCAAAAGCACGCTCGCGGATTTCTGCACAGCAAACCAAGGTCTTCGTACTGGCGATAACGAGAAATACCTGTCCAGCACCAAGCGGTCAGCGATATGGAAGCGTGCGGCGGGAGGGAAACAGATCGGTATTTATGCGCCGATCCCAGACGGGCTATTCGTTTACTACAAACCTGAGGTGCTGGATGCACCTCGGCGAAAAGAGATATTTGATACTCCTGAAAAGATCGTAGTCCAAGAGATACGAAGCATTGCACTACATCGCCGCATTGTGGCGACGCTGGATACTGGCCAGACGTTCTGTCTGCAATCCACGAATGTGATCAACAAAAAGCCAGATGTTGAAGTGGATTTGCGCTACGTGCTCGGCGTTTTGAACAGCTCACTGGTGAACCACTTTTTCCGCCTCACATTTCCTGGTAACAATCACATTCCTTCCAATCGGCTTCTACGCATACCTGTGCCCAGACCACCTTCCCAGCGGGTTCACGATAGACTGGTAAGGTTGGTCAGCACCTTATTGGAATTGAACAGGTACGCGCGCAAGAAGTCCACAGCACGTGAGTCTCTCGATCGCCAAATAGCTGCTACGGATCGCGTAATTGAAGGAGTCGTATGCAGCCTCTTCGGTCTCAGGCCAGACATATTGCTGACGAAGAAACAGCGGTACGGCTCGCTTTGAGATGAGCAACAAACTGCATTACGTATTAATAAAAATTGAACGGGCCGAAGAGCATATCCGTGATTTGCAAACTATTGTTCCCAACTGTCTCACTGGCCCACCGGCTCCATACGAATTCATTACCTAGATCGATACGAGTACCAGAGATGTAATTTACTATCTTAATGCATCATCATGCACACTTGACGATATGTCAAAACCTTAGTCCGGGGGGATTCGTCACCCTTTTATGAGCGGTGCCTCGGGCCGATCGAATTCCTCCCGAAGTTTGGACACGAAAAAAGCCCATAAAGTGCTTGCCGCGCTTCTCAGGGCTCTGAATCTCGTGGAGACTGCGCCAGAATTCATCCCACTTGGTAATTCCTCTGAAAGACAGGGATCACATATTGCTTGGGAGCGTAGAGAATCTCACCAAGGGTTTTTACGCATGGTTTCATGTGTCCCCTTCGCGATCCGCTACGGGAGCCTCAGTGTTCACCCCGGCAATCAGTCTCAGTTGACCGCTAGTTTTGTTTCCGGCGCCGTCTCTTGATTGGCTGTGTGGCAGCAACCAATGGCGCTCGCTCCTTCTCGTACCGAGCCAGAAGAAATTCGACGCGCTCACGGTCACTTGAAAATGCTTCCTTGCGATAGAGCTTATCAACTGCGGCGTCGAGAGCCTTGTGCGCTTTGCGCAAATCCGCAGGCATCGCTGCAGGATCGTAGAGGTCGGCGAGCGTGGAGTTTGGATAGTTTGCTCGGGCATCGAGGACGGCCTGGACAAGCCTGGCGATTTGGGTCTGTGCGTCAGACGTGAGGATGGGCCAGGGGAACGGATTGTAAACCAAACCAATCGAGTAGCGATACCGGCTTTCAAGACGGCCACCAATAAAACGCAGCCAGGCCATGTGCATGCGCGATGTGATAAGCCCGAAGAGAGAAGGAGAGGCGTTTTCGATAACCCGGAGCAGGTTGCTGGGGATCACGGGCGGCTGAAGATAGCCGATGGGTACATATTCGCGTTGCTCCGAGCTTACCTCTGGAACAACAAGGAACGGCTGCTTGGGGATTACGTTGACGTGGTAAAGCGTCGGGGTCTCAGCGAGTTTTTGAGTCGGAGTGCTCTTGCTTGCCTTTCTGAAGGCCCGGACAGCCTCAACGCGTTTGTGAACGTCGGTCATGGCACGGATGTCAGAAGGTGTCGCATGGTGGAGAGCCAGGATCCACCGACTGCCACCGTTAATGAATTCTTCCGAACCGATGAAAGGATGAAGGTATTCGCGCGCCCGCGGTTCGGCCTTGATGAGAGCGTCTCGTTCCCCGTCGGAAAGAATGTAGTTACCGTCGTCAATTGGTTTTGAGCCGATAATCATGGAGGGCATAGCATCGAACGGGGCGGCCTGCTCGTAGACGACGGTGTGGGGGTCGGCAAGGTTGGCTGCATCAAACAGGTATGGAGAGATTACCGGCACGACGGATTCTGTGGGGGCGGCGTCGTAATCCGCGTAGTCGAAGATTCGGCGGTCCTTCGGGGCCTGGTCTCTCAGCGCGAGACCAATGATAACGACGTGGACGTGGGCTTTGCCACGCGCTTCGCTACCCCAAGCGAAGGTGCGATGCGCGAACGTAATTTCGAGATTGTGGCGATCGAAGAGCAGGGGCCATAGTTCGGCGACTTGCTCGCCTTGGGTGATTGAGCTTGTCGCCACGAATGCGATTTTCGCGATGCTGTTCTGGATATAAGCGCCCGCCTTGATGAACCACGCGGCAACGTAATCGAGGGTTCCTTGTTTCTTGAGAAGAGCCGCGGCTCGCGCGACTTGCGCGCGCTGGGCCGGCGTCTGGTATTTTGCACCCCCGAAGGGCGGATTGCCGAGGACATAGGTACAATTCGAAGGGTCGATGACGGTTGCCCAATCTATTTCAAGAGCATCGGCGTTCTTGATGGTGGGCGAGGCTTTCAAAGGGAAGCGCGGGAAGTAACCGCCGAGGGCCTCCGAGAGACGCATGTTCATGATATGGTCCATCATCCAGAGCGCGATCTCGGCAATCCGCACCGGGAATTCTTCGATTTCAATTCCGTAGAACTGGTTCACGTCAACCTTGGAAAGGTCCGTCACGTCGAATGCCCGGTTGCGATTAAGCGCTACGAGTGCCTCGGTTTCGAGCACGCGGAGTTCACGGTAAGCGATGACGAGAAAATTGCCGCAGCCGCATGCGGGGTCGAAGCAACGAATTGCGGCCAACTTTTTCTGGAATGCTTTCAGGGCGGCTGTCTGGCCTGTGTCGCGGCGGGCTTTCAGCCGGTCCAGTTCTGCCCGAAGATCGTCGAGGAAAAGTGGGTGAATCAGCTTCAGAATGTTTTGTTCTGTTGTATAGTGCGCGCCTATCGCGCGGCGTTTTTGTTTGTCCATAACGCTCTGGAAAAGAGCGCCGAAGATAGCCGGGGAAACAGCCGACCAGTCGAAGGTACATGCATCGAAAAGCAGTTTGCGCATTCCACTGTCGAAAGCGGGCATGGGGAGGCGTTCTGCGAAAAGGTCGCCATTAATGTACTCGAATTGCTGGAGGTCTTCGTCGAGAGTTGTTTGGCGTTTGTTGATTGGCCGGTTGAGGACTTCAAAAAGCTGACCTAGCAATGGTCCCAGATCGGAACCGTCGTCACTGGTTCGGTCGCGGACGAAGTCCAAAAAGATGCCCTTAGGTGTGAAAATGCCGGTGTCATCGGCAAACAAGCAGAAAACCAAGCGCACGAGGAAGCGTTCGAGGTCGTGGCCCTCATAACCTGAAGCGAGCAAGGCATCGTGGAGCTTGCCCATCAGCTCGGAGGCTTCGATATTGACGGGGTCCTGGTCCTTGAAAACGCGGGGGGCGCCGCCAAAAATGAAGCTAAAGGCATGGACGTTTTTGTGCAGGTTGGCGAGCTTGAACTTAACTTCCTCGCGAGTGTCGAGGTCGTAGAGCTCAAAGGTTTGGAAATCGCAGACGAGAACGTAGCGCGGGAGTTCCGTATCTTTGATGCCGGGGAAATAGTCGAGGGCCTGTTCCTTGGCTTTTGTTAGGTCGCGGCCGGCGCTCTTCTGCTCGACAAGAAGCGTTCCCTTCCAGAACAGATCGATGAAGCCGGGCGCTTTCGAACCTTCGCGCTTAACCGGTTCTTCGAAGGTTGCGACCTTGCGCCGCTGAATTCCGAACAGTTCGAAAAACTCATTGTAGAAAGTCTGCGTCTCGCCCTTTTCGTAGCGAGCGTTCTTCCAATCCTGCGCAAACTTCGTGGCCCGGTGCCTAATCTCATTCCACGAAAGGCGAATCTTGTCCTCCGCGCCGTAGAAGCGAGCGTAGTATAGCTTGTATCACGAGAATGAATCGTTGGGGAGGTTTTGAGCGAGAAGAATTCCAGAACGAAAAATGGTTGTTCTGTCTTTGGTTAGGGTAACTCCGTGCCGTAACCCGTGATGGTCTTTAGAATATCCTGGGCTGGTCTTCGACACTGGGCCGCCCTCTGTTTCGAAGGCAACAATCCATTTCAAGGCACGGTGAAAACCGTGGACGCTCCGCCCACGGGCTTCGGGGGTAACATCCCGTATCTGGGAAGCGTCATCCCTACCTCTGCGAAGTGGTGATTGTGAACGAAGTGCATGCTGGTGCGGCCGACATATTTCGCGGAACCGTTGAAGAATCTTCGTGCACACAGGCCTTTTGAAGCCTCGGTCTACGCCGAGGAAAACCGGTAAGCAGCCCTCCCGCCCCGTGCCCTCTACATTACAGTTCATGAACTGAGGCTTGGTCTAACGTCGCTATCACGTTAGAATCCCCACAGACATGTGCACACAACCAGTCGCCCGGGTCACGCCTTACCCGGCGCAGACCCAGCGTTTCGTCAATGGCGAAGTACACGACTGGTATCGCCTGATTCTCGGTTACCCCGACCACCTTGTTGGCCGATTGTTAGATGAGTTTGGCGTACAACCGGGGGATCACATTCTGGATCCATTTTGTGGAGCAGGCACAACCCTAGTCGAAGGCATGAAGCGTGGTGTATGGTCGACTGGTATCGAGGCGAACCCTTCAAGCCACTTTGCCGCTCGTGTGAAAACCAATTGGCAACTGCTAGCAAAGACTCTGATCCAGTGCGGGGAGCGTGTAACTGACAACTACCGAAAATTCCTTCAAGATGCAACCTATCAGACAGACCCCTTCTATAGATATTTGCAACACGAAGGCTTCTTGCGCCGTCGCTGGATTTCAGTAAAACCGCTCCGAAAGATAATTGCCATCAAGAAGGCTATTGATGGACTGCGAACGACAGCCGCGTACAAGAACGCTCTTCTCCTCGCTCTAGTCGCGCAAACGGTGCATGGGAGCGCAAATGTTAAGTTTGGGCCAGAGCTGTACTGCGGTAAGTCGAAACGGGATTCGGCGGTGTTCCTTGGATTTAGAGAGCGCCTCGATAAAATGGCGTCGGATCTGACGCTTGTCAGTACGCTTCCTCGCGGATCCTCCAATGTTATTCTCGGCGATGCGAGACACTGTGGTTGTCTGCTTTCTCGGGGGCAGAAGTTTTCTGCAATAATCTCCTCGCCGCCCTATCCAGCAGAACACGACTACACGCGAAATGCCCGGCTCGAACTTGCTCTGCTTGGGGCGGTTGTGGATCGCGAATCCCTTCGCAAAATTAAAGGGAGAATGATCCGCTCGCACACAAAAGGGGTCTATAAAGGTGACAGTGATGGCACCCTAGTGGCAGGACATCCTGAGATTGAACGGATCGCGCGAATTCTTGAGCGAAGAGCAAAGAGCAAAACACACGGGTTTGCGCGCCTGTACTCTACTGTGCTTCGCGAGTACTTTGGAGGTATGAAAAGGCATTTTGCAAGCGTTAAACCCTTTTTGGCTCAGGGAGGTCTCTGCGCCTACGTTGTAGGCGATCAGTCGTCTTATCTTCGAGTCCACATCCCCACCGCCGAAATACTATCCTCTCTGGCTGCGGAGGTCGGTTACAGGACGGTCGAAATTCGGCACTGGAGAAGTCGTTGGTCGACGGCGACAAGTCGCTCGGTCGAAGAACATATTCTAATCCTGCGCTCACGAGTCTAACGCGAGGATCGAGTAATGCCGAAAATCAAGGTGCACGAAAAGGCTTTGGGGCACCTAAGCCGCGGCCTGTATCGCAGTCCGGCCAGTGCCTTGCGTGAGTTAGTGAGTAACGCGTGGGACGCGAACGCCACGGTTGTCAGGATGACGACCAATTTTCCAAACTTCTTTCAAATAGTAGTTGAAGATAACGGTACAGGGTTTAGCAGTGAAGAATTTGTGAATTTGATGGAAGGTGGAATCGGGAACAGTGAAAAGGCCCTTTCCAGAATTGTGTCCAGCGGTCGTCCGCTTATTGGCCGCCTCGGAATCGGAATGCTCGGCATTGCTCAGATATGCTTGGGGTTTAGAATTATTTCCCGCCCAAAGACAGGTAAAGGTTTCAGTGCGCGCATCCACCTATACGATCTTTTGAAAGAGAGCCTCGATCGCAATGACCCGGCTGTAACTCGCCAAGAATCAGGCACCAGAGAAGTTGATGTGGGCGACTATGAGATTGACGAATCTTTCGATCTCCGCAATGTTCGCATCGGCACAACGATTATCGCGGATGACGTACATCCTACATTTGTTCGCGCCTTTCAAGATTCTGTCACTTTTAAAGGATTCAAGAGGCCACCAAAGGAGTGGTCTGACTTCCTCAAGGTTGTTTCCCGAGAGCGCTCGCTTCAGGAACTCGGAGATTACTGGCGCCTGATCTGGGAGTTGTCGGCCTCATGCCCAGTTCCGTACATAAACGACCGAGCTGTGCCACACAGCTTGATTGCAGCGGACCAGAAAACTCTCAAATCGTACAACTTCAAAGTCCTTGTTGACGGCCTGGAGCTCCGAAAACCGATAAACCTCCACGGGAACCCCGACGGATATACCTACTACCATATCCAACCCCAGACAAAGCGGATCTACGACAAAGACTTAATATTCCACGGCTACATCGTTGTACAGGAAGGCAGTCAGCTGCGTCCGGACGAGCTTCGCGGAATTATGATTCGAATCAAGAACGTCGGGATCGGATACTACGACCCCTCATTCTTAGACTACAGAATCAATCAGGGACCGCGTAGTCGCTGGCTCACGGGCGAAATAATTGTGGACAAGGGGCTCGAAGATGCGCTCAACATCGACAGAGACAGCTTCAATCGTTTTCATCCTGAGTTCAGAGCGATTCAAGAGTATGTGCACAACATTCTAGAGACCCAGATCTTCCCCAAGGTTTACAGAGAGATTGAGAAGCGTTCCGCGGAGCGCTCAGAAGAGAAAGAAAAGGCACGGAGTAAGACCCTAAGACAGACTGTTTCCGATTTCACGACCCACCCGGTCAAACTAAAAAAGCAGAGTCAAGACGACAAGGATTCTAACGAAACTCCGACGGTGTCAGTCGAATACCAAAAGAACCAAACTAGTTTGGTGCTTCCTTCCCCAGAAGACCTAGATACAAAGAAAGGCAACCGCCAACTCGCAGTCTCTATTCTCGCGATCTTTGAGATTGCCACGCGCCAGAAGACCCGGAGCGAGCAGCGCAAAGTGTTCACTGAACTTCTCTTGAAGCTGCTTGCGAGGTGGTAAGTAATGGGTCTATTCAAATTTGAGGATGATCCGCTGAAGCACTACGTGCGAACGGAGGCGTGGCTTCCAACATGCCGGAGGCGCCTAAGACAAGTGCGTGCGAAAGCTGCGAAACCTGGCAAGGCGCGAAGACTCCGCTATTTCACCTTCTGTGCTATCGGGGCTACCGATGTACTTATGCTCGATGTTGCAAAGGTGATTAGAAGGTCGACCAACCAGGAGTTCGACACAGTGGTCTTCTTTGACCGCGGCGACCTTGAGGTAATTGAAACCCAGAAACGCATTCCAGGAGCACATGGATATCCGGGGGATTTCGTGAAGATAGTTCTCCTTGAAGACCCTGAGGAGCAGGCGGCTGTGAACGCCTTGGAGGCATTGAATGCACCGCCGGATGAACCCGATAAGGCTGAGACCCGTGCGCGCCAACGAAATATCGCGCTTCGTCAACGCCTAATCCAAGAATTCCCGTTCGACGTCATTAACCTCGACCTAGAGGGTTATTTCTTTACACCCGGAGACCCGTTTCCCGGAAGGCTGATTCGTGCTCTTCGCAAACTGTTGGATTGGCAAAAAATACCGGTTAACGACGGAACCCCAACGGGAGAACACCTGGACGGTTTCAGCTTAATGTTCACAACTCAAATAGGCCCACCAAATCTTACCGAGGAATATCTCGAAATGCTGCGCAACGCCATTCAAGGAAATCTAGACCGTGCTGCGGAACTCCGCGATCTGTTGCAGCAACGCGCAGGAAGTGCTGATCCTGCCCAAGTACAGGCTGCGAATTTTGCTTTATTCTTCAGGGTGGCCTTACCAAAATTAATTCTAGCCATGTTATTGGAAGCGGATTGGTATGCCGACCCGCAGCTCGGTGTAAAACTGTACGAGATCGAAAGACCGTCAAAGGATGGACCGTACACGATGTTGCATGCTGTTGTGGACGTGAAGCGGCAAAACCCGCCGAGCACGGATCGCGCTCCCGGTGCGGGTCATGCAGCTGAGGCACTCGCCGCGTACCAATTAACCGCTCGAGAAATCTTTATTCGCCAAGAGGTGAGCGTGACGGAGGCGATCATCGATGAACCTGTCCTACAGGAAAGCCTTGATCGAATTGCTGCTCGCCGTCGGATGTACTATCCCGAAGTGGAAGAGAACCTCGGAGATTAGTGTGTGCTGGCCGCCTCACGAGCGGCGGCCCGTTCTGTCTGGCCGTCCACGTACTGTTTCGCAAACTTCGTGGTCAGGGTGCGGTGCACGAAAGCCTTTGAGATTGGCTTTATCGCTTCGGCGATTTCGCTGATCCTTGTACCGTCGGCCCACAGTTTCAAAATGCGGTCGGGGTCGTACTTGAGTTTGCGGCCCGTGCCCTTCGCGGGTTTGGCTACCCTTGGTTTGCTCATTACCTTCTCCTAGTATGTGTCGGGCTTGTGGTGCTTTGCCCTGAACACACCAAGGGTCATCCAATCTTTTGTGTAAGGCTCCGAGACTTTCGGGTTGGTGGAGGAGAATCGCTCAGACCAGTTCGCATCCGGACTCCGCTACTTCTGCGGATAGCCTGACTTGCGGTACAGGAGGCGGATGCGCCTTTACTCGTCCGCGAAGAAGTCTTCGTCCACCTTCTTGAGGTACAGTGTCTCATCAATACGAACACCAACATTGTGCCGAACCATCAAAGCGGCAAGGCGCTCTCCATCAATAAGCACGATCTTGAATGGATGACGCTCTGCGAAGTTCTGTGCTGGCTGAGTGAAATATGAGGTGGTTACGAACACACCTTTATTTGCTTTGGCCGCTCCGAGGCTCCCGCTAAATGCCCTGATCTCTGGTTCGCTAACTGCGTTCGCCGCAACGTACCGCTTTGCTTGGACGTAAACCCGGTCAAGCCCTAGGGCATCTTGATCGATTACACCGTCGATACCTCCGTCGCCGGAACGGCCGACAATTTTCCCGGCCTCTTCACGCGAACCTCCGTAGCCCATCGCGAGAAGCAGTGCGACGATCAGGCTTTCAAAAAACGCCGGGGGCGCGGCGAGGATACGATCAAGAAGTTCCTTTTTGAGGGCAATGTCGATTTGCTTCACCGTACCGCGTAGAAGCTCATCTGGAGTTTCCGCATCCAGCGGTACCGTGGGTGTCTCACCCACACTTGTGAATGCTTCGCTCCCCGGTGATTTACTGCGGTCCTTAAATTGAAGGAATTCGGCAAACTGCGACAAGTATCCGTTATCGATGCGCGGTGGACCCTCGACCAGAGCCTTCTTTCCTCGGTCGGTGATCTTGAAGTGGGCCCTTTTGGTAGCCTCTAACAACCCTGCTTGGACGAGGTAGGATTTCGCCCATGCTACACGGTTAGCAAAGGTAGCCTGCTTGCCGCTTGGTAGAAGTTGTTGTTGCTCCTTTGCGGTCAGTCCGAAGTTGCGTGCAAGTTGATTTATTACGTCGCCGATTCGATGCTCTTGACCGTCGCCAGCGACACTCAAAACTGGCAACATTAGCGTCTGGTAGTCTGGTATGGCCATTCGGCGCTCCCAGGGGCCCAACTTTGTAATTTCTTGGAACGATCGTGAAACGCAATCATATCACTTGTCACTATGAGGGCACCCTGCCCGCGGGTTTTCGCTCTAAGGGTCAATGACAAATACAGCGTGACACCTTACCTTTGGAGGAGCTAGCTGTTCGCTTCAGGCGCCGATCGAACTGACGCTGGTCACGCCGGAACGAATAGAGGGCCACACCCAAAGCCCTGCAGTAAACGCCAAAAATTATTGGGCCAAGTGTTCATTCACACCCGCACGGGAGCCGCAAGAATTTGTTCGGATTCCCGTGAAGTAGGCACAACCGGGCCGATACAGGGTTTTATGAGAGTGGAAGAATTTTCGATCCCCACCGCCCCCACCCAACAATAACCTAACGACTTGCCGGCGCGACGGCGAGAGGGGGGAATCAGTGTCTATCTGCTGACGCTGAGGCCTGCTGCCTGGGTATGCCCATGCACTTGACTTTGCCCTGACGACGGTTTGATCTCGTATACTGAGGATGGGTGTTCATGGTTTGGTTCAATCGCAGCTCGATGCGAAACGTCGCGCTCAAGTCCCTGTGCAAGGTCGGTTCTGTGATTCGTGTAGATTTGCGCGTCGAACCGACCACGGGATAAGGCTACGTACGCCAAGCGGCGATTCACGAGCTTTTCACCCGCCTGCTCGGTGTCCACGTGAATCAACACGCGATCCGCAGTCTGTCCCTGACTGCTGTGGCTCGTCATGGCATAGCCATAGTCGAGGTGCGGATTCTCCTTTATGTTGAATGCGATTGAGCGGCCTGAGTCAAGGCGCAATTGCAGCCTGCCTGAATCGTCGATCCTCTCGACGGTGCCCAGCTCACGGTTAGCAATGTGTCGTTCTCGATTCGGCGCTGTGAACTGAAGGCGGTCGCCTGCACTGAATGCTCGCTCTGCCTCGCGGTAGAGCGTCACACCATGCAACCGGCGCGGGTCGTAACTCAGTTGCTCGCCATTCTCGCGATTTACCGTTACCAGATTGTCTTTCCCGTTTGTACGCTCCACACGGACATATTCTCCGGCCTCGATACCGTGTGTCTTGCTGCCCCTCCTGTAGCGCACTACGTCTCCCGGTTCGTACTGGGCGGCCCACTGCCGGTCTGCTCCCGTGATTTCCTGCCGCGCCACAAGGACCCGCAGGTTGTGTTCTTTGATTCCAATGTGACCAGTACTCTGCATCTCCCGATGGATGGCCTCGTTAATCTCACGGCGGGATGGATTGTCTGGGGAGACAACAAGCGTGCCTTCGGGTTTCATCGCGTATGCGCGTGCGATTTCCTTGAGCCGTTCGTCACGGTCTGGGATTTCATGTATGCGACCCTGTGCGTCGAGTCGCTCGATTGCTTCACGTACATTGCCACGCGAGAGTTGCTCCACCACTTCCTTGAGCGCTGGGTCCTTCTGCCGGACGATCTCATCAAGCCGCGCCGTTTCTAGCCCCGCTTCTTGGAGTTGCTGATACGGTCGGCCCGCTTCGACCGCTTCGTGCTGGCGCGTGTCGCCTACTAGCATCACACGGTCGTTTGCCCTTAGGTGGTGCAGGAACTCATTTATCTGCTTCGTGCTCGCGAGACTGGATTCGTCGAGTACATACAGTCGTTTCTGCCCGTCGTGCAGTTCTCCACTTCGCGTGAGGTGCCGCTGCAGTGTGCTCGATTCGATTCCAGCTTCGGCGAGTTTCTGCGCTGCGCGCGAGGTTGGCGCGAAGCCTTCGACCTTATAGCCCTCGTGCTCGGTGGCTTCCCGGACTGCAGCTAGAGAAGTGGTTTTCCCCGAGCCGGCGACGCCTTCGAGTGCCGTCACCTGATCGCGGCTCGATAAGATTTGCTCGACTGCGGCACGTTGGCTCTCGTTCAGATGCGAGTGTTCTTGTTCGATTGCCCTACGGGTCTCAAAACGTGCAATTGGTGCGTGTTGCTTCTGTCCTGCGCGCATCATTCGGATGGTGTCGCGCTCGTAGTCAATCATTTCCTTTGTGGTGAACGCGCGGTCCGGCCCGCGATTACCGGTCTCAATGAACTCGCCGGACCGCACACGTTTCTCGAACTCGGTCTTAACCTCGGCAACGGTGGCGCCACCCATGGAGCGTTTCAGAGCATCTCTCAACAGATCGCGCTCATCGGCCACTGCGTCACGTTCCAGATTTTTGTCTCGCGAGTAGGTAAGGGCCTGGCCGATAACTTTCTCTCCGGGATCTTCACTCAGTTGTTCTGTTCGCGTCTGCGCGGCCGCGACGACACGGTCGGGCTGATTGCCGAACGTTTCCGCCATGGCACGATGCATCTCTTGCATGGCCCCGTGCGACAGTTCCAACTTGTTTTCCCGCGTCTGGTGTGCGGCAATTTGTGCGGCTCCAGCGCCACGCTGATTTGCCTTAGCGAGATGTTCCTCGATCTGCTGGCGACGCGGACTCGATGCTTCGAGATACTCTCTGCTATATCCTTTGACTTCCGGCTGGCTGCTCTCACCGCGCTCGACCTCGTAGCCAAGTTCTTTCAACCGATTAGCCAACTCCGAACGATAGACCGCCGTCGCGTATTGCTGGGTTTTGTAGAGTTCCCGTGGCTGTAGCGCGCGTGCCTCCCCGTCGTCGGTCACGGTAATATTGAAAAATACGACGTGCGTATGTAATTGCGGTGCTGCGTAGCCATTCACCGGCCTCGCGCTGTCGTGCTCGAACTTCGCTGCGATCCATTTGCCCGTTGTTTCTGCCGGCAGATTCCCGCCCATGCGGGCCTGGACATAGCGCTCTAGTTCCTCCAGTGCGGCATCGGCGCTTTCTTGATGCGCTTCCCGGACGCGCTCATCTCCACCTACGAGGGCGGTCAACGATACGCTCTTCGGAGCCGAAAACGTCGCGTCCCATCCCGCGCGGTGTTCCATCGCGCTCACCTCTTCTCCGCGCCTGTTCATGTACTCTCTAGCCGCCTGATGGCGGATAAGTTGTTCGCTGGTGATCGGGTGTTGCCCTTCAGAGAGCCGTTGGAAGTGCTCTTCACGAACCTCGCCGGATAGTCCCCATTGTTCGGCTAGCCTTCCGTGCCACTCCCCACGAATTCGATCTGCTTCGGTGTAGTAGTTCTCGCGGGCGTTGCCAAACTCTTCCGCGTGGTACGCCCTTGCCTGGCCTGCGCTTAAGGGTTTGGAGATGGTCAGCATGTGTTGGCCTATTCGAAGAAATGTTGCTCCCTTAGGTCGGCCCGTTTCAGCTGCTGCTCATGCGATTGCTTCAGTTCCTGCGGCGCGATTGTCTCTCCCGCCAGCCCATTGCCCGCTCCTGCGGCGGTCGCTGCTGCTTTCGGCTCTTCCCGTGACGGAATCGTCTGAGTGATATCGCGCTGAATAAACGCGGATTGCTGGTTCGCTAGCACGGTGTACGGGAAATTCATACGCACCACCAGATTTCCCGATTTGAGATATCCGTGCAGGGGAGCAAGCCCACTGACCTCGCTTGCCATTACAAGCGGTTCGACCTGACGCTCCAACCCGTAGTTCTTTGAGTTGCGCTGCTGCGGGAACTGGCCGTTGGACCGGCCCTCTCGTATCCGCTCGATTTCGACTTCTCCGATCGTGTCGCTGATCCACTTCGCCGCGCGAGGCTCGCTCGTTCGCAGGAAGATCTTCGTCGCCGGCTGCGACATCATGGCCTCGGCTTCATGCCCGTAGCGCGTCTCAAGCTGGGTGCGTCCCTGGAAGCCCAAAACTACGGGATTGTTGGATTTCCGGTTTTCCGTAATCGCCGTGTGCAACTGCGGCAAACGTTGCAAGCTCGCCAGTTCGTCGAGAACGAACCAAACCGGGTGGGGATTCACCTGTCCTTGATTCATGAGCCGCAGCACCAGGGTATCGAGCCACAGGCTGGTCAGCGGCAAAAGCCTCTTCCGCGTCTCCGGTGTCGAGGTCAGGAAGATCCATCCGCGACGCCCCTTGGACCATTCGAGCGTGCTCCAGCGCCTGGTCGTCTCTTTTTCAGCCGGCAACAGCTTAAGTGCATCAGCGACCATGTTCAGCGTACCGAGGACTCCGTTCCGCTGCTGCGGCGATTGCGAATCGATCATCGCGGCGTACTCCGTTCCTTTCACTCTTCGGTCGATCTCTTGTGGATGGGCCATCCACCACACTAACTCCTCCGGCCTTGGGTGGAACGTCAACAGGTAGGCGAAGATTTTTCGCGGGCTTTCGACGAAGAAGGAGTTTTCGTTGTGCCGGTCCGGGAACAAACTCGTGGCTAGAGTCAGAGCCTCAGCTTCGTGCCGCAGTTCATCCCCCGGAGTCCAATAGGGCATTCGGGCATCGAGCGCATTTAGCACCAGGTCGCCGCGCGAGGGATTGTAGAACTGCGGCGTATATTCGAGCGCCGGATCGTAGACGATGGCCGTCTCGCCACGCTCTTCGATTCGCAGAAGGGTTTGACGGATCAGCGCGCTCTTCCCCGTGCCGCTGTCCCCCATGATGAGGAAGTGGCTCGATTCGATGGATTGCGGGATACGCAGCCATCGTTTTCTTCCGATCATCCTTGTGGCAAGGTTCGGCTCAAGCATGAACCCGATGCCGTCCCCGCGGGTTCTTCGGTTGAACACCCCCGCCGTCACGAGCTCTGGCCCTTTGAGAACCCGCCCGTGTTTCCGTTCTCTGGCCCGGGCGGTGTCCTTTGGGATCGCCACGATGAGGCCCAGAAGCAAGACGCCTAGGCCGCCGGTCAGGGCTAGTCTCGCGAGATCAGTGAGCGTTTGGTCCTGGTATATCCAGTGAGCTAGAAACGCATGAAGCTTCGCGTTGTCGTATCGCCCACGCTGCCATTCGAGTCTCACCGCGCCTGTTTTCACCGCCGCATCGGTCAGTGCAAACGTATTCTCCCCGGCTGCGGTTGTTACCTCGGCCACATCGGGATCGATGGCAAGCCGACTGCCTTTCCGCATCACCACCATTAAAAGCGTGTAAGAGGCGTTCTTGCGCAACGCTCCCACTATTGGTGTCCCAGCATAGGTCAGCAGGTAATGCCGTTCGAGCGGCGTCCAATCCCACTCACAGTGGTAGTAGCCGATGCCCATGACGCTCAACGCGGCAACGCAGAACGCCATAATGGTCCATATCGACTTTTCGCTGGGCCAGTTGCCCGCGCTCTCCTCTCGACCCCACTTTTGTCTCATGGCTCGCCCTCTGCTGCATCTCCAAGGCGCTGTCGCGCCTTGTCCAACTTGTTCTGATCTGCGCGCGCGATCAGTCTCTGCATCTCCTCTGCGGTTAGGGTTTGACCTTGAGATACGGCGAAATGGATGTTTAGCAGGATCGTTCGCAGCGCCAGAACCTCGGCCAGTACCGCATGCTCGCCCGCATCGAGCTTTGTTGCCTTCAATAGAACATTGCGCGCCCACTCACTGATGGTCTGGCCGCCCGCGAGGGCCTCAAACTGGACATATTCTTCGTCAGTGACTTTGGTGCTGATGGATTTGGTTCGAAGTGCGGTCATGGAACTCAGCTAATAGAATCAATAGGTTCCCGTATGGGAACCATTGGTTTCTGCGTGGCGTTGGGACGGAAGTGATTCGCGGCGAGCTACTGCATTTTCAGCAGGTTCCCATATAGCAACCTTGGTTGCTATGCAGCACCCGTTTGGGGGTGACGTGTCATTCCACTCCCGCTGCGAAGCAGCGCTCTTCATAGCTCACCGTATTCGAGAGCCAGACCGTCCCAGGCCATGCGCACTTCTTGGACTTCCCAAGCACGGCGGAACAGCGCCTGGACTGCCTTCCAATCCTTCTCCGAAAAACCGAACGAGATCCCGTTGTCGTGGGCGCGAAACCAAAAATCCTTGCCCTTCTCCTTCTCGTCTTCCGGCTTCGCGGAATACCCAAAGAAGTACTCCCCATCCCAACGGGGAGTCGGACTTCCGGGAACGAGTGCTCCCAGCATGCTCCGAAACTCCGTGATTTGCGGATACCCTCTGAACGGATACATGGGGCCTCGGGGTCCAGGGAAGCTGAGGAGCAGGGAGAAGTCATGGCCCTCCCCACGGGCAAACGAGAGCGAGTACTCTCCCTCTCGAATTGGCGCAATCGGCGTTTGAAAGAAGGATTCCCGTTGTGAAGGTTTGATCCGGACTGGTTGTTGCTTGAGGTGGTAGTGGCCTCGCGCTGCCAGTCGCCACAAGCCTGGCCAGAAGGGGCGAAGTGCACGGTCCACGGCATCGGCTCCCGAGAGCTTCTCGTCTTCCAGCAACACGAGCAAGTTCCTGCCAGCGAGCAGTGGCTCCAATTTAGTCCCGGCTTCGCGGAGCCGCTTGCGAGCCTCCGTGACTGTCCGGCGTACGAAGTCGGGAGTTACTACGTCATCGGAGGACTTCGCCCTGCCAGGCTGGCATTCGCGGGGAAGATTCCCCAAGTAATATTCTTCGCGTTTGGAAGTGTGCTGATCGGAACGCAGTTCGTAGACGGCAAGGAAGGCATCAAGGACATTGCCTAATGACTCGCGGGAGACCGGATTTGGTGTTCTGCCGGAAAAGGCTTCGAGACCTTGCTGGACGAAGTGAGCAACAGCGGTCCACTCCGCACGCGTCAAGACATGTTGTGCTTCACCCTTCCGCCGGATCTGGATGAGCGCTTCCGTTGGGTTCACTAGCATGTCGACAACCTCTAGACGGTCCTCGCGGGCCGATTCTAGGAGTTGCTTGGCGATCTCGGATGTCGAGACGTTCTCTCCGGTTCTCGTGGACATGAGTTGCCTGGCCTGTTCCAGGCGCGTTCGCAGGGCTTCGCTGATTCGAACGGAGAGAGTCTGCTGCTGGTGTGGTTTTTCAGGCACGGTCTTGTTTCCTCCTGGCTCCCGGATGCAACCCAATATTTATGTATCGATACACGCTTGACAGGTTACATATAGAAGATTATCCTGTCAATCCGAATTTCCGATGGGAGTGCCAATGAAAGTCCGAAATGCCCAAGCCGACCCGCGTAGGAACCCCGACTCGCCAAGAGTGCATGGTTCTCGACTCGCCATGAATTCGCCGGCCGCGCTAATACACGAACCTGATAAATACAACGACAGGGTTGAACTGCGTTCTTCGCCCACAGTCATTGAACACAGAAGGGAAGCATCGCAACTGGACAAAAATGGCGGAGGATTTGAACCTTTGCTAGATGTCGGCGAAGCGGCCAAGCTCCTGAGAATTCATCCCAAGACACTGCGAGTCAAAGCGCGTCGCGGCGTCATTCCCGCAGTTCAGATTGGCCGTGTGTGGAGATTCCGGGCGTCCGCGCTGAACCGTTGGCTGGAGGAAATCGCCGGCTGATATCGGCGGCAAGCCGCGGATCAAATGCATCGACCTTCGAACTCAATTCGGATATTCTGCACTGGGCTGTCAGTGCCGTTTAAACAAGGGAGGAACTTTGTTTAGACGGACACGCTATCAACAGGGAAGTCTCGTTCAGGAAGAGCGGAAGAGAGGTTCCGCCGTATGGGTATACCGCTGGTGGGAAAAAGACATCAACGGGAAGCCAGTACGCCGCAAGCTGCAGATCGGAAGTTTGGAGCAGTACCCAACCGAATCAGCGGCACAAGCGGCAGCGGATGCTCTTCGACTGACCATCAACAATCCTTCCAACCGCAGAAACCTTCGGCAGACAACAGTGAACATTTTGTGGGAACACTACTGTCTCGAAGAGTTGCCTTTAAAGGAGATGTCCACGCAAGACGCATACAGCGTCTATGCAAAAAATTGGATTCTCCCAAGATGGGGCAACATGCTGCTGGAAGAACTAAAGACCGTCGAGGTGGAACGTTGGCTGCGCGCAGCGGACGTGGCAGATGGGACCAAAGCCAAGCTCAAGTGCGTGATGTCGGCTTTGTTTTCGCACGCCGTTCGCTGGGAATTTTGCGGTCACAATCCGATCTCTTCGGGGATTCCGGTCGGAAGTGGAGGAAAGAGAGGTCCAAGCACTGGCGTGCGCGTCAGTGCGAAACGTCAACAAGCACCCCTGTTCTTGTCACCAGAGCAAGTGATACTTGGTCTCGCGAAACTCGAATTTCGGGACCAGTTGTTAGTTTTTCTGGATGGAGCGTTAGGGACTCGTCGAGGAGAGCTCGGCGCCCTGCGCTGGTCGGACTGCAACTTCGACAGCATGAGCTTCAGCGTTCAACACTCATACTACTGGCGCAGAGGCGGGCATCTGAAGGCGACAAAAACAGAAGCATCGGCCAAGGTGTTGCCGATGCATCTGACGCTGAAAGATGCGTTGCTGGAGTGGAAGTCGCAGAGCGGCTACAACGGACCTGGGGATTTCGTTTTCCCATCTCATCGCCACAAAGGGAAGAAGCCACTGGACCTGGCGGCCGTACTGAAGCGGAAAATTCAACCTGCATTTGTGGAGGTCGGAATCACTGGCGTAGGTTGGCACACGTTTCGGCACACGATCGGGACCATGCTGGCAGAGATGGGGGAACATCAACTCACGATCCGCGACTACTTGCGTCACAGCAATCTCCATGTGACGAACAAGTATCTTCAAGCAACGCCGCAGAGCAAACGGCTGGCACAAGGGAAATTAGTGGATGCTATCTTGCCTGGCGGTTTGTTGTCGGCGAGCAAATCAACTCTCATTCAGTAGTTGGTGCTGGAGAACGCGTTCTTAGATTCTTTCGAGGGAATGCGCCGCGGTGGAGTGCTGTGAAGGCTTATTGGACCCAAACGGACCCAGATTGTTTTTCTGGGCCGGCTATAAGTGCTTGAAAAGAATGGCGGGGACGACGAGACTCGAACTCGCGACCTCTGCCGTGACAGGGCAGCGTTCTAACCAACTGAACTACGTCCCCGCGGTGCCAAACGC
>Ga0181532_10000250_pt1 | contig 56787 bp, 50 predicted proteins | sample PEATcosm2014_Bin_33_FD_119768 | JGI IMG/M metagenome (GOLD analysis project Ga0181532, IMG submission 119768) | Peatland microbial communities from MTU Mesocosm Facility, Houghton, MI, USA - PEATcosm2014_Bin11_30_metaG | ecosystem: Environmental > Terrestrial > Soil > Wetlands > Peat | place... | reverse complement strand
GCAATGCGTAACTCGCATAGGATGAATGCGTTGCAAGCGCCTGATTCTTGGGCATTTCGCTAACAGCCCCTGATCAGGTTCGGGACCAGGAGGTCGGTGGTTCGAATCCACTCGCCCCGACCAATCGTTTGGATTATTTGAATCGCGGCGGTTAGAGGCATCGGGCTTCCAACCGCCGCTTTCAGCGTTTGTGCACGATTCCGTGGCCACCATAAGCGCCTGTTGAAGGCGGCGGTCACTTCATCATCTGCCGAATAGAGCTACACACTGACCGAAGTTGCGGGTTATCCATGCGTCCGATGATGTTACGGATCACGGATGCGAATACCCGTTTCGTAGCGCCCAAGCCGAGGTTGGCGGATTGCTCGACGAAAAAGCCTACCTTGGCAAGCTTCAGCGGTCTCATGAAGTAGTAATCCATGCCGCTGTCGGTGAGTTCCACAACAATGTCCGCCAACGCATTGCGATGCTGTGTGCTGTCTTTCGCTTTCTCGAGAGTCGTGAGTATGTCGAGGGTCTTCGCGCGAAGGCTCTCCGAGTGGTAGAAACGAAGAAATGGCTTGCCCGACGGCGCGGAGGCCTTGACTAACCGCTTCGCACGTGGCGCCGTTGTTGGCTTATCGGGTCGCTTGGTGGATGTAGGCACGAGATCTCCTTCGGTTGGGGCGCCGCGGGGTCTACCGGCTCCCCGTCAACTCCGTAAGCAGTTCACCGGCGTTGTACACGCTGCGAAGCGCCTCGATGATGCCGGCGGAATCCACCGCGACGGCGCGGGCCTGTTGGTCGGTGTAACTGTAGTCGAGCACCAGCGAGTAGATGTTCCCGTCGAAGATAATACCGACCAATTCGCCGTTACGATCCACGACCGGGCTGCCGGAGTTGCCGCCAATAATATCGGCAGTGCATACGAAGTTGAGCGGCGTCGAGAGATTCAGACCGCTCTTGCGCTCCAGCCACTTTTTCGGCAAAGCGAAAGGCGGCGCGGAATCGTGCTCGGCAGTATGCTCATAAGCGCCGCCGATGGTGGTCGCCCAGGGAATCTTCTTGCCGCCTTCGGAATAGCCTTTGACCTCGCCGAAAGCCAGCCGCAGGGTAAACGTCGCGTCCGGATAGCTGTCGGCGCCGTACAGGGCGAATCGGGCGCTGGCGATCTTGCCGTACGCCTGGCGCCGCGGCTCATCCACCTGCTCGTCGTAGATCTTGCGGGCATGGCGCGCCGGAGGATCGACCAGGCGCGCCAGCAGGATCATGGGATCCTGAGAAGCCTGGATGGCCGTCGGGCCGCCATCGGCAAGCTGCTTGCGCACACCCACGTCCTTCAGGTGCGTGCCCTGAACCAGCTCGGCTGCGCGATTGGCGGGTGACTTGCCCGCGAGCGCTTCCCGGACGATGGCGTGATCCTCGCCCAGTATCCCCGCGAGCATGCTCAACGAATCGGCCAGCTCGGCGGTTTCCAGGTCCTCGTAAATGGGGGCATCGGAGAAAAGCCCCTGCTTCAACGACTCCAACTGCGATTCCGAATACTCTGGCAGCCGTTCGGCGTTGGGCTTGCGAGTTTCATCGGCCAGGCGCACCAGTGTGCGCGCAATGCCGAATAGCTTGCTGTCGAAGCCCAAGCCGTTTTCCAGCAGGTTGAGATCGTAGAAAATGCCTCGCACGGTGTCGAGGGTGGCCGTTACCTGGTCCCATGCGCCGCCATAGGCTTCGCGGAGCTTGGGATCGTGCATGACCGCATCGCGAAGGCGCTTCTCTTCGGCGCGTTTCTGGTCCATGAGAGCGGGATCCTGCAGACCCTCCTGGATGCCGATGTAGGCCTTGCGGCTGTTCTGGTATCCGAACAGATCGTCCAACGCGCGGCGGGCATTTTCGGGGTTGCGCTCGCTAAAGGTGCGCAGAAGCACCTCGCGCCGGAAAAGCAGGTCCATGACGAATGGGTTGGTCCGGTCGCGAAGGTACTCCAGATGACGGACCGTATCGAGACGGGAAGTGGACCCGGGATTCCCGGCGACGAAGACCAGATCGCCCTCCCTGGGCCCCGCTAGGTTCCACTTCAGGTAATGCTCGATGCGCACCGGCTGGCCGCTTTCGTAGACGCGGAAGAAGGCGATGTCGAGATCGTAGCGGGGATATTCGAAATTGTCGGGATCGCCGCCAAAAAAGGCCATATCTTTCTCCGGCGCGAAGACCAAGCGGATGTCCGTGTATTTCTTATAGCGGTAGAGATGATACTGGCCCCCGTTATACAGCGTGACGACATCGCTGCGTAAGCCGGTCTTATCCAGAGATTCCTTCTCGATCGTGTTAATAATGGCGCGCCGCGCTTTCTGCGTCTCGGCCGGATCCTGGCCCGGCTTGGCCGCCGCGTTCACACGCGCCGTTACGTCCTCGATATTCATCAGGACGTTTAATTCCAGGTCGGGACACTTGGCCTCCTGCTCGCGAGTGCGCGCCTGAAACCCGATCTTGATGTAGTCCTTCTCTGCCGTGCTGATCTTCTGGATACAGTCGGAGCCGACGTGATGATTGGTCATCACCAGTCCGTTGGCCGAGACAAACGAGCCTGAGCCGCCGTCGTTGAAGCGCACGGCGGCCTTCTGCAGGTGGTCCAGCCATGCCGCGGGGGGCGCGAAGTTATACTTGGCATGCAAGAGCTTCGCGGGAGGATTGGTGAAGAGCCACATACCCTCGTCGGCCTGTGTCGGAGCGGCGGCCGCCATTACAAAAAGAGCGCCGCATGAGCATGCGTACAGAGAGCGTAGTGTATAGCGCATAGTGGGACTGCCCGCCCACAGTCTATCGCGTTTTCACCCATCTGCGCTCCGCGGGAGAGACAAGCGCCGTGCCGCGTCCGGATCGACGACAATAGGCGTATGTCGGATATTCCGAGTCAGCGCATCGAACCGCGCTGGCCCTCGATCATGGCTCTGTTGGCGGTCGGCGGCCTCTATTGGGCTCTGCCGGAGCGATTGAGTCCGGGACCGGGCTGGCTGCCTCTGGTGCTGGCGATCCCGCTGGCCATCACCATTCTGGTCCTGCACAGGATGTCCAAGTATGCTCTCAGCCGGGTGTTTGGCTTCGTCCTGTTGGGAATCATCACGGCGGCCATGATTGGGGAACTGGTCCTGCTGGTCGCCGCGCTGCCGGATCACAAGGAAGCACCCAGGGACCTGCTACGCTCGGCCTGCGCGCTGTGGATCTCGAACATTCTGGTGTTCGCGTCGTGGTATTGGCGGCTGGATGCCGGCGGTCCGCTCCAGCGCGAGATGCGGGGCGTGCACCTGGAAGGCGCGTTTCTTTTCCCGCAAATGACGCAAGACGACCCGGCCTGGATACCTGGATTCGTGGACTACCTGTTTCTGGCGTTCAACACGAGTACGGCTTTCTCTCCCACGGATGTTCCGGTGCTGTCGCGATGGGCGAAAGGGATGATGATGGTGCAGGCCACGGTCTCGTTCAGCACCGTAGCGTTGCTGGCGGCGCGCGCCGTGAACATATTGTGATGCCCACGTGGCTTTGGCCGAGCGTCTATGCCGGCCGCCACCCAAGCTCTGAATTGAGATTTTGGCTAGTTGTCCGATCTTGATGCTGCGATTATGGGGTCACTGCCCATGCTTGTAGATCTCGCCACGAGGGCCAATCGCCGCGACGATGATGTTGAGGTCGTTCACGCGAAAAAGGATTCGAAGACTGCCGACTCTCGCCGATCTCTGTTCCTTCCGGCCCTTCAGGGGCTTCGAGTCCTGCATGTTGAACGGATCGGCCTTCAGTTTTTCAAGTTTTTCTCGCAACCGGTCACGGGTCGGCGCGTCGCACCGATCCAGCTATTTTGCGGCTGATGCGGATATTGAAACTCAGTAGCGGCTCACTCAACGGATCGAGTCCAGTGGAACGGTCTCGCCTCGCTGGTGCTCCTCTAACGCTGCGGCCATGAAATCGTCAAGCTGGGGGGCCAGCATGGACTCCAGCGCCACCATGCAGTCCTTCACCTGCTCGTTGCAGGTTTCCAGCCAGCGCAGTGGCTCTATCTCTGGATCATCGAAGTAACCTCTTTGCCTGGCAACGGCGAGCACAGCGTCAGCCATGCGTTCAAAAGGAAGCAGTTTGGAGTGGAGAGCCTGAACCAGTTCCACGTTGAAGTTGTTGGATTCGACGACGTGTTCCGCAATGATATGTGCCACTGAATAGGGCCCAAGCATGTCGAGGACAGCGCGTGGAAGGAACTGCCTTGCGCTCGCGTCAGTGCCAACGCCAGAGATGTTTTGGAGAGCGGCGCTCGCCAGCGCGGCCTGCTTGTCGATCTCTGCGCGAACGATTCCGGAAGTGGACATTCGGAACGTGCCCTCTCAGTCATTAGGCACTAAGTAAGGCTCTCTTGCCGCCCTGCCACGGAATGGACTCGAACTCGAACTCGAGCGGCCGAGATCAAGAAACGCCGCACCCTCGCTAGATGGGCGACAATCAACGTATGTGGCGCTGCGTCTGTCGAATTATCCAAGCGCCGGTCCTTCTGGCCCTCGCGGGACACCTTGCCGCCGCGCCCCAGGCTGCCGCGCCTACGCCCACTGCGGGCAAGCCGTTCATCGAATGCGATGCCGCGGAACTGGTGCGCGCGGTCCCCGAACTGGCGGGCATTCAATTCGACCCAAGCCAGGATCGCCTGGACGAGTTGCTGGAGGCCACAGGCGAAAACCTCAGCGACATGTTCGCACGGCCTGTGGCCGTCGCCGCCGCCGAAGAGATCCACGAGATACGGATCGAGGACTCCATGACCGTGACCAGCCGCCGGGAGAGTTTTCGCTACGTGGTGAGGCTGGTGGCGGGCGGCGCTCAGGAGCACATCGATGAAGTGCGGATGGACGCCAACACCGGTTCTACGGTGCCCGCCGCTCAGCAGATTGACTTCCTGGTGCTGGGACACTTCCTGGAATTGCTGAACGACCTGCTTCCGCAGAATCGGGAGCGGTTGCGTCTCCGATACATCGGCCGCTGGAACAGCGGCGGGAGGGAGGCGGCCGTCGTGGCATTTGCGCAGCGCGCCGAGGGGACCTCCACGCAGGGCATCTATTGGATAGACGCCGCGACCAACCAGGTTCTGCGGCTCCGCACGGCTCTGCTGACCCGCGCGGAGGGCTTCCCACTCGAGGCCCTGACGACGGATGTTTCCCTGGCTACGGTGAACTTCAAATACATTGGCGGAGCGTTGTGGCTCCCCGCTACAGTAACTGTGCATGCGCGCTATACGGGCGGGGAGTTACACAGCGTTCACCGGTATTCGGATTACCGCTTGTATGGCGTGGACGGCGAGTCGGATCCGGCACAGAAGGAGAAGCTTGCGGGTGTTCCGTCCATAACAACTCCCAACCCGGACGACGCGTACGAATCGCTGGGCAGGGGCGTCTCGCTGGCTCTAGAGAACAAATCCGGCGAGGCTTTCGCCGCGCTCCGTGAAGCGCTGCGCCTCAATCCGGATATGCCCGCCGCTCACTACAACCTTGCGAACGCGCTGCGCCTCACCGGCGACCTGGCGGGCGCGGAAGGCGAGCTGCGCGCCGCGATGAAAAGCGTTCCGGACTCCGGACCGGTGCACAACTTCCTGGGCCTGGTGCTGTTCAAGCGCGGCGATACGGCAGGCGCCGTGGTTGAGTTCCGCAAGAGCGCGGAACTACAGCCGAAGGACGCCACTGCGCATTTCAATCTGGCTCAGGCTCTGGAGAAGTATGGCGATAGGAAGGCCGCGCTTGACGAGTACCGAACTGCCTCCACGCTGGCGCCGGGCAACACAGACTTCAAAGTCCGGTACGAGCGAATCGCGCGTTCGATAATTCCCGGCGCGCCGGAGGCGGCCGCCACCATACGGGTGGAAGTGCGCCAGGTATTGGTTCCCGTCATCGTCACCGATAAGGAGGGCCATCACGTCACTGGCCTGACGCAGGCCGACTTCAGAGTATTCGAGGACGGCGCAGAGCAGAAGATTTCGGGCTTCAGCGTGGAAGACGCCGGGGTGTCCGCCACGGGATCCGCCCCTCCATCCGCCGCTGAACCGCAGAGCGCTTTGGCGCCCGCTGCCGATAAGCCTAAGCCTGCCCCGGTCCGTAGAACCTACTTGATTTGCATCGACACGTTGCACTCCGCCTTTGCCAACCTGGTGCACATCCGCGAGGCCCTGGCGAAGCTGTTCCGGACCGAGCCAGCCGGCGATTCGCAGTACACGGTGCTTGCGATTGGAACTTCCACGGAGATCGTGCAGGGTCCGACCACCGATCCCGAAGCGGTGTTGAAAGCCGTGGAGAGCAAGAATTTCCAGAAGCTGTTTTTGGTCAGCCGGAGAGGCTCGACGGAGGACGATCTACGCGAGTTCCGGCGCTCTCTGGAAGACGTCCGCGCCGCATGCGACGACCCCGAACGCCGGCCGGAGTGCCTCTCAGGGCGACGACGCTTGCCGAGCGAGGCAAGTCAGATTGCCGGCAAGGAGGAGATGTTTACCGCCGGTTTTCTGAGTCAGCTCCGCTCGCATGTGCAAGAACTCGCGCACCTAACCGGGCGGCGGACGATCATCCTTTTCTCAGACGGTTTCCAGCTTGTGCCGGGCAAGGAGGCGTGGGAATTACTGGAGGCCTATTTTCCCGACATCCCCTTTGTCTCGCTGCGCAAGGTGGCGCGGATGCAGGATCTCGAGCCCGTGCTGCGGATGGCGGCGAACAATAATATTCCCGTTTACACAATCGATTCGCGCGGACTGTATACCTCCGCTTTTTTTGACGCCTCGAATTCGGTCGGCAGCCCGAGGGTGATGCCGGCCGTGCTCCAAGCCATGACGGCGATCGCCACCGACGCTGGTCAGACTCTCTCGGAGATCGCGGCAGCCACGGGTGGCACGGCCTTTCAAAACAGCAACGATATCTTGAACGGTTTACAGCGGGCCGTTGCCGACGGGCGCCAGTACTACATGCTCGCATATACTCCGAGCAATTCCCATTCCGACGGGAAGTTCCGCGCGATTTCGGTGCGCGTGCGAGACAGCAAAATGGCGATCAACGCCAAGCGCGGGTACTGGGCCACTGAGAATTAATAGACGACGGTTGCTTCGCAGGCGACAACCGCCGAAGGCGACTATTGACGTTCGCCTAACGCAGATGAACGCCGGTGGTCCAGTGTAGGTGAAGACGCGGAAATATCGGCGTCGCGAAGATTGGCCGCACCGGGGCCAGGGAACATTTTGTAACATCGTTGCGATAGAGACACTGTATTCCGTGGCATTCTGGCGATCTGGCCCTAAGGTCATTTCGAACTCGCGAGATGCGCGCTCTCGCCAGGCACGCGCCCGGCAGCGGATTTCCTTAGCGCCGCGACGGCCCGGTAAGTGAGTAACAACAACACAATGGAAGCGTAGAGAACCGGCAGTCTGATATCTGATTTCACCAACCAGTAGTAATGCACCACGCCAGCTACACCGCTTACATACACCAGCCTGTGAAGTAGTTGCCAGCGCCGGCCGCCCATGCGCCGGATCCAACCGGCGGTGGACGTCACAGCCAGCGGCGCCATCAAAGTAAAGCCCAGGAAACCCGCGGTAATGAAGGGCCGCTTCCATACGTCCTTGGTGATTTCCGCGAAATCGAAGAACTTATCCAGCCAGAGATAGGTCATGAAATGAAGACATCCATAGAAGAAGGCAAATAGACCGAGCATCCGCCGGAAGCGGACCATCTCCGGCCAGCCGAGCAGCCGCCGCAGCGGTGTGATGGCCAGCGTGATGACGAGAAACCGCAGCGTCCAATCGCCGGTCGCGTGCGTGATGAATTCTATGGGGTTCGCGCCCAAGTCCTGGTGAATGCCGCGCCACGCGAGCAGTAAAAGAGGAACCAGACACAGGACAAAGACCGCGACCTTCATCCATCGCCGAAAGATAAGGCGCTGCAGCATCCGGCCGGACCTTAGTAGAACTTTCGCAAATCCATGCCGGCGTAGAGGCTCGCCACCTGATCGCCGTAGCCATTGAACGGCAGCGTCTTACGCTTGCCGAATTCACCCAGGCGGCGTTCGGTGGCCTGGCTCCACCGCGGATGGTCCACGGCTGGGTTTACATTCGAATAGAAGCCGTACTCGCGGGCGTTGGCCAAGTTCCAGGTGGTGGGCGGTTCCTTCTCGACGAACTTGATCTTCACAAGCGACTTGATGCTTTTGAAGCCGTACTTCCAGGGCACCACCAGGCGTATGGGCGCGCCATCCTGATTTGGCAGGGTCTCACCGTACATCCCAAAGCACAGGAGCGTGAGCGGGTGCATGGCTTCGTCCATGCGCAGACCTTCCAGGTACGGGAACGGGATGCCCGCGTAACGGGCGCTGGGCATCTGCTTCGGGTCGTACAGGCTCTCGAACGCCACGAACTTCGCCTTCGCGGTGGGATCAGCCGCCTTGATCAGCACGTTCAGCGGAAAGCCGATCCACGGAACCACGATCGACCAGGCTTCCACGCAGCGATGCCGGTAGATGCGCTCCTCCAGCGGCGCCATCTTCATCACGGCGTCGAAATCGAATACCTTGGGCTTGTTGACGGCGCCTTCCACCTTGATCGTCCAGGGCGAGGTCTTCAGAGTGTGGGCGTGTGCCGCAGGGTCGTCCTTGCCTGTGCCGAACTCGTAGAAGTTGTTGTAGCTGGTCACGTCCTTGTACGGCGTCGGCTTTTCGTCGGTACTCAACGGGCTACGCGATGCCACCGCCAGTTTGGCGTCGGCGGAGGCGCGGTCCGTGAAAAAGGCTGCTCCGGCTAGCGGCACGGCCGCCAGAAAACGCCGCCGATTCATGTAGACGTGCTTGGGAGTTACGTCGGAATAGCGGATGGCTGCAGGTTTCTTAATCAGCATGGTGCTACTAATTAAAGCCTAGCACTGCCAGTTTTATTCCGGTGGGGCGGGCGCTTTCGCCTGCCAAGCCTGGCTCCGGAAGGTCCATTCAGCGCCGCGACCGTGAGGGAGCGGTGTCACCTGGGATGTATACTGACGTGAGGCCGAAACGCCGCAATGAAAAGTTCAGTGAAAAGAGTATGTCTAAGAAACCTGGCCGCCGCCGCGTTGCTCGCGTTAGCGGTGACGGCTCAGCCCAGGCCCGCGATCTTCCGCATCCAGCCGGTGCGGCCCGTGGCGGAACTGCGCGGCGAAGCGCTGGCGGCCACGCCTCCCGAGGAGCATGGAAGTTTCCGGAAATCCGATCTGGTCGACCTTGCGACGCTCGATCGGCACATCAAGCTCGACATACGTTATGCCACCTCCGACAACTTCTTGAGCACGCCCGTGTACACGTCCGCGCGCGCTTTTCTGCAGCGGCCCGCGTCTGCAGCGCTCCTTCGTGCGCATCGCGAGCTGATGAAGCGGGGCTATGGCGTCCTGATTTTCGATGCCTACCGTCCCTGGTATGTCACCAAGATTTTCTGGGACGCCACGCCGCCGGACAAACATGCGTTTGTCGCCGACCCGTCCGAGGGATCGCGTCACAATCGTGGATGCGCCGTGGATCTCTCCCTGTACGACCTCAAAACCGGGCACGAAGTTGAGATGACGGGCGTGTACGACGAGATGTCTGAGCGCTCTTATCCGAATTACGGCGGCGGCACGGCCGAGCAGCGCGCCCGCCGGGATCTGCTGCGGCGCGAGATGGAAGCGCAGGGGTTCACTGTGTACTCGTCCGAGTGGTGGCACTTCGACTACCGGGATTGGAAGGAGTACGCTATTCAGAACGTGCCGTTCGAACAGAACGGCGCGGGGCGCGAGTGACACCGCTTCGATCGACTTTTCGGAGCCGCGCGCGTTAGCAAGCGGTATGCAATAGCACGGAGGGCTGAACTTGATTGGCGCAATTGATATCGGCGGCACCAAGATTGCGGTCGGAGTGGTCGATCAACAGGGCCGCATCGTACACCGCGCGGAATGCCCCACAGCCGCGGAGCGTGGGTTCGCGGATGGGCTGCGGCGCATGATCGACATGCTGCGCGAAACGGCCGCGCGCGCCGGCGCGGAACTGCGCGGCATCGGCATTGGCTGCACCGGCCCCCTCGATCCGTTTACCGGAGTTCTAGGCAGCGTCGATTTGCTGCCCGGATGGCAGGGCGGCGCGATCGTGGATGGGCTCCGGGAAGCCTTCGGCATTCCGGTTGCGATGGAGAACGATGCCGACGCGGCGGGCCTCGCGGAAGCCGTCTGGGGCGCCGGCAGAGGCAAACAGCGTTTTCTGTATGTCACCGTGGGCACGGGCATCGGCGTCAGCATCATCCTGGACGGAGCGCTCTACCGCGGCGTGGATGGCTCCCATCCGGAGATCGGTCACCACGTCATCGATGCCTCCGCGCCGCTTTGCTATTGTGGCGCTCCCGGGTGTTGGGAGAGCCTGGCGAGTGGACCGGCCATCGTCGCGTGGGCGAAAGAGCGGATCGGTCCGGACCGTCTGGCGAATGGGGAACTGACGATGAAGCGGTTGTGCGAGTTGGCAGACGCGGGAGACGCCGCGGCGCTCGCGGCGATGGAGCGGCAAGGCTACTACCTCGGACTGGGACTGGCCAACCTGGTCTCGATCTTTTGCCCGGACGCGATCGCTCTGGGCGGCGGTGTGATCGAGAGCAGCCATCTGTTTCTGGATCGCGCCCGGCAGGTGATCCGGCAATACTGCAGCCTGGTTCCATTCGACAGGACGGAAGTGACGCTCGCCTCGCTAGGCGCGGATGCGGCGTTGGCGGGCGCCGCACAGGTCTGGCATCACCGGTTCGGGGGACAGGCACATGCGATTTGAGCCTTCGCTCGTGGAAGGGGATTACTTGCGCGACATCCTGGCTCAGCCGCGCGCCCTGGCGGACACGGTGTCGGGGCTGTGCGGCTCTGCGGGGCTCGCGGAAGTGGCCGCCGAGGCCGCCCAGGGGAGCTTCGAGCGCATCGTATTGACCGGAATGGGCGCCTCCTTTCATGCTCTGCACCCGCTCCACATCCAACTCGTCGAGCACGGATTCAACGCGGCCGCCTTCGAGACTTCCGAGTTGATTCATTACTTCCCCGCAGCCTTGACACCCCGTACTTTATTGGTCGCCGTATCGCAGTCGGGCCGCAGCGTGGAGATCGTGCGGCTGTTGGATGCGACCGCCGGACGCGTCCGCACCATCGCGCTAACGAACACGCCAGCATCGGACCTGGCAACCCGCGCGGATCTGACGGTTCTGACCCACGCGGGCACGGAATCCTCCGTTTCGTGCAAGACATTTGTGGCCACGCTGGTGGCGCTGGAGTGGTTGGGAGCCGTGCTTCGCGGCGAAGACCGTCGACAGGTCGAGAGCACCTTGCGTGAGGCTGCCCCGTTGGCTGAAGACTATCTGGCTGCATGGCAAGCCAAGGCGGGTAGCCTGGTAGACCTGCTGGACGGCGTCCGTGCAGTGTTCCTGACAGGCCGGGGAGCATCGCTCGCGGCTGCCGGCACGGGCGGTCTGATTCTCAAGGAATCGGCGCATTTCCACGCCGAGGGAATGACCTGCTCGGCTTTCCGGCACGGGCCTTTCGAGATGATCGGCCGAGACGCCTTCGTGCTGGTCTTCGCCGGCGATCCGAAGACCGCCGCGTTCAATGAGAACCTGGTGCGGGATGTACGCGATGCCGGTGGCAAGGCTTGCCTGGTTGGTCCGCAGTCCGACGTCGATGCCTTTCGCATTCCGGTCGCCGCATCTGCGATCCGCCCGGTCCTCGAAATGCTCCCGGTACAACTAATGTCGCTGGCGCTCGCGGCTTTGGCCGGCATCCAACCCGGCAAGTTCGAACGGCTAACAAAGGTCACCACGATCGAATGAGCGAGGGCACGACGGCAAGTGCGAATACCGAGGTGCTGGCAAGCCTGCGAATCGCAGTGGACATCCTGTTTCTGATCTTCAGCCAGTACAAAGTGGCCTGGAGCAAGGCGCTTACCCGTTCATGGCTGGGTATTTAAGGCGAAAGCGTGCCCACTAAGGGATCGTGGGGCGGCCAATCTTGGCCGCAGCCGCCTTTTCAGCCGGCTTCTTGGGTTTCTACATTTTCCCGAAAGGCCTTGGTGGCACAATTTGAACAGCGGGGTGGGGCAGGCGGTTTCGCCTGCCAAGGCGAGCTTTGCTCGCCGCAAGCAGGATCGCCTGCCTCGCACTTAACCCAAACCCGGCAGCGGAGTCGTACCGTGAACGCGCGCGAGATGCACGAACGCCTCCGCCGCTCCGCAGCCGGATTCGCGGCCTCGATAGCTTTCCATCGCTTGATGGTATTCCCGGTAGATCCGCTCGCCATCCTGGCTTTTGTGGGCAAACAACGCCGCCTTTTTCTTTTCCCGCACCGCTGTAATATCGATGTAGTCGGTGGGATGGAAGCCCATGGTCTGCGCGCCCAGATCGACCTCGTAGTAGTAGAGCTCGAATCGCCCTCGCGCCGCCAGCCAGGCGCGAAAAGTGAGAATGCTGGCTGCCTGGTGATCCAGGTGACTATCGATCGGCCACTGCGTGAACACCAGGTCGGGGTCTTCGGCGACAATGAGTTTGCCGAGCGATTCCACGGCATTCCTGTCCACCACCGTGGCGCCATCGATCTGGCCGGCAAACACGGGCTTGGCTCCCAGTATCCGGCAGGCGGCTTCGCATTCGGCGGAGCGGATAGCGGCGGCTTCGTTATGTGACTTGCGGGGAATGCCGGCCTCACCCCGCGTCAGGTAAATGATGGTGACGGCATGCCCGAGTGCGGCGTAGCGCGCCAGGCTGCCGCCACAACCTGATTCGGGGTCGTCGGGATGTCCACCCACGCAGACAATTTTCAATGCGTGGCCCGAAGGCGGCTGGCCCGCGGCAAGGGCAGCCAGAGGAAGGCTCAGGATCGCGCGGCGGGACGGATTCATAGCTCAGTATACTGATCCTTATGCGACTCGCGGCAATCCCGATCATTGTTATGGCGTTCGCCGTACGTGCCTTCGCCGCCGACCTCGAGATTACTCGGCCGGTGCGCTCCTGGGAGTTTTTGGATGCCACCGGGCCGCGTGCCGCATTACTCGGCACGGAGGACGGCGCGCTCGAGGCCTATGTTTATCCCCTCAAGATCTTCTCCAACCTCCGGCTGCGCTTCGTTACGGATAGCCGCGTCATCCCCGGAGAGAGCATCGCGCGGCGCATGGCCTCCCGTCCGGGCTCGTACACCATCACTTATACCGGCGACGATTTTCAGGTCACCGAGACTCTGTTCGTGCCGGCGGACGAACCTGGCGCGCTCCTGCTCTTCAACATAAAGGCGCGCAGCGCACTCCGCATCGACGTAGAGTTCGCGCGGGACTTCCAATTGATGTGGCCGGCTTCGCTCGGTAGCGGCTACGCGGAGTGGGACGGCGCGCTCCACGGCTTTCGATTTGGAGCCGATGGATACCCATACGCGGCGATTTTGGGATCGCCCGACGCGGCTCTTGAATCGCGCGAGTACGCCACAAATTATTCGGCGGCATCCGATTCGGTATTCACGCTCGGCTCCATCCAGGGCCATGCGGAACGCGTGCTGGCGCTCGCGGGATCGATGAAATCTGGGAACGAGGCGCTGGCTGCTTACCGGCGGCTGATCGCGCACTCCGGACAGCTTCTGGAAGAAACCGAGCGGCACTACCGCGACTACCTGGCGAACACCATCGAACTGGAACTGCCCGACGGGCACCTGCAGGCCGCCTACGACTGGTCCCGCATCAGCGTGGTGAAGGGGTTCGTGGACAACCCGTTTCTTGGCAGGGGACTTGTAGCCGGATATGGCTTGTCGAAGGGCGCCTATCGTCCGGGCTTCGCCTGGTTCTTCGGGCGCGATTCGTTCTGGACGTCGTTCGCCCTCACCTCCGCTGGCGATTTCGCGAACGCTCGCGCCGCCATCGCCTTCATCGCGCATTTTCAGCGAGCGGACGGCAAGATCCCCCACGAGATCTCGCAATCGGCCAGTCTGCTGGACTGGTTCAAGCAGTTCCCGTACGGATTCGCGTCCGCGGATGCCACGCCGCTGTTCGCCATCGCCACCGCGGATTACGTGCGCGCCAGCGGAGACGTGGCGTTTGCCAAAGAACAGTCGTCACGTTTGTGGAAGGCGCTGGAGTTCATGCAGTCAACACTCGACGAATCAGGTTTTCCGAAGAACTACGGCACGGGTCATGGATGGGTCGAAGGCGGACCGCTGCTGCCGGTCAGAGTGGAACTGTATCAAGCGGGATGCTATGTGGAGGCTCTGCGCTCGCTGGCCACGCTGGCGCATCTGCTGAACGACGAGCCCCGCGCGCGTCAGATCGAGGCGGAGTTCGAACAGAAGCGCCGCGCGGTGAACGAGGTCTTCTGGCTGCCGAAGGCGCATACCTACGCTTTCGCTCTGGATACCAGCGGCAAATCAGTGGACCAGCCCAGCGTTCTGGCAACCGTGCCGATGTGGTTCGACCTGCTGGACCGGCAGCACGCCCAGGAGATGATCGGCCAGCTCTCGCAGGAGCAGCATGCGACGGATTGGGGAATGCGGATTATCTCCTCCCACAACCCGCTCTACGATCCATCGGGCTACCATTTCGGTTCGGTCTGGCCGCTGTTTACAGGCTGGGCATCGGTAGGCGAATACCGCAACCATGTGGCGGAACCCGCGCTCGCGAACCTGCGGGCCAATGCCTGGCTGGCCCTGGACGGCGCGGGGGGAAACACCACCGAAGTGCTTTCGGGCGACACGTATTCCCCGCTCTCCACTGCGTCGCCGCATCAGATCTGGTCGGCAGCCATGGTGGTCTCGCCCCTGGTGCGCGGATTGCTCGGTTTGGAGACCGATGCCGTCGCGCGGAAAATCGTGTTCGCGCCGCACCTGCCGGCAAAGTGGCAGACCGCGGGCGTGCACGGTATCCCGTTTCTCGGCTCGCGCGTGAACCTCGATATCCGGCGCGATGCGAGCATGCTGGAATTGACCGTCGGGAATTCGGGCGCGGAGACCTTCAGCCTGGAGTTCGCGCCCGCGTATCCACCTTGCGCGCACGTCAGCGCCGCCACGCTCGACGGCAATCCGATCGCCTGGAAAGCGGATTCCGAGAGCCAGGACTGGCACCCGCGGTTTGTGATCCCGGTGAAGCCGGGCAAGACCACGCTCACCATAAGGCACAGCGGCCTGTTCGGTTACTCGGTGCCTTCTTCCCCTCCCCGACTGGCCGAGGCCAGCGCCAATCTGAAAATCGTTTCCGAGCGTTGGACGAACAATGGCCGGAAGCTGACGCTCACGGTTTCCGGCCGCGCGTCCCGTGAGTACCGCCTCGATCTAGTCAATGGCGATCTGGTCGCCGGCGTGGAAGGCGCCGTCAAAGAGGGAGCCGCACTGATCGTGCACATGCCTGCCAGCGCGGCGGACGAATACGTAGACCAGCAGATCACGTTGTCGTTGCGGTAGGCTGTGGCGCAGGCTGCGTTGCGTCGTGTCTACGCGATCACCGGCACGAGCTTTGACTCGATAATGCGTTGATCTGAAGTGACCAGTCGAAGCCTGTTGACCCGGCCGGTGGCCACGATGGCGCGGTCCGCGGGATCGCGGAGAGATGCGCCCACGGCCGCAACCTCCGCCGCGATTTCGATTGTGAAGGGAAAGATCTGAAAAGCCGGATTCGATGCCAGCTCATCGAGAAGCTCATTCACTGGAACGTCGCTCCGGGTGGTTCCGGCGCCGAATAGCACCGCGATCTCGAGCAAAGTGATCGCACTCACGGCAACTGGCTCATGCCGGCGAACCGCTTCCCGCAGAACTCGCGATTGCTCACGCGACAACTTCTTCGGCGCGGCAAGCCAGCGAACAACAACGCGTGTGGAGAGTAGCCGGGCGTTCAGACTTCCCAGCGCTCCGATGTCTCCGTGCCGACGATGTCGCCAGCGATGGTCACCTTCCCAATCCACGATCCTTCCGGAGACTTCCATGCCGCCCTGCGTGCGGGGCTCACGGTTACAAGTGGCCGGCCGCGTTTGGTGATCGTAATCGTTCCGCCCCGCTCGGCGATTTCGTCGAGCAGCGCCAAACAGTTGGCCTTGAACTCGGTCACGCTCACCACCCGGCGCTTCATGGCCTCAAGACTAACACATTCGACTGGGCATAAGCCCAGTTCACTCGTGCCGTTTGTCCGCCGGCAACTCATCCAGCAGCCGCGTGTACACGGCATTAGTCCAGCCGAAACCCGCCTGGTTCGATTGGTAGCCGAATCGAATGCTGCTGCTGTCGGTTCCGCGCTTCACGACATCGTACTTTTCCACGATGAAACCGACCTTGCGGTACTCCTGAAGCACCAGCGATTCGAACTCTTCCGAGATGCGGTCCGCGTCGGCGTCGAACCCGTAACGCCGCAACCCCTCGACCGCGATCATCTCCAGTGGCGCCCAGCCGAATGGCAAGTCCCACTGATTGCCGCTCTCGTAGGTGCTGGTGGCGAGCCCGCCGGGCCGCTCGAATTTCAGAGCGTTGCGCGCCACGCGGGCCGCTTGCTCCTTCGTGGCGATGCCCGCCCAGAGCGGATAGAACGTGGTGAGGAACGGGTACCGCCGCACGGTCTTATGCGCGAAGTTGTAATCGTAGTAAAGCCCATCCTGCTCGTCCCACATCAGCCGATTGATCTGTGCCGCGCGATCCGCCGCCCGTTTCCGCCAGCCGGCCGCTTCCGTTTCCTTGCCGAGAATGCCCAGAATTTCCGCCGTCTGGTTCTCCATCAGGTACAGCAGCGAGTTGAGGCACACGGGATCGTAATGAATAATATCCACGCTGAAAGGGCCGAACCGGTTGGAAGGGTCGAAGCCGGACTCGCGCATGGAGCGGTCGCCCTTGTAGAACAGCGACGTGAGCAGGTCTCGTTTGCGGTCGTAGAATTCGCCCACTTCATAATCGGTGACCTTGTTCGTGCGGTAATACTCTTTCACCCGATCGTAGTGTGTCAGTCCCTGTGCATCGCGTTCCGCGGAAACAGACTCGGGCGCGGGGCCGTCGCCCAAGTCGTAGTAACGTGACAAACCGGTGTCCGCCGTCAGGTGCGGCTCGCTGGTCCAGAATCGGTAATAGCTGTCGACGGCGGGCAGGGCGTCCTCGAGCCACTTGCGATCCTTGTTGCGCTGGTAAACCCCAAGCAGCATTTGTGTCAGGAAAGGCGGCTGCGAACGTGTCAGGTAATAGGTGCGGTTGGCGTTGAGGATCTTTCCATAATTCCGGATCTCGTAAAGAAAATTGTCGGCCATGTCCTTAGCCAGGGCGACCTCGTTGTCGCGCAGTAGACCAACCTGGATAAAGTAGCTGTCCCACCCGTACATCTCATTGAAGCGGCCGCCGGGCACTACATACGGCCGCGGCAGATACAGCAAGCCCTGGTCGTGCAGTCCCGCCTGATCCGCGGGAAGCCGGCGAATCTCGATCTTCTGAAAGTCGGCCGCCGTCATCTCCTGCCGCAATCGCCCTTCGATACCCTGGGCATCCTCTGTCGCGGGGACGTAAACCGGCCAGCGCCCATTGGCCAAGGGTTGAAACTTCGGATCGACAGCGGCTACAGCCAGACCGCGGTTCGACCTGGTCAGCACGCCCCACATCTTCTTGATGTAATCCTGTATCGGCGCAGGCGCCGTCTGGGGAGCCGTTTGCGCGGCAAGGATCGCAACGGCCAGAGCGGCCAACCAAAGGCGGGATGAACGGCGCATGTTGTTATGCAAGACATAGTATATTACCTTAAGCCATGAATGCCCGAATCCTCTTGGCATTTGCCGCCGCGCAGCTTTTCGCTCAGCCGGTCGTTACCGTCACTGCCGAGCGCCTGAGCACGGAGCCGCTGCTGAAGCCGGCTGCGCCGCCGTGGATGGAATCGGGCGCTTTCAACCCGGCCGCGATCATGGTGGGTGGGAACACCGTGCTGTTGTTCCGCGCGCGCGACGCTCATGGGACATCGCACATCGGCTACGCGGATTCCGCCGACGGTTTGCACTTCAAAATCGCCCAGCGCCCGGTGCTGGAGGCGGCAATGCCATACGAGCGCGGCGGTGGCGTGGAGGATCCGCGTCTACTACGCATCGGCACAACCTATTACCTGACGTACACCGGCTACAACCTGCACGACGCGCAACTCTGCTTGGCCACTTCAGCGGACCTGCGGCACTGGAAGCGGCACGGCGTGATTCTGCCGGCCCATAAAGGCACGTGGACCACCGGATGGACGAAGTCCGGCGCGATCGTCCCGCAGCAGATCGGCGGAAAGTGGTGGATGTATTACCTGGGCACGCGCAAAGACTCCGATGGGAAGGATCGCGATTACATGGGGCTGGCCAGTTCAGCCGACCTGCTGCACTGGTCCGATGCCACCAGCCAGCCCGTCCTCGACCGCCGGCCCGATGCATTCGATTCACGCGTCATGGAGCCCGGGCCGCCCCCTCTGATGACCAGCGCAGGCATTCTGCTACTCTACAACGGGGCGAACGACAAATTGGTCTATGGCCCCGGATGGGTGCTGTTCGACAAGAATGATCCGCGGCGCGTGCTGGCGCGCTGCGACAAACCGTTTATCCTGCCGGAGCTCGTCTGGGAGCGGGTGGGAACCGTGCCGAACGTCATCTTTCTCGAAGGCGCGACCACGCGATCGCCGGAACCGTTGGAGGTGACCGGATACTATGGCGGAGCGGATCAGTATACCGGGGCCCTGCGCATCCGGATCACCGTGCATTAAAAGGATGTAGCGGATCGCGTTATCCTAATGTGTGTTCCTGAAACAACTCGTCGCGATCGCGGGCGTTGCGATCGCGGCTAGTGCACTGGCCACGGGAGAGCAGCGCGACACGAAATCATGGACTGGCGTACTCCGCGATAGCCATCGCGAAGCCATCGCCGGCGCCACCGTGCGCGTGCAGTCCGGCGGCGTCCACGAGACAGCGGCGACCGCCAAGGACGGCAGGTTCACCTTCCCCGCCCTGGCCCGAGGTGAGTATTCCATCACAGTCGAATACAACGGGGCGACGGCTGCCTGCGCACAACCGGTTCACTTGCCGCTCGACTCCGGCGCCGATCTCGAGTGGACGGCCAGTGGGGCGCTATCGCTCGACGAGGACACCGGCCCTCGCGCGAGCACCGGAGGCGAGCAGTTGTCCAGCAAAGCCGTTTCCGAGCTCCCGCTGAACAAGCGCGACTTCAGCCAGTTGCTGTTGCTGGCCGCCGGCACCATGACGGACACCAATGGCGCCTCGAATTTCACGCAGCAGTTCGCTGTGAACGGGCAGCGCGGCACTGCGGCCGTGTTTGCCATGGATGGCGCCGATAGCAGCGATCCCGAGATGGGAGGCGCCACGTTCACCAATTTCAATGTCGACGCGGTGGAGGAGATCCGCTCCAGTTCGGGCTGGATGCCCGCCGAGATCGGGCGCGGCGCGGCCGGCTTCACCGACATTATTACCAGGTCCGGAACGAACGCCATACATGGATCCGTATTCGAGTTCCTGCGCAATGCGGCACTCGATGCGCGCAACTTTTTCGACCGGCGCTCTATCGGGCAGCCTGGCCGCATCCCGCCCTTCATCCGCAACGAATTCGGCGTGACCAATGGCGGACCTGTCTTCATTCCGGGCCTCTACGACGGCCGCAACCGCACCTTCTACTTCGCCGAGTATCAGGGTTTCCGCCAGGTGCTCGGGGACACGGAGGTGATTCCGGTGCCGACGGCGGCCGAGCGCGCCGGCCGGGATACTACTGCATTCCCCGGCGACACCCTGATCGTTCCGGTAAATCCGCCGATCGCAAAGTTGCTGGCGCGCTATCCGCTGCCGAACGACCCTACCGGTCCGTATGGCGCGCGCACCTATGCGACCTCATCGAAGGTCACCACGGTTTCGGACCAGTTTTCCGCGCGCATCGATCACCGCATCTCCGACAAATCGCAATTATTCGGACGGTTCACCATGGCCAACGTCACGGGACCGACCACGAACCCCAGCCAGACTGCCATCGATCCCGAGTTCGCGGTCGGGTTTCTCGACCGCCAGCGCAACGCGGCCATCACTTATACGCGCACGCCATCGCCCACTTCCACGTGGGAATCCGGCCTTAGCTTCACGCGCACCACGCCGTCATTTCCGACGTTCGATCACACAGACCCGGCGCTGACCTTCGGCGATGGCTCGTATGAAGCCTTCAACGCCGCCGCCGGATCCGTGCTGGGCGCTTATGGCAACCTGTTCCAGGTCCGCCAGAACTTCAAGTGGATTCGCGGAAAGCATGCCTTCAAAGTGGGCGGCGAGGTGCGCTCGAACCGCGATACGACCGTGTTCGGACTCACTCCGAATGGCGCCTATCAGTTCGGCGGCGGCACGGCGTACTCCCCGGTCGAGATTCTGTCGCTCAGCGGCGCGCACAATATTGCGCCCGGCGCTCCGCTGCCGGACGCGCTTACGGGCCTGCTGACGGCGAGCGCCTTCAGTTATACCACGGCCGTGGCGCCAACCATGTTCGCGCAGGGAGACCACATCGGCGATTCCGCTATCCATCGCGATGCGTACAATTTCTACTTCCAGGACAGTTGGAAGGTGTCCGATCGCTTGATGTTGAACTACGGTCTGCGCTATGAAATCGAATCCCGCATACGCGAGGCGGACAAACGCACGTCGGCGCCGGTGCTCGGTTTGGGCGGCAACGCCACACCCGGATCCCAGTTGCTGATCAATCCCGAGCCGCCGTACAAACTCGATCCGAACGGCTGGGGACCGCGCCTGTCGTTGGACTGGCGAGTAGCCCCCAACACCACATTTCATGTGGGCGGAGCCGTCACTACGCTGCTGATCAATCTGTGGCAGGACAACTCGTTGACGGGCAGCACGCCGTTCGTCGTGTATCCGCATCTCACCGCAGCGCCCGGACAGCTTATAAATTTTGGCATGACCATCACCCCGGGTCAGTTGCCGGCCGTTTATACAACCAGCGGATCGCTGGTCTTCGCATCCGGAAATTCGAAACAGGTACCCGGAAACACCCTCATGGACGTTCCGCTCTACGAGCAGGAGCTGGCGGCGGTTTCCCCGGACCACCAGATCACGCCGCTCAACATCCTGGGAATCTCACCCAACTTCGGGAATGGCTACATCGGCACCTGGACGGCGGGATTGGAGCAAAAACTGGCAGGCGTGAACCTGTCCGCGGGATATGTGGGTACGGCCGGAATCAAACTGCCGGCCATGGATTTTCCGAATGGCTATAACGGAGCCGACCCGGGGTTCGCGCCGTATACGCAGTTCGATTCCTCCGGCCGCGTCACGGGCGGTTACGGACTAGTCGACGTGATGACCAACCGTTCGCACTCCACGTACCACGCCCTGCAGGCCTCCGCGCAGCGGAACTTAACGTCATCCGGGCTGGGATTTCAGGCGAGCTACACGTTTTCGAAATCGATTGACGACACCAGCGCGGTAGTCGGCGGCTTTATCTCGGGCGCGTCCGGCACTGTATCTCAAACTGCGCCCGAGAACCCTCTTGATGCGCGTGCCGACAGGGGCGTGTCCGGCTTCGACATCAAGCACGCTCTGGCCTTCAGCCTCTTCCAGGATCTGCATGCGGACCGGGTGCCATTCTTGCGGCCTCTGGGCAAGACCCTCAGCGCCGGATGGCAACTGCTCGGCATCGGCACGTTTCAGACCGGCCTTCCATTCAGTGTCTATTCGGGCGAGCAGCAGACCGGGGTTGGTTCGATGGGGACCGACAGGCCCGATCAGATTGGCACGCCGGATCTCTCGGCCAGCCGCACCGTCCGCGAAGATTATTTCGGACTGGGCGCCAATAACGCTTCGTTCTTCATGATTCCTGTAAATGTGCCAGGCGGTACAGGCCCGAATGACGGAGTCTTTGGCACGCTGGGCAGAAATACTTTTCGCGGTCCGGATCTTCGGAACTTCGATCTCGCGCTGATTAAGGACACGCCGCTGCGGGAGCGCGCGGGCGCCCAAATGGCATCTCTGCAATTCCGCGCCGAGTTCTTCGATGTGTTTAATATTGTGAACTTCGGCTTGCCCTCGAACATCCTGCTGGGGCCGGGTTTCGGAGAGATCAGCCGCACGGCGGGCACTTCGCGGCAGATTCAGTTCTCCCTCAAAGTGATCTACTAATGCGCGTGGCGCAAGCTTCAGCTCGGGGTGCCCACTGGGCCGGGCGAACTTCAGTTCGCCGTCCTCGAGTTTCTACATTTTCTCGAAGAGGCCTTTGTGGCTCTCTTGTACAAGAAGGTGGGGCAGGCGCTTTCGCCTGCCAATAGCTCAAGCCGTTGGTTTCCGCGTGAATAGAATGGCGCGGCTAGGTACATCCCTCGGTGCGGTGGGTAGCCGCCATGACCTACTCGTACCGCAGCGCCGCCATCGGATCGATGGACGACGCGCGATACGCCGGCAGCACGCAGGCGAAACTGGCTGCCGCCGCCAGGACCGCCACAACGCCCACCAGGACGGCCGCATCCAGCGAGCTTCCCTCCGCCCATTTTGCCAGGACGCCCTTGAGCGCCATACTCAAAACCACCCCCGCCGCCAAGCCGCCGCCCACGCTGAGCGCGGTGGATGCGAACACCAGCCGCAGAACATGTTTTCGTCCCGCGCCCAGCGCCATGCGGATGCCGAATTCGTTGGTCCTCTGCGCCACGATGTAGGACACCACGCTATAAAGCCCCAGCACGGAGAGCGCCAGCGCCAGCACCGCGAATGCGCTGAATAGAATGGCTACCAGGCGCTCCTGCGCCCACTCCTGCTGGCCGGTGATCCACTGTTCGAGGCTGCGCACGCGGCCCATCACCTGCTGATCGGGATTGATGGCATGCACCTGGGCGCGCACCGCCCTCAACACCGTCAGCGGCGCCGCCCGCGTGCGTACCAGAATCTGCGTGAACATCGGCATACGCATCGTATAGGGCACGTAAATGGCGGGCTTCACCGCATTGCGCAATCCATCGTCGCGCGCGTCCGCCACGATCCCTACGATCTGCAGCCACTGGTCGCTATCGGGAGCGGCCGGAGAGTAGGGCGGCTCGCCCTTCAGGTCGGGCACGCGGATCTGGTGTCCGATGGCGTCCCCCTTTGGCCAATACTGGCGCGCCATAGTCTGGTTCACGATCGCGACACGCGCGCCGCGCATGGTCTCCGCGCGCTCCCACATTCTGCCTTCGAGCAAGGGAATATGCAGCACCGTGAAATACTCCGGACTAATGAAGTTCGTGCGGATCTCCTGCTCGTCCTGAGCGGGCTTCCCGAAAACTTCGAACTTGGTGTTCCATCCGTTGTTGGGCGGCGTGGCATTGGTTGAGATACCGGCCGCGACCACCTCGGGCATGGCTGCGATCCTCTGCCGGATCTGTTCGAAGAACTGGGACCGCTCTGCCCAGGTCATGTAGGTGTTGTCGTGCACGGGTATGCCGGCCGACATGGTATTGTGCGGATCGTAGCCCAGGTTCGTGTGCATGAGACGAACAAAGCCCTTGATCGCCGCGCCGGCGCCGGTAAGCAACAACAGCGTGAGCGCCACCTGCCCCGTCACCAGGGCGCCGTGCATGCGTTTCCCGCGCACTCCGCCGGTCATTCTGCGCGCGCTGGATTGCATGACAGCGGCCAACGCAGGACGCGACAGGTGCAACGCCGGCGAAAGACCAAATAGCACGCCGGTCGTAAGCGCCAGAACGACGCTGAAAAGCAGCACGGGCACGTTGACCTGTATGGCGGCTTCGTGCGGAAACGAATATTCCGGCAGCCAATCCACGATCAGCGCAACGGTTCGATAGGCCAGCAGCACTCCCGGCAGCGCGCCGGCGAGCGATAGTGCTAACGATTCCGTCAGCAACTGGCGCACGATCCAGACCCGGCTGGCGCCCATGGCCGCCCGCACGGCCAACTCATGCTGCCGGGCGGTACCGCGCGCCAGCAACAGAATGGAGACGTTCGCGCAACCGATCGCCAGCAGCAGCGCGACAGCCCCAAACAGAAGGTACAACGTATGGCCCAGCCGGTCCACGAACGTGTCGTTCAACCCCCGTATATCGACGCGGAAGCTCTCCGGGAAGTGCGCCGGCGTCTCTTTGGCAAATTGCACGAGCAACGCCTGCAGCTCCGCGTTGGCGGCCGCGTGGCTGATGCCCGGCTTGAGCTTGAGCGGCGCGCCGTTTTCGAGCGACGAATCTTGCGTCAGCTTCAGCGGAAGATAAACGTCCCCATCACCCCAGGTAAAGCGTGGAGGCATCACGCCCACAATGGTGTAACTCTTGTGAACGAGCTGAATGGTGCGGCCCACCACGTCCAGACTCGCATTGTAGTGCCGCTGCCAGAATTTATAGCCCAGCACGGCTACCGGTTGCGGATCTTCGCCGTCCGGAGCATCGGATGGAATCAGCCCGCGCCCCATCAAAGCCGGCACACCGAAATGCGTCGTAGCATTGGGCGTGAGGTACATTGCAACGACATCTTCGGGCAGGTCCTCTCCGGTGGTAGTCAGGTTCCACTCGTTCTCCCCCACGACGCTCTCGATGCAGCTTGCCTTGCGAAGCTGGCGGACCTGAGGACCTGTCAATCCGATCCAGCGGTCAGTTCCGGCCTTGGTTTTGACCACCAGGTGCGCCATGCGCGCGGCGCCCTGGTACGGATACGGATTCATCAGGACTCCGTAAACCACACTGAACACCGCAGTGGTCGCGCCTATACCGAGCGCCAGCGAAAGTACGGCCGTCACTGTGAAACCCGGGCTCTTCCGCAATTGGCGAAAGGCGAAAACCGAGTCCTGCAGCAAGATGCGCATTCGGTCAAGTCCTATGAGGTTGAGACGCGGCCCAGCGTCCCGCGTTAGCCGCTAAAGTCCTCCGATATCGACCAGCGCCCGCCGGCTAGCCCATTCCGCGCCCACTTCCGTCACCACAATCCGATCCCGCTCGTCGATGAGTTGACGGAAGATCTCCTTCAATTCCGCGGCGGTGTATGTGCTGCGTAGCGCCCATTGGGTTTCGAGGACCTGTTTTGCATCAAGCGTGCGCAGGCGTTCCCTGAGCGAGCGGTAATCGCCCGGCTGGAAGAGATTGCAGGTGACCATGTAGAGCTTGAGAGCCATGCGGAGCCATTATAGACCAATGGCGAACAAAAAGCGAACCAACCAGCCCGCGATTGCGTACTGGCCCAGAACCACCAAACGCGGTGGAGCACGGCCACGCCGCATCCAGCCCGCCTTTATTTTTCAAGCGTTTGCGATTGGCAACGAGAGTGCAAAATAATGGCGGAAGCCGCCAATTACGGGCGGCTCACGAGGAAAAGGAGGAGAAAACGATGAAAACCAAGTTGTTCGGAATTCTATTGTTGGCAGGCAGCGCGTTGTTCGCGGCGCCAGTCGTTGGTTTTGGCGTGGCGCCCGCCCCGGTGGCAGTGTACGCAGCGCCGCCCGCTCCGCTGTCTGTCTATGTGCCGGCGGCTCGTCCCGGATACACCTGGATCGCGGGCTACTGGCACCCGTATGGCGCGCGCTACCGCTGGCACGGCGGTTACTGGGCGCGGGCGCCGTATGCTCGCTCTTACTGGGTGGCGCCGCACTGGTACGGACATCGCTATTACGGCGGATATTGGCGCCGGTAAACCAGCCTGTTGAGGACGCGTCGCAAATCACCGAATCCGGAGGGGGCGGCGCGTCTTCGTTGTCAAGCCCCAGGCTCTCTCCTGGGCTCCTCCCAAAATCCAGCCTGAAGTTCTCGCGGAGCGTGTCGCGCCGCATGCATACCTATCTGTTGCAGAATGTTTCCGCCGGACGAGGAAGGCAAAGAGAAGGCGGTTGCTGGCCGGCTGTATAATCGATGCTGGCCAGGATTCATGTACGACTTAAATCAACCCAACGAAAACCAGCCGGGCACCCCGGTCCCCGAGGCTGCGCCACACGTGGATCCGGCTACGGAGTTCCGGACAAGGTTGGCGGCCATCACTCCCAAGATATTCGTCACGCAAATACTTGTTGGGATGAATGTCGCCGTCTTCCTGGCAATGGTCGTGAGCGGTGTCCATCCGCTCGAGCCCACCATCGACAGCTTGATTCGCTGGGGCGCGGATTTCGGTCCAAGGACGGTCACGGGCGGGGAATGGTGGCGCCTGCTCACCTCGATGTTTCTGCACATCGGGATCATTCACATCGCTTTCAACATGTTTGTCCTTTGGCAAGTTGGGCCATTCGTGGAGCGCCTGCTCGGAAATATCGGCTTCGTGATTGTTTATCTTGTTTCCGGACTGGCAGGAGCGCTGGTAAGCCTGGCGTGGAACCCATATGTAGTCAGTGCGGGAGCGTCCGGAGCCATCTTTGGATTGTATGGGGCATTGCTCGGGTTTCTGCTAATGAGGCGTGATTCGATTCCGTCTGAGGTTCTCTCCCCGCTCACCAAGAACGCGTTGATCTTTATCGGGTATAACGCAGTCTACGGTTTTATGCGCTCGGGCACAGACGTGGCAGACCACGTGGGAGGGCTAGCGGCTGGTTTCCTCTGCGGACTGGTTGTGAGCATTCCGTTAACGGTCGATCCTTTGCCGCGTCGCGGCATCCGGAATGCCGCGATTGCAGTAGGAGCGGGCATGCTGTTCATCGGAACAGCGGTCAAATTGCCGCGGCCCATCGATCTCCAGGCCAAGCTGCAAACCTTCGCCGCCGTCGAAAAAAAGGCCTTGGCGGCCTTCAGTTCCGCCTTGAGCCGTGTGCGAACAGACAAACTGTCCGACGACCAACTAGCGGATCTGGTGGAGAAAGATGTGATGCCGAATTGGGTAACGGAGCACAACGAGCTCGCTGGGGTCAAAGGTTTGCCGGAGAAGTCGCAGGGTATGGTATCGCGATTGTTGAAATACATGGAAGCACGCGAGCAGGCATGGTCCTTGCTCGTGGGGGGGCTGCGAAAGCACGACTTGAGTACGGTCAAACAAGCTAATGCGAAGCAGCATGAGGCTGACCTGTTGGCTAAGCAGATCGGCGGTGGGACGCACTAAAACGGCCTGCGTCGACACGATTCCGCAGGCCCTTTTCGTACACCGGCAGCGCCCCGCCGGCTGCAACACTCACGGCGCGCCAGGATGACCGTGCAAAGCCAGGATCTCCGATTGCACGGGCACGCCGCCGCTCACCTTCACCCTGATTACGGCTTCAAACGGTGGGAGACGGCGGCGCGCCGGGATGCCCAGTTTGGAGGCCAGTTCCTCCAGTCGGGATGCGCGGCAGACAAACTCGACCGCAGCCTGCGTTCCGAATGTGGTGATGCCGGCAAGGATCAACACCCGGCGGCTCGGGTTCAGGCCGGAAGTGAGCGTCACCAGCGCGTAATCCTCGGTAATGGGGGGCTCGGATGCCAGGTAATTCGTCTCCTCGCCGGAACGCGGATGCCGGTTGGAAATCATTAGGTCGGCCTTGCGAGGGTCCGCGGGTTTGCGCTCGAACAGAAAGTCTCGTTTGCCAGGCAATTCCCGCAGCGAGAGGTTCTCCGACGGCGATCCGATGAAGATCAGGTCGCTCGACTTGGCATCGTCCCAGGTCAACAGCCGGCCCCGTTTGATGCGCACGGGATACTGCAGGCTGGCGAACACACGGTCGAGTTCATGCACGGCCATCACTTCCCCGACTCCGGTGTAATGGTCCAAAATCGGCTTGCCGCTGTCGACTTCGGGATTGAAATAGCGCAAGCCGGTTTCGGGCCGGCCGACGAACTCGGCGTTGCTGTAGACCACCAGCGGAGCATCCGGACCGCTCGTAAAGCCGCTCCAAAAGGCCTGCAGCGCCGGAGCCGGCCGTTCAGTTGATGGGGCAGGCAGGGGCGCTATCATAAAGCGGTTCACTGCAATCGCCATGACCACCACCACCGCGGCGCCGATCACGATGGACAGGAAGAACCAGGACAGCGGATAGGCCCGCAGCGGGCGCGCCGGCGGAACTGGCGCGAGGACGGGCGCGGCAGGCTTCTCCACCGGCGGGCGGGTGTGGGAAGTGAGCGCATAGGCGCCTTTCGGAATCTCGATCAGGAGACGGTCGGTCGCGCCCTCGCCGCTGTAATACTCGGCCAGCTTCGACCGCAGCCGGCCGGTCTGCACCCGGACTGTGGAATCCAGACGCGGGTCGAAGTCCGCGGAGCGGCCGAATACCTCAGTGGCAATCTGGTACTCCTTCAGCGTCGCGCCCGGAGAATCCAGCGAGTGTCCCGCCAGGTACTTCAGAAGCTTGCAGAGCGATTCCGACCCGTGCAGCACGCTGCTACGGTTCAATTTCTCGATCTGCGCGTGCAGCTCATCCCGTTCTGTCCCAGACCCATTTGTATCGTGCATTTAACGCGAGATTAACAATAACGCTAAGTCTATGCAAAAATTGAAGCCGAGTCAAGTAACAGACTCGGGCGCCGCCGGTAACCGGATCTCGCGCCGGGCCGCCAGAATCCCGCCGGAGCGCCAGCGCGCATGGGTGCTTTCCGTTCCCGCCCGTGAGGCGAACCTGACCGCGCAGCTGTAGGAATGCCCAGATCCTCCAGTATAATTGGACGAAGTGCGTGAGCTCGCTTTACTCCTGTCGCTCTGCGTGGTGTCGAGCGCCGCCGACTCGATTGCGGATCTCGAATCGCGGGGAGCGGCGTTGAAAGCGAAGGGCAACGCCGAAGGGGCCCTGGCCGCCTACGAACAGGCGGCTGCTCTCGATCCCAAATCGGCGCGCTTGCAGGACGAGGTCGGCTTCCTGCTGGCTGTCCTGCAGCGCCGCGACGAAGCCATTCAAAGCTTCCAGCGCGCCATCGATCTCGATCCGAAATTCGCGCCGGCGCAATACCACTTGGGCGTGGCTTACTGGCTGGCGCAGGATCCCGCCCGCAGCATTCCACATCTGCAGAGCGCCGCCGCGCTCGATCCGGCAAACTTCGATTATCGCGCCAAGCTCGGCGACGCCTTGAATTCGACCGGCCAGTACGCCGAAGCCCTGCCACAGCTTCGGCAGGCCGTGGCGCTCGATGGGAAGCACTCGGAAGTGTGGAACTCCCTGGGTATGGCCTTGCAGCAGACCGGCGATCTGGAGGGAGCCCTGGATGCGTACAGGCACGCAGTGGACCTCGACCCGGCCAATCTGGATGCCCGCAACAATCTGGGTACTACGCTGGTGAACACGCGCCACGCCGACGAAGGGATCGCACAGTTCGGGAAAATCCTGGAGGCGGACCCATCCCACAACATGGCACGGGTCAACATGGGGTTCGCCTACATACAAAAGGGCGATCTGGACAAGGCCGTGGAACAGTTGCGCGAGGCTCTCCGGCGCGATCCGAACCTGGCCGCCGCGCATTACGATCTCGGCGTTGCCCTGAAGAACAAGGACGATATCGAAGCAGCCAAAGCTGAGTTGCTGCGCGCCCTGGAACTGGACCCGGGTATGTCCGAGGCGCACTACACCTTGGGCATCGCGTATTGGCAGACGGGCGCCTTCGAAGAGGCGGCTAAAGAGATGCAGGCGGCCATCGCATTGCACCCGGATTACAGCGAAGCCTACTTCATGCTGGGAACCGCGCTGAAGCAAAAGGGAGACCTGGCTGGCGCCGAAAAAGCGCTGCGTGAGGCTATCCGTCTCAGGCCTGACGACCCGGGACCTTACAACACGATCGGCCAATTGCTGCGGCAGAAAGGCGATGTGGAAGGGAGCAAGGCGGCCTTCGCCAAGGGTGAGCACGTGAAGCAAACAAAGGAGGCTGAATTAGGCAAGATGCTGCAGAGGAATACGGCGGTAAAATAGGGGCGGGAGGCGGCTATGCGAAGCTTTCTGCTAGCGATCTGCGGGAGCCTGCTAGTGGCCCCGTCACTGTTTTCCCAGGCCGTAATCGGAGCTCAGGTTCGGAGCGGCATCGATACCGAGCGGACACGGGAGCTCGGTTCTCTGAGCGAGATGGGCAAGGCCGAACCTGCCTCCAAGCCATCGAGATCGTTATCCAGCGAAGAGGCGGACGATCCCACCATCGCGGGCAGTAACGTCCCAAAGCACGATCCTCTCCCCGCGGCGCGCAAAGCCGCCGAGAAAGCCGAGCACCTGTCCAAGAAGGGCCGCCATGAAGAGGCCATCGCGTTGTTGCGGCAAGCGCTGGTTAGCGATCCGCAATACTACGAAGCCGCGAACAACCTCGCGCTGGAGTTGGAAGCTGCGGGAAAAGCCGATGAAGCGGAGACCTTGCTGCGAAGCCTGACGAAATCGGCGCCGGAGCATGTTCTGGCATTCTCGAACCTGGGCACTCTGCTGTGCCAGCAGCATCGCTATGCGGAAGCTGAAGCCGTTGCGCGCCAGGCGCTTGAGCGCCATAAGTACTCTTTTAAGAGCAACTTTCTGTTGGGTGCCGCTCTCGTCGACCAGGGACGCTGGACGGATGAGGCGAAGATCAAACTGGAGTATGCGCAGGTCAAATATGCGGAGGCCAAGGCCCTGCTGGACAAGTGGCCTGTGAAAGCTGCGGCGAACTGATGCTCTTGGCAGGCGCTTCCGCCTGCCAACCCGCTTTTTCACGCCTTCTGACCGGTCTCAGCTCGGTATTGGACGCCACCGAGCATCACTGGCCGGATTCCCGGTGCAATTCCTCCCAGCGGCGCAGCAGTTCCTTACCCTCCTCGGCCCGCCCGGCCTGTATGAGAGTCCGGCCCAACAAATAGTGCGCCGATGCATTCCGCGGGTCCATCTGTAAGGCTCGGCGCAGCATCCGCTCGGCGTCGGACAAGTCCTGCGTCTTGAAGTACGCCTTGCCCAGCAGGATGTAGGGACCGCTATAGGTGGGGTTGAGCCAAATGGCGCGTTCGAGTGGCGGAATGGCGCGATCCCAGTCCTCACGGCGCGTGTAGGCGTCGCCCAGCCGGTAATAAGCCATCGCAAAATCGGGATTGAGCGCGATCTCGCGGTTCAGCTCGTCGACCGCGCGGTCGATCTGGGCCCGATAGATGGCGATTTCGCCCAGCATATAATGCGCTTCGGGAAGTTTCGGCTCGCGGGCCACAGCCGCGTTCAACTCGCGCTGGGCCTCGTCTTCGAGCTCCGCGCGCATTAGCATTTCGGCCGTGAATAGGCGCGCCGCCCCGGAATCCGGCGGAACGCCGAGCACATCCGCGAACGCTGCTCTGGCCTTTTCGATCTGAAGCGTTTGCAGATAGCTATTCCCGAGCACATAAGACAGCTCGCTGCTACGGGCACCGGCCGCCCGCGCCTTCTCCAGCCAGGGAATAGCGGCGGCCACATGGCCCGACAGATACTCGCTTTGCCCGATCATCCGGACTGCCTCCGGATACTTGGGACTGTTTTCGGCTATGGCCGGCATAGCCTGCTGAAGGGCTTTCGCAGCCGCAATATAGTCGTGCAGGCGATAGCCGATCAGCCCGCGCAGGTACGCGACGCCGGGCGCCGCAGCGTCCGCGCCGGCCAGCGCCTCGCGGGCCTCCTGCAGCTTCCCGGCCGCGATGAGCGCCGTGGCGCGCACGGTGGGGCTCGCCGGCGCCTGCCAGAATAGGAGGACTATGAGCAGGTGTCCGGCCATTTACTGCGCTAGCTCCTTCTGGCCCTCTTCGGTCTTGCCGGCGCGCTGCAGCGTCTGTCCCAAAAGGTGATGCGCCGGTTGGTTCCGCGGGTCCATCTGGACCGCGTGACGCAGGGCCCGCTCCGCGTCCTCCAGATCTCCGCGATTGAAATAGGCCTTGCCCAACAGAACATAGGGCCCGCTGGAATTCGGATTGAGCCATATGGAGCGCTCCAGCCACGAGACCGCGTCATCCCATGCGCTCCGCCTGGTGTAAGCGTCGCCGAGCCGGTAATAGGCCATGGCGAAGCCGGGATTGATTTCGATCTCTTCCTGCAATTCGGCGATGGCCTGTGTCGCGTCTCCGCGCGTGAGCGCCACTTCTCCCAGAATGAAATGCGCTTGCGGGATACGCGCGTCGAGCTCGAGCGCGCGACGCGCCTCCTTCTCCGCACTCTCCGCTATTTGTTCACGCAGCATCATGTCCGCGGTCATCAAATGCGCTGCTGCGGAACCGGGCGCAACCTGAAAGACCGAGGCAAACGCCTGCAGGGCTTTGTCGTCCTGACGTCCTTGCAGGTAAGCGTTCCCCTCCATGAACGCCGCGGCCAGTGCCCGCGACCCGCCCCCCGCGGCTTTCTCGAACCACGGAACGGCTTCCGCGAATTTCTTTTGCAGGTAAAGGCTCTCACCCAACAGGAAGGTGGACTCCTGGTATTCCGCGCTCCCGGCTGCCTCCGTCTTCAGCGCTTCCGTGAATTGTTGCACCGCGTCGGCATAGCGATGCTGGCTGAAGGCTTCCACTGCGGCCTTATGGGCGCCTACCTGGAAGAACAAGACGAGCAGCGGTCCGATCGTCACGGGTTCCCCTCCGCCGCATGCATCCGCTCGAGCCGGACTTTTGCTGCCTGCAGGTTGCGCCTAGCCACCTCTAACCGCGGATCGAGGCGGAGTGCGGTCTCGAACTCCGGCACGGCTTCCCGGAAGCGGCCCAGCCGCGCCAGCAACGCGCCGAGGTCACAGTGGAGCACGGCGTCGTTCAGCCGGAAACGCAGGGACTCGCGAAGGCGCGCGGCTGCCTCCTCCAGACTGCCGGCTGCGGTCAGCTTGTCCCCCCAGAGCCGCAACACTTCGCCCAGATGCTGCTGGGCGCCCGCGTCATCGGGAGTGTCCTCAAGCACCTTCCGGAATTCAGCCGCCGCCCGCTCCCAATGCTGCTCCGCGGCCAGCGCGCTCGCCAGGTTGTAGCGCGCGTTGGTATACCGTGGATTCGCGAGCAGCGCCCGTTCAAAAAGGCCGGTAGCGCCGCGGGCGTCACCTGTGGAGAGCAGGGCCGCACCCAGCGTGTTCAGCGCCACCGGCTTATCCGGCTGTACCGCGACCGCGCCGCGCAGGTAGGGAATAGCTTCCGCGGCGTTCCCGCGAGCCAGCATCAGCGCGCCCAGATTGAATTGCGCCGTGAACTCGCCGGGATACTTTTCGAGCCGGTGGCGCATGATAGCTTCCTGCAGTTCCATGCGGCGATCCTCGCCGCCGCGCGGCAGGACCTGCAACCAGAGATGCGCCATTTCGTCCGTGGCTTGATTGCCGCCGCGCACGCGCTGGGTCGGATGGTTCGGGTTCCGGGGATTGCCGTCCGAGTTGTCATAGTGGTAGCGCATGGAGACGACCGCGCCTTTCGGCAGGAACACGGGCGCCTTGTAGCGGTACACGGCCTGCCAGTTCGCGTCCCAATCCGGAATGCGGATCAACCATTTCCGGCTGCCATCGGGAAGCGTGGCGTAGCCTTCCAGCAGATGTCCGAGATAATGGGCATGCGGGTAGACCGCCAGGATGTCCATGTCCATCGGCGCCATGAAGTCGTCGTTTACCGGAAAGTCCTTCACGCCGGCCGGAATATCGAGGGCGCCATCGTGCTCGAGCTGCACCAACATGGGGAACTTGGTTCCGGGACGGTCCGTGAAATACAGCCCGACGGACGGCTGCACCAGCTCGGTTTTCCCGGTCGGCTGCATGTGCACGTTCAGGACGAGGTCGGTGGCCGGGTCCGCGCGCCAAGCCATGCCATCCGGCTCGACCCAGGGCATGCCCCCGGGCTTCCAGAACAGGAAATGACTGTCGGGATCGAACGTGTCCGCCTCAATGTTCAGATCCATGCCGCCAAAACCGGCGCCGGGCGCCTTTTCCTGCATGCGCGCCGAGCGGCTGCGGTCGATAAGCACGTTGGCGTGATGCACGGCGCGGGCATTGCCCGGCCGGATCTCGATGGCTTTCACCCAGCGCGTGCCCGCCAGCTTGAGCGGCAGCACGAAATTCCAGTATTCGTTGGGACCGTCCGCGCGCAGACGATAAGGGGCGGATGCCTCGACGACCAGGTCCGGCGCTCCGAGCTGCCATCCGGGAGTGAATGCCGGCATCGGCGGAGCGTCCGCTGGGGCGCCGGCGGGCGCGCCTTGCTCGACCCACTGCTCGATCGTCCGGATCTGCTCGGCGGTGAGTCGCCGCTCATCTTGAAAATCACCGTGGCCCGCTTCGGGCAGCCAGGGCGGCATGTAACGCCGCTGGATTACGGAGACGATTTGGGGCGCGCGCTTGCGCACGTCTTCATAGGTGAGCAGCGGAAAAGGGCCCGCCTCGCCGGGACGATGGCACGGCGCGCAGGATTGGTAAACAATGGGCGCGATGTGCTTGTAGAAGGTGATAGGCTCGGCCTGTGCGGCGCAGACTCCAACCGCCAACGCGGCATACAGCCGGTGCATTGATTTATTATCGCAACCCGCCGCGAGGGAGCGCAAAGAATCAATGCTGCCGCAATGGGTGAGACGGGCGCTTTCGGCTGTCAACCCGGCACCGGAGTTCCTCGATTAAAATATCCAAGCGGCCAAAATCAGAGTTACCGCTTACCCACGTTTGGATCGATTTTCGCGGCCAGCGACATTTCCGCCTCCGCTTCGGCTGTCTTCTTATCCTGTTCCAACGCCAGCCCCAGGCTATAGTGAAGAGAGGCTAATAGCGGGTTGACGTCGATCCCCTGGCGATAGACCTTAATAGCCTCCTCATACTGGCCCTTAGCGTAGAGCGCGGCGCCCCAGTTTAGATAGGCCACCACGAAATCGGGATCGATTTCTATGGTGCGCTGGTATTCGGCAATCTCCTCCGCCTTGCCCATCGCGCCATAGGCGAGTGCGAGGTTATAGTGGGCGCCGCCGTCCCGCGGATAGAGCTTGGTTGCAATGGTCAGAATTCCGGCGCTGACGGTCGGATTGCCGCCTTGCCCATACGCTGCGCCGAGCCAGGTCAGCGCGCGCAGAAGATGCGGATAGATCTTCAACGCTTCGAGCAATTCGTTGACGGATTCCTGCTGCTTACCTTGCTTCCGCAGGTCCATCGCCTTGTTAAATACCGCTTCGGCATCCTCGCGGAAATTCCGCGGCATTCGCTGAAGTATGACATACCTTCCGTTTGCATCGACGACATCGGAGATCTCTCCGGGCTGGAGCTTCAACGCTGCCGCGGACCACGCCGGATCGAGATGGCTTGCGTCGAGGTCCCCCAGATAGCCGCCTTGGATTCCCGTGCCGCGGTCGATCGAATTGGCTTGCGCAAGCTCGAAGAAAGATCCTCCCGATAGAAGCTGCTGACGGATCGCCGGCGTTTTTTCCCGGTCGTCCAAAACAATCGTCCGGAGATACAGATGCTTGGGAGTAATCGTGGTTCGCCATGCCGGATCGGGCGCCGGCACTGCGACCTTTTGCTCGGGATGAACGCGAATCCAGTGATCCGCCATGATAAACGCGCCGCGTGTCTGGTCCGGCATATGACATCCGACGCAGCCTGCGATCCGATTTACCGGGCACAAACCTGCATGCTTCGCCGCTGCCGCGCTGTGGCATCGCAAACACGTTTTTTCAGACGTGGCGACCAGCGCGGCATGCGGCGCATCCCTATGCGGGTCGTGACAGTTCGTACACGTCATCTCACCCGCGCTTTGACGCCAGCACTCGGTGTTTTTCAGCGCCGTCACTTGATCGGAAATCAGCGTGTCGTCCGGCATCGGATCTTCGATGAGACTGGAGCCCGCATGGCATTGCGAGCATGGCTGCATCCGCTCGGCAACGGGCAGCTTCTTCGGGTTCAATATGCCGAGGTTTCGCGAGTGGGCGCCTAGCGCGGCTAAATGCGCCTGACCGGGGCCGTGGCAGCTCTCGCAAGCTATGCCGCTCTCGAGACGCGTTCCCTGAGTTCGCGGCGCGCCGTGGCAGATGAGGCATCTCTTTTCCAAATACGGAGTTAATACGCGGCCCAAGGCCGTTTCATAGGTTTCCGGCTTCTCTTCGGGAAAACCGAGCTCGAGCGCCAGACGGTTCTGCTGCGCATAGTGGAAGTACCGGGCTTCGATCAGAGGCGCACGCGGCAGAGGCGAGCCTTCCAGAGAGGGGACTCGGAACAGAAAACTGACCCCATGGCGTTCGCCGCCGATCAGGGCCTCCACCGGAAAATCGAGAGACGCTTGCCCGGGCATTTGCACCTGAAATTGCAGCTTCTGGCGGGTTCTCTTGACTGCGTACTCGATGGCTGGCGCCGGCCCCTCCGCGTGCGCCTCGGAATAGTTCGCCGGGAGTTGCGTGGTAGCCACGCCGGGCCAAGCTCGCGCCATGTTTGTGCGCGATTGCGCCAGGGCGATGTTCCTGTGGCAGCCGGCGCATACTTGGCGTCCCACATACCCGGTTCCGCCGGCGCTGCCGAGCGAGGAGAGCATCAGCAGCAGGTAGATCAGACGCACGGGTTGGGTAGACCATCGACCCCTGATGACGGCCGCTACTCTTTTCGCCTTCACGCTCACGATTTTATCCACAATCCCGCTTGGCTTCAATGTTTCGCTTGAACTCCTTGATCGTTTCTTCCACTTCCCGCCTGTTCGACCCGCGCAATCCCAGTGCTTTGGCGGGCTCAATCCGGCAATCGCAGTTCGATATTCTGCGGCATGAAGCGCAGATACTCCCGAATCACGTTGCGGCTTTCCGCCTCCTGGCCGGCTTTTTTATAGAACTGGGCCAACTCCAGGTACGCCTCCGGCCGGGACGGATCGAGTTCAATACTTCGCTTTAACTCCTGAACCGCTTCGCCCATTTTGCCTGCGCGTTCGAGCGCCTGTCCCAGGCAATACACATATCGCGCGTTGGAGGGTTCCTGGGCCGACGCGCGCGTGAACATCCGGATAGCCAAGTCCGTCTGGCCTTGCGCCAAGAGGAGGGACCCCAGATCGGCCTCCACCGCTGGATCCTGCCTCTCCTGCGGGGGCAACTGGGAAAGGATCCGATAGGCCTGCTGCAGATCGGTCGCACCTCGTTCTTTCGCGGCCAGATCGAAATACGCCAGGCCGAGATCCCGGCGAACCAGCGCGGAATCCGGTTCGCGCCACGCCTTCAGATCGAGGTTGCCTTCCGCCTGCTGCGCGCGTGGCACGCGCGGAATGCTGTGATCCGCGATGGCGGAATGCGCCACGTTCGTCGGCCGAAGCCGGGACATGTGACAGCTCACGCAATCGTCGGCTGCCTGGTGGCGTCCCGCTGCGAACAGATCGCTGTGGCAGCCAAGGCACACCTGCCGGATCGCCTCTGCCCGGTTCTGCTCGCTCGCATGCGGGTTGTGGCAAGTGCCGCACCACAAACGGCCGCCGCTTCTCCTGGCGCACTGGCTCTGGGCCAGCAGTTCGCTTTGGCTGACCGCCCGCAGCGTAGCGCCAGCGGCAGTCCTTAGGTATGTGACAAAGACACTCTCGGCCGCCTGGCCCGCCTGAAAGTCCCACCAATCGCGGCCCGGATTCAGTATCCTGGCGTCCCCTTCCAGGTGGCACTGCTCGCACACGCTGTCACGGCGGCTCGGGGGTAACTTGGCCGGATTTACGATGGAGCCCGGGACGGGGTTCCTGAGATGGGCGGCGGGCAAGCCATGGCACCGTTCGCAAGAGATGGGCGTAAAGGGAGGATCTCCGAACTGGTTCGCGGTCCCCGCAATGAAGTTCACGGAGCCGGTGTGGCAGAAAAGGCATCCGCTGGAGATCTGGTGCGTGAAATCGAGATGCGATTCCGTCTCGTAGCCCGGCGTCAGGTCCCAACTTTTCGTTTGCGTGTAGTATGAGACCGGCGATTGAAACAGGTATTGCCCCAGCCGGACCATGTAGCTGTATCCGACGATGCCGGCTCCCACGGAATAGGCTACGGGATATTTGGCTACTACACCGCGCCGCTCCAACCTATGCTCCAGCAGCGAGCCGCTCTGGTGGATGGTGATGGTGCTGCCCGAAAGTTTGTGTACTATGCGGCCTTCCGAAAAAACCGAGGGGGGGCCTATGGATCTGCCCATCGGGGATCTGTCAAAGGCGGCAACTTCGGAGGGGTGGCAACGGGCGCAGGGTTCCTCGGCGAGGCCTATGGCAAGGCAGCCGAGCAGCATTACCAGGGCCGTGAGCCGGTGCATGGAAGTATTATCGCAAAGCCTTGGCTCCACAAATGGAAAAGGCCGGCAGAGCGTCTTCCCTGCCGGCCTGTCCCAATGTACCGCTTACTGATGTGCGCCGCTCGGTGGTTAGAACTTCAAGTTCGCGGAAAACTGCAGAGTCCGCATCCCGACGCCGTTATTGCCGCCGAAGGCAATGCCGGTGATCTGGCCGGCATTGGAACTTGTGACATCGTTATTCGGGCCACCGAGGTTGGTGTGGTTGAAGAAGTTCCTCGAGTCCATACGGAGCCCGAATGCAACGCGCTCCGTGATGTGGAAGTCCTTCTTCGCCGAGAAGTCGAAGTTGATGAAATGCGGACCGATCAGCGTATCAATCGGGTAGTTGCCGAAAGTGGAGCTCGCCGGGTAGTTATAGGGGCCGGTCGCACAATCTATTTCCCCGGCCGAGTTCGTCGGACAACCCACGATCCACTGGCTGCGGTTCTGGTTCGCTGCATAGGGACTTCCGGTTCCCAGATCGGGACGATTAGCGGGCCCCGTACTCGGTTTCACAACCCCTGCGGTCGGTCCGTAGTTGTCTATACTTGGCCCGAAGGGAAGGCCGCTGTAAAACGTGGTGATGGCGCCGAGGGTCCAGCCGCCCAGAACGAAGTCCACCGGCCTGCTAACGCTGGATCCGAACTTCCTGCCGTGGCCGTAGGGGAGATCGAAGTTCTGCGCAATCGTGATCTGGTTGTGCGGAATAATACTGCTATTCCCATAGCCTCCGGCCCCATTCTGTGGGCCATAGATGAAGTAGTAATTCGTATCGTACGGCCCGTCCCAAGTCATAAGCTTCTGGTAGGTGTAGTTCCCCTGCACGGTCCAACCAGCCAGCGCTTTTATCGTAAGGGTAGACTGGAACGAGTTGTATTGTTGGTTGGTGCAGTTGCAATAGTAACCCAAGCCCTGCGTCCATCCGTACAGCGCGTAATAAGGCTGTGTCGCCGTATTGGTGGCTGAATTCCATTCAGCCTCATTCGGGTTGATGCTATTACTGGTTCCTAGCCAACCGTGGCGGGTGGAATTACCCACGTACCCGCCCGAGACGGCGATCTTGTTCGTGAGCTGCCGCTGGATAGTGCCGTTGTATTGGTAGACCACCGCCATGGTGAAGGTGTCAGGCCGGAACTTCGGCGAAATCCCGTTGGGGAGTGGGAAAGTTCCATTGGAGCCCACCGTGACGGGAATAGGCGCCGACGGCCCCGTGGCGAGGTTAAACACGGAGTCGAACGATTGGTTGGATGGGTTGTTAATCTGCTGGTAGTCCAACACTGGCGGGTTCTGCGTCACGTTGTGGCCAAACGTAGAGCCAAAGGTTCCCAGATTGTATGACCAGCCATAACCCGCGCGGACAACAGTCTTCTTGTCGATTTGGTAAGCCAGGCCAACCCTGGGCGCCAACTCGTGCCAGTTCATGGTTTGAATGCCATGCGAGGAAACGCCTCCCTCGCCGAAAACGTACATCAAGCCGTTGGACAAATCGAGCGTCGAGCCGTTCCCCGGGGCGTTCACGCTTTCCGGGAACACCATTTCCCAGCGCACACCCAGCGTGGCGGTTAGCTTCGGCGTCACGCGCCATTCATCCTGTCCGTACCAGAAGAAGCGCTTTTGGCGCTCCTGTGCGTTGGTGCTGGAACTGACGTACCTGTCGAAGCTGGACGTGCCTCCCAACAGGAAGGTAGCCAGTCCTAATCCGTCGACCGCGCCTCCTCCAGGTGAGGAGACAAAGCCGGTGTAGTTGCCATTGAAGTACAACTCGCCAGCGCGGTGGCTGTCGCTGGGCACCCGCAGGTTCATGGCATAACGAAGATCCGTACCGAATTTGAAGCTGTGGTTGCCATGGATACTGGTGATGTTATCGATGAACTGAATCTGCCGCTCGCTCTGGGTCAACGGGCAGTTGCATTGGTTAACGCCCAAGCCATATCCCAGCTTGTTGTCATTGACGCCGGCATCCTGGATATCGAAGTAGGGCATGCCGGAAGTGTAGGTTGTGTCCAAGTTCAAGCCCGGAATACCTGCCTGCGCGGCTGGCTGTGTTCCATAGCCGTTGGGTACGTCGAAAACGTGATACCGCATGTAGCCCAGGCGGAATTCGTTAATAAGGGTTGGACTGATTGTGTAGGTCCAACCTGCGGCGACGCTCTGGTTCAGGGCTTGGGAGCTGCCTGCGTAGTTGCCGAAGTTGGGGCCCCCAGCTTCCAAACCAAAGGCGCCCGGTGCGGCCTCAGTATAGGCGGCGTAGCTGTAACGGCCGAAAATGGAATTCTTCGGGTTGATATAGTAATCCCAGCGGGTGTTCCACAGGTTGCCCGTGATTGCCACGTCGCCGCTGGCATCATAGTTGTTAGCGAAGGTGAGGCCGGAAGAATTGGTATTCGGGAGGGGCCAGTAGGCCATGATCGCCAAAGCCTGCGGGCTTAACCGATTGGTTGGGATAAGGTTACCCGCGAACGGCTGACGGTTCGTGCCATCCGCATTGCCCGTGGCGGGGTCGTAAATCTGGTAGTTCGGGTTGTTAGCCAGCCAATCACCGAGATTACCAGTGCGGTCTTGGGCGCTGGGCACCGACGTCAGAACGGACCCGCCCTGCGCCTGGCGGTTAATCTGCGTATCGGCGAAGAAGAACAGCTTGTCCTTGATGATTCTGCCGCCAATCGCTCCGCCAAACTGGTTCTGCCGGTATACTGGGGTGAAATTTCCGTCAGGCCCTAGCGGGATGTTCTGGTTGAAGGGGTTTCTGGCAAAGTCCTGGAACCCTGGGGTATTCACTTGCAGAAATTCAAAGGCATCCCCATGGAAATCGTTGGTGCCGGATTTGGTCGAGTAGCTCGCGATTCCACCGCCCGTGTACGAGAATTCGGCATCGAAGTTCTGGTTGGCTTGCTTCACCTCGGCTACCGAATCGAACGTCGGATTGACTACGATAATCCCAAGGATCGGATCCTGGTTGGTAGTTCCGTCGAGTTCGTATCCCATGGCATCGAACACTTGGCCGTTCACGACCATCTGCACGCTGCCCTGCGGATTTTCGTCCGAGGCGTGCCCCCAGCCAAACGGTACGGTTCCAGGATTTAACAACTCGAACGCCTGGAGGTTGCGACCGACGCTGGGGAGCTCTTCGATCTGATGCGCGTCAAAGGTTTGGGCGACGTCCGCGCGGTCAGCCTGCAGTAACGGCGCGGCGGCCGTCACTTCCACTTCCTGGGTGACGTTGCCGACCTGCATGGCGACGTCAAAGCGCGCGACGGCGTCGACCTGCACCGTGATCGGGTTGGAAACGGTCTTCTGAAAGCCGGCTGCCTCGATGGTGACCTGGTATTGACCCGGAATGAGTTGGCCCTTGGTGTAGTTGCCGGACTCGTTCGTCGTCACCTCGGATTTGGTGCCCTTCTCAATGTCCGCGATGGTGACCTTTGCATTGCCCACCGCGGCGCCCGAGGGGTCCGTTACTGCGCCGACGATGCTGCCAAAAACCTGTTGCGCGCTGAGCGTTCCGCTAAAGCAGAACAGCAGCACGAAAGAAACGCACACAGCATACACGGCTAATCTGCGCGAACTAAACATGGTTCCTCTCCCTTGTTGAAAACGCAAAGCCTAACCTATTAAATTGCCCAGCCGTGCGCCACCGCACGGAGATCGTTTGTGATGCTCGAATAATAGATCTTTACTAGGACGAGAGCAAGTGGAAAAGTGGTTTGTTACGGTTAAATCTTATAACTACCTTAGTTTCAAAATGTTTACCTTGTGTGTTACAGGCGCATTTGGGCTTGTTACAGTGGTGTACAAGCAGTTTTCCGGAGGATTTCGGAGCACGTGCAGGCTACTGCGGGAGCCGCCGCCAATTGGACTCTTGGCTGGAATGCCAGTACCAGTACTACTTCCACGTGCCTCGGAACTCCCGTCGGAAGTGGATGGGTTTGAAGGTAGAATTCGGGCCACGTCCGCTTGAGCGAGACCTTATTGGCAATTGGCAGTCACCGGCATGCCTGGCACAAGATCCGGACGAGCGAATCTCGCAGGCGGCTTCTACCCTCGTTGGGTGGTGGCGGTTCGCCATGCCATCCCTGCCGTGGCGAACGAATTAACGCAGTCGAGCCCGATCGCGAATGGTGACAGGATCCATGCCGAAACCGCCGTAAGCCGCGAAAATGACTGGCACTGATCGGACCGCCTCGTGCCGTTCGCATTGACGCGCGTTGCAGGTGCCGGCTCATCCTAGCGCAGCGTAAAGCGCTTCCTTCCACCGCGGCACATCGATCGTCCAGCAGATACTTGCCTTCCGGCCACCGAGGACGGGCTTCCAGCCTGCCCGGTTGCGTTCGTCGGCCGCCACGCCGAGGCGGTCCACCACGGTCATGCCGCGGGTCAAATCGCTCGCGGTTTCGACATCCAGCCAATGCTCGCTGGCGTTGGCGCAGATGGAAGGATCGAGCGCAATCGACATGGCGACCGGGTCGGGCAGGCAGATGCCCGTCTCGCCGGTCTGGGTATAGTACGCCTGCATGGCGGCGCTGTTCGCCTCGATGGCGAAGCGGGCCAGGGGAGTGCCCAGCTTCTGGACGCAATCGATATCGGCGGGATTCAAGACCGCTGCGCCGCGGCAAAGGTGCCATCCGGCGAGCTCGACGGGCAGACCGGAGCGCACCACCATGCGGGCGGCCTCGGGATCGACCCATATGTTGTACTCGGCCGCGGGGGTGACGTTCCCTTCGCAGCAGGGGGCTCCGCCCATGACGACACACCGGCCCACGCGCGATGCAATCTCCGGCGCGCGGGCCAGCGCCAGGGCGATGTTGGTCAGGGGACCGAGGGTCACCAGCGTGAGGCCGGCATGGGCGCGAATGGTTTCGATGATGGCTTCGACGGCGTGCGTGGGTTCGGGCGCGCGGCGCGGCGCCGGATATCCGTGATCGCCCAAGCCGTCCTTGCCGTGAAACCATTCGGCATGAACGTATTCGCGCAGAAGCGGCTGCGCCGCGCCGGGAAAAACGGGCACGGCGGAGCCGCAGAGTTCGGCGACGTAGAGCGCGTTGCAGGCGGCCTGGGCGACGCGCACGTTACCGGCGACGATGGTGATGGCGCGCACGTCGACATCCGGGGCGCGTAGCGCCATGATCAGGGCGACGGCATCGTCCGAGGCTGTGTCGGTATCGATCAGGAAGTCGCGCCGCAAGCGACCAGCATAGCAATTCAGCGGGGGTTGGCAGGCGAAAGCGCCAGGCGAAGCGCCTGCCCCACAGCGTTTACAAGGGTCATGTTATTTATAAAGGACAATGTCCCTTATTCGAATAACCCTCGTACTGGCTGCCTTGCTGAGCACGGCGTGCGCCCGACGACCGGCCCCCTTACGCATCGCCGCAGCCGCCGATCTGCGCTACGCCTTAGAGGACGTCACCAAAGCTTTCCGCCAGCGTAACGCCGATGTTGCGATAGAGCCGGCCTACGGCTCCTCCGGAACATTCTATGCCGAGCTGTTGAACCACGCTCCGTTCGACCTGTACTTATCGGCGGATCTGGAGTACCCGCGCAAGCTGGAGGCGCAAGGGTTGATCCAGCCGGGGAGTGAATTCACCTATGCCGTGGGGCGGATCGTGCTGTGGACCGGTCGCGAGTCTGGGATCGATGTCGAGCGCTTGCAGATCGGCGCGCTGAGTCTGCCCGCGGTCCATCACATCGCGATAGCCAATCCGCGGCACGCACCTTACGGACGCGCGGCCGAAGCGGCCCTGCATTCGCTGGGCGTTTACGACGCTGTGAAGGACAAGCTGGTGACGGGAGAAAACATCTCGCAGGCGTTCCAGTTAGTCGCCAGCGGCGCGGCGGAGGTGGGCATCGTGGCGCTTTCGCTGACGCAGGCTCCGGGCGCCGCCGGCCAGGGCCGTTACTGGGTGGTGCCACAAGACGCGTATCCGCGGCTCGAGCAAGGCGGATGCATCTTAGAGTGGGCCCGGAATCCAACGGCCGCGCAGGCGTTCCGCGCGTTCCTGCTCGCGCCCGAGGGTCGCGCTATTCTGAAGCGTTACGGATTCTCTGGAGACTAAATGGAGTGGCAAGCGATCTGGCTGAGCCTGCGGCTCTCGTTCTGGACGACGCTGATCCTGCTGGCCGCCGGACTGCCCGCCGCATACTGGCTGACGTTCTCAAAGCGCAAGTGGAAATTCCTGGTGGAAGCAGTAGTGGCGCTGCCTTTGGTGCTGCCGCCCACCGTGCTGGGATTCTACATCCTGCTGGCCATCGGCCCGCACAGTCCGGTCGGGCGCCTTTACGCGGCGCTGACCGGCGGGATGCTGCCGTTCTCGTTTGAAGGGCTACTGGTGGCTTCGGTGCTCTATAGCCTACCGTTTGCGGTGCAGCCGTTTGCATCCGGCTTTGCGGCGGTGGATCGTAGGTTCATCGAAGCCTCGTGGTGCCTGGGCGTTTCGCGCCTGGCGACCTTCTTCCGCGTGATCGTGCCGCTCTCGATCCCCGCCATTTTCACCGGCATGATTCTGAGCTTTGCGCACACGCTCGGCGAATTTGGAGTGGTGCTGATGGTGGGCGGCAACCTGGCCGGCATTACCCGCACGGTGTCGATCTCGATCTTCGACGATGTGCAGGCCCTGAATTACCAGTCCGCGATGAACACCTCGCTGCTGCTGCTCGGCGTTTCCTTTCTGGTGCTGGCGGCCACTTACGGACTGCGGCGGAGGGTCTGGGCCGTATGGCCGATGAACTGAGCGTCGATATACGCAAACGATACAAGGGTGGGCCGGAGGTCGCGGCGGCTCTGAGTGTCCGGCTGGGCGAGCCATCGGTGACGGTATTGTTCGGACCCTCCGGGGCCGGGAAGACCACCGTGCTACGGGTGATCGCCGGGCTGGAGCAGCCGGACGCCGGTTCGATGCGCTGCGGCGACGAAGTCTGGTACGACGGCGCGCGCGGGTTCCAGCTTCGACCGCAGAAACGCCGCGTGGGGTTCCTGTCGCAGGACTACGCCGTTTTTCCGCATCTCACGGTGAGAGGGAACGTAACTTATGGGCTGCACCACTGGAACGTGGACGGCCTGCTGGCGCGGTTCGAACTAAGCGAATTGGCAGACCGCCATCCGCAGCAGCTTTCCGGCGGTCAACTGCAGCGGGTAGCCCTGGCGCGCGCTCTGGCACGGCAGCCTCGGCTTCTACTTCTGGATGAGCCGTTATCGGCGCTGGACGCGCCCACACGGCTGAAGATGCGCGGCGATCTGCGGCAGCTTCTGGCGGGTGTGCGAGTGCCGGCGATCGTGGTGACGCATGACCGGACTGAAGCCCTGGCGCTGGGCGACTCCATCGCCATCATGATCGATGGGAAACTGCGCCAGGCGGGCGCGGTGGAAACCGTCTTCGATTGCCCGGCGGATACGGATGTGGCCGAGGCCGTGGGTGTGGAAACCATCTGCCCCGCGCGGGTCGTTTCGCGGGGCGCAGGCCTGGTGACGGTGGAGATCGGGTGCGCGCGCTTGGTTGCCGTGGATATCGCCGACTCGCATCCGGAGGTGTTCGTTTGCATTCGCGCCGAAAGCGTCACCATCGAGCGGAACGTGTCAGGCAACCCCACCAGCGCGAGGAATCATCTGCCGGCGCGCATTGTTTCGGTCGTAGCCGAGGGGCCGCTGGCGCGGGTAGTGCTGGATTGCGGGTTCCGGCTGACGGCGATCGTGACCCGGCAGTCGGAAGAAGAGCTGCGCTTGAGGGAAGGGGAGCAGGTTATCGCGGTGGTGAAGGCGACGTCGATTCGGGTGGTGCCAAGGTAAGGCGCCACTCAATTAAGGTCTTGGAAGGGCTGACTGAGCGAATCCTCGATGAGATCCAGCGCCGTCGATAGCGCCCGATTCAATTCGCCGATTTGGGTTTCATTGAGCCGTCCTACGTAACGCGTCAAGATATTCTTCGGGAGGCTGACGAGTTCGTCGCAGTGAATGCTCGACTCTGCTTTCAGTCCTTCATCCGGACCGATCCGGATCTGAGTGTTCAGCCCATCGTGCCGGGAATACACGGGGGCGCAAATCACGGTGGAGAATTTCGTCCGCAGGAGAGCCTGGCGGCTCACGATCGCGAAGACCCGCTGGCGCTTGGGATCCTGCCTTTCCAGGCTTCGTTACGAGATAGAGCTCGCCGCGGTTCATGGCACACGCTGATACTCAAGCACGTCCATAGCTTCCGCGTTCAATCGCCCGGCATTACGATTAATGATCTCGATGTCGCGGGCTTCCCGCCGGGCTCTCTCCAGACGGGCCAGGTAGGCGCGGGCCGCTCGCTCGACAAATGCGGAGCGGTTCGAGTCCAGGCGGTCGATGCGCGCCAGCAGATCCTGCGGGAGGGTGATGGATGTCTTGACTCTCACAAGACAAGTATACTACCTGACGTGGTACAGTGCGGGGTATGTCGCCCTTGCGGAGCCGATTGGAGAATTATTTTCAGTTCCAGCGCCTCGGCACGAATTGGAAGACGGAAATTCTGGCGGGCCTGACGACCTTCATCACGATGGCGTACATCGTCTTCGTGAATCCGGCCATCCTGCACGAAGCCGGCATGCCGCTGGGCGCGGTGACGGCGGCTACCTGCATCTCGGCGGCGTTTGGCAGCCTCATGATGGGGATCGTGGCGCGCTATCCGATCGCGTTGGCGCCGGGTATGGGATTGAACGCCTACTTCACCTATACGGTCGTCAAGGGCATGGGGATCGCCTGGCAGGCGGCCTTGGGCGCGGTGTTTCTCTCCGGGCTGGCTTTCCTGATTTTAACGGCGCTGGGCGTGCGCCGGTTGATTGTCGCGGCGATTCCCTTCGAGTTGTACGCCGCCGTGGCGGCCGGCGTGGGCCTGTTCATCGCCTTCATCGGATTCCGCAACGCGGGGTTGATCGCGCCGAATCCCGCGACCGTGGTGGCCATGGGCAACCTGCGCGATCCGCATACGCTTCTGGCGGTTTTCGGACTGCTGGCCATCTCGGCGCTGCTGGCGTGGCGCGTGCCGGCCGCCATGCTGGTGGGAATCCTGCTCACCACCGCCGTGGGAATCGCCGCCGGCCTGGCGCCGTGGCATCCGCAAAGCTACAGCGTCCTCGACCTCTCCGCGACCTTCCTGAAACTGGACGTGCGCGCCACGCTGCGGCTCGGGTTCTTCGAGATCGTCTTCGTGTTCCTGTTCATCGACATGTTCGACAACATCGGGACGCTGGTGGCGGTGGGCAAGCGCGCCGGCCTGTTCACCCAAGCGCATACGATACCGCGGGTGAATCGCATTCTATATGCGGACGCCAGCGCAACCGTGGTGGGGTCGCTCACGGGCACTTCCACCGTGGTGAGCTATATCGAGAGCGCGGCCGGTGTCGCAGCGGGAGGCCGCAGCGGCGTGACCGCTATTGTGACAGGCTTGGCGTTTGTGGCCGCCCTGTTCGTCGCGCCAGCAGTCGGCGCCATTCCCGCGGCCGCCACGGCGCCCGCCCTGATCGTGGTGGGCAGCCTGATGATGACGGCCATCGGCGAAGTGGATTGGAAGGAGGCGGAAGTCGCCGTTCCCGCCTTCCTGACCATGCTCGCCATCCCGCTGACCTTCAGCATCGCCAACGGCTTGGCATTCGGGTTCATCGCTTACACCGTGCTCAAACTCGCGCGCGGCAAGTTCCGGGAAGTGAACTGGCTGGTCTACGTGCTCACGCTGCTGTTCATCGCGCGGTTCCATTACTTGAAGGGGGCCTGATGAGACTCGACAGGATTTCGGTCTCAGCCCGGAGACGCCCGGTTCAGACCGCACGCCGCAGGGCGTGAAACAGCACCAGGACCACCACCGCGCCGATCACCGCGACAATCAAGCTGTAGATGTTGAGGCCCGTGACGCCATGTCCGCCGAACGTGCGAAACAGGAATCCGCCGACGAACGCCCCCACAACTCCCAGGAGCATGTCCCGAATCAACCCCTCGCCTTGTTTATTGACGATCTTGCTCCCGATGAATCCGGCCAGCAGACCCAGGATCAACCACGCAATAAAACCCATCTGTCTATTCCTCCATGCCCAAAAGGTGGGCGGCTGCTTGTAGAGCAAGCGTATTACCAGGAATTTGGAGGCGGGAGCGATGCCCGTCGGGCAGGCGGGCATCGCCGTAATGATCTACTGGCGGGCAATCTTCACCGGACCCTTGATCTTCGAAAAAACCAAGCGTTGCGGGTCCGGCGTCAGTCAGTATGCGCCGGGCCATTGCGGCTGTCAACGGAAATGCGTGACGAAGCGGTACTAGATGGACCATCGGTCCGCCCAGACCTCGCGGACCATTACTCGCGGCTGGCGCGCGCCTGCGCGAGCCTTTCCTGCAGTTTGGGATCTTGTTCGTACATCGCCAGCGCCGCTACGGCGTCGGCTGAGGCGGGGCCTTCGCCGTTCCGCACCAGGTCCAGCAGGTAATCGATGGCCGTTTCGCGGCGCAGTAGTGCGAGGGCCAGCAGCAGCGTGCGGCGGAGCGGCCGGCGATGCGGGCGCTCGACGGCGGCGCGCAGCACCTCAAAGGCGCTCTCCAGCCGCGAATCGCCTAGCGCTAGGGCCGCCGCTTCCGCGACGGCTTCATGGTCGTGATCGAGGAACTCCGCCACGAACGCGAGCGAATTCGAAGGGGCCGCGCGCAGCAGGCCGGCAAAGCATTCGCCCAGCACCTCCGGCTCGTCGCCGCTCAGCGCTTTCAGCCGCAGCAGCAGCACGCCACCGGAAAGGCCCGCGGCGGCGATGGCGCGCGCAGCGCCGATGCGCGCATCGCGTTCGCGATCGAGCAGCAATGGCAGAATCTCCTCCAGCGCGTCCGGACAACCCGTCTGCGCCAGGCCGATGGCGCTCAATGCCCGCACTTCTGCGGCGCTATCCGACGGACCGCCATAGCCGGGCTCCATCTGGACGTGTCGAAGGCCGCGCCGGTAAACGGCGGGAGACGGATGCTCCAGCTTGCACAGCGCCTTGAGGATTTCGATCTTGGCCGGACAGCGCTTGTCGGTTGTCTCGGGATTTAGCAGGAATCGCTCGAAGGCGGCTACCAGCTCCGGGGTCAATTCCGCGGCGTTCCACTCGCCCGCGATGCGCGCAGCCTTGGCCGCCAGGAGGTTCATTTTGCTGTTGAGATAGGTGGCCACTTCCGCGCGAGTTTCAGGTGACGACGCTTGGCCGCGCAGTTCAGCCAGGCGGTCTAGCTTCTCTTCTAAGGATGGGATCTTGCGCGCCACCACACGATTTTACGCCAGAGATGGCGCACTCGGCGGTTCTGGGCGCTTTTTGATAAGCTCAAGTTTAAACGCCTTTGAGAGCTTCTTATGCCTAAACTATCGGTTCGCGATCTCGACTTGAAAGGTAAGCGGGTCTTTATACGAGTGGATTTCAACGTTCCATTGGCGCCTGGCGGTCAGGAAATCACCAGCGATAAGCGCATCAAATCGTCGTTGCCTACGATAAAGTACGCGCTGGAGCAAGGGGCTGGCGTGATCCTGGCCTCGCACCTGGGTCGGCCGAAAGGTAAGCCCAATCCGGAAATGAGCCTCAAGCCGGTGGCCAAGCGCCTGGCGGAACTGTTGGGCCGGCCCGTGAAGATGGCGCCCGATTGCATCGGCCCGGAAGTGGAAGCCCTGAAACCGGCGCCCGGCGAAGTGCTCCTGCTGGAGAACCTGCGCTTCCATCCCGAAGAGGAAAAGAACGATCCGGAGTTCTCAAAGAAGCTGGCGGCGCTGTGCGACGTGTACGTGAACGACGCCTTCGGCTCGGCGCATCGCGCGCACGCCTCCACCGTGGGGATGATCGCGTACGTGCCGCAGGCGGCCGCCGGCCTGCTGATGGAACAGGAATTGATGTACCTCGAGCTGGCGACCAGGAACCCTCCGCGGCCCTGCGTAGCGATCCTGGGTGGCGCCAAAGTTTCCGACAAGATCGAAGTGATCTCCAACCTGGGCAAGGTCGTGGATAAGTTGCTGATCGGCGGCGCCATGGCTTACACCTTCATGAAGTCGCAAGGCGAACCGGTGGGTAAGTCGCTGGTGGAGGACGATAAGCTGGATCTGGCGCGGAAGCTCGTGCTGGAACTGAAGGACAAGCTGATCCTGCCGCTGGATCACGTGGTGGTCTCGGAGATCAAGGAAGGCGCACCGAGCGAAGTGGTGGAGGTCATTCCGGACGGCAAGATCGGCGTAGACATCGGACCTTTGACTATCGATCATTATTCGCACGTGATCCGCACGGCGAAGACCGTGATCTGGAACGGCCCGATGGGCATCTTCGAGAAGAAACCGTTCGACAGAGGCACGGTGGCCTTGGCGAAGGCAGTTGCGGTGTCGGGCGCGACGTCGGTGGTGGGCGGCGGCGACTCGGAGAAGGCCATCAAGGCGGCGGGAGTGGCGGACCAGATCTCGCATATCTCGACCGGCGGCGGCGCGTCGTTGGAGTTTCTGGCGGGGATCGAGCTGCCGGGCGTGGCCGCGTTGCCCGAGAAGTGAATGCTTGGTTGGCAGGCGAAAGCGCCTGCCCCACTGAAATGCGGGCGCCGGAAGAGGGCCGACTGTAAGCCATACTCGCGGGTGCGGAGCCCATCCCGCGCGTTGTTGAACGGATCCGAAAGCAACCTGGGCAAATCCTTCCGCACGGGTGGGGGTGGGCTGATAGGCGACACTTCGAAAAAACTGTCGATAGTGTTGCATTTGTCTGCAAGTTATTGTATCCGTGTAGGATAGCGTTCACTGCCCAAAAGCACAGGCGTTGCATAACGTTTCATTTTGTTTCATTTTCGCGATCATTTTCACGATCGTTGTCATTGAGGGCTTGCTGATAGCGCATGGTTTTGTAGTCGGCTTCCAGGCAGGCGAAATTGCGCAAGAATTCCTCCTCACGCGGTTCGAGCACCGGCTCCGGGAGGTTCCAGCCGGGCTTGGGGAACTGGGGCCGCTTGAGGATGGCCATGGCGATTCGGAAACGGACCACGGGCGGCGTATTAGGATCGTCGAGGAGGGCGCGGAGGGTGGCCAGGGCGTGGACGGTGAAGTCCTTGAGTTGGTCGCGCAGGGTGAGGATGTAATCGGCGCGGGCCTGTTCGACCGCGGCAGCAAACGCTTCCTGGGATTTGAGCCAGCGGTGGATTGTGACGCGGTTGAGACCGGCGGCCTGCGCGGCGGCCGTATAGGTGCTGCCCTGGGCGAGGGCCAGGACGACTTTCACCTGGTCGGGGGTGAGGGATGCAAATTGAGAATCGAGTTGCGGAGTCATATTCGCGATCTAACAGTAGCATGGGGGAGTGCGGCGACTGGCCCGACAGAGTGGGGGATGCTTTTGTTTTCAGGGGGATGCAGGCGGAGGGATTATTGTGACTCAAGAACCAGCCAATCTCGGGATTTGGGAAACGGACCTCGGGTTATTGGCCACACCGACAAATGCGGCGCGCAGATAGTGTTCAACCTCACCTCCGCGCGACAGCCGGCTCAAGCTATTCTGAAGAACGTGGGAGGGAGATTTGCAGCATGGCAAAACTTGTCTACGGATTGAGCCAGTCCCTCGATGGCTACGTCGACCACATGAAGCTTGGGCCGCCTGTACCCGCGGCCTTCCGTCACTTCATCGAGCTGGTGCGTGGCCTGACGGGCCTCATCTACGGTCGCCGCATGTACGAGATCATGCGTTATTGGGACGAAGATCTTCCTGATTGGGACGCGGAGGATCGCGACTTCGCGGTGGCGTGGCGGAGCCTGCCGAAGTGGGTCGTGTCGCATTCCCTCAAGTCAGTTGGCCCCAACGCCACGCTTGTCGCGGATGACTTCGAGAAGGCGATACGCAGGCTGAAGGCTGAACTGCCCGGCGAGATTCAAGTTGGCGGACCGGTCCTGGCGCAAACCCTGACGGAGGCCGGTCTTATCGATGAGTATCGACTCTACCTCCGCCCCGTCGTGCTTGGTGGTGGCACGCCATTCTTCGCCGGTCCCCGACCGCCGCTCCACCTGGTGGCCAGCGATTTAATCGCCGATGACTTGATTCGGTTGACGTACGTTCCTGCTTAATCGCGCGACTTGCCCGACGGAATTGGCGCTCAGAAATTCAGCCTCGTCGGAGAAATCTGTGGGTCACCGATACGCTCCACTGCGCACCGGAGGCTCGGCTCGTGCAGCCCGGGAACCCGATGTGGGATAGCGCGGCTCCAGCTTTTCCTGTTCGTAGCCAGTTGCGTTTCGAATTAGTTTGCCCTCTCCGGTGAACGCTACGCCGTCGATCGTGGGTTTAGGTGGATAGCTGGCAACCCAGCGCGCGCTCAGCCTCCCATTGCATGCCGTCAATCCATGTTGTATACTGAACGGAATGGTTCAGTATTGCCAGACCCACTTCGATGCCTCGTTCGGCGCGCTCTCGGACGCCACCCGACGCGGCGTTCTGGAGCAACTCGGGCGTGCGGACGCTTCGATCTCGGCTCTTGCCGAGAACTTCCACATGACCCTCACGGGCATGAAGAAGCATGTAGGCGTCTTGGAGGAAGCGGGGCTCGTCACCACGGAGAAGGTCGGGCGAGTGCGGACCTGCAAGCTCGGCGTATGCGCACTGCAAGAAGAGGCGGCATGGATCGAGAGGTACCGTCAGCTCTGGGGCGCACGCTTTGACGAGTTAGACAAGGTTGTCGAGAAATTGAAACGAAAGGAAAGAGTCGATGGACGAAAGAAGAGAAAGTGACGCCACCCCAACGAAGAACCACACGACGGTGGAACGGAGGTCCGAGCGCGAACTCGTCGTCACACGCACCGTCAACGAGCCTGCGCGCCTGGTGTTCGAGGCGTGGACCAAGGCAGAACTGTTCAGGAGGTGGTGGGTACCAAAGTCGTGTGGTCTGACCCTGCTTTCCTGCGAGATGGATGTTCGTGTTGGAGGCAGGTACCGTTTGGTGTTTAGCCACCAGGCTTCGACCATGGAGTTCTTCGGCACCTACCTCGAAGTGACACCGCACTCGTGCCTCGTTTGGACGAACGAAGAAGGTGACAACGGCGAGACCGTCACCACGGTGACCTTCGATGAAAACGCCGGCAAGACGTTGTTGGTCGTGCACGATCTCTATCCCTCGAAGGAAGCGCTCGACGCCGCGGTCGCCTCCGGATCGACGGGCGGGATGCCTGAGACGCTCGACCAACTCGACGAGCTTCTCGCCAGCCTGGGATCAAGTACGGAGACAAAATGACGCAGTCAATCCATCAATCAACGAAGCGTGTGGCCGGCCGCAAGGGTAAGAAAAGTGCCCAAGGCGAGACCCCGGCGAAGCTGCTAGTCGCCATGACTGGCAAGGCAAGCGCCGCGAAGACCGCAACAGGCGCCGAACCCGTGTTCGCGTACATCGCTAGCTTGCCGCAGCCGCAGCGCGGCATCGCCGAGCGCATTGATGCCCTGGCGGCCAAAAGTTTGCCGGACATCCAGCGAGCGGTGAAGTGGGGCATGGCGTACTACGGGGTCGAAGGGGGCTGGTGCTTCTCATCCGGCGCCTTCGTCGGCCATGTGAAACTGATGTTCATACGCGGCACGGAGATCAAGCCGGAACCGCCTGTGACGCCGATCGGGATGGGCAAATCCACCCGCGGAGTCGAGTTAGCTTCGGTTGACGATTTCGACGAGCGCCAATTGGCGTCATGGATGAAGCAGGCCGCCACCATCCCCTTCGTTGGGGGAAAGAAGCGGTGACTACGCCGTGGCGCAGTGTTCAGGACGCCAAGAAGGCCAACGGGACCGTGGCGTGGCAAGCGTTGCCATGCCGTTTCGACGCGCTCAGGCTCGTTCAGGGCAAGGGTCTTCCAAGAGCAAGTCGCGGGAAGTCGCGCAGCGTTTATCGATCCCGCGGCTCGCGGGTCTGGAGCGGTTTATGGTAGAGATTCGCCGCCGCCCGCTTCCGCGCCATGGAACTGATCACGATTCTAAACCGCTGCCATCGGATCGATCCGATAAACCAGAGTCAAGTACTTGTGGCCTTTGGCATATTGAATCTCATCGACGCCGATCGCATCGATTTGGCCTAGCACTCGGTGCTCCAGCCCGAAGGTGACGACGCGTTCCACCGCGTCAAAAACCTTGTCCCAGGAGTTGCGAAAGGCCTCCGCCGTCTCTTTCCATGACAGTCGCCGCGCCCAACGGGCTAAGAAGAGCATGTAGGCTTTGGTCAGTGTGCGTTTGCCGTCGCCCCAGGGAACTTCTTCGACAGCCACAATGCCGCAGCGGCGACAGTTGACGCGCCGCATGGTGTACAGAAGGAAGACGAGAAACCCCCACAGGGGTTCCGCCCACCGTGAGCTCGCGGCCGCAAAATTCGGGAGGATGACCTCACCAGGCTAGGCGGCTTGGGGAAGGTTCTCCCACGTTGCTTTCGGATTAGGGGCAGCCGGCGTTCAGTATGCCCAGCCTCACCCACAATGGCGCTTCCGCCTGCCAACCCGTCAAATCGCAAGGGACACTAACTCCTGCAACTCCTTCGGCGTTAGCACAATGGGATTGGCTTTCATGCTGCTGGCGACGGCAGCCTTCTCCGCCAACGCGGGGACATCGGCCTGGCGAACCCCGTACACACGCAAGGGCTGAACTTCGAGATCGCCGCACAGCACCGTAACCCACTCGGCGCCATCTTGCGGGGTTGCGTCCGACCTGCCGGTCAACAGGCGTGCGACCGCGGCATAGCGCCGCAACGCATCGCCATCCGGCGCGCGAGCCCGCAGCGCCCGAATATTCACGTGCATCGCATGCGGCAACAGCGCCGCGCAAAGCGCACCGTGGGGCGCGTCGAACATCCCGCCCAGCGGCGCCGCGAACCCGTGTACCGCGCCGAGCCCGGCATTGGCCAGAGACAGGCCTCCCAGCAAACTGGCGAAAGACATTTCGGTACGGGCCGCCAGATCCCGCCCGTCGCGCCAAGCCCGCCGAAGCGCGGATGCCGCCAGGCGCATGCCCTCCACTGCGTAAAGATCCGTCATAGAGTTGGCGCGGTTGCACACATACGGCTCGATAAGCTGCGTGAGCGCGTCGAGCCCCGTGCTGGCGGTGAGCGCGGGCGGCAGATCCAAGGTCAGCTCGGGATCGACGACGGCGAGAGCCGGCAGCATGTGCGGGCTGCGCAGGCTGGCCTTTACGCGGTGCGCGGGCGATGCCAAGACCGCATTGCGCGTTACTTCCGAGCCAGTGCCCGCAGTGGTCGGAATGGCGATGAACGGAGCGGACGGGCGGGTCAGCGGTCTTCCCTGCCCCACCACCTCGAGGTAATCGAGCGGATCGCCGCCGTTGGCCAGCAATGCCGCGATGGCTTTGCCGGCGTCGATCGCGCTGCCGCCGCCGAGCGCGATCACCATGCCGCAGGCTTCGTCGCGCGCCAATTGCGTTCCCTGCCGGACCAGATCGACGGTGGGTTCGCCGTGGATTGGGAACAGCACGCCCGCGATCCTCATCTCGAAACTGCCCTCGAAATTGTTCTGGAAATTCGCTGACCGCCGCGTGACCAGCAGCGCCCGCCGTCCCATCTCGCGAGCCGCGGCCGGAACTTCCCGCACCGTACCCGCGCCGAAGACGATGCGCGCTGCCGTGGCGAATTCGAAACGCATGGCGCGTTACCAGCCCGGGTCGTCCGGAAAAACGTTGGCGTACTCCACCCTGGTGCGGGGCTCGGCTAGCATGTCGACAGCCGCGTCGCGCCAAGCCAGATAGTGCGCCGTTTCTCTGTGCCGCGCGGGCGCCTCGGCGCTCCGGTACACCTCGACGAGCACGAACCGCGTGGGATCGTCCGCCTGCTCGACGAAGTCGAAGCGCGCGATGCCCGGCTCCCGGACGCTGTGCCGCGCATTCTCGATGGTGGCTTGCCGGAAGGCTTCCACGAATTCCGGTTTGACGTGGACGTGAACGTGTACGACTAGCATGGGTCCATCGTAGCGTGCCGCGGGCGGGGTGGTTGGGGCTGGGTGGCGCCCCAAAAACTAAGCGTTTAGGAACCTTGCTAGGATCGGTGTAGTGCCCAACGTTCTCAGGTTTGATGGACTGCGGGTGGGGTTTATCCGAACGATCATCGACCGGCCCATGTTCGTGATTGGTCGAGGTTGCGAGGCAGTATTCGATTTGAACTGTCCGGCAGGACCGGCGGAGATCCGCGAGAATTATGGATTCTCGCGGCGGGAGATCAGGCAGATGCTAGCTGTTCTGACGGAAGACTTGACAGCGTTGTGCAAGGCTTGGGAGCAAATTCATGGCATCGCGTGACGATTTGGGATTGGCAAACCAGCGTGCGAAGGCCCTGGAAGGAAGCGTTCCGCGGGTAGTTGCCGCGCATTATGATCGCAAGGCCGGGCGGATCGTGATTCACCTCAGTTCCAAGCTGATCGTGAGCTTCTCGCCCGGTGATGTGGAAGGGCTGGAAGACGCCAAGCCCTCGCAGCTTAACGAAATAGAAATTAGCCCGTCAGGCTTCGGCATCCACTTTCCAGCCGTGGATGCAGACCTTTACGTGCCGGGGCTCTTGGAAGGCATTCTGGGTTCAAAGAGATGGATGGCGTCCAGGCTGGGTCAGATTGGCGGCCAATCCAGGAGCAGAGCTAAAAGGGCGGCTTCCAGAGCAAATGGAAGGTTAGGGGGAAGGCCTAGGAAGTCACTCGGACGATAGACGCCGCACGGCCAACCGGCGTGGTGGCAGTCGGCCGGCGCTCGGAACCACCGAGGCGCGTAGCCGCCGGCTGCCCACTTTACCGCGCGTGCATGGCCGGGTGATTTTCCGCTTTGATGAAGGCCACGCCGAGGAAGTTGATTATGTCGATTACCGCT
>Ga0181532_10000249_pt1 | contig 56936 bp, 47 predicted proteins | sample PEATcosm2014_Bin_33_FD_119768 | JGI IMG/M metagenome (GOLD analysis project Ga0181532, IMG submission 119768) | Peatland microbial communities from MTU Mesocosm Facility, Houghton, MI, USA - PEATcosm2014_Bin11_30_metaG | ecosystem: Environmental > Terrestrial > Soil > Wetlands > Peat | place... | reverse complement strand
GGCGACCAGGAACATGCCGTCGATATTGACGGACATGATCCTGCGCCATTCGGCCAGGGAATAATTCTCGGTGCTGGCAAAAAAGGCGTCCAGGTTGGCTGATTTCGAAGCAGCATTACTGTGGAGGATATGAACGGCGCCGAAGCGCTTGACCACCTGGTCCACCATGTTGGCCACCGAGGCCGGGTCAGCGACGTCGCAGGCGACGCCCAGTGCCGGCGTGCCGTAGTCGCGCTCGAGTTCCCCGGCAAAGGCTGTGCATCGTTCTGGGTCCAAATCCACCACGGCCACCTGCGCTCCGAATTCGGCGAGTCCTCGGCAGAATCGCTGGCCGAGGATGCCTACGGCGCCGGTGACAACAGCGGTCCTCCCCTTTAATTCAAAAAGGCTCTTATAGTGTGATTTCATTGAGTAGTACTTCCCGGTTTTCCCGGCGGGCAATGCGCCCGGCAATCAGGATACGCATAATCTCGAGCGTGCGCTCCGGCGGAATGGCCGGTTGGCCAGTGCGAATGGATTCCGCAAACTGCCAGAGCATGCGGCGGAACATCGAGAAATTGTCGAAGATGTCAAACGACCCAGTGCGCTGGGTGCCAAAGAGTTCGAGATGGAACGTCCGCGGACTTTCCCCCAGGGCGTCGATCTCGATCAGGACCCCGTCATCCAGGCGCACCACAGCCGAGGCATGCTCAGCCGGCAGCATCTGCACAGAGATTGCACGTGCCGGAGTGATGGCTAGAATCGCCTCCAGCAAGTGGACAGCGTATTTCTCCCAGGACAAGACAATCGCGCCGCGGATCAGCTTCAACCGGCCGTATGCGGACAGGTCGGCGCGCGGTTCGTCGAGTTCGCGGGAGTAGCGCATGCCGGCACACGACATCAGTTGGGCCTTTTCCAGATACGGCTTGAAAGCGCTTAGTTCGGAGACTTCGAGGCTTAGCGGCTTGTCCACAAACACGGGCAAGCCGGCTTGAAGAAAGGGCCACGCCGTTTCAAAATGGGTTTCGTAATCGTCACGGGCGATGATGACGGCATCCACCTTCCCCATAAACTCCCGGTAGTCGCCGACGCCATTGGGAATGCGACAGGCGGCGCACAACCTCTTCGTGGTTTCAGGATCCTGCGTCCAGGCGTGGGTGATCGTCCAGCCGTGCAGTCCGAATTCCGAGGCGTGGCGGCGCCGTACGTATTCGTAGATGCCGGGCCAGCCGGAGGCCGCCAGCCCTGCCGGATCGTATCCGTTGATGATCGACCCGTAAGAGAACGGGTGGCCGTTACCCTCGCTCACTCCGATGATCCCAAACGATTTCACCATATGGCCCACCCGCCATCGACACAAATATTTTGGCCCGTAATATAGGCCCCCGCGTCCGAGCAGAGCAAGGCCACGGCGCCTTTCAGATCCTCCGGCTGGCCAATGCGGTTCAGCGGATTTTTCGAGGCGAGCCGTTGCATGAATCCCTCATGCTTCTGAGTGGGCGGATGTGGATAGGCGCCAGGGCTGAGGGCGTTCACGCGAATGCCGTGGGGCGAGAGGAAGCTGGCGAGGTATTTGGTGAATTGAATGACCCCGGCTTTGGCGGCGCCGTAACTGGGCGGGTTCGCGAACTCCTTGCCGTCGTAGATCCGGTAGTCGGGCCCGATGTGACCGTACATCGAGGCGATGTTGAGAATCACGCCCCGGGTGGATTTCAGGTCAGGGAAAGCCGCCTTGGTCATACGGAAAACGGAGCTCAGGCTCATGTTGATGTCATGGTCCCAGTCTTCATCATTAATGGATTCCCAGGAGTTCTTGTTGCCCGACCAGGCGTTATTCACAAGGATGTCAACAGCTTTGAAGTGCTCGTGCACTTGGTCAAAGAACTTCGGGGCAGAACCCTTTTTTAATACGTCGAGCTCCAAGCCGACCGCGCGAATTGAACCTCCGGTTTGACGGACGATTTCCTCACACTTTTTCTCGCATTTCGCCTTGTCCCGGCTGGCGAGGACGAGGTTGGCGCCCAACTCGGCCAGCGTCTCGCTGATGGCGGTGCCGAGGTAACCGGCCCCGCCCGTAACGACTGCGGTTCTATCTTTCAGGGAAAGCAACTGCTGCAGGGATTTATTCATGGGTTGGATTTCTTCAGCATAGCCTCCACGATGGTGAAATCGATACTTTCGTCGATGTCCTGGGATCGCTCCCGGGGCATCAGGACGGCGCCGAGTTTCCCCACCAGCAAGGACTGAGCTTCCTCCGCAAGTAAATTGGCGCGAAACAGATAGACTGCGCCGTTCAATTGGTAAGCCTTGGGCTGTTTCTGCCGAGGCAGCCAGGGAATTGCGCCCGGAATGAATACTTCCGGGACGCCATCGACGAGCCGCCATGCCCGGTGCGGATTCAATTCGGCATCCTTGAAGGTAGCCGCCGAATCGTAGCCGCCTTGAGCGACGAGTTTCAGGCAGGCGCGCACATCGTCGGCCGAGCGCAGTGGACAAGTTGCCTCAAGCAGAATCACCCATTCGGGCGTCTCGCCCTCGCATCGCAGGGTCCGGAGAAGATCCTTAAGAGCGTCGATGACCAGCGATTCGTCGGTGGCAAGATGAGCGGGGCGTGGGTACACTTCCGCGCCATAAGCCTTGCCGACAGAGGCAATCTGGGCATCGTCGGTCGAAACGATGACGCGGTCGATCTCGCTCACTTGCCGGGCCACTCCAATTGACCAGGCAAGTAGCGGCTTTCCTCCCAGCGGCCGAATGTTTTTCCCGGGCACCGATTTGCTCCCGCCCCTCGCGGGGATGACCGCCAGGAGTCGTTTTCCGTTCAGCATGGTCTGAAGTCGGGCCCTTCATTGCCGCCTTGAAGAAGCACAAGGGCCGCTCCTACAACGTTTCAGTCGCCCGCGTTCCCAGCCGCTCGAGGGCCTCGACCGCCTTGCGGTATTCGGTCCATTCCCCGGTGTCGATCCACGCATTCTCGCTGATGGGAAAAACGCCGACGCGTCCGCCGCTCTTCTGGATCTGTTCGATGAAGTCGGTCATGTCGCAGCGTGTTTGCTCAGGGATCAAGCAGAGCCGGTCGCGGCGTACAACGTACATTCCGGTGTTTACAAGAAAGCTGTATTGCGGTTTTTCCGTAATGCGGGCGAGGCTGCCCCCCTTTTCCAATTCGCAGACTCCATAGGGAATGTGATAATCCTTGAGGGATGCGACCAAAGTCAGGTCGTAATTATTGTCAGTGTGAAATGACACCAGTTCAGCGAAATCCGCGTGAATCACTACATCGCAATTGGTGACGATCAAATGTTCCGGGGCCGGCAAATAAAGGGCCCGCAGACTGCCGGCAGTGCCGCGGGGCTCCGTCTCCTCCAAGTAGGTCACGGAGTATCTCGGGGTTAATTCTTCAAAGAATGATTTGAGGATCTTGGCCTTGTAGTTGACCGAGAGGTAAAACCGATCGAGACCGTAAGGCAGGAATTGATCGATAATGATTTCAATGATTGTGCGGTCACCCACAGGGATCAGCGGTTTGGGGAGAACATTCGTGAAGGGCGCGAGACGGGTTCCTTGACCGCCGGCCATGATGACCACCGGCAGACTGAGCCGGTGCTTGGGCTTGATTGCCACAGCACCCTGAAACAGTTCCTCCCAAAACAACAGCCCTACAACTTCCCGCAATGGATTGACCACCGGAACGCAGCCCAGATTACCTCTCAACATCTCGCTGCGGACATGTTCGGTCGCAAACCCTTCTTCTGCCACATAGGGGGTGCGATTACAAACGCTAGATACCTGAGCCCTCAGGTCGCCGTCGGACAATATCCAACGCCGAATATCACCATCCGTGAGCGAGCCGATCAGCCGGGACTCGGAATCGACAACGAAGACGATCTTCTCCTCAGTCTTCTCGAGTTGTTCCATCGCTTGCCGGATGGTGTGCGTCTGGAGGATTAGAAAGGGCCTAACGTTGTCGTTCATGTTCGTCCCACGGGCAAGTCATGAAAGCTTTTCTTTAAGAAATCGTCTGAAAGCTGCACATTCTTAATAACATCCTTGATTCGCTCACTGGCAAGTCCGTCCTGATAATGGTCATACGGATTGTGCATGTCGCGCAAGGAGGCACGAAAACGCGGGGAGAGTGCGCGCTTGATTCCTCGCAGGATCGCCGCCCGCGAGCATGGAACGTCAATCACATTTGCCGCTCGGACTCGGCCACGCTGCCTGTCCCCGATATTGACCACGGGAAGTCGAAAGGAGGGCGCTTCCGTCAATCCGCTGGAGGAGTTGCCTATCATGAGTGAGAAGTGTTTAAGGCAGCTCAGGTACCGTGAATGGCCCAGGTGGGGCTCCCATCTAAATCTCCCGGGGTTTTGTTTGCACAGGGCGCGCAGCCGCGCGTTGATGCGAGCCCCCTGTGCGTCTGCGTTGGCCATGGTGAACACAGCGTTGACGCGACTGGCCTTGATGGCTCCCAAAAGTTGACGCACCTGCATGTCCACGCTGCCCGGATCATGCGTAGCGGGATGATAGGTGACGAGGGCGGCCGAATCCTGGAGCGACAGCCCGAGTTCCTGTTCGAGTTCGGTGCGGGTCAGCTGTGGTTGCTTGTAGATTTGATCCAGCCCCGGCGCGCCGAAATTAAACACGCGCTCCGGAGCTTCGCCCATCTGGATGATGCGCTGCCGATAGGATTCTGTAGCGGGGAAATGCAGGGAGGCCATCTTGGTGATGGCGTGGCGCACGGACTCGTCGATGGCGCCTTCGCTGCGTTCACCCCCGTGAATGTGTGCGATCGGAATGCGAAGCATAAGCGCGGCAATGGCAGGGGCGAAGAGTTCGAAACGGTCTCCCAGGAGAACGACGATGGCAGGCTTTAACCCTGCCAGCGCGTTAGCGAAGCCCTCCACGCCAAGACCGATGGATTGGGCATTGGCCAGGCCGGACCCACCGGTGAGTCGCATGTCGACTTTCTTGTCAGGCCTGAAGCCTTCGGCTTCGATTTCCCGTACTGTAAGCCCGAACTCGGGCGACAAATGCATGCCCGAGGCGATGACCTGAAGCCGGAGCGCCAGGTCGGCATGGATGCATTTCAGGAGTTCGCGAAGCAGTCCGAAATCGGACCGGCTGGTTGTTACAATGCAGATTTTACGCCGTTTCACGCTTTTGAATTCTTGTACTTTGCGGAGGTTGTCCGGGTCAAGGCTGTGCCACAGCTTCACGCCAAATCCGGTCCCGCCCCATTTGCGCCATGATTCGCCCAATTCCTGTAGTGGTGGTACCGTAACGCCGGATCTGTGCCGCCATTTCCTCTTGCTTGGCTTCGGGGAAGGCAAACTGGTAGCTTACCGGACTATTGAACTTGAACTGCGCGACCGGCGTGGAAACCGGGCTACGCATCCAGCTTGCGATATCGTACCGCAACAAGACGCAAGGATTGTCTTCGTTACGGTCATTACCCCAAATGTTGTGCACACGCGCCGCGCAGAAGGCCTGGATATCGGTAAAGATTGCCGATCCCTCGGCGTCACTTTGGAGGCTGTCCCCGAGCATGTTGAAGGCCGTCCGGAAAATGTACTCGATCCAGTCATCCATCACCGCCAAGCTCATGGCGGTGTGGGTTTGTATCAGATTGATGCCGATTTTGCCGTTGAGCAGCTTCTCGTAATTGTTGCCCGCGCGCACGTGCTCCCGAAGTTCGTCTTCCGTCTCCCACAGCTCCTCTGTTGTCAGCCGGACAAAGGATTCGTAAACAGCTAGCACGGAGGGGGGAGCGGTTTTGATATCCGCGACTAATCTCTGGAGCAGGCCCACGATCGAAACGTTGTTTTCCCTCAGAAGCCTCAGCAAGGGACTTAGGCCCCCGCCGTTATAAACGACCGCGACCATCAAATGAAGTTTTCTGGCCTCTTGGTAATCCTGGAAGGACATGGTGCTCGTAGAACTGATGACTTCTTCGATTTCGACTGCAATGCGTCCGTTCTGAAGTTTCGCGAAGTCACGCGGCAAGATGCGGAAATGCGAGCCAATCCTATACTTCGCCCGGGTGGCCGTGGACTTGAGCTCCGTGCCGTTCAACAACATGCAGGAATAGACTTCGATAACGTCGATTCCCGCTTGCACGACGTCCGAGATCGACTTAATGTGCCGTTCGTAGGAATCACCGGGCAAGCCCAGGATGAGCTCCGAAAAGGTCGGCAGGCCAAGTTCCTGGTAGACGCTCGCGAGGGCCATCATCTGGGAAGTGCTGATGTTATCACGCTGAATCTCTTTGAGCACGATCGGGTCCATCGACTGTACGGACATCCACATTGCCATCGAACCCTTGAGTTTACGCAGCGCTCGGGCAATGCGCTCTTTCTTGTTTTTCCCGGTGGACGCGAAAATCGAGCGGGGCCAGTTCTGCTTTTGTTGAAGCCCTTCGATGTGTTCGACGATCTCGTAGTCCCGCTCGTACATGGCAAAATTCGGATCGGCGAAAATCAGGTTTGAAATTAGGAGGGGGGCTCTTTTCACCGCAGCAGCTATGTAGTCCAATTCGGCCTTCACACGCTCGGTGCTGAAGTAGTTGACCTTCGAAATGAGCTGGTTTCCCTCATGACAAAAGGTGCACGAGAAGGGGCACCCCCGGTTGGTTTCCATCATGGGGGAAAGCTTACCATCGAAGAACTTGTCCATCAGTCCTGTGAGGTAGGGAGAAGGGATCTCGTCGAGGCTGCGCCGCCTCGGGAGCATGATTCCCTTCATGACCTCCGTATCACTCAGGCGGTGAATGAAGCCTTCGATCGGGGTCGACTTCATCTTCTCACGGTCAGCACCTGTCTCGAGGGCTCGAGTGACCAGCGCGCTAAACGCTCCCTCACCTTCCAGGTAGGCATAAAAGTCGATTAGGGGGTTGCATTTGATGAAACTGCTGCGCGCCTCATCATCCAGAGGGATGTTGGGACCGCCCATTACGCAAATCGTCTGGGGAGAAAGCCCCCGAGTCATTCTGAAGAACTCCAGTCCCAGATTGAAGTTCCAAGGGTAATTGCTCAGCCCCAGGATATCAGGCGGCTTTTCATTGATGGCCTGTTCCAAATCCTCGATGTATTTGAACAGCTTGAGCTCGATTTCCTCGCCAAAGGTCTGCTTTGCGTAGGCGGCGATGAATCCGATGTTAAGGGGAAATGCATCGGTGGCGAGGGAGAGTGTGGTATACGTCAGATCTCCCAGGTAAATGCAAAGCGGCCTCTGGGCTCGCGAACGGTTTGAATTAGTCATGAGCGTCATCACGGTGTGAAGGGTCCGGAGATCAGGTTCAATAGTGACGTTTTATACTCGAGGAAGAGTCAAAAGTCAACTTACCTGCATAGCACTAAAGTGCGATCCAGGCTTTCTGTCGCTCCGGCCCTTGTCTAAGGTCACAGGTAGTCGGGGTTGAGGGCCCTCTTCTCCTTACGTCAAATGAGTCCACTTGATGATTTCGTCTTTTTCGACGGGGGAACGGAGAGTGCGCCCGATCAACGCCGGCAGGAACTTAGGGACCAATCCATTACCCGGGCGCTTGATGTCCAAATCACCGGCCTTCAACTGGTGGCCCACGGGTAGCGAGCGGGCGGCTACCAGGCTCTTGCGCGCAATCGGAAGGTTGGGCAGTTCGCACGGGGCGGGTGCCTTGATGCCGGTGCCCAGTGCCGCCTCAACATGGCGGATGGCCGCCACCATCTGCCGGAATTCGTCCGGCTCAAGGGAAGCCGAGTGGTCAGGGCCGGGCAGAGACCGATCCAGCGTCAAATGCTTTTCAATGACCTCGGCGCCCAAGGCCGCCGCAGCAATGGCGATATCGATGCCGGGAGTGTGGTCTGAATAACCCACAGGTAGGCCAAACGCTGACTTGAGCGTTAGCATGGCCCGGAGGTTGACTTCGGCATAAGGCGCGGGATACTCGGTTACGCAATGCAACAGTGTTACTTGTTTGGCCCCTGCGGACTGAAGCACGCCCACCGCCTCCTCCACTTCACCCAACGTCGACATTCCGGTGGACAGAATCAATGGCCGGCCTTTCCGGGCCAGGTGCTCCAGGAACGGCAGGTTGGTGATTTCGCCCGATGGCACTTTGAAAAGTGGCACGCCTAATGAGGCGAGCAAGTCAGCGCTCTGAATATCGAAGGGGCTGGAGAGGAATTGGATTCCGTTCTGCAGGCAATGGTCAATCAAGCGCTGATGGGCCGCGGCGTCCAATTCCAACCTCTTGAGCATCTCGAATTGGGATTCAGCGCTCGACGTCGTACGCTGTTGATAGGACGCCTTCTGGGCAAAAGGGGTGGCGAGCAGATCTGCGCGGAATGTCTGGAACTTGACGGCGTCGGCGCCGCTGGCTTTTGCCGCCTCGACCAGCCGCAGGCCAAGATCCAGCGATCCATTGTGGTTTACGCCGGCCTCGGCAATGATAAACACCTTAGGCATAAACACCCGATATCGACTCCTGCCCGGATACTTAAGCTAGAACTACTTTATACGCCGCGCCGGGCAGCCAACATATACACCATGTTCCGTGAGATCATGGACGACTGTTGCCCCCGCTCCTACCATGCAGCGGTCCGCGATCCTGACGCCCTCAATGACCGTTGCCCCAGCGCCAATCATTGAGAAACGCCCCACTGAGGCGCCTCCGGAAATAGTGACACCCGGAGCTACGTGCACCCAGTCTGCCAACTCAACGTCGTGTTCAATAGTGCTATTCGTGTTGACGATTACGCCCCGCCCCAGCGTCGCGCCATCGTTGACGACCACCCCGTCCATCACCACTACGCCCTCCGCACTCGATACGCCCTCGTTGACTATCGCATCTGGAGAAATGATCGGGGGAAAGGACAGGTGAATGGATTGCAATCGAATCCACAGTTCAAATCTCTGCTCGCCCAGACCGACCTGGCCTACGGCAAGGACGGCACTCAGTTTCTCAGGTCCGGCCGCGAGCGCGGCCAGTTCAGAGTCAGATCCAAGGTAGGGAACGCGCGCTACGGGCCCGTTATCTTTTGGGTCGGAATAGCCAAGGATGTGGTAGCGATTCAGCTTGCGAAGAATGTTGACCACCACTTTCGCGTGGCCGCCGCCGCCGATTACGATAATTCCGTCCATGACTTGTCCGGGAACGAGACCTGCCAAGCTACCGCCCTTTCCCGATACCGTATCTGCCCTCATCCTGTTTAACTGCACGCCGCCGCAATTCTGGGAGGGAGCCTGCCTGGTTCGAGAGTGTTGTCATTCATGTGGCGCTTCAGGAAGGCAGGCAGACAAATCGCCTCATCGTAGCGCAGTTTCGCCACTTGCCTGATGCTGGCTCGCAGAGCTTCGCCCCTCTCCAAGTATTTCTGTGCCGTCGCCACGATCTCCGCTATTTCGGAGTCGCTTGGGAAGGCGTCGAATTCCCGCGTACGGTCATATTCAAGCAGCCGGAGCAGGCTGCCCATCTTGTGCGCGTGAGATGCCAGAAAAATGCAAGGCGTGCCGCCGAGCGACGCAAAAATCGAAGGGTGATAGCGCCCGGAGATAAACAGCCTGGCATGGGCCAAGACGGCCCCGCACAACATGATGGGTGCATCCACCGGCACCATTCCGACGTTTTTCTCTCGCGCAACACGCTGCAGAAATGAATCAGGTGAGTCATTTTCCGTAAGGTAAACGCGATAACCAAGCTGTCTTATCGCATCGACGAGACGCAGATAGCACTCCACAGACCTGTCCGGCTGGCTTCCAGCCAGCGCTCCTCCTCCAAGGCATACGTAGGGCAGGGAAAAATCGAGTTTACCCCAGTACTCGTCCTTCTCAGGATGTGGCAGCAAGAAGTCTCCGTTCTGGGGCGGCCGTGAGTTCTCGCTCCCGAAGAGTGGATACCACGCAAAGAGGGAATCAGGAATAAGGCTCGAGTTAGTCTCCGGCATTTCTGTCCGCACGTAGTTGAGGGATTGGGGGTCGCGCAGGGAGACGGCCCGGCATTGCGCGAACAACCGCCTGGCGGCTGCGAGGGTGGCGTTGTTTCTCCCTGTCAATGGGCAATCGGAGATCATCGAGTTCACAAGAAAGACCGGCTTCTTCAGGCGAACGCCCAACTCAATCATCGCCAGCAGAAATAGGGCCGATCGGCGAGGCGGTGTCGAGAAGATGATGTCGCCGTCTCCATCGACGACGAGCAGGTCCGCTTCCATTACTTCATCGTAGATGCGGGCCAGTCCTGGATGTCGGTTCTTGTGAGCCAGCAGGTTGTCGATGCTTACCGCCGGGTCTCCGGCAATAAAATCCTTGGCACCACAGATTTCTTCCAGCTTAATGTACCAGGAAAAAGGCCACCGCCGGCGTCTCAGCAATGCGTGCCGAAACTGACGGTAGTATCTCGGTGGCAAGAGTGTCCCGACGTAGCCGGCGTCGGCCAATGACAGATCGAAGAAATCGCCGGCTACGCGGCCGGTGATGTCGAATGAGCCGGATAACAGCTGATGCAGCGCCAGGCTGGCGGCACGCCCCCAGTTTAGCGATGTACGGTTGTCACCGGCGAGAAACACTTTCATGCGGGCGGAGTTACCAAGTCAGGGGTGGCGCCCAAGTCCAGGCATAATGTCCTCTGCGCTTATGGGGGCTGGACGGCTCAATGCCACGCACACGGTCGTTCCGTTAGGCAACCGCCATTCGTAGGGCACTACGACCGGTGTCGAGTATTGCGCATAGGAAATAAACTGTCCTTTGTAGCCGTATGCGGCAAGATCCCCGACCACGCTGAAAAAGGCAACGTCTTGATAGGGAACGATGAGGTCCTTAATGGTGGCCGCCCGAACGATCATTTTGACCGTATAACTTTGCGGAAGCAGGGGGATAGACTTGAATGTACAGGTAATCTGGCCGCGGCCTTCCAGGCGATCCGGCCTGTGGCCATCGAGCAGCATATTAGAAGTAAAACAGGCGCCGTTAATTCCTAACACCCCGAGTGCGATGACGGGTTTTTCGATCGGCTTTTGAGCGTCGTATGTAATCTCTACGATTAAATCCTCACCTGGGCCAAACTGGCTGCTTTCATTCCCGCGGCTGTTCCTCAACACGACTTTCTCGATGGTCAGTCCATAGTCAGGATTCTCAACGGAAAACGAGTGTTCAGTAGAGAGGCTGTTGAAGTAGGCCTCCACGATTTCAGAGGCCTCTCCGTCTTTGTGCAGCCGGCCATCTTTCAGCCAAATGCCTCTTTGACATAGCGTGCGGACGGCCTCCGTATTGTGACTAACGAACAAGACCGTTCTTCCGCTAGCGGCGAAGCTACCCATCTTTCCGAGGCACTTCTTTTGAAACGCGGCGTCGCCCACGGCCAGCACCTCGTCAACGATCAGGATCTCGGGATCAAGGTGGGCGGCGACTGCAAAAGCCAGCCGCACGAACATTCCCGTGGAATAGCGTTTGACGGGCGTGTCGAGGAATTCCTCAATTTCCGAGAAGGCCACAATTTCGTCAAATTTGCGCACGATCTCGGCGCGGCTCATGCCTAGAATGGCACCGTTCAGGAAAATGTTCTCCCGCCCGGTGAGTTCTGAGTGAAACCCGGTGCCAACCTCGAGGAGGCAGGCGACACGACCGTCGATGAGGATTCGTCCTTCCGTGGGAACGGTAATCCGGCTCAGGAGTTTCAGCAGGGTGCTCTTGCCCGCACCGTTGCGGCCAATAATTCCGACCACCTCACCCTGTTTGATTTGAAACGAGATATTCCGAAGAGCCCAGAAATCCTCTTTCGATAGCTTGTTTCGACGGTGCGACCGAAGCCAGGCGAGCGGCGCACGAATCGCGCCCTCGATGACATGGCGCATACCATCGTTCCTGGCTCGCTGATGGCCGATAGTGTACCGCTTACCGAGGTTTTCGATCGATACGGCGAGATCAGGCATGGCAACAGCTTGTTGAAGGGGTATCAAGCATTATTTAAATCACATCCGCAAAGGTCTGCTCGGTCTTTCGGAAGTACCATATGCCTGTCGCCACGAGGATGGTCACCTCAATGACCGCTATGGCGAGCCCTAACCAGTAGGTGCTGCTCTGCGCGCCCAGCAGGCACCAGCGGAAACCATCTATGATTCCCACCATCGGATTGAGCGCGTAAAGAAGACGAAAGCGCGCTGGTACGACGCTGCTCAGGAAGCCCACAGGCGAAATATAAAGGCCAAATTGAGTTACGAATGGCACAATGAAACGGAAATCACGGTACTCGACCATGAGGGCGGAGATCCACAAGCCGACTCCGAGCGAAGCGCCGAACACCAACGCGACGAACAACGGAAGAAACAGCACGGCCGCAGGAGGCGCATAGCGGTACCAGATCATAAGTACAGCAAGGAAGATCGAGGAGATCAGAAAATCTACAAAACTCGTGATGACGCTGCTGACCGTCACCACGACGCGCGGGAAGTACACCTTCGAAATCAGACTGGAGTTTGTGACGAGACTGTTCCCGCTTTCGGACAGGGCAGTCGAGAAGAACTGCCAGGGCAACATGCCGCAAAGTACCAGCAGCGGGTACGGCCGTCCCCCGGCGGGCATCTTTCCGAGCCTCCCAAAAACCACCGTAAGCACAATCATCGTGAGGAGTGGCCGAATGAGCGACCAGCCCACGCCAACAACCGTTTGCTTGTAGCGCACGAGGAGGTCACGCCAGGCGAGAAAATAAAACAGTTCCCGGTAGCGCCAGAGGTCCCGCCAATACTGTCCCTCTGTGCGGCCAGCTTCGATTAGCAATTGACTCACGTTGGGCTGCCTTCAAACATTGCATTGGCATCGAAGCCGGCAGGTTCATTCGCTACTGCCTGCTCGACTGCATCACAAAGAGAGTGACCAATGAGGATATGGCACTCCTGAATGCGCGGAGTCTCTTCGCAAGGCACCGCAATCAGCGCATCGACGATGTCGCGCAGTTTGCCGCCCGAGGCACCCGTTAGCGCGATCGTGAATAACCCAAGCCGATGGGCACATTTGACGGCCTCAATCACGCTGGGCGAGTTTCCAGAGGTACTGATCGCGACGGCCACATCGCCGGGTGCTGCAAGGGCCCGGAGTTGGCGGGCGAAGACCAGGTCATATCCAAAATCGTTGCCGATCGCCGTCACCGCGGAGCTATTGGCATTCAGAGCCAGCGCCGGCATGGGGTCCCGCTGACGAAGGTATCGCCCGACGAATTCAGCGGCGAGATGCTGCGCATCCGCCGCACTTCCTCCGTTGCCGAAGAACAATGCCTTGTGCCCAGAGCGATAGGCCGACACGAGCGCCTCCGCGGCAGCGGTCATGGCTGGCAAACAGGCTGCTAGCAGGCGGCTGTGGACCTCGATGTTGCGCTCTACGTTGGTGCGAAGAATGTCAGCGATCATGTCGGCCTCCCTCGACCCAGCCGGTTAAGAAATCAGGCAGGTCTCAGCTCTCGACGAGAACTTCCATCGCAGGTTCGCGTCTGTAAAGATCTGAACCGTAAAGTAAGAACATCCGCGAGTTTCAAATTGAGATACCGCCGGGCAGCCCTGGGGTGGCTGGCGTCAACCCTGGGAATCCTACGAACGAACATGCGAGTCCGAAGTCTGAGAACTAGGCCCGGAGGCTAATCTGTTTCTCCACCAATCCAGCATGTCTTGCAGTGTTCTGGTCAGCTCGATTTCAGCCGCCCAGCCACTGCAACGCCGGAACTTCGAAATGTCACCGCAAATAACAGCTTCGTCGCATCGCCGCACCAGTTCCGGATCCTGCTGTATGTCGAATGTTGCCTTTACGCGGGCGCGAATCGCCTCAATGATGTCTTGAACGGAGTAATGCCGTTCTCCACCGAGATTGTAGACTTCCCCGGCTTCGCAACGCTCGGCCGACAGCCAGAGCCCGCGCACGAGATCACGTACGTCGACAAGGGCTCGACGCCGATCGAGGTTGCCCACTTTGAGGAATGGAGGGTGCATGCCGAGTTCAATTTCAATCGCCCGCTTGCTAAGATCTGAACAAACGTCCCCCAACTTGCCTGGGCCTGTGGTATTGAAGATCCGAATCCTGATTGCCGGCATTTCATAGTTTGCGAAATACTGCGCAGCGAGCAGGTCCTGTGCGACCTTACTAACACCGTACGGGTGCAAAGGACGGAGGGCATGATCTTCTCGAACAGGCAGGTCTTGGCTTGCCACCGGCCCGTACTCGCCACTTGAGCAGGCGACGACGACCACGGCATTCAGCGCCGCTGCGCGCAGAGACTCGAAAACATTTATAGTCCCCCCCACGTTGATGTCCATGGTCTCTCGAGGCTGATCGAGCGATACGGTCGGATAACTCTGCGCGGCCAAATGGAAAATACGCTGCGGCCGGAACGTCGCGACAAGCCGTGACAAGCGCTCTGAGTCTCGAACGTCACAACGCTCCAGTTCAGCGCCTGCGATTATCTCCTGAGATTCGTGCTTGTCAATGCCAAGCACGGAACAACCTGCTTCCAAGCAGTGCTTGGTAAGAAACCGACCGATGAAGCCAGTGGCTCCCGTAATCAGGACTCTCATGTTTGCCCCTTGCGATTGTGTGCGCAGGTCTCCAGTTCGATGTTTGCCAAAATGTCCTGCGCACGGTGATAACGATCCGGGGTGCCAATATCAACGCACATGCCGGAACAGGCAAATGCCTTGAGGCGACAGCCTTCTTCAAGCCAGCGGGGAAAAAGGTCCCGCTCTAACGATACGGGAACGCCGGCCGGTATGCTGAGAAGCAATCTCCGCGGCATGATGTAGATGCCGGCGTTAACGTAGCGCGCACCGCTTAAACTTTGCTTCTCTGCGAACTTTTCTACGTAACCTTTTCGATTCACCTGGACTGAGCCGCAATCGCCGCGCTCATCGGCGGCGGTCACGATCAGAGATATATCCGCCTTAGCCTCGCGGTGGTCCCCGACAAACTTGCAGAGGTCGGCATCCGTGTAGCTATCTCCATTCATGATAAGGGCTATGTCCGACCCGACAAGATCAGCCGCGTTGCGCAGGGCGCCGCCGGTCCCAAGCGGAGAGGATTCGGGAGAATAGGCTAGGCCTAAGCCGAACGCTCGCTCGCCAAAATGCGACTGGATCACGCGTCTCCTGTACCCGACCGCGAGAATGGCGCGCTCGAACCCGTGGCGGCAAAGTTGCCGAAGCAGCAACTCCAGGAATGGCCGGTCGCCAATGCTGGCCATGGCTTTGGGAGCTTTTTTGAGGATGCTCCTCAAACGAACACCGGCGCCCCCACACAGGATGATGCCATCAGGCAGGTGAGGCATAAACCGCCCGCCTCTCACCGGTAAGGGACTTATCGTACGGCTTCTCAGGCTCATAGACGACGATGTGGCTGCCTCGATTTGAGAAAGCGAAGGGAACGCAGAGGAGTCGCTTCAAACGGGTCCTAAGCTCCTGCCGCCGTTCGGGTGGAACGAAGAACAGCATAAAGCCGCCTCCGCCGGCTCCCAGCAGTTTTCCTCCGAGTGCACCCGCACTCCGCCCGGCTTCGTAAATTTCATCGATGGCTGCGTTCGTGATCTTTTGTGTTAACGATCGCTTGATTCGCCAACCCTCGTGCAGCAGGCGGCCAAATTCTTCTAAGGAGCGGCCGGGATTGGCAATAATCGTCTCAGCCTCGTCGACCAACTTGAGCATCGCGTCTAACTCGTGCTTCCGCTGCGAGGTCATCCTGATCTGCTCTTGGGCGATTTCCGAGGCAGTCCGAGCAAAGCCGGTAAAGTAGAGCGCCAGGTGCTGCTCGAGTTCGGCCAGTCTGGTTGGCGTGGTCACCACTCGCCTAACCTCGTAAGTGCCGTCGGTGTAGAAGTTGACGCGATTAAAGCCCCCATAGGCGGCGCAAATCTGGTCCTGCGCGCCGACAGCCTCTTGAAGCAGTTCCTGCTCAACGTGGATTGCATCATTGGCAAGCGCCTGCTTGGCACGCATCTGGTCTTGGAGCCCATAAAGACCGAGAAGAAGTCCCACCGTGAACGCCGAACTCGTACCCAAACCAGTTCGAGCCGGCAAGTCAGCAACATGGTGGATTTCGACGCCTTCTTCGATTCCCAAGTATTGAAGACATCCACGCACCGAGGGATGCTCGATGACATCGTTACTGACCACGTTTTCAACCCGTGCGTAGGAGATTCGGCTATGGTATTCGAAAAAGGGCGGTAGCCGGCGGCAGGTGATATAACAGCACTTGTCAATGGTCGTGGCTAATACGGCCCCGCCGTTCTCGCGATACCACACGGGGTAGTCCGTACCGCCGCCAAAAAAAGATATGCGAAGGGGGGTACGAGTGATGATCATTCCTCAACCTTCCTTCCTGGGTTAGGCATTCGACGGGACACTAGACAGTCCGATTCGACAGGCGCAGCTCGCGGAATAGTTCTTTCAGAGACATGGCCTCCTCTCGCACGGGACGCACAACCGCCGAGAGCGAATAGGTTGCTGCGAAAGCGAGAAGGGGAACCAAAAGTTGCCCGACGATGCCGTGTGGAGCCATCAGCCGCAGAGCCAGCCAGGCTAGAGAAATGCCGCAGAGGGCCAGCACAATAGGCAAATAGATAGCCTTTCCCAGGCGCTTCAGAGTCAAGGGGGTGCCGCGGAAGGCGTATCGGAGTTGCCACGGGGCCATCGCAACCAGAACCACGGAGCCGGATAAAGCCACTCCTTTGATGCCGAAAGGCAGGCCAATTGCAAAGCTGGCGACGATGATCGGGGACATGACGAGCAGCAGTTTGAATAGTCGTGCCGATTCCCCCCGGCTTATGAACAACCAGAGGCTCGAATCAAAGAGCAGTTGCCCCAAAGCTGAGATAACAAGAATCTGGAAAACCGGCGCTGCTTCTCCCCACTGATGCCCAAGCACCAGGACGATTACCGGGTGCGCAGCAACAAAGAGAAAACCGAAAATGGGAGTGGTGATCCACATGATCAGGTTTGCAGCGCGCAGGTAATACCGTGCTAAGCGCTCCGGATCGTTCTGGAGTCTGCTGAAGGCCGGTACGGTCACGCTGCGGGCCGGGCCGCTGAGTTGGCGCACGGGCAGCATCAGCAGATTGTAAGCCCGCGAATACAGCCCCAGGGGATGAGCCCCCCAATACCAACCGATCAGGACGGCATCGACACTGCGATTCAGGCTGCTCATGAGATAGGAGGCGGCAACATTACCGCCGAAAGCAATCATGGAGCGAACTTTAGTGCCACGCCGAGGCAGGCCCGGTATCCACCGGACCATTAGCCAGGAAAGCGCCATACATGTGAGATTCAGGCTCAGGGGGAGGGCCACTATCGCCCAATAGCCCGCTCCTCGCCAAGCCATAATGATGGCGACCGGGACGGCTACAGCATAGGAGGCCACATCCCGAATAGCCAGGGACACAAACCGCATCTGTCGCTTGAGAAGAGCATCGTGCTGCACCCTGAGTCCGCCAATGAGAAATGTGAAAGACAAGATGAGGGTGATGCTGATCAGCCGGGGTTGCCGGTAGAACCACGCGAGCACCGGCGCCAAACCGATCGTGACCAACATGAGCGCCAGCCCGATCGCGACATTGATCCAGAACAGCACGCTGACTTGATCATGGCTGATCTCATGGCGCTGGATGGTCGCCTCAGAGAGGCCGAGATCGGCAAACGCTTGGCCCAAGCCCGTGATGGCGGTCACCATGGCCACAAGTCCAAAGTCGGCGGGGGTCAGCAATCGCGCCAGAACCACGGTTGCGACTGACTGGAGAATGAACTGCGTTCCCTGAGAAGTGACAGTCAACATCCCCCCGCGAACCGACCGGCCCTTCAAGTCCGCGTGGAGGTGATCAGTACTAAGGAGATCGAGCAACTGTTGTTGCGTGGACATGCTAGAGGTTTCCATGCATGAGGTCCGCCCTCCGGATGTATGAGATGTCGTAGCTTCAGCTAGCGTCTCGCCACTACCGAGCCGACCGCGGCAATTCCGCCGCTGCAGTCTCAGGCCTTTCGAGCAGACCGCCATACACGCGCGTCGTAATTTGACCCACTGCCTCCCAGGAGTGGCGTTGGAGCGTGTATTTTCGAATGTCCTGCCTACGGACGTCCAGCCCCGCGTAGAGGTCACTGGCGAAATACTTTTCGATCGTCCTGGCCAAGTCTGCAGCGTCTTCAGGCTTGAATACAAATCCTGTCTTGCCCTCCTCGACGTCATCTTTCAACGAACCTACGTCGGCTGCCAACACCGGCAAACCATAAGTGTATCCAAGGAACAGCACGCCGCTCTGGTAAATATGCCTATAGGGCAGCACCACCACGTCCGCCGCCTTGAAAAAGATCTCCGTCTCGCTATCTGGAACAAACTCCGGTCTCAACAGTATTCGCCCTCTCTGCACGTCCTCATGGATCGATTCCCGGATTGCCGCCCAGTATTTCTCGCATTTATCTGGCCTGCCGGCAATGATCAACTGATAACTCTCCTGCCGGGCCAGGAGCTCACGAAAGGCCGCGACGAGGTATTCGAGCCCCTTGGCAGGTGCTATTCTGCCGAAAAAAAGAATCACCCTTTTGTCGGTGGGGATGCCCAGCAGTTGCTTCGCCACGGCGGGGATCAGGCCCGTGTTCGGAACAGCATTGTTCATCCCGAACGGGATAATTGTGATCCGGGGCGCTCGTACTGCAAACTCCTCCATAAGCTCAAGCTTCATTTTTTCCGTATGCACAAAGATATGGTGGGTAAGCCGGTATTGAATGTACAGCGTGAGGCGATGGAGGCGCGTATCGTTACCGTCTCGCTTGCGGACATTCACATTGTGCGCCGTGAGGGTGATTTTCTTTCCTAGGAGGCGGTAGTACAGCATCAACAGTATTCGATCGAAGAACTCGAACTTGTTGTTCCACAGGATGTGAAAAATGCGCGGCTTTGCGGTCGCGGCGTAGCGAATCAGCCTCGCGTAGTACAGCAACACCCTGGAAACCTTCCCTGCAAAACCGGCATCCGCCCGTTGATCGCCTCGCAGATTCAGAAAATTCACTCCGGGCTGACCGTGGAATTCTGGGCCATCGAGGTAATCACTGCCGATGATGTCCAGGGCTACCCCCCGCGCGGTGAGGGCACGAACCAGGCCAACGATGTAGTGCCTCTCCCCACCTCCGGTCAGCAAAGTCACCGCGACTCGATCCTCAGAAGATGGTCGACGATTTATCATTGACAATGAGATCCTATTCCTTTTTGCCCAGGTTCGCCGCGTGGTCGATGTGCCTATCAGCCGTCTCGGTAGACGCGTACTTATACATTGCCTTGTCCCACTGCCCTAGCAACGAAATCTTAAACTGCGGAAGCGCTTTCTGCATCCAATCTGCAGCTTTCCACCCAAGAATCGGCTTTATCCAAGCATATTTGGGGCGCAGCCGCGGCGGACTCAGGCGGCCGCCCATTTCTGTGGCCAGACGCTGTAACTCGGCCGCGAGATCCGGCCGGCCTGAGTAGAAATTGTGGTACCAATTCTGCATGTATGTCAAACAAGCCGCGCGGACACGGTCACTATCCTCCAGGGAGCGGAGGTATTGGATGTGCAGCTTCATGGAAAGAAGGAGCGCATCCTTCTTCCGATCAGACGTGCCGATATTGCTGACCCGATTTGATGGGCTGTATCTGTAGAACACTTTTGCTTCCGAGACGAAGCGGGTTCCTTCGGATGCCAGGAGGACGCGACAAAAATACTCGCCGTCGTCATCATAGCGGAGGCGCGTGTCCCACGGCCCTGCTGCCTCTGCCAATTCCCGACTGGTCAGCCAAGTTGCCGGTTGCATGTGCAGGTTCTCGCCCATCTTCTTCAAAAGCCACTCGAGCGGAGAGAGGTCTTGCCACAGCGAGTTTGGGGCAAACGACGCGTACTGAGTCCGCCAGAAAAAGAAGCCCCACGACGAGGAAAGAAGCACTCGCCTGCCGTCGGTTTCCCGGAGCGCCGAAAGCTGTTTCTCGATTTTGTTCGGCGACAGAATGTCATCCGCGTCCAGGTACTGTATATAATCGCCTTGGCTGAGCCCCAGGGCATGGTTCCGAGTGGCCGCCGCACCTTGATTGTCCTGCCTGACAACGCATACGGAATCGGACTGAAAGCGGCGCGAAAGGGCCAGTGTTCGATCGGTCGAGCCGTCATCAACGATGATGATCTCTTTCCTTCTCCACGTCTGGGCCAGCGCTGATCGAATAGCGTCCGGAATCCATTGTTCGGCGTTATAGGCGGGAATGAGGATGGAGACCAGGGGAGTTGGCGTTATCATACGGTGCAGAATCGGTTTCCGAGTTTGTCGCGTAAGTACGCGCTTACTGTGATGGCCTCACAAGACGAACCGGGCGGACCGTCGTACCTAAGTACCATTGACTCATCCGGGCATATATCGGATAGTGGAGCCTTGGACTGCGCTGAGCGCCTGACGCTATCGACCCAGCCATCGCAAGGCAGTGAAGGTTCCAGAATCACTTTCTTATAACAGGAGGATCATTACTAATGGCACGAATCGTAAAAGCGGTATCATTCGCACTTTTTTCGAGCTTCTTCATTGGTGGAGTGGCGTTGGCTCAAACAGTCAACGCGAACTCCTGCAGCGCAAGCGACGTGCAAAACGCTCTGAACTCGGTTACCGCCGCGACTACCACCGTCAACATTCCAAGTGGGACTTGTACGTGGAGCACACAAGTGGCGTTCACCGTCCCGTCCGGGAATACCTCGCTGACGATTCAGGGGCAGACGGCTTGCACGGGAAGCGGTGACCCTTACGGCAGTACATCGGGCGTTGTGTCCTGCACCGATAGCACGGCGATTACAGATGGATATGGCAGTGGGATGCTGCAAATCACTGGAGTACCTTCATCCTCGCTGCTTCGGATTACGGGACTGACTTTTGCTGGTGGATCATCGCTATCAGGCGTCACACCCATGATCTCAATTACAGGGGCCTCCCAATCCGCAACCCTCCGTATTGACCACACCCACATGAACCTCAGCACCTTCAGTTCGGGCGGCAACGTGGGGTACGAGGTGTACACTGTCCAGGGCGTGATGGACCACAACCTCTGCGACGATAACCAGGGGATCGGCGAGTGCATTCAGGTTGAGGCTCCTGCCTACGGCGGGGCGTCCTGGGGCGATGGCTCATGGAATGCGCCTGACAACTTCGGAACTTCGGATGCCTTTTACATCGAGGACAACCAGTTTAGTCAAGGATGGTACATCGGGGACTGCCATGAGGGTGGCCGGCAAGTTATCCGTTTCAACAGCTTCAACAATAACAGGTGGCAGACGCACCCTACGGGCGCCGCCGGGCGTTACCGCGGCTGCCGGAAGACGGAAGCCTATGGCAACCAGTACAACGGCAGCACGGCCTGCAACGGCACGTCAGGCTATGGCAACTGCGCCACCTACTTCGCTTGGCTGTCGTCAGGGGCGGCTCTCATTTGGGGTAACAATGCGCCTGTCGTCAATTCAACCACGGAATCGGGATACAACTATGTTGTCTGGCTCGAATCCATGCGAGTCAGCAACACCACGTACAGCGAAACCGCTTCTCCGAACGGCTGGGGCTACTGCGGTACGGCCCAGTCCGGCTCGCTGTCCAACTGGGACCAGAACTCCAATATTACGACTGGGTATCATTGCTTGGATCAGCCCGGCATGGGAATGGGAGACCTGCTCTCGGGCAACTTCCCCAAAGCCTGCGACCAGACGAAGGGCTGCTCGACCTATTCTGGCTCTTGGCCTAACGAGGCGCTGAGTCCCATCTATGAGTGGGAAAACACTTTTACGCCCGTAAGCGACAATCCCACCGCAACCGCAAATCTCAATCAAAGCCAGTTTGTGGACAACACCGACTATTACCTTTGGTGCAACTCGAGCCCGCAAAACCATTCGGGATGCTCCAGTTTTAACGGTACGGCGGGCGTCGGGAGCGGACCTCTGGCCTCGAGTCCTTCGACGTGCACAACCGGGGTCGCCTACTTCGGGACCGACCAAGGAAGCTGGAACCAAAGCGGCAATGGGTTCGGAAGCGGCGTCCTTTACCAATGCTCGGCGACGAATACTTGGACCACCTATTACTCGCCTTACACGTATCCTCATCCTCTCACTCAGGCAACAGGTAACCTTACGCCGCCCACAAATGTCTCGGCAGTCGGACACTAAGACTGCCCATAAGTGTTGCGCCAGGGCAGGACTTTTGCTGGTATCGCCGACCCCGCGGTTGCGGGGTCGGCAGACGCCCCGCGCAAGCACAGCGCCACAATTACCTGCGGGCGAGTGGAGTCTTCCAAAACACTTCGATGGTTCGATCCTCACAGGCTTCAAGCTTCTCCGAGATTTCCTCGGCATTGCACCATCGATCCAAGGCCAGGCCGTGCCTGCAGTCGGGTGTGTAATTGAAGCTCCCGTCGCTGGTCAGGCAGGCGAGCAGCCGTACGCCCTCAATTCCCTCTGGCCTGAATTCAGGCAAATTCACCTCGAAAGACAGATACGGAACCGGCCGTCGCAGGCCGCGCAGGACGCTCAGTTCGTGGCCCTCGACATCGATTTTGATATAGTAAGGCAGCCCGTGCGTGGAGATGAGTTCCTCGAGTGGAACCGTCTCGATCCTGACGCAATTTGTAAAACCAAGTGTGTGCCCAAAGCGGCTGTCGTCCTGTCGTAATCCCTCGACCCACTTCCGGCTGAGAGTGTTCTTTGCAGATCCAGGTTCATCGATCCACATCGTCTGAACGGAACTGCTGTCGCTGATCGCCTTGCCGACTATGGTCAAGGGTTTTCTTCTAAGCCTGTAATTGACGAACCTCTGTTGCAGAATATCCAGGCACTCCGCGTCAGGTTCCATCGCTACAACCCTGGCCCCCAGGGTCAGGAAAATGCCGGTCTTATAGCCCTGGTTGGCTCCAACGTCGAAGATTAGGTCACCCTCGCGAAATCCTCCGAGAACATGCCGGTAGAAGTCGATCTCGCTCCGCCGATCGTCGATGATGCGCTTGCAAGCTAAGGTCCAGTAAAGATCGTAAATCCACGAGGCCTTTACGCGCTGGTAAACGCCGGCGCGATCGAGCAGGGTCTGTACGTGTGCTTTGAATGAGCGCAAGGGAACTTGTTTCCGTATGGGGACTTAAGCCGAACTAGCCGCAGCGAGAACGTCCGCCTTCCCTCGGATGGCGCCGTTCTGATTAGGGGCCGATAGCCCTCGGTCCAGGAACAAACGGTGGAAGAGTTCGAGGGTTAGCACCTTGTGAATCTCGGCAGTATAGTTTCGATCCCCCCGGAGATGACCCTCAACCACGCCCTCCAACACCTTTCGTTGGATATAGGGTCTCGAAAGGCTTCGCGCGTCCAGCAACATTTCGCGGATGTACCCAGCCAGAGCGTCCCGGTACCAAGTTCGGAAATGGAAGATCTTGTGCCGCCCGAGGAAGAGACGTTCGAGGCGCAAAGGCGAAAGTACGTGGTTTACTTGAGCCAGCCATTGGGGCATTCCGGTGTCGAAGCCGTATTCGGCTTTGAATAGGAACTCGAGGAGATTGTGGGAGGCTGCGCTCCACAGTCTGTATCGCTCTGCTGCCAAGCCGCGATCCGTGGGGATCCGTAAGAGGGCTCGATTTCCATCGGCGATTAACCGCAGCGATACCTCGTTTGTGGCAAGCGCCGACATTGGCGCACGAAAGACCGTTCGGACTAAGTCGTTATCGAGGAAGGGAGTCCGAACAGATACTTGCGACTGCTCGAGCGCCAGCACGCTGTGGTGGTACCACGGGGTCTGTTTGAAGGCAGCGAAAGTGACTGGGTGTTCCTGAAGGAGCCTAGAGTACGTCTCGGCTGTCCCATGGATATAGGATTGAAATTCAGGCTGGAACAGCCCTAGCGACCGCTCCTCCGGCTTAAAGGCGCGAACCCGGCGGAGGATCTCGCCCCCGTAAAGTCCAGTCATTCTGACCGGCGCTATTTCGTGCGCGCGCTCATTGAGGTAGAGGTCAAGCGCATGCCTAACATCCAAGCACCCGTCGGTGAGGTAAAGCGCGCGCTCGGCGTAGTAGTGAAATCGCTCGAGGACTTCACGGTCCAAGCGGATCACTTCGTGCTGCTGCCCGCACAGGGCGGCCACTTGGCGCGCCACGATGACGTCCTGGCAGTCGCGGAGCATTCCCCCAAAGGTGTAGCATGGGAGTGATCCCGGATCGGCCTTTTGCCACGCCAGGATCATCCGGGTGTCGAGTCCGCCCGTCAGGGACAAGGCAACCCGCTCGTGGCCGCTGAAATAGCGCGGGAGGTTCCGAGCAAAGACTTCACGGAGCTCCTTGTAGTAAGACTCCGGATCGAGTGCTTCCTGCCCCTCCCACTCTGCGGGCTGAAAATAGCTCCTCTTCTTCTCGAGTTTGCCGCCGCGGAAAACCCACGCCGATGCCGGCGGGAGTAGGCGAATGCCTTGAAAATGCGTCCGGTTCTCTAGGACTGCACCACAGGCGACGAATTCTCCCAGGCCCTGCGGATCCATCCTCCCGAGTTCGGGACGCACGGCGAGAATCGCTTTGGCCTCAGCGGCGAAATAGAACGCGTCCCTCGACTCATGGTAATAGACCCGATGCATGCCATATCGGTCGTTGAAAAGCGTCGCCGTTCCACGCCCCTGATCCGTCAGGAGCCCGTGAAACCTGCCGTTTAATCCTGTCGGAAATGAAGGGTCTTCCTCATAGAGGTGAACCAGATACGAAAGGCCGGTCGGATCGAACTCGTGCCCCTGGATCTTCAGTCGCTGAGCAGTTCCTGGCTCCGGATACTCCTCTCCATGAAACACGAGGACGGCGTTGCCGAGCTCGTTCCGCAGCGGCATCGGCTGCGGGAGGGAGTCTTCTTGAGCAACCCAACCGACATAAATCCCGGAGCGCTCGTCGATCCATGTTCCTCCGGGCAAGAAAGACTCGTAGCGAAGAGTCTCGAGCATTCCCGCCAATTGCTCCCCGGCCTGCTTCCGGGGCATCTTCGTGATGAGCCCGACAATACCTGGCATTCCTGTTCCTAGAGAGTTTTCTCGGTGTCTTTCAGTTTGCGTGCGTACCAACGGCTCCTGAGTCCGAGGAGTTGACTGACTATCGGCTTGGGAATAAGCTGCGCCAGCCCACGGTGCGCCCCCAAGCTCAAGGCGATTTTTCCCTTGAGCGTCAGCGGAATGTAATATCGGGGTAGTAACACCTTTTCAAATCCATTTCGGCGCTTGAACTCGGTAAGGGAACTTTTCGGGTCGTTATAGATAAAGTTGCGATAAGTCAGATACGAAGCTCCCTGTTGCACGCAGAACTCAACGGCTTTGGCGATCAACGCATTCGCTAGCCTCTTGTCGAAGTGCTTCATCATAGTGAGCAACTGGAGGATGTTGGCAACCCGGTCAGTGTAAGTCACCCTGATGAAGCCAACCAATTCGTCCCGATAATAAGCCCCCAAAAATGCATTCCTGTCCGCATAGGTCGAGTTGTCGCGCTTCACGTCCTCGAAGCTCTTGTGGAAGTGCCAAAAGGGCTTGCCCTGCCTGATGGGGGTCTCGTCATTGATGTTGACGATGCCTTTCACGAAGGCATCGTCGAATTCCGCCACTTTGACGACGATCCCCTCCTTAGCTGCCTTCCGAACGGCCCTTCGCACGCTAGCTTCGACACGCTTTTCCCACCACTCGGAATAAGTGGTGATGGGAATTACAGCAAAATTGTCCCAATCCATGTGATAGGTGTACTTCGGAGTAGTATGTGGCAGCTTCTGGGCAAAGGTGAACAGGTCGGGGTGCAGGCCAGATTCCTTCAAGCGTAGAACGAACGTGTCAGGGTGGACAATTGCTTCACCCTCTATCAACTCTTCATCCAGAAGAGCCGCCACCTTCAGCCATCTACCGGTGGTAATGACGGTCCGGTCGTCAATTCGCGCCGAGGGTACGTAGATCCTCTTCCCCTTGACCCCAACCTCGGTTCGGGTGACAGCGGCCCCTAAACGCTGGGAGCCGGCCGCAGTCGCCCCAGTCGACTCCGACGCTTCGTGGGCTGCACTCATGATCACCTCTTTTGGCCTGTTAATTGTATTCGGCAATGCCAACTTGTTCCGTTGCGATCGGTAGGGGGGCGGGTTCGTCACCTGGCAACCCCAGATCCTTCTGGACGCCAGGTACACTCCTCGCAGCTACAACCGAAAAGAGCAGGAAAAACCAACCCGGGCCGAGCATTCTGAAGCCCGCCTCGGTAATGTTATAAATCGCTGCCGTGACAACAAATGCCACCAGGAGCGCGCCAAGCGCCGGATCGCGGCGAAATGCGCCGGCAGTCCAGAAGTAACCTCGGACCAGAATCAGGGCGATCAAGCTTATGCCGATCCAGCCCAAGTTTACGTAAGTTTCAATATATCCATTATGTGACTCGTTCGTGAAACTGTGAAAAACATCAGCTACGGCTAGAACGCGCGGCCCCACCCAGAAGGTCTCGAAGCCCGCGCCCCCCAGTTTATTGGTCACCATGGGAACCACGACATCCCATACTTCCGTTCGCCCATTGAAATCTGAGTTTCTCCCCATCGCTTGCGCGATCTGGCCGCTGCCGCCGACGAATGTGATGAGGCCACCACCAAGCAGAATAACGAAAACGAATACATGAACGGCAGCGGGATGGCGCCTGGTCGGAGGCACGACAGTGGCGAGCATCAGTGCCGCTCCGAGGGCCGTAGCAACCGTTGACGTGGCCGAGTGCGCGGTGTATACGAGCGATATCCCAAGGTAAAGGAGAGTGCCTTGAGCCAGCAAGCGGCGGGCGCGATGGGGCTGATTCTTATCCAGCCAAAGGCTGAGCACCTGCCATACTGTCCCCAGCGTGATGACGTAAACCAAAACCCCCAGCGTGTTCTTGTTGGTCGTGACTCCCATGTTCATCGCCAATCCCTGCGGAGTGAACCCTCGGCCCATATCCGGGAAGTACTTGATCAATAGAAGAGAGGCAGGGAGCAGAATAAACCCGACGCGCGAGAACAGACGCCGAAGAGCTGCGGACGGCTGGGCATCCGTGACGATTATCAGGACCATTAACAAGTCGCCCAGGGCCCTGAGCCATCGCTTGAATCCCCATCCGGGAAAATCGGACCACGCGAGACTGGTGAGGCAGTAAGAGAAGAAAAGCGCTACCGGCCAACTTGATTTAAGCGCAGCAATTACAGTTCTGCCGCGTCCGATGAGCACAATTGCAGCGAAGACAATTAAACATCCGGCGACAGACTGATCGAGCAGGCTGGTAGGGGGGAGTTGGCCCGGGGTTTCTTTTGGTATGTTCATCCCCAGCCAGGCGGAGGGCGGCCTTGATCCGTTGATCCACAGCCAGACCACCGAAAGCCAGACGGCTTTAGATGGACGTGCGCAGCTCTCACGATCGAGGAAAAACAGCCCTGCCCCGGCGGCGATATAGACGACTAGCGCTAGCGAAGGAGACATTTTGAGGGTCCGTTACAACAGCCGGACATCTACTCCGGGTTCATGTGGCGAATTGGCAAGGGTGGGGAGTGAGCCAATTCCTTCGCCCTTTCGCCTTCGAGCTTGTAAACTGCTCCAGACCGCAACCAGCGGAACGCTGGCAAGAATCACCAAAAATGGTACGGTCGCCATGCTGTGGCGCGCATGAGCAATAATCGGCGCATGAACTGATGGAACGTACAAGATGAACGCCAAAATAGGCCCGCATTTGCGCAACAAGCCGCGTCTCCGCAGCAAAACGACTCCCAACGTCCCCAACACTAGGAGAGGCGCCTGGAGAGCCATGTTGAGCCATGTCGTCTTCCAGTTCTTTCCCAGGAACCAGAAATTGAACAAAAAGTTCATCTCGCCGCACCTAGCTAAAAGCATCGGATCTGCGCGATATTTGGCCACAGTACCGTTCAGAAGGGCTCTACTGAATTTCAGCTCGTCGACCGGCTTATAAAAAAGCTGGTAATAATAACGTCCTACAAAGGGAATACCGAGTTGGCTGGCCAACCGGGCACGTTCCTTCCCGGCATCCAATTGCACTTCCGCAAACGCTCCATCCAAGGAAAGGTGCTGGCAGGTGTAGAGTCCTTCCTGGGCAGCCATTCCCGCGACGCTTGCGGTTGGCACAAACTCTCTTGTCAGGATGTAATTACGAATTATCCACGGTGAAATGGCCACCCCTAAACCCAAGGATAGAGCGGCAATTCTAATGAAAGCCTTGTATCGTCGTGCCGCCCCTTGGGCTGCCAGGATAAGGTACACCAACAAAAACAGCGGAAACGACAAGATCTCGCTTCTCATGAGCGTCGCCGCACCGAGCAACGTGCCGGCAATCCAGAAGCGCCACAGATTTCCTTTTTCGATCGCGTGATAAAGAAAAAGCATAAAGAGCATCACGACGAAGATGAAGCCGATTTCAACTCCGCCTCGCGCTTCAGCTATGAGAGTGCCCGGGTAAAAAAGAAACAGCAAGGGGGCAAGGAGCGCGGCGGCCCCGTCGCCCGTTATGTGGTAAGTGAGCCGCATCAACAGCAGAACGACTCCCATCGCCAGCAGCACGTTAGCCAATCGGGCCGCCACGAGACGGTGACCGGCGATTTTGAATACGAGAGCGAGAAACAGCGGGTAGCCCGGCTCTCTCATCATGGTCAGGCCCATGTCAGGTTCGATACGGTATCCGTTGCCCTCCGCGACGTTGTTCCCTATCTGATCATACAAGTCCTCGAAGTGCAGAGTGTAGTTTGGAGACAAAAACCTGCTTGCGGCCGGGAGAGCGATGAGCAACATTCCCGCATTTACTAGCACTGCCAATGCAAGAATGCAATATGTGGTCCTGCGGTTGAGCTTCTCGCGCCCGAACCAAGGCGTACCCCCTGTCAAGGAGCCGCCGCTTTCTCGTGCGGATCCGATCTGTTCGGAAGCGTCCAGCGCCGGGCGAAGTGTCAACTTCGTGGTCCGCGTCCTTCTTTACTCCAGGTATAAAAAGCTGTCACAGCGTAGTTCCAGACCGCTCCCACTGCGATGCCAGCCAAGGCCGCAAGGGCCCAGGACGTGCTGCGCTTGAAGAGATAAGACGCGATGCCGACGTTGGCGAGTGCGCCAAGAGAGCAGGAGAGCACAAATGAGGAAAGCCCCTTAATCCATTGCCATCCCTTTAATTGCATATCGCGGTAAGTTAGGGCATTGTTCAGTCCGAAGTTTGCCACCATGGCGGCAACTGTGGCACCGGCCTGACTGAAGCGGAAGGGCACAGACATCACTCGAAAGAGCGTTGACAGCACAGCGAAGTGAACAAGCAGCCCCACCGCTCCGACCAATGCGAAGGCGACGAAACGGACCGGCACGATATGGCCGATGAGCTTGTCCGCAAGCAACATCACATAGCCCCACATCGCTTGGTTGTCCAGCTTGCTTTCACCAGCTCTTCGATCACGAAAGGTGTAAGCCACTTCCTTCACCCGTAGCGGTTGCGGAGATGAAGCGACCAGGTCCAACAGTATTTTGAATCCGATATTTGAGAGGTCCCGTACGGAGGCCTCCAATACGTTCCGACGCAAAGCAAAAAAACCACTCATGGGATCGGAGAGGTCCTGTTTGATTACGGCTCGGCTCAGGCGGGTAGCTAGTCGGCTCATTTCGGCCCGCGACGACTTCCAGCTTCCGATGCCGCCACCGTCCGTGTACCGGCTTCCGACAACAACGTCGGTCCCCCCCGCTCTCAAGATACTCAGCATGCGAGGTAATATACTCTCGTCATGCTGGCCATCTGCGTCCATAACGGCGAGATACGGCGCGGAGCTTGCCAGCATCCCTTCCACACAGGCTGAGGAAAGGCCTCGCCGCCCGATTCGTTGCAGGCAGCGAACGTGTGGTTTTTTCCGCGCGATCTCTCGAACCCGCGTGGCGGTCCCGTCGGGCGAATCGTCATCCACAAAGATGACCTCCCAAGCGGTTCCGTCCAGGCATGCCTCAAGTCGCTGCACGACCTCTAACACGTTATCGCGTTCATTGAATGTTGGCACGATAACGGATAACTCTGCGGATGGCGCGACCGTTTCGCCAGATTCGGGAGCGAGCTCCGTCGCCCGGCTTTCCGTTTTCATCAGTGGCTCATTCATCAAAGTCTGTGTCTCCGGTTTTCTGGTCGTCTTCGCAAACTCTGTAGACACGTTCCGCAAGCCGGCAACGGCGGCAGTCAGCAAGCCGACTCTGGAAAAGTAATCCGCTCTAAATGGACAGTTCCGTCCACTGGCACGTCGACGTATTCATCTGGACCGGGAGCGACGAACGCCTCCCCTTCGCGGGCTTTATGAATGCGCAAGCGGAGCCCCGGCACGTTACTGCCAAAGTCGGCAGCAAGTTTTGTGCGTACGGTGTTGGGCTCCATACCTTCAGTTTCGAACACGGCTCTTCGGCGTTTTTGGAACCACGAAACCGCTTGCCCTGCCGTTGCGAACCATGCGCCCCGCCTCTTCAAATCCTCGAGCAGGCCGACATAATTGGAGCCCCACAACCTCTCTGGAGCAAGGCTGCGATCGTGCCAGTTGACCGTGAGGCAACCGCCGAAGCGGGACACAGTGTCCACGATTCGTCGGAGGAGAGCCTCCGCCTGCGGAGGAGAGAGCTTGAGATAAGCCGCATAAAACATGGCTGTGTCCATCACGTGCAGCGGCAATTCGAGCAGGCGGCTGGCCTGGAGCGGCTTGTAGGCTTGGGTCGTGCCCGCGCGGAAGCCCACCGTCTCGTTATACCCCATGGTTGAGTCATAGGCTGCTTCGGCCGTCTCGATAGCGATGGGCGATTGCTCGTTCCAATAGAGCCAGTGCATGCGGACGCCGAGTTCGGAGTGGCCCGTAACGCGTCGAATCTCTTCCAGTTCCTCACGCCCTGAAGGGCTGTCAATCCAGGCGTCGATTCCGTGCAGTCCGATTTCGCACCCCGCATCAAGCAGCTTATGCATGGTGTCTGCGACATCCCGAACCCCATAGGCGGCACCGCGATGGCTGAGCGCGCGACCATCGGCGTTCCTTCCGGGGCGGTTCTTGAAGGGAATCACGAAGAACGTCGAATGGCAGCCGGCTTCTAATTTCAGGTAACGGTCATCGAAATCCCGCCAGAAGTCTCTGGCCAGCCCCAGGTGGACGAAGGGCAGCTTCAAGGCTGCCATCCAATTCGTGAGCACACCTCGAACAGGCAGCCGCCCTCGCAGGAGATTGAGGAATGAGCCGAGTGTGGCGCGCCACAGAAACCCAATCGTGGTGTAGTCCCATTTGTGCAAGCGGACCGAGGGATGGTCAATGTCGTGGGTCAGACAAGCTGTGAATGGGTACCCTTCGGGAACAGGCGGAATTTCGGCCAGTGGAATCCCACTCCCCGTGATTAAGTCTCTCAAGAACGCGATATGCAACTCCAGCGCCGGCAAGTGCGCGTTGGCAGGCGGCTGGCCCAGTGATAGCAGATGGCGGATTTCACCGAACAGGTCATAGCCGATCCGGACCAGCACACGGTCCTTCGAATGGTCCCGGTACGCGACGCACTCCCCGGAGTCGTCGTCCGCGAGGAGGCCAAGTCCCTTTTCAGGAAACGTGATGGATTCCCCGTAGATTGGGATCCGGCACCCTGGACTCCAGAGGAGGGGAGCGCGACTTCTCGAAGGGCCAGTCTGGAGCTTCTGCTCGTCGTCAAAGCTCGTTCTTGTCCCGGCGTAAACGAGGACGAGCCTGGCGCTTGAGTTGGGCTGGCCCCCTCCGGCACAGAGGAGAACTTCGTATCGCCGATCTCTGCGGCAGAACTCCCACGGAGTCTTGAACAGCTCGAAGAACTCGCGAACGACCTCCTGGTCCGTTGAATCAGCAATTACTCCTATCATTCCTAAGGGGGCCTTCAGGACGGCCTTTGGCGGCTATTCTGCGCGGCCTGATACGAGGGGATCCGTGCGTTTCAACTGAAGGAACAGGTGGGCAAGGGCCTTGAACATGGTGGCCTGCCCCCAATGCAGCATCGGGGTTTTCGCCATTAGCAGCGGATATTGCCGATAATAGAAGTACCCCTTCTTATCCTGCATATTCCGGGTCGACCAGGCAGCCACCTTTCCTGCAAGCTCGAGGCATTGCAGATCGCGCCGCGAAAAAAGTGCCAAAGTGTCGATGGACTGCGCGGCGCACTGGATATCCACCGGAAAGGTACGCGTGTGGTAATACTTCGGACGGCCGCTCTCCTCGAAAAAATGGGTCTTATAGAACTCCAGGCCCTTGTTGAGGTTTGGGCGAAACTCCTCGTCACCCGTGGCCTCGATATAGGCATCGAGACTGTCCAGGTTGTAGCCGGTATGGAAATTGTCGATCCAATGGAACTTGGGATCTTCTGCGTACCACCATGCGCCATCGGGAAGTTGCCGCGAGCAGCTATATTCCATCGCCGAGCGGGCGACACGCAGGTATTCCTGATTTCCAGTGTGCTTCGCCGTCTGCGCAAGCAGGCTCGCGCCAAGCATATTGGAATTATGGATGGAGCTCTGGACGTGGGCGAGATAGCTCAAGCAGTCGCCTCGACCCGTCTTTTCCCTCGGCAGCTCCAGGATCCAGTTGCACGCACTCTCCGCAATACCCAGGGACCAGCTATCCTTCGCAATCTTGAACGCTTCGATGTATGCCTGCCCGATCAGGCTCGTCCAGACGATGATGGGATCGCCCTTGGTATAAGAGCCGCCACGGGAGGCAAAATCGTAATGATTGCTCCAACTATGATGTTGAAAACGGCGCACCTTATGTTTGTCAAGCCACTGAAGGCAGAGCATAGCCTTGTCGAGGAAACTCTGATCCTGGGTGGCTCGAAAAAGCATCAAGTATCCCGCCGCCATGTAGCCACGGCCCTTGGTAGACTCCAGAGGCCGGACTCCAAACAATGGGCGGATATTGAAAGGGCACTGCCGAATTGATTGCTGCAGGACACGCTCGGCAAACAGGTTGCCCAAGGTCAAGGGACGCGCCCAGGAGGACAACCCGTCAAAGGGCTCGTAGCCGCGGTAATCGCGAGCTTCGACCCATCCCTGGACGCGGTCGAGGGCGCGCCAGACCTCCTGGACACCGATCGGCGGAAGACTCTCGCTTGTTTTGACTGCGCTCATATTGGTCGTAGCAGTTGCAGAACTCAATTCGATCTATCCCCTTTCGAAGTGTGCGGAGGGGAGCCACCAAAAACCTCGCTCTCCCTCAGCACCAGATCTCTTTCGGCCTCAAGAGTTGTGTTTGACCTCGGCCGAGACCCTTGGCCGGAAAACGACCACCGTGGCCCCTGATTCGCCAAATTGGCCCTTCTCGAGAACATCGAAGTCGTCCTCGATGGCGCGTATCATTGCAATGGGCCTATGCTTCTGTTTACCCTTTTCAGCGGTGGCTATCCTCACAATCAACACGCCGTCCTCTTCCAGGTGCTTCGCATAGCGATCTAACGTTGCCTTGAGGCTGCCCAGCGGAACGAGGTATAGGGACTCCCGAAACAGAATGACGTGGAACCGCTGGCTGGGCTCGTATTTCAGGAAGTCCGCCTGCGCAAAACTGTTCTTCTGCGCCCGTCCATTCGTCTCGGACCACCTCTGTGCCTTTGCAAGGGCCGCCTCGGATATGTCCACGCCGAGGTAACTGCCGTAGGCGTTAAAGGACAGTTCATTGGCCGTGTTGCCTGATCCACACCCAATGTCCAGGATGCTTCCGCTCCCGGCATATTTCTCGAGGTAACCGTACACGCAATCGTTGCTCGTGTTATCGTTGAAATTCCATTTGCCGGACGAATACTCCTTATCCCAAAGGGCCTTCTTGATGAAGGACGGTCCGTAGCTTGCAATTGCGCCCCGCATGAACCTCAGGCTACGTTCTATAAAATACATTCTGGCCTCCGTCCGTTAGTTCCTTCACAAAAGGACGTTTGGGGGTTGGTTCCCTCTAGGATAACGGGACGTCCATGCCGGGTTAGTTCCGCGTCACGACGAAATTATCAATCCGCTTGAGTCTCATCAGGGACCGCAGGACAGCCTTGAGCTTGGCCATCTGCTCCTTGCGGTGGAAAGCCATCAGTTCCTTCGAGACGGGGCGAGGCGTGCGGCGCAGAAAAGCCCAACAATAGCCCAGGCCCAAAGCCAGTCCGCCCGCGATGTAGGGCCGCTTCGCGGCCCGGTACGCAACTCGGAACAGTTCCCAGACCGGATGTCCACCGAGGTAGTAGTCTTTCTCTCCGTACGAAAACGCGGACGAGAGAACACTGCGTTCAGCGGTTCCGAGGCGCCGATAGTGGAAGAACCACCTTTCCCGAAATGACTGCGTCTTCCAGCCCCTCATGCGGGCAGTGGTCACCGCCATCCAGTCGATTCCCCCCGCGCGGTGTGGGATATAACCGCCGATCTCCTCCCAACATCGCCTCCGGAACAACTGGCACTGGCCCGAGACGTGCCTCTCCCCCGCGAAGCTGTCTTTTTCTGAACTGAAGGTTTCTTCCCTGAAGACTGTCCCGGCTACCCCCAGCGAAGTATCCTCTGAGAATTTTCGGGTGAGAAACTCGAAATGGTCCTTATCAAAGGAAATATCGGCATCCAGGTTGCCAATGATTTCGTAATCGAGGTCTTTCACCCTTTCATAGCCGGCGTTGAAGCCTTGCACTTTCGCTGCGAAGCTGCGATCGCGCCTCTGGGGCATATGAATCAATTCGATCCATCGATACTTGTCAAGATACCGGCTAACAATCTCGGGTGTCCTGTCAGTCGAGCCATCGTCAACGATCACCCATTTCAAAGGGGTACACGTCTGGTGGATCATCGACTCGAGCGTCTTTTCGATGAACGCTTCTTCGTTACGAGCTGGCGTGATCAAAACGTAGGGAACCTGGGCACAGCCTTCCTGCATGTTTTCCTCTTACCATTATCTCGGGGCCGGACGGGAACCGGTGTGAACGAGGGCAGTGGCGCCTAGCAAGTCGCTGTCATAAAGGCCTCGTGCGTACGCAGCCATTCCTGGAACACCACAAGGCTAAACAGAATCTTATGGTTGTCGTGGCGGCCCGAGGCGTGCTCCTCGAAAAGGACGCGCACCACGTTGGGACGGAGGTATTGATAAATCCTGGAACTGCTATCGAGGAGAGTCTCACTCATCTTGCTATCGACGGCATCGTGAAACCACCCATCCACCACGTTGCTGGCAAATCGGCGTTTCGGCCGGCTTAGCATCGCAGCCGGAAGATATGCCCGGCACACCAGTCGGTGCAACCATTTTCGGGAACCGCCCCGCACTTTGAATTCGGCCGGCAGTCGTTCGACATACTCCACTATTTCCTTATCCACGAACGGGACTCGAAGTTCCAGGCTGTGAGCCATGGAGAGCTTGTCCGCGTACATGAAAAGTTCATCCGGGAGCGTCGATCGCAACTCAAGAAACTGAAGCCCGCCGAGTTCGTCCGTCTCGGACATCAGATCTGTCATGCTCGCCCAGCAGTCCAGTATCGCGTCGCCGGCGTTTGGAGGCAGGACGCTTTCCTGAAATAGTTGGTCGACCTGGTCGCCCGGCAGAATCGACAAAACGTATTGATACTTGCGCATCCGGTCGGGGATCGCCAGAGAGTAGACTCCGCGCTTCAGCGTCTCGTTTCGTGGCAGACGGGTGATGACGGAGGAGAGGCGGCTGCGCAGCCAATTCGGCAGCCGGGCCCAATGGGAGCCATAGCGCACGCCAAGGTGCCGAGCATAGCCACCAAACAGTTCATCCGGGCCTTGCCCGACGAGAGCGACTTTGACGTTCTGGTGGGCGCGTTGGCACACGAAGTACATCGGCACGATCGAAGAAGTTGCGATGGGTTCTTCCAAGCAGGCGACAATCTTCGAGAGCGTCTTTTCAAAGAGTGATCTGGAAATCAGGACGCTCGTGTGCTTCGAATTCAGGGCGCGGGCGGTCGCGGCGGCGTCGGCCAATTCATCGTCGGGAAATGCCGAGCCGTATCCCACCGTATAAGTCTGCCACGCGCTCCCGTTCAGATTCATCAAGGCGAGCAGTAATCCGGAGTCGATGCCGCCGCTCAAGAGCAAGCCCACCGGAACATCGCTCAGTAGTTGCCGCTTAATAGCTTGTTTGTAGAGGGTAGACAACTCCTCGAGAGCTTCTTCGGTCGATTTTGGAGGGTTGAATGGTGTGGGCTTGAATTTGTACCACCGATCCACTTGGCAAGTGCCGTTCTGCACAGTCAGCTTGGTCCCGGGAGCGAGCTTGCAGACGCCCTTCAGTATAGTGTGGGGCGAGGGCGTGTAGCGGTAGCGCAAGAAGAGATTCAACGCGGTGGCATCAATTCCCGGCTTGTCTCGCATCGTGGCGCAAATGGCGCGCATCTCCGAACCGAAGTACAAGCGGTCGCCATCCATCAGGTAATAAAGCAACTTGATTCCGAATGGATCTCGAGCTAGAACCAGGCGGCGCATCTGCACATCCCAGATGGCCAGGCCAAACATGCCGTTGAGGTGATTGAGGACATCGTCGCCCCACTGCTTATATCCGAGAATGACGACTTCGGTGTCCGATTTCGTGCGGAAAACGTGGCCGTGCCCTTCCAACTCACGTCGCAGTTCGGGGAAGTTGTAGATTTCGCCGTTGAACACCACCCACACGGACTCTTCGACATCCGACATGGGCTGATGGCCGCCCAAGAGGTCGATGATCGAAAGCCTCCGGAAGCCGAATCCGAGCGGCCCGGCGAGGTAGTACCCCTCATCATCAGGCCCGCGATGCCGGAGGGTCTCGCACATTGCGACCAGCGTCCGGCGGTCGACAGGTTCCGAGTTTCCGAAGTTGTATTGTCCGCAAATGCCGCACATAGGGGTTCAGCGAACGCTCTCGAGCCGGCGAGGGTCACTCGCAGATTCGGAGAGATCAACAAGATTCACAAGGCTCTGGGCCTGCTGGAGCCGCGATGAAATGGTCCGAAAGTCCGGATCGCTATTTCCGATCACAATCGTTTGGCCGTGATTCAGAGCCGCCTCGATATCGTTCACCATCAATTTGGAAAGGTGGGGAACGTGATTCAGGATATAGTCACGATTGGCGCCCATCAATTTCGCCACTTGCACGTTCTTGTCGTAGATTCGCAGATCATAGCCTTTTCCGCAAAGCCGCTCAATGATTTCTATCATGGGGCTCTCGCGGAGGTCGTCGGTTCCGGCTTTGAAACTGAACCCCAGTACGCCCACCCGCAGGTGCCCCTTCTCGACGATGCGCTGCAAGCCTCTGGACACCTGGAGTTCATTGCTCCTGAGGATCGAGTTCAGGATCGGTAACTCCAGGTCATGCGCCTTAGCCGCGTAGGCCAGCGCGCGCAGATCCTTGGGCAGACACGACCCTCCAAAGGCAAAGCCAGGGGAGAGGTAAGCGGAGGAAAGGTTGAGCTTCTTGTCTAAGCAGAAAATCTCCATCGCCCTCCGTGCATCCACGCCGTATGACCCGCAGAGATTCCCCATCTCGTTTGCAAACCCGACCTTCAGAGCGTGCCAACTGTTGTCAACGTACTTGATCATCTCGGCAGTTTCCAGGTCGGTCCTGACCAACGGGCAATTCAGTTGAGCGTAGAGGGCAGCCAGCGTGTCGCCGCTGGCTCGATCGAACTCCCCAAGCACGGTCCTAGCCGGGAACCTAAAATCCATCACTGCCGAGCCTTCACGGAGAAACTCCGGGTTGTAGCAAACACTGAACTCGATGCCAACCCGTTTTTCGGAGAACTGCTCGAGTTGGGGGATGATGATCCGGCGCGTGGTTCCGGGCAAGATCGTACTGCGAATTACGACGGTGTGATGGGTGGTTTTGCTTCCGAGAGCACGACCGATCTGCTCGCAAACCCGCCTGACATAGGTCAAATCAAGGTTGCCGTTGGCTTGGCTCGGGGTGCCGACACAGACAAAAGACATGTCTGTGTCCCTGATGGCGCCTTGAGCGTCGTGGACGGCGCGCAACCGTCCACTCTTGACCGTCTCGGCGAGAATCTCACCGATCTCAGCTTCCACAATTGGGGATTGGCCGGCATTGATTAGATCGACTTTGTTCTGGGCTAGATCTACTCCGATGACTTCATGCCCGTCGTGCGCCAGACAGCCGGCCGACACCGTCCCCACGTAACCCAAACCGAAGATGCTGACCTTCATAGGCGCTTCCACTCGGGTAGGGCTGTAGGAGGGCCCGGCAGTCGAGTTGTAACAATTCCCAGATCGGATGGCCTTGGAAGGCGGGCCAGGATACTGCCTGCCGATCCGCATCGTCCTCTTCCGATCATTTCAGCGGACAACCGCCGCTCCCGCCGCGATCACGTTTCCCTTGCCCTCGTCTGCCCCTCTCTTGCGCGCCTCCCGCTCGATCTTTAGGGCATTGGAGGACTTTATGGCTCGCAGCAGTTCCGAAGGAACCAGCCGGGTTAGGATTTCGATGTTGGGCATCACGCAATGACCGCCAATGATTCCCGGGAAGAATTTAACCGGCGGGAGGTAGTTAATCTCCTCGTAAATCGAGGCGACTTCGTTGTAATCCTCACCCCACACATCACAATACCTCTCCACCTCCTGTGCCCAAGCAATGATAAGCCCGAAGTAGGTGGTTTCGGTGAGCTTCGCCAATTCGGTTGCTTCCGGAGACGAAAGGATCTTGGTTTTCATTCCTATCGAGTTGAAATGCTGTGCCGCCTGCTCGCCGGAGGCCCGATCGATAGCACCCACAAACTTCGTATACTTGAGGAGATCGTCGACCATGCGCGCATGTTTTCCTCGCACAGGGCTATTGACAACAACAGTGCCCGTTTGCTCCGCGATCCTGCGCGTCGTCCCGACTGCGACCGTGCTGTTGATGATGGTCAGGGCAGGGTTGTAAAGCGCGATATAGCGAGCTGTTTCACCAGGGAAATCCCTGATTGCGAAGGGAAAACAGACGTGCAGGACGTCCACCTGATCGATCTTCTCCGCCGGAGGCGAAACGTCTACTCCCACTGCTTGATGGTGTCTTGAAGCGAGTTCGAAAATGGGCTTGCCCACCTCACCGAGGCCCGCGACGACAACCCTTTGTGTTTTGACCACGAGCAGAACCTCCTATAAAGAGTGCCCGCACACGAGGCGGGCGATTTTCCAACGTGCCGTTACTGTCCACCTTGCCGAGGCTTGTTAAGCGTTGCCGCTGGAAGGCTCGGGCAAGGGGGCAAACGCTTTCTTGAGAATGGCGGTTGTGCTGGCGCCTGCAACGGCGGGAACGAGAGTAACTTTACCCCCCCAGCTTTTCATATCTTTGGCACCAACAACCTCCTCTTCCGTATAGTCCCCGCCTTTCACAAGAACGTTGGGCTGCACCGCGCGGATCAGATTCAGTGGCGTTTCTTCGTCGAAAAGTACGACCGCATCGACACACGGGAGCGCCGCCACAAGCTTTGCGCGGGCATCTTCGGTAATCACGGGACGATTGGTTCCCTTGAGGGCGCGCACGGAGCGATCGGTGTTAAGAGCGACGATGAGGCAATCGCCTTCGCGTTTCGCGTGCTCAAGGAGGGCCAGGTGCCCCACGTGGAGCAGATCAAAACAGCCGTTGGTAAATACAATACGCTCACCGGCGAGGCGCCAATGCGCTACGCGCTTCAAGAGTGTTTCGAAGGAACAGATTTTCTCCCCTTGACTTGCCACGCCGTCCGCTACAAGGCCTGCGAGTAATTCGTCTTTGGAGACCGGGACTGTGCCTAATTTCCGGATCACAATGCCGGCCGCCATATTGGCAAGACGGATGGCGTCGTGTAGGTGCAGGCCGGTTGCCACGCCCGCGCCAACGGTGGCGATCACGGTATCACCTGCGCCGGAGACATCGAACACCTCGCGGGCCAGGGCAGGGAAGCGATGAACGCCGCTGCTGTCGAGCAGCGTTATTCCCAGTTCGCCCAGGGTGACCATCAGCCGGCCGATCTCGAGTTTCGAACGGAGTTGCTCGCCTTTTTGTAACAGCAACTCCAGATTGCCACAATCCCCAGAGGTCGCCGCCGCGAGTTCCAGTCGGTTGGGTGATATCACATCGCATTGGGTGTACTTTTGGAAGTCTAACCCTTTCGGATCGACTAAAGTGGGAATGGAGAGTTCGCGCCCGCGGCGGATGATGGCCTGGCAAACGGCATCTGATAGCAGGCCCTTGCCGTAATCAGAAAGGATAATCGCTGAGCAGCCGGAAACCTGCAGATCAACTCGGGAAAGCAGTTGGTCCTTCAACTCCGCACTGAGCTCGCCGGCCCTCTCGACATCAAGACGCAGCATTTGCTGCCGGCCTCCCAGAATGCGAGTCTTGCAGGTGGTCGGACGGTCGGACGTCGAAAGGACGCCGGTCGATTCAATGCCGGCGGAATGCAAGAGTTCGAGAAGTTGGCGGCCGTCTTCATCGTTACCTAAGACGCCTGCCACCGATGCATTACACCCGAGCGCGCTCAGATTGGCTGCAACGTTCGCTGCTCCTCCCGCCACGCAGGTCTTATGGTCAAGGCGGACGACTGGGACCGGCGCTTCGGGAGAGATTCGCTCGACCGTTCCCCAGAGGTACCGGTCCAGCATCAGATCGCCGATTACCAGCGCGCGGCGGCCTAGGAATCCGGCCTCAACCGTTTTGAGAACCGCAGGGAAGTCTCTAAACGTGCTCATTCCAACCTGGGGGTAGAGAGCGACGCGGTCGATTCCGAGTGATCCGGGTCCTCTCCTGCATTGACTTGAATGGCTTCCACTTTCAAGAGTTCTGCCACCAGCCCTAAGAGCCGCTGCTTCTCTTTGCGCCAGCTGTGTTCCCGGCAAACCTCCTGCCCTCGTCTTGTTATCTCAGCCACCTCGCTTGGATGCGAGAAAACATATTCAATTTTCTCGGCGAGGTCTCGCTCGTTTCCAAGCTCAAAGAAGAGCATGGCTGCGTCGTCGAAGTAATCACAGATGCCTGCGGCGCGGGGAGCGATCACCGGCTTACCCAGCGTCAGGTACTCAAATATGCGGGTGGGGGTGTTAAGCTCAGTGAAGATACTTCGACGGTTGGGTATGATCCCCACATCACAGTCACCGATCGCATCGACGAGGCGCTCGAGAGACTTGGGCCCCAGGTATTCAACTGCCGCTCCCACACCTTTATCTCGGGCCAAGCCCATCACCTGTTTCAGATAGGGAGTTTGCCGCCCGTAAATCCTCAACGTCGCATCGGGAACTGACGGTAGTGCCCAAGCCAGTGCCTCGATCCCCACATCGAGGCCATTACGTTCGACCAAGGACCCGTGGTACATGATCACAAAACCACCACCCTGCGCGTGGTTCGCCGAAGGGCGAGCCTGCGGGGGGCGAGGGCTGAAGATCCGCTCGTCGGGTGAGTTCATTACAACGTGCATTTTTCGAGCAGGGCAACTGCGCGAGGTAAATAGTCTGGCGCAGGCCCGGTTGACAGTGACCACGGAATCCGCGATTGCAATGCTCCACTTCTCCAGGCGCCGGATGAAGCGAACGGCGAGCGCATCGGGTCGCAATCCGTAAATAGTGGTCATGAGCTCAGGCATCGGATCATGCAGATCGAGTATCACCTTGGCGCCCAATAGCTTGGGGATTAATCCGCACAGAACCAGGATGTCCGGCATATTGTGGACATAGACCAAATCGTAGCGGCGGACCAGCGTACGCTTTGCCAGGATCGCGGCGGCAGCCAAAAGGAATGCGACGTACTCGAAACCGTACCTGAGAAAGGAGCCGCGGTTGCGAGTGACGGGAAGGCGCCGGACGGCGACACCGTTGAGAACTTCGCGGCGCGGCTCGCCATCATTTTCCGCAAGGCAAATCAGGTCAATTTCCATTCCTTGCCCGGCAAGGGCCTCCGCCGCGCGACGCGGACGGGGATCCTCCGGGTAAAACGAGAACACGACCATCGCCACCCGTTTCCCCTGAAGGCGCCAGGCGGTTGAGTTGTTCATGTCAGGCTTTGTCGACGTGGGACGCTGGGGCGGGTTGCCTGGGGTCCGAGGGTCTGGGCGTTCAGCCGGAGAATCTGCACCCTTGGCTGCGATCGGCGCGATGAATTCCGGCTGCGGAAAACGGGGCTTCATGCCGTGCGGGAGGAAGCGGACAATACCGTTTGTTCGCGGCTCTCAGAGATGAATCTCAAAATCGCCCTGACCACTCGAGTCTGCTGCTCGGCGGACAGGTTGGGAAACATGGGCAACGATACGATTTCCGAGGCGACCTTCTCAGTTACTGGAAAATCTCCTGACTTATAGCCAAAGGAGTCGTACGCTTTCTGGAGATGAAGGGGTACCGGGTAGTGGATTCCGGCGCCGATGTTTTCTTCAGCCAGACGCCGGAGGAGGCTGTCGCGGTCCCGCACCCGAATCACGTACAGATGGTAGACGGGTTTCGACCAATCCGGCTCATAAGGTGGAAACTCCGAGCCGTTTGCCGCGTTGAACATTTCGCGATAACGCACGGCGGCCTGGCGGCGACTCTCGTTCCACTCCCCAAGGTGCGCGAGTTTTGCGTGGAGGATTCCGGCTTGAATGGCGTCCAATCTGCCGTTGTATCCTTCCATGTCGTGATAGTATTTTCGCGACTGTCCGTGGTCCCGGAGCATGCGCACGTGGCGAGCGATTTCATCGTCGTTTGTCGTCACAGCTCCGGCTTCACCGCAGGCTCCCAGGTTTTTGCCGGGATAAAAGCTGAAAGCGGCTGCTCTGCCCATCGCCCCAGCCTTCTTCCAGACTTTCTCTTTCCGCGAATAGTACTCCGCCCCATGCGCTTGGCAGGCGTCTTCCACCACCAGCAAACCGAAGCGATCGGCGATCTCCGCGATGGAATCCATATCCGCGGGTTGGCCGTAAAGGTGAACCGGGACCACCGCTGTGACCGGTTTCCCAAGCCTGCGATTGTAAACGCGGCCCGTGGTACCGTCGACGCTGCATCGGACCTGAAGGTACTTGAGGATTTGTTGAGGGTCCACGTTGTACGTGCGCTCGTCGACGTCCACGAAGTCGGGTGTGGCTCCCGCCTGGCTAATGCCTTCTGTTGTAGCGATGAAGGTGTTAGGGACGGTCAACACGACGTCGCCTGGCTTGACGCCCGCGGTGATGAGTGCGAATCGGACAGCGTCTGTTCCACTCCCGACCCCAATGCAATGTCGAGTGCCGCAGAATCGGCTGAATTCCTGTTCAAAATCAGTCACCATTGAACCGCCGACAAAGCCCGCCGTCTCCAAGGCCCGGTCGAAAACTTTTGCCAGTTCGTCTTTGAGCTGTCGATGCGGAGTAATGAGATCCAGAAAAGGAATGCTGGGGCTATTCACGAATTGATACCTCCATGATCGTTGGCTCCAAGAGGCGCAGGACTCTGGCCGGCACCCCCGCCACAATTGTGTTCGCGGGGACATCTCGCGTAACTACGCTACCCGCCCCCACGATGGCGTTCTCTCCGATTGTCACCTCAGAAAGAACCGTCGCTCCTGATCCAATTGAGGCGCCCTTCTTAACGCGCGTAGGTTCGACTTTCCAGTCTTTTTCGGTTTGTAACTCCCCGTCCGGCTTGGTGGCGCGCGGGTAGGTATCGTTGATGAACGTCACATTGTGTCCGATAAACACATTATCTTCTATGGTCACACCTTCACAGATAAAGGTGTGGCTTGAGATTTTGCAACTCTTCCCGATCGTGGCGCCCTTCTGGACTTCCACAAACGCCCCGATCTTTGTGTCGTCTCCGATTTCACAGCCGTAGAGGTTAATGAATTTTGAGAGCTTCACGTTCTTCCCCAACCTCACGTCCGCCGCGATGCAAAGGTGTTCGCTCATACAAGAACTGTCTCCCCCCTCAGCTTGAGTGATTCACCTGCCGCTTCCAACATCTTGACTACGCGCAACCCAGCCACGCCGTCATTGAAGGGAGTTTCGTCTTTCTCAATGCAATCTAAAAAGTATCCCAACTCGACTCTCAGGGCCTCTGTCTGTTCGATTTTGGGCACCCACATGTCTCCCGAGCGGTAGCTGACCAGTAATTCGTAGACGCCCTCATTGCTGGCGATCTGTACTCCACGGTCATAGACCTTCAGCTTCTCGTCCGCCTCCAGGTCATTCCACACCAGCATCTTCTTCTCGCCGCCGATGAGCGTTGTCCGGACTTTCACCGGAGATAGCCAGTTCACATTGATGTGGGCGATTGTTCGGTGCGGGAAGTAGATCGTCAAGAAAGCCACGTCGGCGTGCCCGTTCAGGTGCGTCTCTCCGGTGGCCACGATTGCCTCAGGTTCCTGCCGGATGAGATAGTCCATGATTGACAAGTCATGAGGAGCGAGGTCCCAAATCACATCAATGTCGTGTTGGAAAAGGCCCAGGTTGATCCTCATGGAATCGTAGTAGTACAGTTCCCCGAGCTCATCCTGATCAATGAGTTGGCGGATCTTTCTCACCGCGCCCGTAAATAGAAAGGTGTGGTCGACCATGATCTTGAGGTTCTTCCGGTCCGCCAACTCGATCAGTTCTTCGGCTTGGGCCGATGTGGAAGTGAACGGCTTCTCGACGAACACGTGCTTCCCGTTTTCCAAGGCAGCCTTGGCGAGTTCGAAATGTGTCCAGACGGGAGTGATGATGCCCACGGCATCAATATCCGGTGAACGCAAGACTTCGTTTGCGTCGGAAATGACGTTTAGACAGGGGTAGGCACGCTGGGCGCGTTTCTGTGCAGCCGCGCTCCGATCGCAGATGGCAACGACCACTGCTGAATCCTGGCCCTGTAGGTTTCTGACGACGTTTGGACCCCAGTAACCGTATCCGAGAACACCCACACGAATCATGTTCCCCTCCGTAGCTTATGGTTGTAAGTGGTTTCGAACGAGTGAATGGAACAAAGCGAAGTTAGGTTACGGTCAGTAAGCACCGTCTCCCCGCAGCACGGCCGTGGGGGTTCGCAAGAGGATCTTGATGTCCAGCCACGGCGACCATGTCCGCGCGTACTTGAGATCCAGGCGAACCATGTCGTCGAATTTTGTCCTGCTTCGACCTGTTACTTGCCATAATCCGGTTATTCCAGGTTTGACTTCCAGGAAGCGACGCCGGTGCCAGAGTTCATAGGTCTCGATTTCATAAGGAATTGGAGGCCGCGGTCCAACCAGCGACATCTCGCCCCTGAGCACATTCAGGAATTGGGGGAGCTCGTCCAAGCTGGTTCTCCGCAGGAACCGCCCGACAGGCGTTATGCGTGGATCGTCTTGGATCTTGAAAACCCCCTTGGGGCTACCCGCCGGCGGCGAGTCATGCTTTCCTGAAATGAACTCCTTGACGTAATTCTGGTGGATCTTGGGGTCGTTTTGGTAGAACATCGATCTGAACTTCAGGAAGGTAAAACGAGTTCCGTATTGGCCCAGCCTTTGCTGTTTGAAAAGGATCGGTCCTCGCGAGGTCAACTTGATTGCGACGGCAACGACGATCAGGAACGGAGAAAGGAGAGCCAGAGCGAAGAGGCTTCCGGCGATATCGATGCTCCTCTTGATCGCGTGTGCGGACTTCGCAGAGATGGTCCCGGGATACAAGTCCGGATAGAGACTCTTGTCCGCAGGACGGCCTCCGTTTTCCAGGTCCAACTCATCCGGAAACACGTGGAACGAAAGGTGGATCGCGTTCATCTGCTCCAGAGTAAGGTTGCTTCTTAGGGCATTCCCGATCCTCGCATCCAAGGAGCTGAGAATGGAGTTCATCCGCCCTGTCCCAATTTCCGTACATATAACTCCCACTTGGTTATCATTCTTGTACCAGCCGAGCAAATCCGTCTCTCGGGTTGCAAGCACCAGAGCCCTGGTCAGGGAATCAAGAACTGCAGCTCGTCCTTCACTCCAGAGATCCTTGCCGAGATGCAGCAGGATGAGGACGAAGCGTTGGCCCGAGCGCACACTCCTCTTTCTTTCCAAGGAAAGGATTCTCCTGAACATTTCCTCAGCCACCAGCATCGAACTGTTGACTTCCGTACTGCCGATGTGCACGCGGGTATACTCCGAGCCCGGCCGGCGGTCTGGCGTTGCCTTCCGGTGTCTCGTTCGAGCAAGAATTGCCCTGATCATTGAGTTTGTCCTGTTCGCGGGTTTGATCGGGTTATGCAACGTGGATCAGAAACTTAAATTCAGTTGAAGAATTATCGCCCTAAGTTAGGGCCTTTAAATTGATAGTCGAATCCTATGGCAATCTGATTGCGGTCATAACTTGCCAGGAACGGCAGTGGACCTTTGCTCAACTGGTGCATCGTGTCATAAGAAATGTGGAACACGGTTCGTTCAGACAATAAGGGCCGGCTCATGGAGACCCCGCCGATCAGGCCTTCAATCCTTCCATTTACGAACTCAAAGAGCGAGGTATCTAGTCGCGACGCGCCGACGTGAAGATTTCCTTCCCAGCGTCCGAACAGCCTTTGCCGGGCGCCAAGAATCACACGGCTATTTACAACTGACGTGTAGAGTCCCCCACCGTCAGTGACGGACCGGACAATCGATAAATCGAGGGCAGTCCTTCGAACCTGCTTGGTGATACTTCCGCCTCCGGAGGCTTCAAAGTGCTTCGAGAGGGTGGCTGTCGGCGAGACCAGGCCAATGCTGCGGACGTATTGGGGTCCCCCAAACAACGTGAATGTGACACTGGGAGACACCGTAGAGGCGAAGGAAAGGTATCCGCTTTCCACTTGCGAACGCTGCCGCGTACCCAGGATCGATCCTCCGTCATAAACGGTGTCTTGGTGGAGCAAAAGAAAGCCAAGGCTTGTGTGCGCAGTCACGTAGTGTTGAAAGGTCAGGCCGCCACTGAATCCCGTGCCGTTGTACAAGGGCAGGGTCGAGGTTTCCTTGGCTGTCCCGTAATCGAATCGGTTGTAGCCTCCGGCCAGGGTGATCGAGGTGCGCCGGCTCTTGACAAACGTCAGATACAGCCCAGTAATGTTTGCAAGAGTCCGGATCGTGTATGGGCTGATAATCCCAGTTGAGCCTAGAGGGGAAGGTGGTCCCGACAAGATGGGCTGTCCGGCGAGAGTCGGATACAGGCCGTTCTGATAGCTGAAGGTATCCTGCAAACCCAGGACGAAGCGTGAACTGAGACGATAGGAGAGATCCATATTCGCGGCATGGTTGGTTCGGTCATATTCGGTAATCTGCCGGTACAGAACAAAAAACGGAAGATAATTGAAATTGAGTGTCCAGTGTTTCGTCCGCCTCTTAATTCCGAGTGACGCATCGAAAGAAACCGCCTCGTCGCTGACGCGGTCGGAGTTTGTTGAGAAAACGTTATCGTCGTAAAGAGCCGATATTCCCCCGGTCAGGGATACCTCATTGGTCGACCGGCGCTCCCCCTCGAACTCAAGCGGCAATTGGTAACCACTGCCATAAACAGTGGGCTGAGGACTGGCTTCCCCAACCGGAGATCCAATCTGTGCGGCGAGAGCGGTGGGCAGCAAAACGATGATCACCAAGGAAGACAACAGTCCGCGGTCCGGCGCTATCCAAGAGCGGCTGCTGCGCTTTCCGTTTTCAGCTCCAGCTATAGGATCGAGACTTTTCTTCAACATTTTGGTCCGACAACCCTGCCGATTTTACAATCGAGATCAGTTACCGAGAGGAGGGACAAACCGAATTGCCTTCTTTCCTACGAGTTGCTTCGACGCAGGAACTTACTCCGCTTACTTCTTGAGGCCCAAACCCATGTTGGTCTTGGCTTCGGCTGGCTTTGAACGCGCGTCCGACTTCGTGTATCCATAATACCGCGAGTAAATCTTATTAAGTCCTTCCACGCCGTTGAGGATGATGCCAAGGATCCGTTCGCGGCCCAGATTCCGCGTTGCCTCCTCGATGGCTTCGCGGCTTGTCGCTCCCGCCCGGGCGACGAGCAAGGTCGCATCGGCGTGCGCATTAAGGGTTACCACGTCCGCAACCGGGGTGGTGGGAGGAGCATCAATCAGAACCCAAGCGAAGGAACTTGCCGAAAGGCTCTTGACCAGTTGCGAGGTGAACGCCGACTGGAGGATGTCGATATCGTTTTCCGCTCTCTGCCCCGCCGGCAATAAGTAGAATCCCAAGGGTTTGATTCGCCGAATGGCCAGCATCGGGTCTTCACCGCGCCGGGCACACTCGCTCAGTCCCGCCCATGGTTTCAAGCCCAACCTCTCGAGCACGGTGGGTCTATACACATCCGCTTCCAGCAAGAGCACGGGGACCTTGCCATTCTCAGACAGAACCGTGGCGAGATTCAACGACACCGTGGTCTTCCCGTCCCCTGGCATCGGGCTGGTAATCAGAATGCTCTTCAATCCCCGCGAGGCTTGAAGGCTCTTGAGCCTGATTTGCGCCAAGCGGAAGCGGTCCGCCCCGGCACTCGTCGGGTCGTGGTAAACAACCACGCGGCTCTCCGGAGAAATGGTGCTTTCTTCCGTTCCAACCGGAAGGCAGAAATCAACCATCTCCCACTCCGGGAGCAAGTCCTCCGATGAAAGCGAGGTAAGCCCAGCATTCATTCCAGGTTGCTTAAGAACTCGGTCAGGCATATTCGTTATCAACTCCCCTTAGTGTGTTGGCGCTCTGAAATCGTGGGGACGAGCCCCAGGTCCGCCTCTAGCTCTGCCAATAAACGTAGAATTCGGTCACTCCGACGAGTACGCACATGAGAATCCCACACATCCACTCGAACGCCGCCCGCCTCGTCCGCCTCCGTTCTTCTCCGGGAGTCAGGAAGAGCGGAACTCCCAGCATTAGAGGGAAGGCAAAAGCCCGCCTGAGTTCCTGTTCATTGCGAACCGAGGTGTCCCGGGCGTCCACGAAAAGTGCCAGCCCCAACCCGATTCCGAGTCCCACGACTAAGCCCGCCAGACTGATTCTAATACGAGCCGTGCTGGATGGCTTCGACGGCAAGCTGGGTTGGTCAATGATTCTGAAGCGCTCGCCCTGTTGGCTCCTAATCAAGCTGGTAGACAACTCGGAATCCGTCTTCTTGGCCAGCAGGTCATCATAATTCTTCTTGGACAGGTCATAATTCCGCTGAAGATCCGCGAGTTGTTGCTCACGCACCGGCGTCAGGTTGAGGCGGCGGTTGTAATCCTCGATGCGAGACTCAAACTCCTTTTGATCCGCCAAGGCATTCTCGATTTCGATTCCGTTCGCCTTCAGTTGGCTCTTGAGCTGCGCCATGGCGGAATCTTTCTCCGTCGACTTGGCCGGATTGGACGCGTCCAGACCGGCGCCATCCTTGTGCGGCCCTGGGGTTTTGCTTGCCGCCGCCAGCAAGGCTTGCGTCTCTTTAATCTGCTGGTCGATCTTGACTACGTCAGGGTACTTCTCCGTGTAACGCGCCAGGAGTTCAGCCCTCTCATTTTGCAGCTTGGTCAACTCCAGTTTCATGGTATCGATCGGGCTGACGATTGCCGAACCGGAAACCGGAAGCCCGGAAGCGGCAATGTCCTGGTACTGAGAGAGAAGAGACTGCAAGTAAGCTTGCTGTTCGCGCGCTCGTTCCAAGGCAGACATTGAGTTTTGGAGTTGGGAGTGCAGTCCGGTCAGGATGGCGAGATTTCCTTGTTGTTGCTCCGGCAGTTCACCAAGATTTTTCATCTTGAAGTCGCGGACGCGATTACCCTGTTCCTTCAGGTCCGCATAAGCTTCCGCAAGTTTGTCGGCCAAAAACTTCGTGGTGCCCGTCGACTGTTCTTCGTTTGATTCATTGTTCTCGTTAATAAAGAGCGTGGTGAGCCGCGCTGTCACGGCTTGTGCCGCGTGGGGGTCATCCCCGGAGAAGCTGATCTCGAAGGCATTCAGACCTTTGGTCTCCGGACCCTTCTGCGTCGGCTGAATGGTGATGTTGCTCCGCATCAAATCGACCAACTGCTCGGCGGAGAGGCGGCTCCGCTCGTTTGAGTACAGACCAAATTGGTCGATAATCTGGAGCAGTGAAGTGCGCGACAGAATTGCGTCCGTCATGATCAGGAGCACTTCCCGGAGATCGGAGGTCGTGTTGGCGGTGACGTACCGCTCAGGAACCTGTTGCCCTTCCACGAGGATTGTAGCCTCGGACTCATAGCGTTTGGGGAGCAGGAAAGTGACCAGGGCGGCCGCCAGGGCAAGGAACGTGGTCGGCACGAGCACCCACCAGCGCCGCCGGGTTACGACTTCGAACGCTCGTTCCAGCGTGATGTCAATAGTTTCGTCTTGTTGAGCCAACGATTTCTACCTCCTCCAACCGAATGCGGACCACTCCGCCTTAGGGAACCACGATGGTGTCGCCATTCTGGAGTTCCAAGTTTTGGTCTGTATTCTTCCCTTTGACGACCTGTTTGTAGTCAAAGTAAAGCGTCTCCGTCTGCCCGCCCGGCTGGCGCCTTAAGATTTTGATCTTGTTGCCCTTGGCAAAGTCGAGAAGGCCTCCGGCGATGGCGATGGCTTCCAGAACCGTGGTGGGCTTTCCCAAATCGAATGACCCGGGCTTTCCCACTTTACCGACGACTACGTAGGTCTGGCTTTTGACCTCTTGCACTATCACGGTGACCTGGGGACTGGAGATGTATTCTGCAAGTCGCTGGCCTATCAAGCGTTGCACGCCGCTGGCGGTCAAACCGTTAACCTCCAACTCTCCCACCAGAGGCAGTGAAATCCTGCCATCCGGGCGCACGGTGACAGTCCGCGTGAGTTCGGCATCCTTCCAGACGTTAATCGCCAGCACATCGGACGGTCCGATACGGTAGTCATCAACCACCCGCTTAGCATTTTGGGCGGCCTGCTGGCCCGTTGATTCTTTTCCCCCTTGGGCCGGCCCAGCGGCCGTTGTGCCATCGGATTTTCCGGCGAGTCGGGGGGATGCCATTGTCCGTCCCCGCCCGGTCGAGATTACGAGGCCAGCCAACAGAATGAACCACGTATACCGCAGATTGATTTTCTGAGTGCCCATCTTTAGCAAGTCGCTTTCTTTAGGATACGCTTTACGAACCAAAAGCACAATGCTGCACGCAAAGGAGGTTGGCGCTTCCAGGCTTACGACTCACGGCCATTCCCTGTGGTTGATGCCGGGTTACACTGGCCCTGCGATCCAGCCACCAGAGCGTAGGAGCGATACGAATCGAGATTCCGAGCTTCCAGGCTAGCCCCCGTCCTGACGATGCCATCTGCATGCCCACAGCTCACGCGCTCCACCATGCTTGTGTCCACTTCAACGGAAGCGGACTGCGAGAGCATTTCCACGGAGAGGACCAGTCGATATCCGCCGGTCTTGCGGGCTAAGACTCCCTCGATCCCTTCCAGCGGTCCCGAAGTGACCCGGACGCGGTCCCCGCATTTGAGAAAGGGATGCGGCTCGACTTGGTACGAGCTTGTGACCAGCCTGCGGACCGCTTCGATTTCTTCCCATGGTATATTCGCCGCACGTCCGCCCCAGCTTACAAGGGAGTGGACACCCGGCGTTGTCACGAGAACTAACATTCGGTCCAGCCCGCCGTGAAGGAAGACGTAGTTGGGGAAAAGCGGAAGCAGGAGCTGCTTATCGCGGTCCTTCCAGCGATGGACGGTCCGATACTGTGGAAGGAAGACCTCGAATCCCCTGCTTGTTAGAGCTTGCGCGACTACGTTTTCGTGCTGGTGCCGAGTGTAAAGTGCATGCCACCAGGAATCGCCTGCCTGTGTCGCGTGCTCGCTTCTTGCCGCAATGCTTTCCATCGAATGCCACCTACCGTACTGGTCAAGAGGCCCGCGCGGGCAGCAAAATCAATCTCTCCTCGCGCATCCATCCCTCGACATCGGGCAGTTAATGCTGGCGCCGCCGCGCTTTCGGCGCTGTATCCGTGCTCTTGGCCAATCCCATCGAGCCGTCCCTCAACATGACTTGGCGGACAATTCGATAATCGCTGATCGACACGGCCACAGCGACTGGAGTTTCCGGAGCATTTCTTTGTTCCACACGGACCACGGCGCCTTTACAGCGAATCTCCGATGCGTTATTCAGTTTGGGTCCCACCGCGAGCTGCAACCTCAACTCGAGTGAAGTGTCAGGAACTACGGGCTGTGTTGAAAGCAATAACACCCCCGTATAGCTGATGTTCTCCGTCATCCCTTCCAACCATGTAGGGCTGTGCGGTACGCGAAAGTATACGGGCAGATGAAGCGCGAAACGCCTTGCGCGCTCGGCGTGCTGATTGAATGGTTTAGTGCTCATGTTGACCGTAGGAATGAGAATGAATAACCTTTGCGCTTTTCAGCGTAAAACGCTTACTTCACGAGACGGGGAGGCGAGGATGCCAATCGTCCCTCCCGGCCGCTGCCGTCGGGTAGGACACAAGAACAAGTCATGCAGGCAGACATTCGACAACTCGAAACGTAGGCTGCTTTTCGCCGGTCGGAACATCTGATTGGGCAGGAGGTCCGGTTCTATAGAGCTCCGCCCTGTGACTTACAGGCTTCCTCTTCTGTAAGCCATAATTCACTGGTTCGAGGATGGAATCCGCAAGCTGCCCGAACCCGCGCCGCAACCAACTGGGTGACTGCCGTAACACTCAGTGGCTCCAAGTGACGATCCGTTGCCTTAGCTCAAGCGCACAACAACGGATTCGGACGCGAAAACCGCTATTCCCACATCAATGATGGCTTTAATCTTCCAACCGTCGCCCATCTTTGGGCCGAACGAGCCGATAATGCGAAATCTGGATCGCCATCAACGGGCCGCCCTCGTCGAGTCCGCGCCGTTCCGCGCGCGTGACCGTGCCTCGACAGATCACCTCGGCACCCCGGGTTACGCCCATCTGCCGCGGAAGAAGCAAAGTCAATTCGACACGCGCTCTTGGCTGGGCCCAATCCTCACTGCGGAGTAGCATGCCCGATCGGCTGATATTTCTGGTGGTTCCGCTGTGCCAGTCTTGTTCGCTCCCGGTTCGATAGCGCACCGGGATTTGTAATTCGAATCGCTGAGCACGTGTTTTACTGCTGAGGCTAACGCCACTGATTGCGTCGGACATCGTTCGTGCCATTCCTCGTTGGTTTCTTGCGACCTCACCAGAGACCCATCACGGTCTCTTGGTGCTCTCCCAACTCTTATTGCTCAATAATCTCAGTCTACGCTGCCCTGAAAACTTGACAATGGCCCTATGGTATCATTGAAATAGCACTATTGGTAGCCATAGTACTAGCACCCCGGGTGCTATACCCTGCCGGCTAAAATGTGGGCTTAGTTGTCGGCGACCAGACCATGGTCGACGGCATAGAGGACGAGTTCTAAACGGTTGGAAACACCCAACTTATCAAATATATTGGTGAGGTGGTGTTTTGCGGTGTTTTCGCTTATTCCAAGCTCCCGCGCCAGATCCTTGTTCGTATAGCCGGCCACAATCAGTGCTATGACTTCCATCTCCCGCGAACTTAGGCCAAAGTTTCGCGGGGCCTCCGATACGCCGCGAGACGGCTTCATTTGGCGAAGCGCGTGGATAAGGTCCGAAACACCCTCTTGACCAACCCAGTACTGACCTTCGTGGACGCAACGAATGCTCTTAAGCAGAAGCTGCAGTGCCGAATGCTTCAGTACTATCCCGCGCACGCCTAACTGCAACGCCTCAACGACTTGCTCTCTCTCGATCGCTGCGGTCAACATAATCGTACGCGTTTGGAGTTCCAGCTTGCTCAATTGTGCAAGCACTTCGAGGCCGCTCAGCCTGGGCAGCGAGAGATCCAGCAGGAGCACATGCGGTTTGACCTGGCGAACCACCTTTACGGTTTCTTCGCCATCCACGGCTTCGCCAACAATTTGTATTCCTGGCTCAGCCTCCAGCAGCTTCCGCAACCCTTCCCGAAAAAGTGCGTGGTCGTCCGAAATGACGATGTTAATTGTAGGTGCAGACTCTTCCATGGGCAGCCGATGGGACCCGAGCCATTTTTCTTCGTCGAGACCAGAAAAACAGACTCAAAGCCTTATTCACGAAGTTGTTACAGATGCAGCAACCGGATCATCTTGCCTATCCCGGAAACGTAGGGCAACCTCCGCACGCTGGCTCGCGTGCCCCAGACGCTCTGTCGACTCGGGATACTCTTTTTAGGACGTTCCCAGTTTATCCAACTATCCACGGAATGTCAAGCAAACACAATATGTTCGCAGGCGTCACAAGTCGAGTGCTTGAGCTTCGAGTGCATTCCGGACAGGCTGTCCATCCGTCGAATTTCGGCGCTGGCCGACCTGCACCCGACCGCATTGCACAGGGCCCCCCGCCTACTGGCGATGCCCAGAGAATTAGTGCCAGCTCTTCGTCTGAGGTCATGTCCCTTCGCCAGGGAAGGGCAGCGGCCGTCAGGAGATCGGAACGCTGGCTTTTGTCTCGTTCGAGGCTGGGCTCTGTACTCCAGTGGCGGCTACGGACCGCAGAACATAGTAGTAGGTCGTCCCTGCCTTCACGTTAGAGTCCACGTAAACGGTGGTGTTGACCGGCGCCGGGTTTATAGGCGCCCCGCTTTCCCCCCCGAGGCAGTTCCCCGGTAAATATCGTAGCCTACGACGCCGGGGGTTGCACTGGCGGCCCAGGATAAGATTACGTCGGGGCAGCCGGTACCCGTAAGGCTTGCTGTTTGAGGGCTGTTGCTGGCATTGTCTGTGATGCTGAGTGTGGCTGCGCGCTCTCCCGCGTCAGAAGGCGTAAACGACACCCCGATTGTACAGGCGCCGCCCGCAGCCACTGAAGTGCCGCAACTGTTTGCAATCTCAGCGAAGTCTCCAGCGTCGGCGCCTCCGATCGTCAGTCCGGCAACGCTGAGTGCGGCGCCGGTGTTGTTGGTTAAGGTGATCGTCTGCGCGGTGCTGGAAACAGCAATAGGTTGGTTTCCAAACGAGAGGCTCGTGGAGGAAAGGATGGGCTCCGACGGTGCATTGCCCGAATCGGAAGGAGGTCCGGTGGCGAACCCGAGAAGGCTGACTGTCTGCGTGCCCCCGCTGGCATTGTCGCTAAGGGAGACCACTGCCATACCACTGCCACTGGCAAACGGGGTGAAGCTCACGCCGATGGTGCAACTCCTCCTCGCGCCAACCGAGTTGCCGCAACTGTTCGTTTGGGCGAAGTCACTTGCATTCGCGCCAATGATTGCGAGGTTTGTAATGAGCAGAAGCCCGGGACCGCCATTACTGACGGTTATGTTTCGTGCCGCACTGGTCGTGCCGGTCAGACGACTCGCGAACGAAATACTGGGAGGAGACACGCTGACCGACGGAGCTATGCCGAATCCGGTGAGGTTCACGGTCTGACTGCCGCCGGGACCACTGTCCACGATCGTGAGGCTCGCATGCCGGGACCCGGGAGCAGTCGGCGTCATGGTCACACTGAATGTGCAATTCGCTCCGACCGCCACCGAAGTGCCGCAATCGTTGCTCTGAGCGAAATCAGTGGCGTTGCTGCCCGTGATGACGATGCCTTGAATAACTAAGGCCGCGTTGCTTGCGTTCATCAACGAGACGGTGCGCGCGGCACTCGTCGCGCTGACGGTTACGTAGCCGAAAGATAGGTTGGCGCTCGAGAGGCTGACGGTGAGTGGGGAGCCGGGGTCAGCAAAACCGCTTCTGCACAAAACCGGCATTAGGGCAAGGACGATAACCGCGGGAGCAAGAATTGCCCGCTTTAGTCGTGTTCGGGGGAACCTTGCGGCCTGCGCGTTGAACGTGTCAAGTTTGCTTGAGAGTTTGTTTTGAGGAGAAGCCTTTTTGGCACAAGCCAATTGAGCCTGTGGGCAGTTAAGTGGCATGTCAATTATAGACCTTATATGTATAAGAGAATGAATAGTGAACTTTATAATCGGAACGGGCAACCCTAAGCGTTACAACGCCTCGTGAGGAATAGACAGTCAGATTCATCCCCGGCGTACTCACTTGCCGCCTAAACTGATTCTGAAATTCGGGATCCTAATCCTGCAAACTCCAAGAAATACCTGGGGCCAAGTCGCTGCAAATATGTCTCCACTCCCCGCGTCTCGTTGATCTTGACGAAGACCCCAATAATCTTGCGGGTCTGCTCGTTGCGGCCTGCCACGGGGGCGACACGTTGACCGCGAGCATGAAATGTTGGTGGGTTTTTTGGCTCATGAGTCGCCCTCACCCTGAGCGAAGAGACACGTGGACATCTTGGAGGTCACTTAATTCGCGCCTTTGGTTTTGGACTATTTGGTAGGAGAGCGGGCCCTCCTCAAACTGCCTGGTGGGAGAGGCACGGCAGAGGGCCCGCTTGGTATCTACGGACGATTCGCCTTCTTAGGCGAAAAGTGAGACGGTTAATTGGTTGGAACTGTCGTCGATGATTCTCCTGAGGCCGGACTCTGCGTGTCATCTGAGCCGACGGCCGTCACCACATAGTAGTACGTCGTACCCGCCGCCACGCTCTCATCAGTGAAAGCCGTCCCAGTGACCGGCGTGGAGTTCAGCGGGGTCGAACTCTCTCCTCCCGAGGTGGTTCCTCGGTAGACGTTATAACCCACGACCCCGGAGGTGGTGCTGGGAGTCCATGAGAGACCGACGTCATGGATTCCCGATCCCGAGAGGCTTACCGTTTGCGGGCTGCCCGTGGCATTGTCGGCGATGGCGAGAGATGCACTTTCGGAGCTGGCCGTTGACGGAGTGAAGTCGACACTGATTGAGCAATTCGCCCCCGCCGCGACTGAATTGCCACAAGTGTCCGCAACCTCGGCGAAGTCCGCAGCATTCGAGCCGGTAAACGTGAGGCTGGTGATACTCAGCGCCGCGCTGCCGCCGTTCGTCAAGGTGACGACTTGAGTGCTGCTGGTCAGGGAAATCGGCTGGTTCGCAAAAGAAAGGCTGCTCGGCGAAAGACTGACTGTTGCCGAAGTGCCCGTCCCGCTAAGGCCTAGAGATTGGGGACTACCGCCCGCGTTGTCAGTAAAACTAACCGAGGCCGATCGGCTGCCGCTGGCGGTGGGATCAAACGTGACGCTGATCGAGCAACTGGCGCCAGCCGCCACGGAGGTGCCGCAAGTG
>Ga0181532_10000248_pt1 | contig 57230 bp, 59 predicted proteins | sample PEATcosm2014_Bin_33_FD_119768 | JGI IMG/M metagenome (GOLD analysis project Ga0181532, IMG submission 119768) | Peatland microbial communities from MTU Mesocosm Facility, Houghton, MI, USA - PEATcosm2014_Bin11_30_metaG | ecosystem: Environmental > Terrestrial > Soil > Wetlands > Peat | place... | reverse complement strand
GCTCCACTTTGCTTGAACCAGATTCCGGAGATACTCACCTGATCCCCGCAGCTCTGACGAACTTGGGTCGGCGGCGGTAACAACTGAAGTTATGAAATGCGGCTGTCCCGATTCCTGGAAACGGCGCAGACCATCTCGTCGGGTGCCTGGTGCCCCAGGTTCGCGTCCGTCTTTTGGACGCTAACCTGGGTAGAGGAAGGTTCATGCCGGATCACCGAATCGAGTAGGAATCCCGACCACCACTTACCCGCGTCTTAACGCGCCTGCCAACGTTTCGGATTGCGCTTGCCGTGGAAGCAGGCGATTACCACAATACGACGCTCTTGGACCTCGAAAAATATTCCGTAGGGAAAGCGTCGCACCCCAGCACGCCGCCGTCCTCTATGGACGACAGGGAACTGCAACGGGTGCTCCGCAATCGCATCCACTGTTGCTTCGATTTCCAGCGCGAAACGGTCTCCGAGCCCGGGGCGTGCTTTCTCATACCACGCTCGCGCGTCTTTCAAGTCCGCGTCCGCGTCCGGCAGCCAGACGACCGGTAACATCACGGCTTGCGGAACAGGTCCGCCTTGACTTGCTCCCAGGGGATCACATCGGAAGGGTTTTGCTCATGACGCGCAATGCGGTAATCCAGCTCGGCGCGTTGCGCTTCGGTCAGGGGGAGCGCGTCGGCTTCCAGGCTCTCCCAGACCGCATCCAGCAGCTCCGCCTTTTCGGCAGCCGACAGACTTTCTATCTGATTTCGCAAATCGCTCATCGTCTATAACCCTAGCGCGGTTTCTCCCCTCAGGCAAGCGCGAGGGGACGGCCGACTGCCCCAGGTCTCGCGCTTCTCGAGACCTGGGAATTCCATCATGGATACGCGATCTGGCTGCTTTCAGTCGGGGTAAACGAATGAGCGCCGGAAAGCTGAAGCCGTGATCGAAGACCACAACCTTCACGCACTTCCATGTCATCCTCCCGGGTCTCGAACACCGCGAGATCCGGGGTACCCCACTGCAGCTTACGGATAATCGCCCTGCGCCTGCTGTACTAAGGACGGCATCTCCGAGCCACCAGCCAGCCAATTGGCGGTGCGGACTATCGGATCGGTGATGACGGGATCGAGCGAACCCTGGGCACTTACCACGGCCACAATATAAGGACCCGACGGCGCATTGCCATAGGGGCCGTTCGACCACCAGCCGAAGACTGGCCCTCCTGAATCCCCGTGATTCAAGCTGGCATAGGTCTCGATGTCCAGCCCCGATCCGGCTTCAAAAAATCCCGGTGGCCAGGAGTCCGAAATACTGAACCACAATTCCCAGGCCGGCTCGGTGCCACCTCCCACGTCGCCCGGATATCCGACATGGCTCCAGTAATTGCCGCCATCCCAGTCATCGGTGTACGTGGTCGTTCCAAGCCATCCGAGTTGATCGCCAAGGCGGTCCTGCAGCACGCAAACCACATAGTCCTCGGCGACGTCGTACTCTCCGCCTACGCTGGTTATCTGCTCGTAGGAATAAACAACTTCGCTGTAGGACGAGGCAAATACGTCGCCGTCGTAGTAGTCGGGCTGGAAGAGCAGCCACCCGGCGTCGTTTGGGCCCCAGCCAATCACATGGCTGGCGGTGAGCAGGTGGCGTGGGCCGACGAGAGCTCCGGAACCCTGTCCGGTGTTCGTCGTTACCCGGCCACAGGCGCGCCAGGGGTAGGAGGTGTCTTTGAAAACGTGCCGTCCGTCCGGTGGATAGACGAAGAGGGGATCAACCGATCGTCCGGCCGCCCGGAGCCTTCTCGCGGGTATGATCGTTTCCGGCACGACGGTGATGTCACCGACCTTCGGCAGGCCGGGTGCTGTGACGTGCCGTTTGGGGGCTTTCTTGGCATCGAGTAGCCCTTTGGGACGCGCAACCGCGTGTCGCTTGGCACGCGGCGGTTGCGGAAAGGCATACTTCTTGATGGCGTCGCGGGACCAACGCCGCTCCGCCTGCAATCGAGTGAGGGGATCTTCTGGCATGGTTTACTCCTAGCCGACAAATGTCTTGTATCTTGGAAGCCGAGATGCGGACGTGCGCAAGACGGCGATGAAAGGCTTATTTGCAATTGTTCCTCCAGCGCCGGGCAGAGGATGTTTCCTCCACTCCAGACTTCGTCAAGTACTCAAGAACAAAGAACCAATAGAGATCTGCTGATGGAAGACAGAGAGGAGGCCAAGGGGGGTTACTATCCACGCAGATAGTGGTCATATCCGGTTTGATAGGACGCGCCAGCCTACCCACCGTTCCGCTAACGGCAGGTGGCCCAGGTCTCGCACTTTTCGAGACCTGGGAATCTCATCAGCGATACGCGATCTGGCTGCTTTCAATCGGAGTAAACGAATGAGCGCCGGAAAGCTGAAGCTACGATTGAAGACCGCAACCTTCACGCACTTCCATGTCATCCTCCCGGGTCTCGAACACCGGGGGACCTTGGCGCCCGGCATACCGTTTGAAAACGGTGAGCGACTTGGCCTAATATGTACGCCACACCAACACAGGGCTCAGCGCATCGGGGAGGTTATTGTGGATTATCTCCTGCAAATTTTGCGTTTCCAGCCGATGATGATTACGGCTGGCGGTCTACTTGCGATCCTGCAGTTCACGGCGAACAAGTTCCATGCCCGGCAATCCATACAAAAGAAACAGCGCTTCGGGAAAGAGTGATCGCGCTGAATGCGTTTGTCGCCAGCATGAACGAGGTCTCCGATGCAGGCGACTCTCATGCTGCGTGCCTGCATGATGCGCTGCGGGAGCGTGATCTCGTCCTCCGGCAGTTGGCGGCCCATGGGCAAAGGCGGTCTCCCCGGCTCTTCTCGCGGAACGCGGCGCAACGGCTGTTTCTCCTGTATGCGCCTTCTAATACGGCCGGATGGCTTCTGCGTTGGGCATTTTTCTCGCTGCTAGCCGCGATGGTAACCAGTACTGCTCGGGGGCTTCTTCACATGAGCCGTCTTCCGCTCCATGTTCGCATGACGTTCCTGATAGTCACCTTCGTTTTGGCTGTGCTGGTGCGAGTGGCCGCGATCCATGTTGAAGGTGTGAAGCCTGAAGAGCGCATTCTTCATCATCCTGAGCGGGTGCCCGGGTGAACACTCGCCGGTGGCCTTGGTCTCGCGCTTTTCTGGGCCGTGGGAATCCCACGCGATCTGGCTGCTTTTAGTCGAGTAAACGAATGTGCGCCTGAAAGCTGAAGCTCCGATCGCGGGGCTGCAATCCAGCGACCAGCAGCGCCTTCGGACTACTGCACTTGGGGTTGCTGTGCCTGGGGCTGCTGTGATTGCCTCTCGTAAACCCACTTGCTGGTAGTGCTCTTAGATCCCGCCGTCGCCTGGTGCTCGATGGCCTGCAGCATATTGCCATCGCCGGAGAGGCTGTAAGTCACCTGGTCTGTCGCCTTGGTGCCGTCGCTGGCCGTGATCTTCTGATCGAGCACCAGCGAGTTGCCTTGCCAATACATGCGGATGTTGGCCGTGTAGAGTCCCGAGTTTTGCACGACTTCTTTCTGACCGTCAGCCAAAATGTCGAGCTTCCAGTCGTAGCTCTTGTCGCCATAGACCTGGGTGCGCGATAGCGTGACCTGCGGGTCGTTCTGTTCGATCTGCAACGTCATGCTGGCAGGAGGGGTCCACTTCAGGGCACTCTTCTGGGCGTTGAAAACCCACGTGCCGGAGAGATTCGGCTTTGACTGTGATTGCTGTCCCTGCGACGAAATGGTCAGGGCAAAGAGTGCAAGCAGGAGCGAAACTCGTAAGACTTTCATGGGCGCGAATTCTAGCAGGCGAGATATAAGGAATTTATAAAGATTGGCGGAATGCGTGTGTTCTTACCGAGGGAGTTTTTTGGCGAGGGAGCACCCCAGAGCGCGCGACGAAGGATTGACTTTGGCCAAACCGGGTGATTATACTAACTAACTAGTTAATTAAAAATGAAAAACGTCGCGCGAACAAAAACCCATCGCGGCAGCCGTCGCCAACCCGAGGCCAGCCGTAATTCCATCCTCCGCGCGGCCTTGGTCGAGTTCGCCCAGGAGGGTCTGGCTGGGGCTCGCACGGACGCCATTGCTGAAACTGCGGGCGTCAACAAGGCCCTGCTTTATTACTACTTTCGCGACAAGGAGAGCCTCTACGGCGAGATCCTGGACAGTTTCTTTGCTCGCTTGCTGGACCGCGTGATGACAGTCTGCGATCAGCCGGGAACCGCCGGCGAGCGCTTCCTGTCCTACGCAAAGGCACACTTCGACGCCGTCGCGGAATCCCCCTACTACGCGCGCATCTTCATGAGCGAGCTGATGAGCACCACGCGTGGTGGGTCGCCTCATTTCGACCGTCTTTTTGCTCAGTACCTGCAGCCGATCGGCACCCGTGTGTCGGCCCTGCTGCAGGAGGGCGTCAGCAGCGGCGAGTTCCGCCCCGTAGACCCGAACCAGTTCCTGCCGTCGGCCATTGGCTCGATCGTCCATTATTTTCTGACAGCACCACTGCGACAGAAATTCATGCCGGAGCACTACGCCTCCACCAAACAAGCCATCCAGCAACGTCGCGCCGCTGTGCTTGACTTCATAGCTGCAGCCCTGTTCAAGGATCGTGACGCGGGCATCACACTGGCCGCGGGGGTCGCGACGCAGCCCACGACGAGGCCCCGCAGCAACCTTGCCGCACCAGCAAAGAGGGGCAAACATCGTCGGGCCGCCTTGCCGCCGTCACGACCTGCGCCCCAGAAAGAGCAGCCACCAATTGAAGGTGTCGGTCCTGCTGCCGATAAACCCGGCCCGCACACTGGATACAGATGGCTTAACCGCTGGTTCCCGGACGTCGAAACCGCCCGCAGAGTCTTGGAAGAGGAATCGAAGCGGCACCCAAAGACGAGGAAACCAAAGCCGCCAGCCACACTCCGGGAGAGAGGGTCCAAGTGAAACCGCACAAATTCTTCGTCTTCTTAATCGTCCTCTTGGCAATCGCAGCCGGCTACTATTTTTATTCCACGGATCGCACCAGCGACACTGTCCTCATCGGCATTGTCGATGCCAATCAGGTCATCGTCAGCTCCAAGATCATGGGGCGCGTCGAGAAGCTGTACGTCGACGAGGGATCGAAAGTGAAGGCCGGTGATCTGATCGCCGAAATTGACTCCGCCGAACTGGTTGCGGAGAAGAACGCTTCGGAGGCGATGATCCGGGCTTACGGCTCGCAAGTGTCTTCTACCCAGGCTACCGAAGCGCAGACGATGGGCGAGACCAACAGCGGGGTGGTGAACGCACGGGCTCGTCTGGCGGCTGCGAAAGCCTCGTTGGCGCAGGCCAAGGCCGACCTGGTGCGCATCCAGAGCGATTCGCAGCGCATGATCGAGCTGGCGAAAGCCGGGGTGGAATCCGACCAGGATCGGGTACGCGCGGAAGCTCAACTTGACGCTCAACACGCAGTAGTTGAGAGCGCGCAGAAAAATGTGGACGCAGCCCAGGCCGATCTGAACACCGCCAACGCGAGACTCCATCAGCAAGGTGCGGCAGCCAGTAACGTTGCCGCGAACCAGGCGCAAGTAGCCAACGCCCGTGCTCAGTTGGCCGAAGCCGATACGCGACTGGGGTACACGAAAATTTATGCGCCGGTCAGCGGGACGGTTTCGGTTCGTGCCACTCGGCAAGGCGAAGTCGTGAATCCGGGAGAGCCCATCGTAACCATCATCGATTTCGGCGACACCTGGGTACGGGCCGAGGCGCCCGAGACGGAAGCGCGATTCATTGCTGACGGCGACAAACTGAAAGTACGCCTGCCCGCCGGCCAACCCATCGAAGGCACGGTGATCTTCAAGGCCGTCGAAGGCGATTACGCCACCCAGCGCGATGTCAGCCGCCGTAAGCGCGACATCAAGACCATCGGCCTCAAGCTGAAGGTCGACAACCCGGACGGCGCATTGGTTCCCGGGATGACTGCTGAAGTCCTGTTGCCGAAAGACCTGACCAAAGATCTGGCGAAGGGCGCGCAATGAGTTGGTTCAAACGCACGACGACTGCGGCCGACGCTGGCTGTCCCGAGCCTCCCAGCGGCGACGCCATCGTCGTCGACCACATCACAAAAAAATACGGCGATTTCACCGCCGTCGATGACGTTTCGTTCAACGTGCATCAGGGCGAGATCTTCGGCCTGCTCGGGCCGAACGGCGCGGGCAAGTCCACGTTGATCCGCATGATGACGACCCTGCTGCCGATCACCAGCGGCCACGCCCTCATTAACGGCTTCGACGTCTCGAAGCAGCCGGACTCCGCTCGCCACTGCATGGGCGTTATTCCGCAGGCCCTGACCAGCGACATCGATCTGACCGTCGAAGAGAACTTGAATATCTATGCGAAGCTCTACGGGGTTTCCGCTCAGGACCGCAAGCGCAACATCGATGATCTGCTGACGACTGTCGATCTCGACAAATGGCGTCACGCGCAGACCAAGACACTCTCCGGCGGCATGAGAAGGCGTCTGGAAATCGCGCGCGGCCTGGTCCACAGTCCAAAGATTTTCTTTCTCGACGAGCCGACCACGGGCCTCGATCCCGTCTCGCGCGTCGCCGTTTGGGAGATGCTGACCAAGATCAAGAACAGCCGCGCCCTGACCATCCTGATCACCACGCACTACATGGACGAGGCCGATCGTCTCTGCGATCGCATCGCCATTGTGGACCACGGCAAACTGGTCGCTCTGGATTCACCGCAGGCTTTGAAAGCCAGCGTGCCCGGAACCAACGTGATTGAAGCGCAGTTCCTCAACGCGCCGCCGGATTGGCAAGAGGAGCTGGGGAAGCTTGACGACGTTACCTCGGTGCAACCGGAAGCCGCGCACATGTACCGGATTCTTACCAGCAACGGATCGAAGACTACGACCGAGCTGGTGGAACTCGCCGTGCGCTCCAATGTTCAGGTGAAGTCGCTCTCCGTTCAGAACACCACGCTGGACGATGTCTTCGTCCACTTCACGGGACGGCAACTGCGTGACGAGCAGGTGAAGGCGTTCGCCTTCGTGATGCCGGACCGTCCGGGGATGCGGCCATGAATCGAATGTGGGCTATTGTCGAGCGCGAGCTGCGCAAATTCTTCCGTTCTCCGGCCCTGATGCTGGTGGCGATGGTCTTCCCGCTGGTGCAGCTCATCGTGCTGGGCAATGCGTTTGGCGGAAAGATCAAAGATGCACGGCTGGGCGTGGTCGATCAAGACCGTGGCACCCAGGCCGTGAAGGTCCGCGAAGCGCTGGCCGCTGTCCAGTCTAACGCTCACACATTCTTCGCCATCCCTTATGACAGTGATAAGCAGGCAATGAAGGATGTCCGCACCGGCAAGCTGGACGGCGCCATTATCATTCCGCCGGAATACTCGCGGCGCGTGTACGAGCAAAACCATCCCCGGATCGCGTTGATTGTCGATAACACCGACAACTTCATGAGCTCTACCCTGGAGCAGGAGTTCAGCGACCTCACCAAGGCGTTGAACAACCCTGACGTTGAACCTTCGCGAATTCTGCAACAGATCTCGCTGGATACCGTCGAACTCTATCCCTACATCGAGTACATGAAATATCTGCTGCCCGGCTCCATCACGCTGGCCATGTTTGTGTCGGTGATGATCGGCGGAGGCATGCTGTACATCGACGACAAGGCGCGCGGCGTACACGAAGGTTATCTGGTCACACCAATTACGAAGTTCGAGCTGGTTGCCGGTCTCAACATTGCCGGCGCGCTGAAAGCAATCATGGCGGGGGTGGTGATTACGGTGCTGGGCTCCCTGCTGGCCGGACTGGGAACTGTCTTTACGCCGCTGAATATGGTTTACGTCTTCCTCATGATCGTGGTGACCTCACTGGCCTTCAACACCATGATGTTCTTGATGATGGTGCGCGTGGAAGATCCTCTAGTGCCGCGCGCCACGTTCGGCATTCTGAACACGCTGCTGTTCTTTCCCAGCGGGGCGATCTATCCCATCGCGGCATTTCCCCCGTGGCTGCGCTGGATCGCATACATCGATCCCTTCACCTACGCCGTGCATGGCTTCAAGGCGCTGTTGTTGAAGGATGCAGGCTTCATCGCTATTCGCGCGGATCTCCTGTACCTTACCTTCTCGGCCGCCGTAATGATCACGATTGCCACGGCACTGTTCAAAAGGACGCTATAACAGCGCCGCGGGCGCGGCATATCTCAGCCCAGCGTTTCAACGCTGGGTAGCGTGCCGAATTGACACTGAGTCCCGCAGGGACGGGATATGAACTGCGTCCTGTGCCGTGCGTCACCGAACCTGCGATGCCCGGCGGATAAGCTGCTCCTATGTCCCATACCCATGCTTGGGTCCTCGTACATTGCATTTTCAGTACGAAAGAGCGCGCCAATCTACATTCCGGACGCTGACGAGATGTGTCGATATCTAACCGGCGTAGCTCGGGCGAAGAACGTCACGTTGCTTGCCGCCGGAGGCACGGCGAATCATATCCATTTGCTAATTGCCGTGCCCCCTACAATTCCGCTGGCGAGGGCAATACAGGAGTTGAAAGGCAACAGCTCACGTTGGCTGCACGAACGAGGAGTGCGGTTTGAGTGGCAGGAAGGCTATGGGGCGTTCAGCGTTAGTCAGTCGCAGAAGCAGGTTGTCGCCAGTTACATTGCGCGCCAAGGCGAGCATCATCGCCAGTGGAGCTTCGAGCAGGAGTTCATGACGCTCTTGCGCAAGTCGGGCGCCTCGTACGATCCGCGCCATGTGTTCGGGTGATCCATATGGCGTCCCCGTGGGACTCGCACCGCAATAACACGCCGACCCAGCGTTGAAACGCTGGGCTTAGATATGCTGTCCCCTTCGGGGACGGACGCACAGGCCTATTTCCCACGCCCAGGCAAACTCCCGTTCTTCTATCTCGCATCTCACCAGATATTGCGGATCTCCCCGGCCTTCTTACTCCGGGGGCAATTTGAATAAAATATCGATCATCTTAGGAGGACATATGAAAAGTTTTCTGATTGGATTTGGGGTCGGCGTTGGCCTCGCTCTCCTCTTTGCTCCCATGAGCGGGGAAGAAACCCGCAGCAACCTCGCTGACCGTGCCAACGATCTGGCGAACTCTGCGCGTGAAACGTACGAACAAAATCGCGATCGCGTGCAGCGCGGCGTCGAAACCATTCGCAGCACCGCCGAACGCGCCATGAGACAGGTTCGCTCTACTGCCAACGAAGCCGCCAAGGCGACCGGCACGCAGAACAGAATGCCTGACACTCAGGCCATGTAGTTCCATCGTCAACGGCAATTTTTGATTTGGGCAGGCGAATTCGCCTGCCTGTTTTGTTGCAACACAATCCGGGACGGATGCTGATGGCTCCCTTGTCCTGCCAGCACCATGAGGATTTGATTTATCCTAAGTTTGCTTCATAAGCGAGGGAAGGAACCAACCATGCAGGTACTGGAGAACTGGCATCCTCAGGGCGTCACCGTCTACATGGATGACAAACGATTCGTCAATTGCATCCTCACCGAGTGCAAGCTGGTGTATGGCGGGGGCGACGTCACCTGGGAGAACACGCAATTCGTGAACTGCCAGCTCACCTTCGACGGAGCGGCGCAACGCACCGTCGCCTACTTGCAGAACTTCGGCTTGATGCGCCCGCCGGAGAAGCAGGGCGCTCCAACCATTCAGTCGAATTCGGGCGTGAATTAGGCGGGAAGCCTGCCCAGCCGCTGCGTGCATCGCCTTGGGTATCCGTCACACCGGGCCTGTGACCGGCCTCACTGACAGTCCGCCAGCTGGCAGGGCAGCCTAGTCTTGCGGTAGCCAGACGTCCGTTCCGTGGGCGCTAGCGCGAGGCAAACTACGATCTTCCAGCCTGCACGCACGACCTCATGCTGCAGTTTCCTCGCGCCATCTATTCATTTCCGTCTATCTCGAAGCGGGCGTCCCGATCCTTGCCGCACTTCTCTTGGAGGTTCTTATGCTTCACCTCGATACCGGTAATACCGGCTTCATGATCTTGTGTACCAGCCTGGTCATGCTGATGACGCCAGGCCTTGCCTTTTTCTATGGCGGCCTGGTCGGCCGCAAGAACGTCCTGGCCATCATGATCCAGAGCTTCGTCTCGATGGGCTGGACCACCGTCATTTGGTATCTCTATGGATATTCGCTGTGCTTCAGCGGCGACTGGCACGGCATCATCGGCAATCTCGACAAAGTTTGCCTGCATGGTGTCAACCTGACAACGCCTTCCGGTCCCAATGACACCATACCCGCGATGGTCTTCATCGCCTATCAGATGATGTTTGCCATCATCACTCCGGCCCTTATCTCCGGGGCCTTCACCAATCGCGTGACCTTCAAGGCCTATTGCCTGTTCCTCACCGGCTGGCTCACTCTGGTTTACTTCCCCTTTGTGCACATGGTTTGGGGCGGAGGAATGCTGCAACGCTGGGGCGTGGAAGACTTCGCCGGCGGCATCGTGGTTCACAACATAGCTGGACTGGCTGCCTTGGCATCCGTTCTTTACGTCGGCAAGCGGCGTGTGTTGGACCGCGGTCCCCACAGTATTCCGCTGGTCGCGCTGGGCACCGGCCTGCTCTGGTTCGGCTGGTATGGATTCAACGCGGGCAGCGAGATGCGCGTAGATTCGGTGACTGGCACTGCTTTCCTGAATACCGACATCGCCGCATCGTTCGCGGCCATATCCTGGCTGATCGTGGCCTGGATCCGCGAGCGCAAGCCCAAATTCCTCGGCTTGCTGACCGGCGCGGTTGCCGGACTGGCGACCATCACTCCTGCCGCAGGCTATGTTTCGCCCACAACGGCAGTCATCATCGGTGTGGTCTCGGGCGTGGTTTGTTACTTCGCCGTGGAAATGAAGAACAAACTGCACTGGGACGACGCGCTCGACGTGTGGGGCGTGCACGGAGTCGGCGGCTTCCTCGGCATCCTGATGCTGGGACTGTTCGCCAACAGTGCGTTCAATCCTGCCGGGACCAACGGCCTGTTGTACGGTAATCCCGGCTTCTTCTTCAAACAGCTCGTCGCCGTGCTGTTCTCGTCGGTGTGGGCCTTCGGCTTCACCTACGGCATGCTGAGAATCATCGACATGTTCACGCCGGTGAAAGTTGAGATGATGAGCGAAGAAATCGGACTGGACGAGTCACTCCATGGCGAACACGCCTACGAAACCCTGGAGGTCGAGGAGCTGTTTAACGGCGATCGCGTGAATGCGACGATCGAACACACCGAGCTCGAAGAAGAACCGGAGCTGGTTGGTCCGCGGAAGTAGGTTACGCGGCGGCTACCAGCTTCTACCGGCTCTAGGTGAGTGTTGGATTGGCAGGCGCGATCATTGCATCGCGCCTGTTTCTTTCTCCGCAATCACGATTGCGTCATACCTTCTTCCATCCAAAGCGGCCTATCCGGTCGACGTATCGGGAGACGTTGATGACGACACCGCCGCACCCACCGTCTTCCCACAGTACGGGCAGCACGCGTAATCGCGACGGATCGCGCGGCCGCAGCCTGTACAACTCGGCGTGAGTGCATAGCCGCACTTTGGACAAAAGGTGAAATCCGCACCCACCGGCGCGCTGCATTTCGGGCACGGCGCCAGCATAGGACTGCGCAACAGGAAGTACGCAATGAAGCCGATGGGCTTGGGAATCAGCAGCACCAGCACCGTCCACAGCACGGCATTCATGCCGCGCCGCTTCGCGTCGGCATAGATGTAGCCGGTCAACAGGATGGTCGCTGCCAGGAACAGCGCGCCCAACGCCCCTATCACGTCGAACCAGGGCCAGGGTGGCAGATCGTTATGCGCAAAATGGGGTATGACAAACTGGAAGAGTGCTTCGACCACAATGATGCCGATGGCCGCCGCCACCGTCCAGCCGAGTGGGATAATCCGCAGTTCCTGCTGTAGTCGCGACCTACGCTCCGTCACCGTCATTGGCGGCCTCCTTCCTGCTTTTCGAGAATCCTCATGGTCAGCGACCGGTCAATGACGGGATGCGATGAAGCCAACATGGCAACCGCAATCACCACGGCGGGCAGCATCCAGGCGACAAAAACCCCGGGTTCCACGATGGATGGAGGCAGCGCCAGCCTCTGCGCCACCCAGCCTCCGAACCTCCACCAGAGCCATGCCGACAGGGTGGAAGACATTGCTCCGATGCAGAAGGAAATTGCGATCAACACGGTGCGCGATTGCCGCTCCTGCAGCTCTGCCGCGCGCGCCCGCACCCGAGCTTGCGTTGCCATCACCAGCCGCGGGCTGGCAGTGACGGCGACCGCTTGCAGCAAGCGTCCGGTACTGTCGAAGTCAGCCGCAAAGTTCGCGCACTCGGAGCACTCGCTCAGGTGCGAATTCAGCCAGGCCGACTCCGGCGTGGCCATCTCTTCCGTTCCGCGCCGCATAATCAAATCCAGCGCGCGCTCGTGTTCACGAGCCGTCATTGTGGGCCTCCCTGTAACAAAGGACGAAGTGCCGCTACGCCGCGATAAATCCGCGTTTTAACGGTAGCGACAGGAATCCGTATCAAGCTTGCAATTTCTTCCAACTTCATTTGCTCCTGAAAGCGCAGTACCAGAACTTCGCGAAACAATGGCGCCACTTTTTCCAATGCCGCGTTGAAGCGCTCGTGCTGCTGTTGTTCCGCCGCTATGTCGAACGGCGTTGGCCCGCTGGCTTCCGGCTCGAAAGGCGTGCCTTCCTCCGGGTCTTTCATTTCGTCGAGGCTGGCGGGACTTCGTTTGCGCAGGTAGTCGATCGCTACGTTGTGCCCTATCGACATCAGCCAGGTGACGAAGCGATTGCGCCCGTCGTATAGATGACCTTTTTCCAGCACGCGCAGCCAGGTTTCCTGAAACAAGTCCTCGGCCACAGCGCGATTGCCGGTCAGATGCAGCAGATAGCGCAGCAGCCGGTGCTGATACTGCTCGATGAGCGCGTCCAACACCTCGGGATCGCGACCCCGGAGCCCGCGTGCGATTTGCGCTTCTTCCGTCTCCATCGGAACCAGCAAACTGAAGGCTGTGGCGATCATACTAACGGCATATACGAGACAGGGGGAGAAAAAGACTCACGGGCAGCACTTAGCATTTAGCACTTAGCAGTTAGCTATTGCGGGGTCGAGCCGTGGGTTCGAGGCGTCCAGGACAAAACTGCTTCGGACATTAGCTTGAACGTATCTAATGCGGTGTAAGCTAAGTGCCAAGTGCCAAATGCTAAGTGCCGCTTTATGATCCACGTTCTCCATCTCGGATTGGTCCCCTACGATACCGCGCTGCATATGCAGCGGACGCTGGTGCAGCTTCGCAAGACCGGCCGCATCGACAACACCCTGCTGCTGCTGGAGCACCCGCCGGTCATCACCCTGGGACGCAATGCCAAGCTGGATCACGTACTGGCGTCGCCCGAATTTCTGGCCAAGCGCGGTGTCGAGTTGTTCGAGATCGACCGCGGCGGTGATGTCACCTTCCACGGCCCGGGGCAATTGGTCGCCTATCCCATCTTTGATCTGCGTAGCTTCCAGCCGAAAGTTGGCGCAGTGGAGTTTGTCCGCCGACTGGAAGAGGTGCTGATCCGCACCTGCGGCGACTTCGCCATCGGAACGCAGCGTATCGGTGGCATGACAGGTGTCTGGACCTACGCTTTGCGTAACAAGCCCGAGGCCAAAATCGCGGCTCTCGGCGTACACATCTCGCGCGGCGTCACGACGCACGGATTTGCTCTGAACGTCACCACCGACCTGGACTACTTCGACCTTATCGTTCCCTGCGGACTCGCGGGCAAGCCTGTCACGTCGATGGAACGGGAATTACAGAAATCGTTGACCATGGAAGAGGTTGCAATCGCCGCCTCGCGCACCTTCGGGCGTGTCTTTCAGTCGCAGATGCTGTGGCTGGAATCGCTGGACGATCTACTGGGACAGGCTTCTGTCGCTGAAACGAACATCGAACCGTCGCAAACTCCGGTGAATCAGGACACGCCTGCCCACCCGCCCAAAGAACTGCGTCAACTGCACGGCGACGGCAACGAGCTTTCGTAGCAAAGCCGATAGGGAACTCTGATTAAGTCCGGGGTCATTGAAGGGGACGGCCTTCAGGCCGTCCCTTACACCTGCAACATCAATGCGGCTTTAGCTGCTGAGGGAAAAAATCGGCCTTCCCTCAACTTGCCTCTCCTGCCTCGTCCATTTATCGTTGCTTCTGCGACTATGCCTCACAAGAAGCGCCGAAGTTCCGTCACTACCGCAAAGAAAACTGCCAAGGTTCCTCTTGCTCCGGCGAAAGCGTCCAAAACGCCCGCTCCGTCGGAACAGGCCGATGGCTCGCCGAAGCCAACCAACGCGACAACTCCGACAAGCGCCCCGGCCAGGGACGATTCCGCTTCGTCCTCGCTGCGTTGCTACAACATTCCCGACTACCGCCTGGAACATCCCGAGTTTCGCATCTTCATGTCGGGTGAGGGATCGAGTCTGGAATATCAAGTTGAAGGCGACCTGAGCGCCACCGCGCCGCCCATTCGAGAATCGAAATATCTCTCGCGCGAGCAATGCGTCGCCATCTATCGCTGGATGCTGCTGAACCGCCGCATGGAAGTCGCGCTGGAAAATCTCTACAAGCAGGGCAAGGTCGTCGGCGGCGTGTACTTTGGGCTCGGTCAGGAGGGTTGTTCCTGCGCCTCGGCCTATGCCCTTGGGCCCGACGATTGGCTGGGGCCGATGATTCGCAACCAGGGCGCAATGCTGGTGCGCGGTTTCAGCGCGCGCGACATCATGCGCCAGTACATGGCCAAAGGCGATTCGCCTACCTGGGGACGCGACGCCTCGTCGCACTTTGGCGACTTCCAGCGGCGCAATGTCTGCGCGCCCATCTCTATGCTGGGCGAATTGATCGGGGTCATGAACGGCGTGTGTCTGGGCGCTCGGCTGCAGGGCAAGAACGTCGCTGGGCTGACGTATGTTGGCGATGGCGGTCAATCCACCGGCGTCACTTACGAAAGCCTGAACTTCGCGGCGGTGCAGAAGCTTGGGCTGGTGCTTATCGTCGAAAACAACCTCTGGGGCTATTCCACTCCGGCCGACATGCAATTCAATGTGAAAGATCTCGCCGAGCGCGCCATCGCTTACGGCATTCCCGGCGTGATTGTCGATGGCACCGATTCCTGCCAGGTTTACGACGCAACCCACGAAGCTTGCGAACGTGCGCGGCGCGGCGAAGGCCCAACGCTCATCGAGGCCAAGATGATGCGCATGAAAGGACATGCCATTCACGATGCCGCGCAATACGTTCCCGCGAAGTTGTTGGAATATTGGCGTGCTCGTGATCCTATCGCCCGCTTCGAAAACTATCTGAGGAACGAAAAGGGTTGGCTGACCGCCGAGGACGATCAGAAACTGATTGACGACGTGGAGCGCGAACTGGAAGCCGATCGAGAAGCGGCCGTCGCCTCACCGATGCCCGACCCGGCGACGGACAAAACGCATCAGGGCGTCTACTGCGATCCGTCGTGTCACGAGATCAAGCCGAAATACGGCCCGATCGTCGCCAAGCCTCGCGAGATCAGTTCAAGCGGCACAAAGGTAGAAGAGGCGGCGGTACATTTGAAGTGAACGGCTAGCGGTATACATCTTTGCGGTGGCCGACTCGCAATATCAGAACTACCACGACATCTTCGAAAATGTCATACACAACACGATAGTCCCCAACCCTGAGGCGGTAGCCGTGTTCGTCTCCCTTCATTTTTCTCGTTCCCGCGGGATAGGGATTATCAGCAAGGGCGTCAATCTTCGTTGCGACACGAACTCGCACGGCGGCCGGCAGTCGTGCCAGGGAACGGGCAGCAGACTCCGCGAATTGAATACTGTAGCGCTTCTCCATCACTTAGCTACAGTCCGAGTTCCTTCTTGACCTTCTCCCATGGAATGGTCTTTTCTTTGCGCGCTTTCCTGATCAACTTCAGGTCCAACTCGTCTTCATAGCGCTCAATCAATTCCAGATCCTCGATGGGCACGATCGCCGCGACCGGCTTCTTTCGCCGATGGACCACAGTACGCTCACCGCCGTACTCTGCGCGGCTGATGATATCGGCGAACTGCGAGCGGGCTGTACTCGTAGTGAATTGCTTTGACATGTACAAATTGTACAACTTGTACTAGAGGATTCGCAATATCAAATTCCACCGATATTGATTCATCCCACGATCTCCTCAAACTTCATCGGATCGGGCCGGACGGGAATCGGTGGAGGTTCGATTTCGCGCAGCACCTGGTAGGTATGCCGAATGCGGTGAATGACGGTGATGGTGCTGAGAACGGCTATGACCCAGAGCACCGGGCCCATGCGATTAAATAGCGCGCCGATGATCACCAGCACGATGCGCTCCGGCCGCTCCATGAAGCCGACCTTGCAGCTTGGGATGAGCGATTCCGCGCGGGCACGGGCATAGCTCACCATCACCGAGCTGACCATCACGAAGGCCACCATCACCACATAGAAAAAACGATTGGCGCGCGCGTAGTAGACGAGCAATCCAAAGAACAGCGCCACATCGCTATAGCGATCGATAACGGAGTCGAAGAAGCCGCCGAACTGGGTGACCTGGTTGGTGGCGCGCGCCACCCGGCCATCGACCATATCGAAGATGCCGGCGGCGATAATCACCAGCCCGGCGTAGAGGAACATGCGGCGCTGGTTGTCAGCGTGCGCGTAGCCGAACAGGATGCCGGCGATTACGTTGATCAGCAGTCCAATGAAGGTGAGCGCATTGGGCGAAATTCGGGTGAGGGCCAGGCCGTGCACGATCTTGTACAACAGCCATTTGCAGGACCGCCCAACTGCGCTTGTCCAGGTCATGCCGGTCTCGTCTAGGCTTCGTCGTGAATGGTGATCAGCTTCAGCACCTCGAGCTCGCGTTTGCCCGTGGGCGTAACCACTTCGCTTACGTCCCCCACCTTCTTGCCCATCAAAGCGCGTCCGATGGGCGAACTAGTGGAGATTAATCCCTTGGTCACATCCGACTCCTCGCTGGTCACCAGCTTGTATTCGATTTTCTCGTCTTTGGTGGAGTCATAGACCACTACGGTCGAGCCGATAGCAGCCCGGTCGCGAGGGATGTTGGCCATGTTGACCATCGACAGGTCGGCCATGCGCTGTTTCAGTTGACCCAGCCGAGCTCGCACAAACTCCTGCCGCTGCTTGGCCATGTGGTACTCGGCGTTCTCGCTGAGATCGCCCATGGCGACAGCTTTTTTCAGCTCTTTGGGCAGTTCGTGGTTAAGCTCGTGTTCGAGGACCGCGATTTCCTCGGACAGTTTTTTCTTGATGTGTTCAGGCATACTTCGGAGTCAATGTTCTCGGGCCACCGGCCGTTACCCGAAGGCATCCAATAATTATACGCGACTTGCGGCCAGAATCGTGCCGTTGCCAAGGTCGATCGTGGCCGGAATTTCCCGAACGGCTTATTCCCCCGGAAGCCGCGTCAATTGACCGTTTCCGAAGAACTGGAATATAATTGAGACATAATGTAGTGTTCCCCTTCATATCCCAGCGCACTCTGGGGACAGTGCTCCGGCCCTCATGAATAACCTAAGTTTCAGCATCGGAGACAAGGTTGTCTACCCAAACCATGGGGTAGGCGTAATTGAGCAGATCAGCAGCAGAACGATCGGCACACAGATCGAAAGATTCTACCTCCTCAAAATCAAAGCAAGCAGCCTGAAGGTGATGGTGCCCGCTCACAACGTGGGCAGCGTCGGCCTCCGGAGGGTGGTGCGCAACGGCGAGGTGCAGAAGATCCTGGATTTTCTCACCGATGGCACCTGCGAAAGCCATGCTGACTGGAAGTATCGCTTTAAGGAAAACTCCGACAAGATGCGAACCGGCTCCCTGCTGGATGTTGCCGAAGTTTTGAAAGGGCTTCTTCTCCTCGCGCAAGGCAAGCCGCTCAGTTTCCGCGAAAAGAAAATGCTGGAGCGCGCTCGGTATCTTTTGGTGAGCGAATTGGCGATGTCGAAGAATTGGGAGGAACCCGACATCGAGGACCTGCTGAACAAGGCTTTGTCGAAATCCAAACTCCGTTTCCCCGAAGCGTCGAGCATGGAATCCTGATTCCAAGCCAATTTGCTTTGCCAGCGGGGTTGAGTCCCCGCTATTTCTTTTTTGCGATGATGGACTAATTGCCGATCCGAGTCATAAAATGCAACGGCCTGTTGAGGACACACTTCTCCCTCCGGGAGCTGAAACCTTATGCCAGGAACTCTGCACATCTTCCGTTTGAAGGCTGACCCCCTGCAATACCAGGTGAACTACAACCTCGGCGCCAACTCCTGGGTCCAGGTGTTCGATCCTAAGGGGCTCGATGAATTTCTGCGGCACAGCAGCGCTTTGCCGGTCGGCGAAGTCGATGCCATGTTGGGCGAGTTGCGCTCCCAGGGCCGCACGACCGAGGCCAACGTCGATATCCCGGAGATGCACTTGGGTGAAATGGGCTTCGCCGAATCGCCCAGCGACGAATAGGGTTGCCCTCGGACCAGCACGACGAGCCTTCCGTTCTGAGTACGCGGCACGCTAGCCGTCCATGCGGGGTCGCCGACTGAATCAGGGGCGCTGGGAGTCGCCCCCTCGAACAGGTCGTTCAGGCCTTGAGCGGTCGCAACGCGAAATAGCGCTGTGAGCCAGCGGCGCAGGGGACTGGCGTACCGGCGCCACCTTGACGCTCCGCGGTGGCTTCTTTCCCATGGCCGCAACGTCGTTGGGAAGCGAGCGCGCGGCCACCTGCCTTTGTCGGCGGTCAGGATGCTCTTCCAACAGTAACCCCGAGCGCAGAAAGATCTCGCTGAGATAATCGAGGGCCTCCAAAAACCAACGGTGGACCGCGGCTCTGGAATAGCGCAGCAGCTCTGCCACTTCGTCCAGCGAGAAGTCGTACAGCCCCACCAGGGTGATAATTTCCGCATGGTCGTCGCTCAGCCGGGAGAGGCAGAGCTCAACATCGCGCGCGAATACGATCTGTTCCTCGAAGCTGGGAATGCTGTGATGGGAAACGCGGGGCGCGAAAGAATTCCCGGCCCAGCAGGGAAGGTAATCGGCCGACCTGGCAGGAAAGCTCAAAGAAGTGCCGCACCAGCGCGAGCGTTTGACCGCGAAAGCACAGCGTCTCCGGCCGCGGATCAATTTCATCTGCTTCCCCGACCGGGGCGGGCTCATGGCCCTCGCGCAGCAGTAACTGCGCTTTGCGGGCTGCTAGTATCGAAACTCTCATTGCGACCTCCCAAACGACATGTGCGATTGAGCATTGCCTTCGAGTTTCAGCGGCGCCTGCGGCTCAGTCCTGGATTTGCGAAGGAGCGAGCCACGGCCCAGATTTCCAGGGAAAGAGTAGTTGATCAGGATTTGTCCGCACGGTTCGCAATAGGTCTCCGAAGATTGGCAACGCCGCAAGCCCAGCGATCCACATCGCTCGCAGTACTTCAGTTCGTATTTAGTTTCATGCATTTCATGCTCCTCTGCTTTGACAATGAAGAAAAAAGCCCTGCGACGCGCCTCTCGAACGATTGGGAGGCGTGCACAGGGCTCGTTTCAGTTACGATGACCTGCTACTGGTTATTTGGTTCTGTGGAGAGCGGCAGCTGGAGCCGCAGCATTAATCCTATCGAGATGATTGCGACAGTTGAACTCTCTCGCTGCACGCCCGGCTTGCCGATTTTCAAGAGAGCATCCGCTCGTCCTGCCGCCGGCTGAAATAGCCCTCTTCATATCCGGACTTCAAAATGCTTCCGTTCTGCACCACGACGCAGAGTCTTCCGGAAAAACGCAGGCTGCGGAGAAGCTTCTCGGTGGCTGCGGAGAGCACTTCAGCTCCCCTGATTTTGCGGCGGAATTCTGCAAAGGTCTTATCTTCCGTGTTCGGTTCGGTGTCCTGCATTCCTCAATACCTCGGCCAGGACCACGGAACTCCGGGAATAGTTCGACTTTGGCACAGGCGAATCGCCTTAGTCAACAAAAATATTGCTTTAAGCATGTTACTAAAGTACATGTATTGCTGTCGGCAATATCCTCATAATGAAAGTCCAAGATCTGCAGGATCAACTGCGCGCCCACATCCGCGCCCGCATCGGCAGGGGAGAGATCACCGGAGTCAGCCTGGCTCGCGCCGCTGATTTCCCCCAGGGCCATCTTTCCAATTTCCTGAATGCTCGCCGCGGTCTAAGCCTGGAATCGATGGACCGTCTTCTGAAGACGTTGGACATCGGGGTGCTCGACCTGGTGGCCGCCAAGGATATTCAAGCGCGCATGGTGCTGCCGCAGGCTGCCGAAGGCGTCGAAAAGATTGCGATGGTGTCGGCCGGGAACGCGACCTTGGCGCGCTTCGCTCCTGATCAGATATTGGAGACACGAAGTTTCAATAAATCGTTCCTGCGCAAGCTGAAGCCGCGTGATGCCGAGGACCGTCGCGACTGGCTGCGCTTTGTGCTGATCAGGATGGCGGTGCGGGGTGCCAATCTGTTTCCTGCGAGAACATCTACTGCGGTCCTGCTAATCGATCGCCATTACAGTTCACTGCAACCTTACCGCCGTCTTCAGCCCAATGTTTATGCCGTCAGCTTCGGCGGACGCTGTGTCATGGGATACGTGTCGGTATTTGACGACTATGTGGTGCTGCGTCCGCGCGATCCACAGCAGGAAGTCGAGATGCTGAGAATCGAGCGCGGCAGAAGCTATTCCGAATACATCATCGGCCGCGTGTGCCACGTCGGACTTGAGGTGTGACTCCATTCGTCTCTGCTATGATTTCGCTACTGATCGAAAAAGGTGGCACTTATGGAGGAGAACGTGGAGGAACGCAGTGCAGCGACGCCCGGCGTACGGCGGGATGAGGACATTGCGCTCGACCTGATGAAATTCGTTGCCGTGACCACGGGATACGGAAGGGCGAGTGCGCCGGGAGCGGGATTCCAGGCAGGCGGAGAATCGAAAGCTGAGGACTATGCCCGGCATCTGCTCGACCTGTATGGGCAATGCCTGACCGCCGTGCAGGGCAAGAAATAATCGTCCAGGATTGGCGGGCACGTCTGAGTCTGCGGCAATCTGTGAGAAAACCAAACCGGGGGCCTTGGCCTCCGGTTTTTCGTCACTCGGAGTGGTGATTGGCATCATTGCCTAACCGTCGTCTCAGGCCGACCATTAGACTAGCGAGGTGTCCCATGGCGAGCCTGGATCCGAACTTCCATCAAGAAACCAGCAGTCTTCATAGTGAGCACGAAGACCTTCTGAAGAGGTTGGACCAACTGGATACGGCCCTGGAGCAGATCGTCTGTTACTCGGAGATATTCACCGATTTGGCCACGGCCAACCAGGCGATGAGTCAGGGCAAATGGATCGCAGAATGGCTGCCTAAGCATTACGCGCACGAAGAAACCACGGTTTTGGAGATGATTGCCAGGATGAGTCCGGAACTGGCGTCGTTTGCTCGCGAGATGAAGCGCCAGCACGGTGAGTTGCGGGTGCGCCTGGAGAACTTTCGCGATCACATTTCGCACGTTGGCGAGCAGCGCGATCTGGAAGCGGCAGTGGCCGAACTGAAGCGGGAAGGCAAAGACCTGACTCGCATGATGCGGCTGCATGTTGCCGTAGAAGAGAAGAAGTTCACCGACCTGGAAAACTGATGCACAAGGCCGTCCCCTCGGTCCGCGGACGGCCTTGCAAATCCGCCCGATAAGCAAAAACTCTTCTGTCCATAAGAACTTCTTATAGGCAGTGGCTGCGTCCCCAGGCGCGACACGTTGATCTATTGAAGTGACGGGCCGGGTTGTCCGAACGGCCCGCGTGGAGCTTCAATGGATAGCACGACTCGCCCACCGACATGGCAGGTTCTGCTTGCCTTCGGCATTGTGTACTTCGTTTGGGGCTCGACTTTTCTCGCCATTCGCGTGGGCGTGCGCGAGGTCCCGCCGTTTCTGCTGGCGGCAATGCGCTTCCTGCTGGCGGGAATCGCTCTATACGCGTGGATGCGGGCGCGAGGCACGGCCTCACCGCGTGGCCGCGAGTGGCTTTCCGCGTCGCTGCTGGCAGTGCTGATATTCGTGGGCGACTATGGACTGGTTTTCTGGGCAGAAACGCGCGTGCCGTCGGGAGTAACCGCCGTCATGCTGGCGACCATCCCGGTGTTCATGGCGCTCTCGGAAATCTTTTTCCTGGGAACGCAACGCCTCACCGTGCGGCTGGCATTCGCGCTCTTAGTGGGTATTGGCGGCGTAGTGGTGCTGGTAAGCCATTCTCTCGGACTGGGCGAGAGTGCCGTCGATCCGTCCGGCGCAATTGCGCTGTTGGTGGCCGCGATGAGTTGGTCGGTCGCGTCGGCGCTTACGCGCAAGCTGCCACTGCCTGCTTCCAAGCCCATGAGCTCCGCTGCCCAGATGTTTTGCGGAGGAGTATTCCTGACGTTGACCTCGGCGGCGCTGGGAGAGTTTCGCGGATTTCACCCTCTGGCAGTTTCGCGCACGGCATGGATCGCGCTGGCGTATCTCATTGTCGCGGGATCGATTATCGCATTTACAGCGTATGTATGGCTGATTCATCATGAGTCTCCGACGAGGGTCGGCACTTACGCGTATGTCAACCCCGTGATCGCGGTGGCGCTGGGATACTTGTTCGCCGGCGAAGCCGTAGGAGCACGAACGTTGTTGGGAGCGCTGCTGGTGCTGGTGAGCGTGATCGTCATTACCACGATGCCGGCAAGGAAGCGCGCGACGACGGCGGTGGAAGAGGAGCTTCCCGCAGCGAAGCCCTCGGAAGGCTAGTTGCGAATTTGGCTACATTTGACTCGGCAAGCTCAGACGGCTGGCGACTGATTTGACGGCATCTAAGTTCCGGAGTGCGGAACGAACGAATGCCGGTCGCGACCGAACAAACCGTGCGGCGAACAGCGCGGGAAATCTTCCGCGGCGTCGAGAAGAATGCGCGCGACGAACTGCGCCGCTCAACGCATGCACTGGCATTCTCAGGCTTCGCGGGCGGTCTCTCCATGGGGCTGACCGGCATCGCTGTGGCTGCGGCGATGGTCGCGCTCGACGGTCTACCGGCACGAGACTTCATCGCGTACATGCTGTATCCGGTTGGATTCATCGCGGTGATCATTTGCCGCGCGCAACTGTTCACCGAGAACACGCTATACCCGATTGCGCTGATCCTGAGCGAACGCCGCCATGTGGCCGACACCGCTCGCCTGTGGACCGTCGTATTCGTGGGCAACGTGTTGGGCGCAATTGCATTCGCGGCTTTAGTCATCGATACCGACGCGCTGAACCAGAACATTCACGCAACTCTTGTGCAACTTGGGACAATGGCCGCGCAGGGCTCGAACTCGCACATCTTCTGGAGCGCGGTGATTGGCGGCTGGATCATCGCCCTGGTGGCCTGGCTGGTGACTGCGAGCCATTGGACCATCGGCCAGATTGCTGTCATCTGGCTGCTGACGTTTGTCGTGGGCGTCGGCCATTTCTCGCACTGCATCGCCAGCACCGGAGAGATCATGTCGGCGGTCTTTGCCGGAGCCGTGCCCTTCACACGGTATCTGCACTGGCTGATGCTGGCGACCGCAGGGAATATCTTCGGCGGGGTGATGATCGTAACCGTCCTGAACTTCGGGCAGGTGAAGGCGGGAGAAGATACGTAAGAGAAACGTCCGAGCTTGGACGTTATTGGATGATGCCATCGACAAGACTAATTGACGTTGTGAAGCCGCTACGAATGCGCAGCGATGAAGATCCGCCAATTCCTGTACCGCCGGGAGAGGATCCGCCGCCCCCGATCCGGGAGCCTCCGGACAAACCAGTGATCGGACCGGACGGTCCGGTGCGCGAGCCGGGGCCGCGCGAGCCGCGACGACTGTAGGCTTGGGCGCGCAACAGGTTGCCGCGCGCCTCGTCGATTCTGTCGCTCTCGCTCGTTGCGCATCGTCGTTCGCTGCCGTGTCGCCGTCTGCGCTCACTTATAATCAGACCTCTGACTTGTAATGAGCGCTCCCAGCACGTTACCGGCAAGCCTCGTCCATAACGATCTTTCCGCCAACTCACGTCCGCAGCGGCATCGTTGGGTTTGGATTGTGCTGCTGTGGGCGATCATCTACGTTCCCGGTCTGTTCTCGCCGCCGCTGCTGGACGATGCCGACTCCGTCCACGCCGAAGCCGCCCGCGAGATGCTTGTCCGCCACGATTGGACCACGCTCTATATCGACGGCGTGCGTTACTTGGAAAAAGCTCCGCTGATGTACTGGGGCATGGCCGCCAGCTACAAGATTTTCGGCGTGAAGGACTGGGCGGCACGATTGCCGCTGATCCTCGCCGAGTTGTGGCTGTTGCTGGCGACCTACTCGCTCGGCAAGCGGACATTGGGAGAGCGCGCCGGTTTCTGGGCCGCAATTGCGCTTACCGTATCGATAGGGCCGTACCTCTTTACTCGCATTCTGATTCCCGACATGCTCATCCCACTCTGGCTCACGTTGGGATTCGATTTCTTTCTGCGGACACTGGAGGAACGACCACCTTCGATCATGTCCTGCTGGGGCCTGGCGGCGACCGCCGCGCTGAACGTGCTGACGAAGGGTCTGATCGGACTCGTCTTTCCGGCGGCGATCATTGGGCTCTATTTGATTTTCACCGGAAATCTGAAACACCTGCTGCGCATGCGTCTGCTCTCAAGCACCCTGGCGTTGTTGATCATCGCCGCGCCGTGGCACATCGCCGCTGCCATCGAAAATCCTGCTGCCGGTCAGTCGCGAGGCTTTCTGTGGTTCTATTTCGTCAACGAACATTTCCTGCGCTATCTGGGCAAGCGCATACCGCGCGACTACGACACGGTCCCCCTGCTGGTTTTCTGGGCGCTGATATTCCTGTGGCTGTTTCCGTGGTCGGCATTTCTTCTTCAGGCACTGGCGAAGGTGCCGCATCGCTGGAAGCAATGGCGCAGCGGCATGGGCAAAGCAGAGCGCGCGATGCTGCTGTATGCGATCTGGGCAGCGTTCATTCTGTTGTTCTTCAGCTTCTCCACGCGCCAGGAGTATTACGCCGTTCCCGCTTTGCCGGCGCTGGCACTGCTGATTGGCGGATGGCTGCAACAGGAAGACGACTCTGCAAACGATTCTTCACCGCGCCGGGCTGGCCGGATTGGATCGATGGCGCTGGTCGTGATTGGCGTAGTTGTCTTCGCAGCGGCGATGTTCCTGCTGGCGCAAAGCCAGAGCACGCCCGCCGACAGCGATCTCGCCGACCTGCTCAAGAAGAACCCGAACGAATATGCGCTGGCTTTCGGTCACATCTTCGATCTGACGCCGCGTGCCCTGGGGCTCTTCCGCGTTCCACTGGCGACATTTGCCATCGCGCTGCTCGTGGGCAGCATCCTCAACTGGCTTTATCGGCGCCGCAACTTCGCCGGCGCTGCCAACTGGGTGCTGACCATCATGATGGTGTTCGTGCTCTTCGCCGTACATCAGGGACTGGTGATGTTCTCGCCTATTCTCTCGTCGAAGAAGCTGGCCGATGCGGTCGAGCAGGAGTTTCGGCCGGGCGACGTGATTGTTTCCTACGGAACGTACGAAGACGCCTCCACACTGAACTTTTACCTTCGGCAGCCAGTTCACGTCGTGAACACGCGGACCGAGGGCGACTTGGATTACGGATCGCTGTTCCCCGACGCGCCGGCCATCTTCGAGAACGATGCGTCGCTGGACGCGCTATGGAAGGGACCGCAGCGCGTCTTCCTTTGGGTAGAGGAGGGCAAGGTTCCACCTTACGTCCGACAGAGTGGGAGCTATCAGCTCGCCCGCAGCGGAGGCAAGCTGATCCTCATGAACCGCATGTGGGCGGGCAGGTAGAAGTGGGAACGTCGGGGCTAAAGCCCGCTTGGTAATTGCCCGCTTTCGGCACGGCTGAAGCCGTGCCCTTCCACCGGTGACCAGTCGCAGTTTTCCGTGATGTCCCGCTTGCAAATCACTTGCATTTCGCAAGTCGTCTTTGATATGTTCCTCCCCAACATGTCTGGCAAGCCTAGGTCGAAGCATCGTTCGGGCTGCCCGGTGAGTATTTCCCTGGAGATACTTGGGGATCGCTGGTCACTACTGATCGTCCGCGACCTGATGGTGCGCGGGTTCAGAACTTACAAGGAATTCCAGAGTTCCGGCGAAGGCATCGCTACCAACATCCTTGCCGGTCGGCTCCGCAAACTTCAAGTAGCCGGCATCATCGCCGCCGAGGTCGAGGCAGCGGATGGACGAAAGGTGAACTATCGGCTGACAGAGAAAGGGATTGGTCTGGCGCCGCTGGTCCTGGAGTTGCTCATTTGGGGCGCCAGACATGAGGGTACCGATGCGCCTTGCGCCTTGATCGAAAAGATGGCAAAGAATCGCAAACAGATCGTTGCCGAAGTGCGGCGGAGATGGCAGAAGCGCGATTCAACGCCACTACAGGCAAAGTCGGGCGAGTGGCTGTGGCCGTGAGAGGAAGCGAATGAGGAGAATCCTGGTTTCGAATCTGATATCGCTGGACGGATTTTACGAGGGGCCAAACGACGAGATCGACTTCTTCGTCATCGATCAAGAATTCCTCGACTACGCCGCCGCGATGTTGAATTCGGTGGACACGATCCTGTTCGGTCGCAAGACCTACGAGCATATGGCAGCTCACTGGCCGACGGCACCTGCAGATGCAGTCGCGGACAAGATGAACAGTCTTCCCAAGATTGTTTTCTCAAGGACGCTGCAGAAGGTCGACTGGAACAATTCGCGGCTTGCGATGGGCGAGCTGGTTGAGGAGGTCAACAAGCGGAAGCAGCAGCCGGGTGGGGACATGGTCGTGCTGGGCAGCGCCACGCTGGCGACGCAGTTGCTGCAGCTGGGGCTGATCGATGAGTACCGCGTTCTGATTAATCCCGTTCTGATTGGCAGCGGCAAGCCATTATTCCGTGGCATTACGGAACGAATCAGGGTCAAACTTCTGGCGACGAGGTCTTTGGCGTCAGGGATGGTCATTCTGTCGTATGGCAAAGCCTGATGTCTTAATTGCAGGCGGTTTATTCACGCAACGAGGAGGGCATGATGGAACTGAGCACTTATCTTCACTTCAACAGCGATTGCGAGGCGGCATTCAAGTTTTATGAGGAGTGCACGGGGGGCAAGATTGAAACGATGATGAGGTACGAAGGATCACCGGCGGCCGAGCAGGTGCCGCCGGAATGGCGTAACAAGATTCTGCATGCTCGCATGAAAATTGGCGACCAATGGCTGATGGCGTCGGACGCTCCTCCGGGACGTTATAGCCAGCTGCAGGGCTTCTCCGTCTCGCTCGCGCTGAAGGACGTGAAGAAGGGTGAGCGCATCTTCAACGCGTTGGCCGAAGGCGGAAACGTTTGCATGCCGTTCCAGAAGACCTTCTGGGCCGCCGGCTTTGGCATGGTTACGGATCGCTTCGGCGTTCCGTGGATGATCAACTGTGAAGGGGCTGCATAGGCTATTGGATCGGCGAACACGCAGTACGAGGGCAGGGATTGATTCTTTGCGCGATGCTCGGTTGCGGGATCTTGTCCCGTAGCCGCGCGGCGCCTTGAGGTGGTTATGAAGGAGAAGTCAGTAAAGGCAAACATCGCAATGATCACCGCATCAGCAATGCTGGTGCTGACTGTTGGGTTGGGTTCGGCGAACGGAGCAGCGCCGCCGGATGCCAAGGCGCAGTATCCCAGCATGGCTCCGCTCCCCCTTTATCTCGACGATCGAGATGCCGAGATTGCGATGGCGCGAAGCGCGGCCCCTGAGGCTATATCGCGCGACGCCACCGTCATGGTACTTACAGAGCACGGCTACGTGACCGCGGTCGAGGGTAAGAACGAGTTTGTTTGTATCGTGGAGCGAGCGTGGATGTCCCCCGGCGACTCACCGAGCTTTTGGAATCCCAGGATGCGCGGGCCGGTTTGCTTCAATCCTCCGGCGGCGCGATCCATCCTGCCGGTGACTCTGGAACGAACGAAGCTGGCCATTGCCGGGAAGTCCAGAGCCGAGATTGTCGCAGCCAACAAGGAAGCCTACGACAAGAAAGAACTGCCTCAACTAGAGCCGGGCTCCATGAGCTACATGATGTCGAAGCGGGCATATCTGACCGCGGACGGAGGCAACCTAGCTCACGTGATGATTTACACTCCCCACCTGAATCCTGCGGCATGGGGCGACGGCGTGCCCAACTCGCCGGTCATGCTGAACCCGCAGTTCAAGGACGCCGAGCCCATCGATGTGTGGGTGATTTCGGTTGGCAAGTGGTCGGATGGAACACCGGCTCCGGTAATGTAGGCGGCACTTAGCAATTAGCACTTAGCAGTTAGCCAAAGCGACCAAATGGGGTTGACCAACGAAGTGTGGTGCGCTTATTCACTAATTGCTAATTGCTAAAGGAGCAATCTGAAACCTCGAGGAGCGACGATGAGCAAAGTACGCGTACTGGTTGGCACACGTAAAGGGGCGTTCGTCATGGAGTCGGACGGCAAGCGTGAGAAGTGGGAGGTCAGCGGACCACACTTCGCAGGCTGGGAGGTTTATCATATGAAGGGATCGCCGGCTGACCCGGATCGGCTGTATGCTTCGCAGTCGAGTAGTTGGTCCGGCCAGGTGATCCAGCGCTCGAGCGATGGCGGCAAGACGTGGGAGACTCCAGGCGGTGGGCCGGGGAAATCACCACAGGGGTGGCCCATAGGCGAGAGCAACAAGTTCGTCTACGATACCTCGGAGAGAACCGGCAAGCCGCTCACCACCCATCAGTTTTATGACGGCACGCAGCATCCCTGGGAGTTCAAGCGCGTCTGGCATCTGGAGCCGTCGCTCACCGATCCGAATACGGTTTACGCAGGCGTGGAAGACGCTGCGCTGTTCCGCTCGACGGACGGCGCAGCGAGCTGGCAGGAGCTTTCCGGCTTGCGCGGCCACGGCACTGGGCCGCATTGGCAGCCGGGTGCAGGCGGCATGTGCTTGCACACCATTATTCTCGACCCGAACGATTCCGGCCGCATCTACATTGCAATTTCCGCTGCCGGTGCTTTCCGCACCGACGATGGCGGCGCAACCTGGAAGCCGATTAATCGTGGACTGCGCTCGCAGTTCCTGCCCGACCAGGATGCCGAAATTGGCCACTGCGTTCACCACGTTGCCATGAATCCGTCGCGTCCCGGCGTACTCTTCATGCAAAAGCACTGGGACGTGATGCGCAGTGACGATGCCGGCGACAACTGGCGCGAAGTCAGCGGCAACCTGCCCACAGACTTCGGCTTCGTTATCGACGTTCACGCGCACGAGCCGGAGACGGTTTACGTAGTTCCCATCAAGAGCGACGGCGAGCACTATCCGCCCGATGGGAAGCTGCGTGTGTATCGCAGCCGTACCGGAGGAAACGAGTGGGAAGCGCTCACCAACGGTCTGCCGCAGCAGAATTGCTATGTGAACGTGCTTCGCGACGCGATGGCGATCGATTCGCTCGATTCCTGCGGCGTGTACTTTGGCACAACCGGCGGTCAGGTTTACTTGTCGTCGAATGCTGGTGACAATTGGTCGCCGATCGTTCGCGATCTGCCACCGGTGCTTTCTGTCGAGGTGCAGACGCTGCCATGATTCGCGTGGTTCTGCCGCCACATTTGCGGACGCTGGCGAAGGTCAGGGGTGAGGTGCAGCTTGAGGTCGAGGGGCGAGCGACACAGCGTTCGGTGCTCGATGCGCTCGAGGCGCAATATCCAATGCTCTGCGGGACGATACGCGATCATGTGACGCAACAGCGCCGGCCGTTTCTGCGCTTCTTCGCCTGCGAGGAGGACTTGTCACATGAATCACCGGACGCAGCGTTGCCGGATGCGGTGGCGACGGGCTTAGAACCCTTCTTGATTGTCGGAGCTATTGCGGGCGGCTAAGCCTTATTGATTAGGCTGTATGGGCACCCGGCTGAAGCGCGTGGGAACCGTGTCGTCCCTACAGTGCCTGTGCCGTAACCGGTGTCGCCGCTCCGCGACTCGGATTCATTTCCACTCCCACCCGGGGCTTGCGCCCCGGGCTAACCTCATGCCGCCGCTGCGCGGCTGGTGCAATTACTTCGGCTGCGGCGGTGCCGCAGGTTTGACAAACATCGCGTCATCCATGGGCGCGTTCTCCTTCACCTCATCAATCTTGATGGTGAAGCTGCCGCTGGGGCGGGCGATCGTCCAGTGATACGGAGTCTTGACGCCCCCGATCTCGCGGTAGTCGGCGAAGTCAACCTGCGTTGGATTGAAGCCGAGCGGTGTATCGGCGTAGTGAACCATCCGCACCAGTAGCCCGGAATCCTTGTCGAAGTAGAGCTTCACCGGCGGCTGTCCCTTGGCAAGAGCAAGAACCACGTTGGCATCGTAACCATCCACCTTCTCAGAATGTTCATCGAGCTTCAGTTCCGTAAACTCACGCTCCAGTTGGGTCGGATAGAAGGCTTCGGCGTCTAGCTTAGCGGCTTGCTGATCAGCCGGCGACATTTCACGCGGCGGACGGCCCGTAAAGGAAATCCAGCCAGCCTGGCCGTTGTAAGCAGTGATGCTGTCGCCTTTTTGCATGTGCATGACCGAAACGCGCTGGTCGGGAGCCTTGGTATAGATATCGATCGGGATGGGCGGCCCATCCGGCATGACAGCGTTGCCTTTCTCGATGCGGTTGGAAACTTTGTCGAGCTTAGCCGCTCCTCCGATGGCTTGAATATATTTCGCCATAACGGGGGCGCCTGACGGAAGCTTAGCCGGATCCATGTCGTGCTCATGCTCGTGCATGGCCTCCATAGCTTCGGACTTGGGGGCTTCCGCCATGATGGCCGGAATGGACTGCGGATGAGCCGAGCCACGGTGACAGGTGTTGCAGGTGACCTGACGCTCGCCGTCAAAATTGCCTTTGTTGATGGCGAACATCATCTGCATCATCTCGCGAGCGGTTTTCTTTTCTTTCTTGTCGTCCTTGTCGAACTCAAGTTTGCCTTGGTTGGTGACATGGCAGAAGCCGCACTCGACGCCGAGCGCGGCCGTGATGAACTGCATCGACGGGATCAACTCCTCTGCCGGAATGTCCTTGAGGACTTTGATGTTCTTGTATTTCGCAGCGGCCGTCTGCGACGTGGCCGGAGTTGCGGATGAGGGCGACTGGGCCGGATGAGCCTGAAGTGCGATGAGTGTTCCGCCAAGAAAGAACCCCGCGATACCCGCAGCTAGCCAACCGAAATGGAAGCCGTGGCCAGCCATAGCCTTTGCCTGTTTAGTCACCTACGTCACCTCTTAGGATTGCGTAGTGGAAGTTTAACAAATCGGTTAGTGCAGGCTGGTCGGTCTGGTGTGTCACCGCGCCAGGCGTAGTCACACTGCATTGTGACGTTGGTACTCCCTCCCCGTGACCAATGAAGTACAATCCATTCTTCTGTGGATGTGAGCGTTAGCTTGAGCCGCTTTGCGGGCGTTAGCGAAGCGGGAGCACGCAGGCGAAATCCCGAGCGCAGCGACGGACCTCGTCCAATCAGACGGCGAAAATGCCAGCGACGCGGGCCGGAGTCAAGACGCCCACTTTCCGCCCTTTGCTTCCGCAGAGTTTTTTCGGGCCGCATCGTCCGCCCTCTTCGGCAGACGCTATTGAGAATTCGTCATGTTCAAACGAGTGCTGATCGCCAATCGCGGCGAGATTGCCGTGCGCATCATCCGCGCCTGCCGTGAGATGGGCATCGAGTCTGTGGTTGTCTTTTCCGACGTGGACCGCAAGGCGCTGCACGTCCGCAAGGCCGACTACGCCTATCACATCGGCCGGCCGACGGCGAGCGAGTCCTACCTCAACATCGAAAAGATTCTCGACGTGGCGCGCCGCAGCCAGGCGGAGGCGATTCATCCCGGCTACGGTTTTCTCTCCGAGAACGCAGGCTTTGCGCGTGCTTGCGCCGAGGCTGGCTTCAAGTTCATCGGGCCGTCGCCCGAATCGATGGAGATGATGGGGTCCAAGACGCGTGCGCGCCAGCATATGAAACGCGCGGGAGTGCCCTTTGTGCCGGGCTCGGAACGCGGGCTGGACCTGGATGCCGCCGAGCGAATGGCTGAGCAGATTGGCTATCCGGTGATGCTGAAAGCGGCGGCGGGTGGAGGCGGCAAGGGCATGCGCATGGTCTCCTCGCCGTCGGAACTGCATTCCGCCTACGAGGCCGCGCGCAGCGAGGCCCAGCGCTCCTTCGGCGACAACGAAGTCTACATCGAGAAGTTCATTGTCGATCCGCGGCACGTGGAAATGCAGATCTTCGGCGACGAGCATGGCAACGTGGTATATCTCGGCGAGCGCGAGTGTTCTGTCCAGCGGCGCCACCAGAAGGTGATGGAAGAGTCGCCGGCGCCAATTGTGGACGCCGAGATGCGTCGCCATATGGGCGAAATCGCGGTGCGCGTCGGCAAGGCGGCGAATTATTACAACGCCGGCACCGTGGAATTTCTGGTCGACCAGCAACGTAATTTCTATTTCCTCGAGATGAATACGCGATTGCAGGTAGAGCACCCCGTGACCGAATTCGTCACGGGACTCGACCTCGTCCATCTCCAAATGCACGTTGCGGCGGGCGAAAAGCTTCCGTTTGCGCAGGAGGACATCAAACTCCGCGGACACGCGATCGAGTGCCGCATTTATGCCGAAGATCCCGACAACAACTACTTCCCGTCACCGGGGCTGATTACGCGCCTCATTTCGCCTTCCGGGCCGGGTATTCGCCGCGATAGCGGAATGTACGAGGGTTGGACGGTCCCTATCGAATATGATCCGCTGCTGGCGAAGCTGATCGGCTACGGGGAGAATCGTGAGCAAGCCATTAACCGGTTGCTGCGGGCGCTGTACGAGTATTTTGTCGGCGGGATCAAGACCAATACATCGTTGTTCCGTCGCATCCTGAAGGACCCGGATTTCCGCGCAGGAAACATCGATACCGGCTTTCTTGATCGATTACTGACCAAGCCCAGCAATGAGACCGATGTGCGTCGTCCGATCATCGCCGCTATCGGAGCGGCGATCTTTGCGACCACTGATCCCAAGGCGACATTAACCGGAGGGGCCGCGTCTGCGGCTACGAACGGCAATGGTGCCGGGCCAGCGCCGATTTCGAACTGGCGTCGTACGGCACGAGCGGAGATCTTGCGGGAGAGATGATGTCCGGTTGGTATTGGCCCGGCTAGCCTGAAGATGGCTGGAACGGGGCACCCGACAGCTAATTGCTAGTTACTGATTGCAGGTTGCTATCTTATGACCTACGACGTTGTTGTTGACGGCAAGACCCACCACGTGGAACTGGAACGCGGCGAAACCACCTGGCTGTGCAACATTGACGGCCAGGAGATCGAAGTGGATGCCGCGCTGACTGCGCGAGACGTTCTCTCCGTTCTGGTTGCCGGCAAGGCTTACGAGGTTAAGCGCGAACGATCATTGCAGGGCGAACTCCACATGCTCATCGGCAGCGCCCGTTACGCGGTGGAAGTGCAAGATCCGCGCTCGCTGCGCAGTCGCCGTGCGCTGGCCGGTGCCGAGGTTGGCCCGCAAAAGGTAAAAGCTCCCATGCCGGGCAAAATCGTCCGCATTCTGGTGAATGAAAAAGGCAAAGTTAAGGCCGGACAAGGCGTCATCGTCATGGAAGCCATGAAAATGCAGAACGAGATGAAGTCCCCCAAAGACGGCGTCGTGCAGAAGATCCTTACCGCCGAAGGATCGACAGTTAACGCCGGCGACGCCTTGGCTATCATCGAATAGGCGCCAAGCGCCACTCCGTCGAATCACCCGTGACGCAATACGTGACCCACCTCGAGCTCTCCTGCGGGAGAAACCCATATTCAGCGACATGTTGCCATTGCAAGATAAGCCCATTGAACATAACTTCCATTGAAGCAGGTTGTAGAAGATAGTTAGAAGCCTAAGCGAAGCTGGTGTACTTAGTTTGCGGCAGCTTTGGGAATGATCTCTACAGGACAAATTGCTCCTCGAATGTCAAGATGGTACTCAGGCTTTGCGCTGGAGGTAGAACTCTTGAGGAGATATATAGTCTCAAGGTGCGCAAGAAAACGGCACGAAGGCATAGATGCTGTCGAAGGGTTGGCGACTGGGCCAGGTAAGAAGTATGTAGGCAACAAGTTTGTCGGAGAAGTAGTATTTCCCGAATCGGGAACAATCGACCATGCCAGAGGTTCGAGTAAAACTATCCTACTAGTCATGAACAATTAGTTCCAATTTGGGACTAGCCCGCTCTAGTTGAGCTTTTAGATAAGAGACTAACGCAACCGCACAGAGTTGAAGACAAATCCCGATTTGGAACTTATCATTTATAACTCTGGAAAATCCTGCGAACTATGTTGCAAGCGATTGCAGCAATAAGCGACCCATAAGTCCCATTTTCAGAGACTTGACACGGCAGCATAATTGCACGTTCCAAGACCAGCATTTTCTGTACATAGGTAAAAGGCAGGGCTGTGGTGGGCTAGATGTGTCAATGCTGAAGGTGATGGCCCTGTTCAAATTATTGGTGCCGGTCTCCCGTCCTGGACTCCTCGCGGCACCAGACTCTGACGTACTTCTCTTTCGAGTCTAGGCGGCTTTTCCATAGCCAAGTGTCTTGCTCGGCGGTAGGCGAGTGGAGATGAAGATTTTGGCGATGGTTTTCCCTCTGGTAACAAGACTCTGTTACCGCGGCTATTCTTATTTTTTACCAAAGGAGGATCTTCCTTGAAAATTGCTTCGCTTACACTACTGCTGCTAGCGCTTGTGGCCATTCCAGCGATGGCACAGACCGTTTATAGCAACGGTCCGATCAACGGCAATACGGACGCATGGACCATCAACTTCGGTTATGTCGTTAGCGACACCTTCAACGTGGCCAACAACGGCACCACCATTGGTGGCGCCAGCTTCGGCATGTGGCTGTTCTCGGGCGACACACTGACGTCGGCCGAACTGTCCATCACCTCGGGCGAAAATGGCGGCACCAGCTACTTTGACCAGACCGTAAACTTCACCACGGGCGGCTGCACTGCTAACCAGTACGGCTACAACGTTTGCCAGGAGAACACTACGTTCTCTGGTCCGACACTCAACAGCGGCACCTACTGGCTAAATCTGCAGAACGCCAGCGTACCGAGTGGCGACCCAGTTTACTGGGACGAGAACTCTGGTCCGTCTTCGGCTTCTGAGAGCGAAGTTGGAACGATTCCTTCGGAAGCGTTCACCGTTCTGGGCACTAGCACCACCACCACTACCAGCACCACCAGCACCACCAGCACAGTTCCTGAGCCGAGCAGCATTCTCCTGCTTGGATCCGGGCTTGTTGGCCTGGCTGGCATGCTGCGCCGCAAGCTGTTCTAGAGGCGCGTTCGAACCCTACCTTACTTTCATGACAGACCCAGAAGCCGGAACTCACGAGTTCCGGCTTCGATTTTGTGGCTTGTAATAACAACCTCCAGGACGGAAGGGCCATTGCTAATGGGACTGGTGTTCGTGGGCTAAAAGGACTGTATCGCGACCGGTGCCGCCGCTCTGCGGCTCGGGTCTATTTCCACTTCGACCCCGGCTTTCACGAGCCGGCTAACCCATCCCGCCGTTGCGCGGCTGGTTGGATCGTTTTTCGGACAGTTTATTCCACCGCGAAACTTCAACTTTAGTGCGATGCAGTCTCTGAAGGCCGGAATTCTGGGATCGCACAACGGCATCCACGGCAACCCGGTTCTGGGCGTATCGGCGGCATCGCGAGCGCCTGTGCAGTTCAGGGGCTACCGACCTATTTCATCGTGCCCGCTTTTTTGAGGATGTCTTCAGCGAAGTAGTTCTCCACGGACGCCTTGTCTCGAATGGTCTCGTAGTAGGCGGCCTTTAGCAGTTGTTCGCGCCGATCCCGGAGCTGTTCGCGGATGGCCTGCTGAACGCGAGGATCACGCAGCTCCCGCTGTCCCGCAGCTTCTCTGCTGATGAGCTTTACGATGCGAAAACCGAAAATCTGATGGCTGTTGGGATCTGAGACCGGCAGGATCACGGTGTATTGTCCCGGCTTAAGCTTTCCGATGGCATCAAAGGCGGCTTTATCCGCTTTCAATGATGATTCGGGGATGAATCCGAGGTCTCCACTGTTCTGTGCGGTCTCCGGTTGCTCAGAATAGGTCGCGGCTAGAGCGGCAAAATCCTCTCCGCTGTCGAGCCGGTTGTCGATCATCTGTATCTTCTTGCGTGCCTCCGCCTCGTTCTGGGCCTTCATGTTCTTCACCTGCGGGTTGGGCTGGGTGGTAACCAGGATCTGCGCCAGGTGGTACTGCGGCTCGATCAGATTGAACTCGGCTTTGTGCTGGTTGTAGTAATTGGTGATGTCGTCATCGGAGATGTTGATCTTCGAGGTGACTTCCTTGTTCAGCACCTTGTCGATGGTCAGAGAGCGGCGCAGGTCACGTTTGAAGTCGTCGAGCGAGATCTGGCGTTCCTTCAGCCTTTTATCGAACTCCTCTTGGGTATAGGGTGCCTTGATCTCGGCCAGCTTGGCGTTAACTTCCTCGTCGGTAGCCAGCAAGCCCAGCGCTTCGGCGCGCTGCATGAGGATTTCGTTGTCGATGAGTTCCCGCAGGATATTCAGCCGGAGGGTATCGGCCTGCTCCTCGCTGGGCTTCTGAGGCGCTTCGGCAACCTGGTTGTCGTAATATTTTTGGACCTCGGTGCGGGTGATCTTGCGGCCATTGACGGTCGCCATCACGTCCTCGCCGGCCTGTTTGCTGGAACAGCCTACGCTGAGGAACAGCCCACCCAGAACCAATAGAGTCGTCAGCAGCGCAAAACTTGTTACCCTTTTCTCTTTCAGTTCCAAACTACGCCCCTCCTGAGAGGCAGAACTTCGGTTAGTCGAAGCCGTCGGGCGCAGCGGTGCGACTCTTTCAGTAACTGCAAGACCAGCATCGTGCCAGCTACTTGCTGGACGATTACTGATGTGGTGGCGCAACTGGTGCGGCCGGCGGTGCCGGAGGCTGAACACCCGCAGCCAGGAGCTGGCGGTTCAACGCCGACTTCACTTCATCGGCGTCCATGGCCCCTTCCAGGCGCTCACCGTTAATGAAAACTGTCGGCGTGGCGCTGACGCCCAGTTTGTCGCCCTCAGCCACCGATGCCTTCACGACCACATCCGACTGCGCCTTGACGCACGCCTGCAACCGCTGCAAGTCGGCCCCATTCTGCTTGCCGAAATCCATGGTCTGCCGATCGATCTCAGCAAACGAAGCCGGCAGATTTTGTTGCGAGGCGCCGATGGCACGCTGATTAGCATGCAAATAGTCGGCCAGTTCCCAGTAGGCCGTACTGTTCTCCTTAGCCAGGCAGTTGGCGTCATTGGCGGCATGCTGTGCCCAAGGATGCATCGGCAAAGGATAGTCCTTATAGACGATCTTGATCTTGTCTTTGTACTGCGGGTAGATCTCGGTCATCAGAGTCGTGTGCATCCGGGCGCAGAACGGACATTCGAAGTCGTCGAAGTTAACGATGGTTACCTTGGCGTCCGGATTTCCACGCGCGGGACGCTCCGCCAGACTGATCTGGTCCATGGTCTCTTTGTAGGGATCCTTGGTCAGGTCCAGCTTCGTGAACCGAATGAGCGTCTTGCCATCTTTGGAGAGCAGAAACTCGGCATTTTGCGACTTGTCCTGGCGCGTCATGGTAACGGGCACTATCTCGTAGTTAGCGAACTCGCTCGGAGTCGGCGTTCCGACGGTGATGACCACGTCAGGGGGAATGCTGAAGAAGGCCCGAACCTGTCGCTGAATGCGCTCGCTGACCTCGGGTGGAACAGTGGACTTGTTCGGTTGCGCCGAACACCCCACGCACAACATCAGCGACACGATCGCCAATCGTTTCAAGAACAAGGTGGAAGACCGCCTTTCGGAGGGAAACATGAAGGCTCAATTATCTCATGGGAGGTAGAGCGGCGCTGCCGCGCCCCAATCTTAAAGGAACGGCCTTGACGCCGGCCTGAAGGCCAGCTCTACCCGACCTTTGACGCCGCCTATCGCAGGGAATTGGCTGGAAGCAAAGCATTCATGGATCCCGAGCGGAAGCCTTCGAGATCCAATGTGACGTACAAGAAGCCCAGCGCCTTGAAGATCGCAGTAAGTTCTGCAGCCATTTCGAGCGTCATCGCGCGAGGCAATTCCTCGCGAGCGATTTCCAGGCGCGCTATCTGGCCGTGATGCCGCACGCGGAACTGCCGAAATCCCAGCCGCCGCAGCGCCTCTTCGCCTTGCTCTACCGCCGAAAGAGTCTCCCGCGTTACCGGTCGGCCATACTCGACGCGGGAAGCCAGACAGGCGGAGGCTGGCTTGTCCCAGAGGCGCAATCCTGCCTCCTGGGCAAGCTGGCGGATGTCTTGCTTGGTGAGTTCCGCTTCCAGCAGCGGCGCCGCAATTCCATGCTGCCGAGCGGCGCTTTGCCCCGGTCGATAATCTCCCTGGTCGTCTAGGTTCACGCCATAAGCGATGACATCGAATCCGGAGCTCTGGCGGTATTGTTCCATCCTGGTGAAGAGCTCGTCTTTACAGTGAAAACAACGCGCTGCATCGTTGCGGAGGTATTCGGCGCGTTCCAACTCGGAGGTTTCGATAATGTGCAATGGCATACCCTGTTCTTCGGCAAAAGCCACGGCATCGCGCATTTGGAACCGCGCCAGGCTTGGAGAATCCGCCAGCACCGCCATCATGCCGGTGCCGAGTTCGCGATGGGCAGCCCAGGCAAGAAAGCCGGAATCAACGCCGCCCGAATAGGCAACCAGCAAGCGCCCGAATGAGCGAAGTTGAGCTCGCAGGAAAGCGGACTTGGTCTGGAGGTCTTCCCCGGCCGAGGGTGAGTTGGAGCACAAAACTGACATCGCTTTATTTTAGGGCACTGGCACCGAAAAAAGTTTGCATTTCAATAAGTGGTTTCTGTTCCGCGGGGCCCTGTGAGCTGGACGAATTGGAGCAGACCCTTCGAGCCCGCAAACTCCTCGATCTTCCCGGCGGCGGCCCGCCGCTGATACCAAGCTGGCTCTCGGGTCGAAAGAGCGCGAATAGCGGTCGGATCCAGCCAAACCGATTCGGACGATTGAAGATCGCGATCGATTGAAGTCGTAGTGCTGAGCTGTTTCCACTGGGTCTGGGGATTGAAATAGCGCACAAAGGAATCTTCCACGATGAAGTTATCGTAGTAAACGACGGTTCCCGGTTTGAGCGTCTGACCCATTCGCAAGGCGAACGACAGCGCCGGGTTCGATGAAGCGCGGGAATAGGGAACAATTGCAAAGCTCAAGTTGAAGAGCGCACAGAAGACCGTGGCTGCAATCAGCAAAGATCCAAAATCCGGCTTCCCGGACGAAGTACGATCCGGATCGGGCTTCCAGCAACTGGCGAGCAGAATGATGAATGCCGGCCACGCAAACAGTTTGTAGAAGGAATTTTCCGGCATCCAAAAGAACAAGAAAGCCGCGTACACGGCCAGCCAGAGAGCAGCGAAGCGAAAGACCTGGCGCTGGCAAACCTGGATTGAGATTTTCTTCCGATAACACGAGAATGCGGTCTTCAGGAGGAAAAGAAACGAGAGTAGTGAAACGGCAATTAGAAAACGCGTACTCCAATCGGAGTACCGGACAAGCGACGCCTTCCCGGCCAGAAAGACCTGCGCCCAACTTCGAACTGTCAGCCGAGTATTTCGGATCGCGTTAAAGGAGAAACCGGATCCAGCAGCATGACTGGTAAGGAATGCAAAGAACGCCGGGAAGGTGAAGGCGCCGAATCGCCAACGAAAGACGGCTATATACACGCCGAGAGTAGAGAATCCCGCAGTACATGCGTAAGCCATGGTGCGGCGAAGTCGTACGAGTTGCGATTCGCCTTCCGTGCCATAGCACCATATCCGGTAGGAAGCCGGCAAAACGAACAAGAACGCCAGTTCATGAACCATCATCGCCAGGATGTGCAACAACGCCACCAAGATTGGCCGGGACTGTCGGGAAGTGATCAGCAGGTCGGCGCAAATGATAAGAAGCAGCACGCTGAGGATGTAAGCGTCGGCATCCGTACTAAAGCGCCACCAAATTCCGGCAAAGGCGAACAGCGCGGTGAGTGTAATCGCAGCCCGGATAGAATGCGAGATTTTGGCAACAATGCCGAACACGACATACACCGCCAAGGCCGCAAAGAATGCATTCAGGAATTGCAACAGATAGAGAGCGCGAATCGTACGGCCGAGCGCCTGGTAAACTAACCAGCCGATAGGGGAGTAGAAGAGATGGTTGGGATGCAACAGCGACTTCAGCGAGGCGGCATTCTCAATGTCGAGCGCAAACGTTATCCCATCCCAGTAATAGTTATGGGTTGGGATTGCCAGGTATACGAGGAGGGCGGCGAATGCTGTGCCGATCTGAATTCTGTTTTTCGTTCTAGCTCGCGGCAACTCCACGATGTACCCTTCGAGGCATTCCAGCGCACTTTTCTGATTTGACCGTCACTCCAGGATCGGGATAGATCCGATCCGCCTGGCGGAATCCAAGACGTTGAAAGCAAGCTTCCTTTGCCTTGTTCAGGCACTAATATAATCTTTGCAAACGCTTGATGCTGCCGAAGGTGCCCACATTGGTCAGACTGAAGGAAACGCGATAGGCGTCTTCATTGCGGGGGTTTCCGAGGTCCCAGCGCTGAAACTGGAAGGCAACGCCGCAGCAGTCCCAGTTGTAATTGGCCTGAACAGTGGCGGCTTGAACGTTGTTCCGCACTGAATCAAAACCCACGCTTGCGGCACCGCTAAATCCCGGCTTGCTCATGCCACCGTAAATGACTGCCATACGCCATTGGTTAAAAAGTTCCTGCGTTTCTACTCCGTTCACCAGGGCAACTTCACCCGGGGCGTTCAAGTATGTCTGTCCCGCATTTATATACCACCAATTCCAACGATAGCCGACAAACGCTGTGCTCGAGTTCAGCTGATGTAGTACGGGGTCATAGTCCACAGACCATTGAAAGTCGGCGTTGCCGGCTTGAGCTCGCAGCCGGGAGATGATTGGCGAGAACAATCGTGGTTCCGTGAGGAAAGCGATGCCGGTGAAATCGACGGTGGTGTCGAACACATTGCGCTGTCCGGGCACCAGCGCCCCGCCGAAGTTGGTATTCATAAAATATTTCTGGGCGAGCTCCCAGCTCAACACATTGCCGGCCGGGGGCGACTCGTCCTTACACCCAGCTGCCTGAGTTTCATTGTCCTTGTGGGTCAGACTCTTCGATAGCGACGAGGATTCCTGTTGCTGATAGCACTTCGACTTCAACGTCGTCTTCTTGGCATAGAGCCGATTGATAACGCCGTACTCCACCTCATTGGTGTTAACAAGAATATCGCGGTAGTCGAAGCGAATAATCTGGCTAAAGTCGTTGATGCCCGTCTGATAACGGTAGATGGCGAACGGTTCAATGGTGTGCTTCAGCACGCGACCGAAGGGCTTGCGGTCGAAAACCTTAGACAGCGTCGGCGGGCGAATCTCTAAGGAAGCGTTCGCGACATTACGATTAATGGGATCCTGGACCGCTGTACCAATTAGGGCTGGGTTGGAACTCGACTCCAGACGCTCTGTGTAGAAGGTTTCTCTGGCGCCGACCTGAGGGCGGAATGTCCATCCGCGAAATAACTTTGGCCAGGCTATATAGGGTGCCACGTCAGCCCGTCCCACGATGGGCGCCGTGGAGAAGCCGATTTCGCTACGGTTCACTCCCTCTAGCGCTGCGTCATAGGAATATACGAAATTCGACCTGTCGAAGGGCCGTTCCGCCGTCGAAAACTCCACGCTGGGCGCATGCACAATGCTGATGTAATCGTTAGGTGCGGTGCTCTCATAGTTTTGGTAGCGCGAAGCTATCACGCCGAAGGCGTAGCCGTCCCAATTCTTGTACACGAACCCGTTGGAGCGGACCTCAGAATTGATGGCCTCGGTAAAGCCCTCGGCGAACGCCAGGCGAAACTCGTAGGACGAGAGAAGGTCGACGTTGAGCACACCCGTAAAGCCGTTGGGCAGGGGCCTGAATCCGTAAGCCTTAAACTCTTCACCGCCCTGTTTCTGGCCGGTCTGCGGATTACCCTCGTTGTCCTGCACCGCTGTAAATTGCATCTGGAAAGCGGAACCAAAGCCGACCCAGCGAAAATTACCGTATTCCGCCGGACCTCGCGCGCTGTAGATAGAGCCGCCTATGGTCGCGTCGGCGTTGCGGCTGATCACCCAATAGAAAGCATCTCCGAAGACGGTCCCGCGGGTATTGGACTCTCCGGCCACCGGTATCAGGAAGCCGCTCTTTCGCCCCAGGTTCTCGGCCGGATGTTCGACAAAGGGAAAATAAAAGACGGGAATTCCATGAAGTTTCATGGTGGCGTGGTGCATCTTCGCTTCATCGCCAAGTTCAATATCGGCAACCTGAGAATCAAGTTGCCACTTCGGATTTGGCAGCTGACACGACGTGACAAGTCCGTAGTAGACGCGATAGTGGTCTGGTTCCACCCGTACCACAATCTTTCCGGTGAAGAAAAACGGGGTGGAGGAGGTCAGAAACATCATGTGGTTCTTGACCTTGGCGCCGGTCGAGCCGGTGGCATCGTAGAAGGTGCCGCTGTCACGGCTGACATCGAAGGTGGCATGGCTGCCGACCACGTGCTCATTGTGCTGACCGCCGTCGAACACGACGTGCCCGATTGCCGTCACCTGACCGCTAGTGGAGTCGTAGGTAGCCTGGTCGCAATGCAAGGTGTCGGTACCAAAACGAATCTCCACGTGACCGCGCACGGAATACACGTCCTGGTTTTTTTCCTGTTCGTCGGCGCGAATCAATACCTCGTTGCGCGCAGGACCAACATTGATTGCCGGTCTCTGCGGTCCCAGGTCCTGCTGGCTGCCTTCCTGCAGTTCCTGCTGAATAATCTGTTCAGTCTTGGTGTCTTCCTTGCTGCTGTCCGTGGTCACGGTGATTTCTGGCTTCGCGGGCGGTTGTGCCGGCGCCGAGCTCGTGGAAGAAGCTGGCGGCTGGCCTGCGGTTTGGCCGGGATTTGGCTGCTGTCCTGAAGCAGGCAACTGGCTGGTTAATACGCCGGGCCGCAGAAACAGGTGACATAACAACAGCGCCGTGATAATCAATCGAATGCGAGAAGTCATCGATGGGCGGGCGTCCCTTCGCCAGTTCGTACTGATGAAGCGGAACCTTGCAACTTAGCACGTTGCATGGACACAGGCAAAACCTGCCGCGGACTCCTTTGATGACGCGCAGCCGTGGCGTACTTGTAAACCCGCTTGGCGCCTCCGGGTTGCGCATTCGATTCCGAGGGCACGGCCAGCTACGACGGATGGACTCTTTTCTCATTCTAGTTTGAACAGCGACGCGTTCCCCTATGTGCGACAGGAAAAGAGAATAGTTGCCCCACGACATGACCGAACAGCAAACGTTACCCTCCGATCCTAGTGCCGATTCTTCGCAACTGCCCGATGATCTGCGAACCGAGATCCAGTCGCGCGTCGAGGGCTATCGCCACCGGCGGGGACGGCGCGTCGTGGGAGCTTTCAGCATGCGCTTTCCGTTTCCTCCCACGGAAGTGGAGGAAAGTCCACAAGATCCGGAAAAAGAAATAGGTGAAGTGGGCGAGGTGGTCTTGGTAGCCGAACAGGTACGCTGCGTCGCCGCTGCCGCTGTGGCTGAACCTGGCGAAACGATAGACTCGGTTCCGGAATCAACTCCCAATGCTGCGGTCGCAAGCGAGGAGCCTCGGAGCAGGACCGAGGCCGACATCCAAGTGCCTGAAGCCGATTCCTGCCTCCCTGCCATCGAAGCGGAACCAGACCCAATGCTCGCTCTGGCTCCAGTGCCACGGCCACGAGGCAAACGAAAAGTTATCGCATTTCCGCGGCCGGCTTCTGCCGCGGAAGAAACGTTCCACCGTCTGGCCGATCCGGTGGTTCCAGAGCAGTTGCGCATTCTGGACGTCCCGGAGGAGTTGGAGGCATTTCCAACCGCACGGCTACTCGACGGATTGCAATCCTTGTCGAGTACGCAGCAAGCCGTCACGCCCACCGACCACATTGAGCTGCCGTTTCAAGCCGTCTCCCTCTCGCAACGACTCTACGCGGGTCTGATTGATTGTGCGATTGTGGCCGCGGGCGCGGTCGTTTTCGGCGCTGTCACCTACAAGATGCTGCCCAAGCCGTCTGCCACCAAACCGGTCCTGATGGCCGCTGCGGGAGTACTCATTCTGCTGTGGGCGGTATATCAGTATGTCTTTACGTTGTACGGCGGAGCCACACCCGGAATGCGGATGTTGCGAATGCGCTTACGCACGTTCAAGGGAGGAAACCTGTGCTGGCGACATCGCCGCAGCCGGGTGATCGGGCTCTACTTTTCGACAGCGTCCCTCATGATGGGCCTGTTCTGGGCGCTGGTGGACGTGGACACCCTCTGCTGGCACGACCGCATTAGCCGGACCTACCTTACGACGCGGGAATAGTTGTGGTTCGCTTCACTTGCCGATGCACCCCGCAGAAGCCGTCAAGATTCACCTACTGACAACTTCCGACCAAGCGAGTACATTCAAGCGGGTCCCACCAACGTGGCACGCACGACACCCCGGATGACATCGGTATAGCGATACACTGATGTTTTCCCTTTGCAGCTCAGGGAGCTGGAGACCTGCCCGAAGATTCGGGAACACTTTATGCCTTCAATGTCGTCGCCGGCTAACAATCTACAGCGGCCCGCAATCAAAGTCTTCGTCGCCACCTCGGTGATGCTGACGTTTATTTCCTTCTGGCGGGCGTCGGCCATTGTGCTCTCCGATCTGGCGTCGTCCGCGTACTACGTGGGCGGCGACGCCGAGAAGGTCATCGGCAAGAGCGCTCCCTGGTTCGTGCTGGCGGTGATGCTGTTCAGCTACGCGGTGCGATCCGTTTACATCGAGTCCAGCTCGATGTTCGTGCGCGGCGGCGTTTATCGTGTCGTCAAAGAGGCCATGGGCGGAAACCTGGCCAAGCTTTCGGTCTCCGCACTGTTGTTCGACTACGTACTGACGGGCCCTATTAGCGCCGTGTCGGCGGGCCTGTACGTGTCAGGATTTCTGACCGACACCTTCCATCACCTCGGTTACAACATTACCGTTCCCGACAACGCCTTTGCGGCTTTCTTTGCAATTGCCGTCACTCTCTACTTCTGGTGGAAGAACACCCAGGGCATTCACGAGTCGAGCGAGCGGGCGTTGCAGATCATGAAGATCACCACCGTCATGGTAGTGATTCTCATCGTCTGGTGTCTGGTCACTTTGTTCAAGCATCCAGCGCCTTTGCCGCCGTTGCCGTCGGCTGCAACCATGCATCACGACAAGGAGTCGCTGGGCTGGCTGTTCCACACCTGGGCCGCGCGCATTCCCTTGATCATGCTGCTGGTGGGCTTCGGCCACTCGGTCCTCGCCATGAGCGGCGAGGAGTCGCTGGCCCAGATCAACCGCGAGATCGAGCATCCCAAACTGAAGAACCTGGAAAAGACCGGGTTAGTGATTTTCCTTTACAGCCTTCTGTTCACCTCGCTGGTTTCGTTTTTCGCGGTGATGATTATCCCCGACCACGTGCGGCCCGATTACTTTGCCAACCTGATCGGCGGGTTGGCCATGAACGTCGTGGGGCCTTACAGCCTGAAGCTGGTCTTCCAGGGATTCGTTGTCATCGTCGGCGCGCTGATTCTGTCTGGCGCAGTCAACACCGCGATCGTGGGCGCCAACGGCGTGCTCAACCGCATGAGCGAAGACGGCGTGCTGACCCCCTGGTTTCGCAAGCCCCATCCCAAGTTCGGCACCAGCTACCGCATCATCAACCTGATCGTTGGGCTGCAGATCTTCACCATCGTGGCCAGCCGCGGCAACGTCTATCTGCTGGCTTCGCTCTATGCCTTCGGCGTCATCTGGAGCTTCGCCTTTAAGTCGCTGGCCGTTGTGGTGCTGCGCTACACCGAGCCGGAGAACCGGGAATGGAAGGTTCCGGGCAATTTCCATATCAAGGGCATAGAGATTCCGGTTGGCCTTGTGCTCATTTCGCTGGTGCTCTTCTCCACCGCGGTCGTCAACCTGTTCACCAAGGAGTTGGCAACCATCTCGGGCGTTGCCTTCAGTCTTGCCTTCTTTGCTATCTTTACCGTCTCCGAGCGTATTACTGCAAGACAGCACGCGCACTCGGAGGCCGGGTTCGACCAGTTCAACATCGCGCAGAATGCCGAGCTTAGCGCCGAGGTCATGGAAGTGCGCCCGGGCAACATTCTGGTCGCAGTGCGCGATCCGCACAACCTGTACTACCTGCGAAAAGTGCTGGCCAAGACTGACACCACCAAAACCGACGTCGTGGTCATGACCTCGCGCGTTTATCAACGAGAAGATTCGTTCGGCCGTGGCGAGCTGGTGGACAGCTCGGAGGTTTTCAGGAAGTACGAGCAAGAGCTGTTCTCCGCCGTGGTCTCGGTTGCCGAAAAGGAAGGCAAACACGTTTCCCTTCTCGTGGTGCCGACCAATGATATTTTCGAAAGCATCGTTGCGACGGCCCAGCGGCTGCACTCGTCGGTCATTGGTTGCGGCAAGTCCAATAAGCTCACCGCCGATGAGCAAGGCAAGCTTACGGGCGACGCATGGGAGCGCTTACCTGAGCCGCGTCCACGACTGCGGCTGGTGGTCTTCGAGCCCGACGGGACAAAACATGAGTACATGCTGGGGCCGCACACGCCGCGTATGCGCCAGGAGGACGTGGACCTGCTGCACGGCTTGTGGAAGGAGCTGACCACCGATCCGCACTATCGCGAACTCCATCACTACCACGTTCTGAACGTGGCTTTGCAGGAGATGGCGTCGCGCATGCACGATGAGGGACGGCGGGAAGAGGTACTGAAAGACATCTCCGACGAGATGGACCGCCAGACCGGCGAACCGATTATCGAAGACGATACGTCGACGACTCCTCCAACCTAGTCCCTCGAGGACAGAGGGGCCAACGAATGCGTACCCCCCTCCCCCCTCGTTTCACAACATCTTTGTTATCAATATTTTCCCCGTAAAATATTGATCTGGCGGCACTGGCGTCGCATCGCAACTATCTTATTTTCAATAGTTTGCGGGCGTTCGCCGGATTTCTCTGCAAAATCTTCATCCCATTGCACTTAGAGCTAAAATATTAGGGACAAATGACTTAGCCGTCAATAACGATCACTGGCACGCTGCTCCAGCCCATTCCAACTTTTCAAAGAACTCTCGATCGGCCACGCCCTGAGTGCGCGGGAGATTAGTCGGACACTAAGCTCAACCTAATCAGCGTAGATCATTGAGGCGTGATGTCAAGATTACGAAAGGTCATGTACTTGTGGGCGTCATACTCAACATGACGCGGGTCGTACAATCGAATTCATATGAAAGCCGTCCTCGTCACTCGCGCAGGTGGTCCGGAAGTCCTCCAAGTCCAAGACGTGCCCGAGCCGCAGCCTGCTCCGGGCGACGTCATTGTTCGCGTGGAAGCTGTGGGCATTAATTTCGCCGACACGATGACCACCCGCGGCAGCTATGGCGGCATGCCGCCTCCGCCGTTTATCTCGGGACGCGAGTTTGCCGGCGTCGTCGAAGGCACCGGCGAGCGCGTCATGGGCTACATGCAGTGGGGCGCGGCCGCCCAGAAGATTGCCATGAAACCGCAACTGCTGTGGCCGCAGCCCAAGGGCTGGACTTCGGCGCAGTCAGCCGCTTTTCCGGTAAATTTTCTGACCGCGTATCTCGCGTATTGGAAGGCAGGTCTCACCAGCGATGCGCTGGAACCGAACCGGTGGAGCGAAAGACATCAGCGCCGTGTCCTCATTCATGCTGCCGCGGGAGGTGTCGGCACCGCCGCGGTCGAGATCGGCAAGCTGCTGAGTATCGAGACCTATGGGACTTCTTCGTCTGCTGAAAAGCTGGAGCGAGTGACGAAGCTTGGGCTGAACCACGGCATCAACTATCGCGAAGTGGATTACGAGCAGCGGGTGAAAGAGCTGACGAACGGCGAAGGCGTGGACGCGGTCTTCGAAATGCTCGGCGGCGAGCACACTGCCAAGAGCCTGCGCTGTTGCCGTCCCTTCGGCCGCGTGATCATCTATGGCACCGCGACCGGCCAGCGGCAACAGTTCGACGCCGGAGTGATGATGGCGAAGAGTCTGAGCGCGCACGGCCTGTGGCTCAGCGTGCTGGCCAAAGATCGCGACCTCATCAACCGAACGCTTCAGGCGATGCAACCTTGGATCGAACAGGGCAAACTGCATCCGGAGATCGGACATACGCTGCCCATGGACCAGGCCAGCGAGGCACATCGCCTACTGCTGGCGCGCGCCAACTACGGCAAGATCGTGCTGCTGATTGAGTAGCTGTCAGCTTTCAGCCGTCAGCTATCGGCTCTCATCTCAGCAATCGCCATCGGCAATTTGAGCCCGCAAGGGCGGTATTTGTGTTAGCCGTGGGCGTAAGCCCGCGGTCAACGAGCATTAGGAGAATCCGAGTCCCTTTAGGGACGGCACCAAAAGCTGCGGGCTGTGCCGCCGCTCCGCGGCTGGATACATCTGGCTGACGGCTGACCGCTCCCCGTTACAATTGCTTCTGTGAGTGCAAAACCCTGGCTGGTGCTGATCGTGTTTTTCGCTATCTGCCTTGGCGCAGGTGGCCTCGGTTCATTTTTCACTGGCAGCAGCGTTCGCGAATGGTATCCGCAGCTACGCAAGCCGGCGGGCACTCCACCCAGCTGGATCTTCGGGCCGGTCTGGACCACGCTCTATGTGCTGATGGCCATTTCGGCCTGGCTGGTCTGGAGACAGTATGGAAACGGAGCGCGTCCCGCACTGCTGATTTTTCTCGCCCAACTGGCGCTGAACGTCGCCTGGTCGGCGATCTTCTTTGGCTCGCGAATGCCGGGCGTCGCCTTCGCCGAAATCGTGGTCCTATGGCTCGCGATCGCCTTCAATATTTTCGTCTTTTATCTGCTGCTTCCGGTGTCGGCGCTCTTGCTGGTCCCGTATCTATTGTGGGTGAGCTACGCCTCATATTTGAATTTCGGCATCTGGCGGCTGAATCGCCGGTGAGATACCTGTCGGGCTGCTGAGCTTTTGGAGCCGCATTGGCAATGAGAATCCGGCCCGCCAATCCTCCGTCATGTCTAATTAATAGGGCGAGTTTAGCGGCAGGCGAGCAGGTTGCCGTGAGCCTTAGGTATACTCAGAAAACAGCCGCCCATAGAGCCGCTCCGGCCAAGTTGCTCGGTTCGCTGGCCCCATTTACGATAAATTTGGCGATGCCTCAGTCCAAGCAGGTCTTTTATGATCCCGACCGTAAACGCTGGCGCCGTTTGCGGCTCGTTATTGATTCCAGCGTCATCCTGGTTACGTTGCTGGTAGTTCTTTTCGTTTTTTCCGTGTTGAGGGGATCGTCTGTTCCCGGCGTTGCGCTGCCCGAAGTCAAGAAGCCCTATCACGCACTGAAGCCCGACCAGAAGCGAAAACCGGCTCGCCGCGTCAACACGCATCGCAAGACCAAGCAGCCGGCCTCGCAAGTAGTTCTGAACTCCGACGAAGGCATTCGCGGCGCCTTCTACGTGCAGTGGGATGCCGCCAGCTTCGCATCGCTCAAGGAGTACTACCCGCAAATCGACATGTTGTTTCCCGAGTGGATGCACGTGCTGACCGACGATGGCCGCCTGCAAGCAGTCACCGAGCTCAACACGCTCTACGACGTGATGGACGACCACGGCAAGCCGCAGCCCATCGACGAAAAGGTGATGGCATACCTCAAAAGTGAGAAGGCGCAGACGGAAGTCTTCCCGCTGGTCAACAACTTCGATCCCGTGGTTAACAAGTGGAATCCGGATTTGACTGCGAAGTTCATGTCCGATCCGGAAGCGCGCCAGCGCTTCCGTCGCGAACTGATGACCTTCCTTGCCAGCGATCAATACAAGGGCATCACGCTCGACATCGAGGCGTTTCCCGACACCTCGCGTGACGACTATCGTCAGTTGGTGACGGAGCTTTACGGCGATCTTCAATCCAAAGGATTGAAGCTCTACGTCGCTGTCCCGGTCAACGACAAGGACTTCGACTACGCATCCATTGCCAAAGTCTCCGATGGCGTCATCCTGATGAATTATGACCAGCACTATCCCGGCGGCGATCCCGGTGCCGTCGCCAGCCAGGATTGGTTCGTCAAAAACCTGCAAGACGCGCTGAAGGTGATTCCCAAAGAGAAGATCATTTGCGCCGTCGCCAACTACGGTTACGACTGGGCCATGAAGAAGGATCAGAAGCCAAAAACACCGCCGGAGAATAATCACACCGTTACCGTGCAGGAAGCCTGGCTTGAGGCCGCCGAGTCCGACACCGACATCAACTTTGATGACGACGCGATGAACCCGCACTTCGCCTACCTTGACGGCGACATACGCCACGATGTGTGGTTCGTGGACGGCGTAACGGCCCTGAATCAGATGCGGGCGGCGCACGCGTTAGGCATCGATACCTTTGCGCTGTGGCGTCTGGGATCGGAAGATCGCTCCCTGTGGGCGGTGTGGGATAAGCCATTCGAAGTTGGCGCCACCGACAAGCTGGCCATCGTGCCCCCGGGTCAGGACGTCGACGATGAAGGCTCGGGCGAGATCATACGTATTCAGTCGCGGCCGTCGGCGGGCGAGCGCACCATCACTCTCGATCCCGAGACCCACCTGGTTAGCGACGAGGTCTTCAAGACCATACCGATGCCGTACGTTGTCGACATGTACGGTGGTACGCAGGAAAAGAAAGTCGCATTGACCTTCGACGATGGTCCCGATCCAACGTGGACGCCGAAGATACTGGATGTGCTGAAGCAGCACGGCGCGAAGGCAACGTTCTTTCTCATCGGCGCCGAGGTGGAAAAGTTTCCCGGCATCGCCAAACGGATTTTCAACGAAGGCCACGAGATCGGCAACCACACCTTTACCCACCCCGACGTCAGCAACATCTCAAAACGATATTTCGAGGTCGAGCTGAACCTGACGGAGAAGCTGTTCGAGAGCAAGCTCGGCGTAAAGCCGGTGTTCATGCGTCCTCCATATGCTATTGACGAGGCGCCCGACACGGCGGACCAGGTGCGTCCGTTGGAGTGGTCGCAGGACATGGGCTACATCACAGTCGGCGAAAAGATCGATCCTAATGACTGGCGCGACAATCCGCGACCTACCGCGCAGGAGATCGCCGACAATGTGATGAAGAACCTGCCGCCGTGCGCGCCCAACAATCAGGTGCGCTGCGGCAATGTGATTCTCTTCCACGACGGTGGAGGCGATCGCAGCCAGACGGTCCTGGCTCTGGGCATGATTCTCGACGGCCTGCAAGAGCGCGGCTACCAGGTGGTGCAGGTCTCGGAGTTGATGGGCAAGACGCGCGCCGACGTCATGCCCCCAATCACTACCAATGAGCGCTGGGCTGCATGGGTCGACAGCCTAAACTTCTCGATGTTCGGGCTGGTGCAATCATTCATCATCTTCGTCTTCTTCGTCGGCGATGTGCTTATGAGTGGACGCCTGATCCTGGTCGGTGTGCTCGCGATTTATGATCGCTGCCGCCGCCGCACTGAAGACCCGAATTACGGTCCTGCGGTCGCCGTGCTCATCCCGGCTTACAACGAAGAGAAGGTGATCGAACGCACCGTGCGCTCGGTGCTGGAGTCCGATTACCCGAAGCTGCGGGTCATCGTAATTGACGATGGATCGCAGGACGCGACCCTCGAGGTCACGCGCACCGCTTTCGCAAACGAGATTGCGGCCGGGCGCGTTACCGTGCTGACCAAAGCGAACTCGGGCAAAGCCGATGCGCTCGATTATGGTCTGGAGCAGGTGACGGAAGAGGTGTTCGTCGGCATCGACGCCGATACCATCATCGCCCCCGACGCGATTTCCAAGCTCGTCCCGCACTTCAGCAACCCCAAGGTTGCAGCCATGGCCGGCAATGCGAAGGTTGGCAACCGCGTGAATCTGTGGACGCGCTGGCAGGCCCTGGAATACATCACCAGCCAGAATTTCGAACGCCGGGCGCTGAACACGCTGAATGCGGTCAGCGTGGTTCCAGGAGCGATCGGCGCATGGCGCACGTCCGCGGTCCGTGCTGCTGGAGGCTATCAGCGCGACACCGTTGCCGAAGACGCCGATCTCACGATGGCTCTCCTGCAAGATGGTTACTGGGTCAACTACGAAGACCGCGCGCTGGCCTACACTGAAGCTCCCACCACGGCGAACGGCCTGATGCGGCAACGCTTCCGTTGGTCCTTCGGCATCATGCAGGCGGTGTGGAAGCATCGTGGGGCGATAAAGCAAAAGGGCGCTTTGGGTTGGGTTGCCATACCCAACATGGTGATCTTCCAAATCCTGCTGCCCCTGGTGTCGCCCTTCATCGACATTATGTTCGCCGTCGGTGCTATCACCTATTTTGTGGACAAGTACCGCCATCCCGAGTCGGCGAACCCGGCCGACTTCCACAAGCTGGTGCTGTACTTCGCGCTCTTCATGGTGATCGACTTCATTGCCTCCAGCATCGCCTTCACGCTGGAGCGCCAGCAACCGGGCGGCAAACGCGATTTCCTTCTGCTGGCCCACGTCTGGCTGCAGCGCTTCGCCTATCGCCAGTTGTTCTCGCTAGTGCTCATTAAGACCCTGAAGCGCGCCATGGAAGGCCGCGGCTTCGCTTGGGACAAACTGGAGCGAACGGCCAGCGTACGGCAGCCGGTCGTGATTCCGCGCGAGAGGCGTGCGCTGTGAGCCCCGCTCCCAAGCCCGCGCTCGACATGAGCGTCAATGTCGCCGGCATCGCCTTCAAGAATCCTGTCCTCGCCGCCAGCGGCAGCTTCGGTTACGGAGTCGAATTCGAGGATGTTGTGACCCTGAGCCGACTGGGCGGCTTCGTCACCAAAGGATTGTCGCGCGAACCGATGGCGGGCAATCCTCCGCCGCGCCTGTTCGAAACCGCCGCAGGAATGCTGAATGCCATAGGCTTGCAGAACATTGGCGTACGCGCGTTCCTGGAAGAGAAGCTGCCGCTGCTGCGCAAGATCGATAACATTGCTTTTCTGTGCAATGTCTTTGGGCACTCACAGGACGAATACGAAGACGTCGTTCGCATCCTGAACGACGGCGAGGGCATCGCCGGCTACGAGTTGAACGTTTCCTGCCCAAACACCAAGTGCGGCGGCATTGCGTTTGGCAGCGATCCGCGGATGTTGTCTGAAGTTGTCAGCGCAGTAAAGAAGATTGCTGCACGTCCGCTCATCGTGAAGCTCTCACCCAATGTCACCAGCATTCCTGAGATGGCGCGTGCCGCCGAGGAAGCGGGCGCGGACGCAATCTCCCTGGTGAATACCTTCGTCGGAATGGCCATCGATGCGGAAACCCGTAAGCCCCGCATCTCGAATGTCACCGCAGGCTTGTCTGGCCCCGCCATCAAACCGATTGCCGTGCGCATGGTGTGGGAAGCGGCGAAGACGGTGAAGATACCCGTCATCGGACTGGGCGGCATCAGCACCGCGGAAGATGTGATTGAGTTCCTGCTCGCCGGCGCCAGCGCCATTGAAGTCGGCACCGTAAATTTCTGGGACCCCTGTGCGTGCGAGACTCTGGTCGACTCCCTGGAGAAGTGGTGTCTGGAGCATCGCGTCGCAAAGATCAGCGAACTGACTGGAGCACTGGAAGTCTAGGAATTGCGGTTTCGAAGTTGACAGCGCGAGGCGTCGAACATAGGGTGAGAGCAATACTTTAGGTCCTGACCCAAGGAGGCATAATGACCGGAATACAGTTTATTACCGACGAAAAAGGCCGCAGAACGGCTGCGGTAATTGACCTCAAGAAACACAAGGCGCGTTGGGAGGACATTGAGGACGTTTTAGTTTCGCGGTCGCGGTCTCATGAAAAACGCATTCCGCTCAGCAAGGTGAAGGCGAAGCTCATCCGGAGCGGGAAGTTACATGGATAGCTACCGCGTCGTCCTGACGTCGAGTGCAGAAAATGAACTGCAAAAGTTGTCGAGGCAATTGATCGCAAGAATCATTCTTCGTCTGGAAAACCTGGCATCCAATCCCCGTCCGCCGGGCTGCAAGAAGCTGAAAGGCGGTGATCACGAATGGCGTATCCGTATGGGGGACTATCGAGTCTACACCATTGACGATGCCCAATTGCTTGTGGAGGTAACCCGCATTCGCCATCGAAGGGAGGTATACGAACGATGACGGTGCGGCACCTAACTGCCACATTCACTGCTTTCCATTCCCTTCCTGCAGCTTCTTAACGCTGGTCACCAGGTCGGAATCCACTGGCAGAATGGCCGCCGTGTGGGTGATATTGAACAGCCGCTTCGCTTGGTCGTTCGCTCCGGCTATGCGGAAATGCCCTCCACGCTCCCCCATCTCTCCGAAAGTGCGCATAATTATGCCCAGCCCTGCGCTGTCCACAAACTCCACATGGGTCAGGTCCAATACCAGTTTGCGCGCACCTTGCTCGATCAACGATTGAATCATCGCCTCCGTCTCGCTCAGCCGGGTTCCCATCGTAAAGCGCCCAGCACACGAAATGCCGGTAATATCCGGCTCAAATTTGAAGACTTCGGTCTCCAACATCATGATTATCAGTTTCCTTTGGGTAGAGTGGCATCAACCGTATCACGCTGCACCCGCCGTTGAAACAACAAACAGGAGGCCGCATCGCTGGGTTTCGAACCCAAGGGTCATACTGCACAAGAGCTCAATGGCTAAAACCTGTCTTGGTTTTCCGATCCGGGGAAATTTCCCGTCCAGCTTGAGAAGCGGTACGAAACGCTCTATCCTATTTGAATCCGTGTCGCGCTCCGTGCCGCGTGTCCACCCAAGGAGTTTTCTTATGTCCCGGTCTTCCTTGTTCCAGGCAATTCGAATCGTCTGCCTCGTCGCTGTGACATTGCTCCTCACCTGCGCCGCTGTTGGGCAAAATTACGTTGCTCCCAGCATGCCTGTGGTCGGCTCGCCTAACACGGTTACCGCCAACGCGCCCGTGCCGCGGCCTGGCACCACTCCCTGTACCGTGACATTGTTCCAGAACTTCGATTTCGATGATTTCAATCCCCGGCCTTTCAGCTATACCCCGCCGTCAGGATGTCCGGGACCGTGGGCGGCGGTGGTCTTTGAGGCGGATTGGTCCGTCGACGCTGGCGTGCAATATGATCGCACCACCAACATCTGGCTTGGCGGCAATGTGATCTTTTTCGGCACGACAGCCGAGCCCTCGGGGAACTTCGTACGCACCTGGCACACGGAAAGCAATCTGACCGAACTCAGCCCGCTGTTCACCATACCGCAGCAGGGTACAGCTATTCTCTTCAACCTGGTCAACAATCAATACACCAGCCACTACCATGGCAGTGCCTATCTGCAGTTCTATCCTCTGGCGCAGGGTCAGAATCCGCCGCCCGCGGCTAATATGGTGCTGCCGCTGTCGGCCGGCTCAACCGGCGGAACGGTCACGCTGAATACGTCCACCGATCAACTCGCGGGAACTTTCACGCTGCCGACCAACGTGGAGCGTGCCTATCTCGAAGTGTTTGCCCAGAGCCAGCACGACGACGAGTTCTGGTATACCTGCGCTCCCACCAATCTTGCCGGCGAGTTATTCAGCTGCGACAACACCGGCTTCCGCGAGGCTGAAGTCAGCATCGATGGGACGCCGGCCGGGGTTGCACCCATTTATCCTTGGATCTTCACCGGCGGTATTGATCCCTTCCTGTGGCAACCCATTCCCGGCGTAAAAACGCTCAATTTCGAACCCTATCGCGTCGACCTGACTCCCTTTGCGAGCGTGTTGAGCAACGGCCAGCAGCATACGGTCGCGGTTAGTGTCTACAACGCCAATCAGTATTTTTCTGCGACGGCGAATCTGCTGTTGTATCAGGACCTGGGTTCGATGCAAGTGACGGGCGGGGTGACCACCAACACGGTCGGGCAGCCCGACCCGGTGGTGAACCAGAACATTGTCACTAACGGGACCTTTGTCGCCGGACCAGTGTCCGTCAACTCCACCCGCGGCTTCACGGTGGAAGGCTACGTCCAGACTTCGCATGGCACGGTGGATACCAAGGTGGTGCAGAGCATCGACTTCAATAACGGGCAGCGGTATTACGTCCTGACCAGCGGCTTGGTCGACAACCAGTTCGTAGGCCAGATCACTGACATCTCTTCCGCCACCACCACCACCGCGGGCAGCGACATTACTACCAACTCGACCCAGTACGCGTGGCCCCTGGGAATCAATTACGCCTACACTGCCAATTCCGATGGCTCGTATGTGCAGTCCACCCAGATCCACCAGACTTTCAGCAGAAGCGTGTTGGTGAAGTTGAATGGCACGCCCACCTATTCCAGCACATTGTTGGACAAAGTCTCGCCGACCGACACCCTCAGCGTAGACTCCTCAGGCAATTACACCACCAGCAACCAGAAGAACTCGGAGACCTATCAGTACTCGGATTCCGACGGCGCTTGCTGGAATGAGACCCTCACAGCAGCGGCGGGACTGGTGACCTCGGTGCAAGGTGGAAGCTGCGCGAGAGGGCAAAAGGTAAAGTAGGCGGGGCGCCATCGCTCGAGATTTGCCACAGACTAGCCGCGCCAGCGGCGGCTTAGCCCGGGGCGTAAGAGGCCGTTACGAAACTCAGGTTCAGAATTGGTTGGTGGATCAAGGGGATCTAGCTAGGCGATCAATACAGCCGCAAAGTGGCGGCGTGATGTTAGGCGGGGGCGCAAGCGCCCGCTCTAGAGGGAAAGAATACGAGCTGCAGAGCGGCGACACGGTTATGACAGAGTTACCTCAGGAACCACACTGGTTCTCACGCAGACTGTCCAACCGTGCCGTCCGGTCGCTAAAGACCGCCTGACACCTCGCGATTTAGTGTCTGATTCGCGATCATGATCCCCTCTTCAGGGTAGTGGTGCCGTTTGGCGTCCACAGGTTCAATGCGTCTTGCTCTGGCTGCTTGCCTGCTGTTTCTTCTTAGGGAGACTCTGATTAAGCTCTCCTTTTCCGCCGCGAATCCAGCTACATTGACAGCCAGATGAAGCAGAGGACACTGGCGATGATGAATGGATTCGAGCGTTACACGAAGAAGACGCGGC
>Ga0181532_10000247_pt1 | contig 57273 bp, 49 predicted proteins | sample PEATcosm2014_Bin_33_FD_119768 | JGI IMG/M metagenome (GOLD analysis project Ga0181532, IMG submission 119768) | Peatland microbial communities from MTU Mesocosm Facility, Houghton, MI, USA - PEATcosm2014_Bin11_30_metaG | ecosystem: Environmental > Terrestrial > Soil > Wetlands > Peat | place... | reverse complement strand
TGGTCGCACTTGCCCGCAGTCACGTAGCTGCCGGCAGTGCCGTGGAAGAGCGGCGCTTCAGCGCCCCGTTAAGCTCCAGCAACTCGCGCTGGGCTTCAGCCCCGTGGTCGCACTTGCCCGCAGCCACGTAGCTGCCGGCAGTGCCGTGGAAGAGCGGCGCTTCAGCGCCGCGTAAAGCTCCAGAACTCGCGCTGGGCTTCAGCCCCGTGGTCGCACTTGCCCGTAGTCCCGTGAACGCTGGCAGTGCCGTGGAAGAGCGGCGCTTCAGCGCCGCGTAAAGCTCTTGTCGATGACTCAATTCGCCTTCGCTGGTTTACGGGGATCCTGTGTGGCATCCACGTACTCAGTCGAGGATGGACCGAAACCGGTAATCTGAACGACAACCGGTTCGTCACCGGTTGCTGCGAAGTGATTCTGGGAGGGCGGTTCGGTGTAAAAACTGCCAGCAGGCAGGGCCTTCAGCTTGGCCTCATCAAACCTGTCGCCATACCCGAAATGCCATGTGCCGGAGATCACTGTCGCTACCCTGTCATCGCGATGCGAGTGCGCCGCGATCTGTGTATGTGCCGGGACCCGAAGCATGATGGTATAAACGCCTGCTTGGTCTGGATTGCCTTTCAGAACAACGGTCTGGATCCCGCGAACCCCTGAGCTTCCCGTACCCGGATTCCCCACCTGCGGAAACTTGTACTCCGCAGGTGTAAGGCGTTCCTGGTTTGAGTCGCTGCCACCGCTGCCCGCACGATGCTCAACCACTGGACCGTCGATGAATTTACGAATCAGCGCCACCGTATAGGTGGGTTTTTCCTCCATCAGCCAATGTCCCGAACCTGCGACTACCTCCTCCTGCACGTTGGTCGCTACATGGCGCATGATCACAGCTTGCAGTGGACCGAAGGACTTCTCTCCACCTACTGCCATCACAGGCATCGTCAGCTTCGTTTGTTCGAAGACCTTATTATCCTTCGCATCCTGCGAGAACGCGGTGAACTGCGCGAACCCTGCCCGCATTCCACCGGGCTGCACATAAGTCGCGGCAAAGAAATTCCTGGTGTCCTCGTCAGGCTTACCGGGATCGGCGGTAAAGTCGTTCCATATCCGGTCAAAATAGATTCGCTCCCGCCCTGCCACCAGCCGTTCCGCATCCGATCCGTGAAAGTTGAAATGCCAGACTGCGGGATTTTGAAGAATCTCGCTCCACGGATCAATCCCAGGAATTGGTGCGTCCATGACCACCAACCTCTCAACCTTGTCGGGATAAATCGCAGCGTAGGCGTAAGCCACCATGTTGCCGATGTCGTGAGCAACAACAAATGTCTTGTCGTATCCCAACGAAGTCACAACGGCGCGCACATCCTTGGCCTGAGTCTTCTTGTCGTAGCCATCCGCAGGCTTGGAGGATCGTCCAATGCCGCGGAGGTCCGGCACCACCACCGTGTGGTCCTTCATGAGATCAGCCGCCAGAGGAGCCCACGAATCGCTGTTCTCCGCGTACCCATGAATCAGGACTACCACGGGGCCACTGCCTCCCCAGCGTACAAAAATGTCTGCCCCTTCCGGGCTGTGGATCGTCTTCGCTTGAAAGCTGGACGGCAACGAAGGCTGAGCGTGGGTTGAAACCGCGCTCAAGGCGAAAAGCACTAGAGCAAGAAAATGTCGCATCATTGGTATCTCCGCATTCGGCGAGAATCGGCTTATAGAAGGAGAACGAATTGAACCCCGGGGTGGTGTCACGAATTGTAGACCACACGCTTCGTCGCGCGAGGTATCGACTCACCGATCGCTACCGGAAGCCGGCTTGTCGAAAGCTTTCCTGGCGATCGCGCGGTAAATCGGAGGAATTCCGCTTTAAGTTAGTGCCTTAGGGGCTGAGCCCCTGTGGTCGACTTCCCAGCCGTCACCTGAACGCTGGCAGTAACGTGGAAGAGCGGCGCTTCAGCGCCGCGTAAAGCTCCAGAATCATGGTGGGCTTTAACCCCCGTCGGTCGCACCAACTCACTCTTCCAATTTCTTCATCGCCAGCTCCTCCACCTGCGCCAGCACTTCATCCTCGCTCAACTTCGTCGAATCAATCACCACCGCATCCGCCGCCGCGACTAACGGCGATGCCGCCCGCGTCCGGTCTCGCCGGTCCCGCTCCCGCAAATCCGCCGCCACATTCGCCGCCACCACGCCTTTGATCTTCTGCTGCTCCATCCGCCGCTGCTCGCGCACCACCGGGTCGGCATCCAGAAAAATTTTCAAATCAGCATCCGGAAAAACCTTCGTCCCAATATCGCGTCCTTCCATCACCACTCCGCCGCCCTCGCCCATCTCCCGCTGCCGCGCCACCATCCACGCCCGCACACCCGGATGCACCGACACTCGCGACGCCGCTTCCGTCACATCGCGCTCCCGAATCCGCGACGAAACATCATGCCCGTTCAGCAGCGTCCGGTTTCCGTCCCGCGTCGGCTCTAGCTGAATGCGCGACTCCTGCGCCAGCTTGACCAGCGTAGCCTCATCGTCGAACGACACGTCCTTTTCAATGGCCTTCAGCGCCAGCGCCCGGTACATCGCCCCGCTCTCCAGGTTCACATACCCCAGCTTGCGCGCCAGCCGCGACGCGATCGTGCTCTTGCCCGCGCCCGCCGGCCCGTCAATCGCAATGATGAGTTTGCGTGGAGATTGTTCGTCGAGAGATTTGTCCGTCATTTCGCGACTAGATTGTACACGGATCACCGCGATGGACGGCCAGTCTACTTCGCCGCTCGATGCGGCTTCGCCGAAGCCGCGGCCACTTCCTTCTCCGGCGTAATCTGCACCATCGTTCTTCCACTCACATGCACAAAGCTCAACTCCCGCGCCGCCAGCAGCGCGTTCACCGCTTCCTTCACCCGCGACCGCGCCACAAATCTTCCGAAGAAAGCTTCCAGTTCTGTCTGCTCGGCCGCCACCACGCAATCCAGATATTTCGAGAGCAGCGCCGAAAGCGCCTGCTGCACCGACAATCCCACGCCCTCGCGCACCGCATCCGGCGCCCAGCGATACAGCACGTCCCAGAACGACCCTTCATTCGTCTTGTAGTCCACCCGCGTGATCCGCAACCTCGCCAGCAACTCTCCGAGCGCCTTGTCGAGCACTGCCAGCGAAACGCTGCCACCCAGCGCCTCCTGCAGTTTGTGCTTGGAGATCGGGCCGTCGCGCCGAACCAACTCAAACGCATCGCAAGCCAGCTGCGAGTAACCCGAGCGCGGCCCTGCCTTGGGCGCCAGCTTGGGATTGCGCTCGCCCACCAGCGCGTAGAAATAAGGAAACGCCGAAGCCGCCACCAGGAACGCGTTATTCTCCTCAAACAAATTCGCTTCATACGCCGACCGCTCTCGCAGCAGCCGCACCATCAGTTCCGTCGCCTCGGCCGCCCGCGGATCCGAAAACGCATGCTGCCACGTCGGTAACCGGTTGTCCGATCCCACGAACGCCCCAATAAACGTAGGCACCGGCATCGCCGGTCGCACCGGATACATCAGGCAGAACCCCACGCCCTCCACAAACGCGCGCGCCTGCTCGATCGTCCGGATGGCCTTCCCATCCAGCCGCCACTTCTCCCGCCGCAATTGCTGTAACTCTTGTTCGGTCATAAGAGCAGATTTGGGTAGGGCACGACTTTAGTCGTGCCGCCCCAGCAGAATTAAAGACGGGCTTTAGCCCCTGAGGTTTCGCCCAAGCCCCGAAAGCCTCATCTCAAATTCTCTTAAACGCCTTCTGAATATCCTTTACAGAATACCGCAGCACCACCGGCCTGCCATGCGGGCACGACATCGGATGATCCGTCTTCGCCAGCTCCGCCAGCAGCCACTCCATCTTATTTTGTTCCAGCGGCATGTTCACCTTGATCGCCGCATGGCACGCAATCGACGCCGCAATTCTCCCGCGAATCTTTTCCAGATTCAGCGACTGCTCCTCCCGCGAGATCTGATCCAGCAATTCATGCAGCATTCTCTCCACCGCCGCCGCATCCACTCCCGCCGGCGCAACTTTCACCGCGACACTCCGCGCGCCAAACGGCTCCGCCTCGAATCCGTTGTGCTGCAGCTCATCGGCAATCTCCGCAAACACCGCCTGCTGCGCCGGCGACAGCTCCAGCACAATCGGCATCAGCAACCGCTGGCTCTCCACCTTCTGCGCCGCACGCTGTTTCAGCACGCGCTCAAACAGCACCCGCTCGTGCGCCACATGCTGATCCACAATCCACAATCCATCTTCATTCACCGCGAGGATAAACGAATTGCGAATCTGCCCGAGCGGTCGCAGCGTCGCCAGCGCGGCCAGCGTCGGCTCTTCTTCTCGAACGTCGAGTTCCGGAGCACATCCGTTATCTGGAATCGCTTCCGCGAACTGACTCTCCAATCCCCGCGCCACCGGAATCGCGGCATTTGCCTCCACCGCAATCCCGCCCTCGAATTGAAACCGCGCCGAAACCGGCGGAGCCGCCGGCGCTTGCAGCGCGAACCCAGCCCCTCCCGCCGGCTCGTAAAATGCTCGTCCTCCTGACTCGGCAACGATGTCGGAGACCGGCTCCCACTCGCGCGCTCCCGGCGTCAGTCCCGAACTCGCCGTCGCATGCGCATGAATCTCCGTCGTAAACTGCGGCGCCGGACGCGCCTTCATCAGCGCCGCCCGCACCGTGTCTCGCACGAAATCATGTAGCACCGTAGACTGCCGAAAGCGCACCTCCGTCTTCGACGGATGCACATTCACATCCACCTCGCCCGCCGGCAACTCCAGAAACAGCAGCACCACCGGATACACCGTCGGCGGAATAATATTTCGATAAGCCTCCGTCAGCCCGTGCTGCACCAGCCGGTCGCGAATCAGCCGCCCGTTCACGAACACATAAATCGAATTGCGATTCAGCTTCTGAATCTCCGGCTTCGATACAAACCCATGCAGCCGCATCTCTCCCGGCGTAGCGCCCGCGCCCCGCCCGCCTTCGTCGTCCTCCTCCACTTCCTGTCTCCTCCACGGCGGAGGCTGCGGCAATCCCACGCGCTCCAGCGGCTGCACCGCTGCCACAGCAATTAACTGGTCCAGCGTTTCCTTGCCGAACACCTGATACACGCGCTCGCTGTATCCCGCCACCGGAGGCGCCACCAGCATGGCATTCGTCGCCGAATGCAACTCAAAATGCTTCTCCGGATGCGCCAGCGCATAATGCGTCACCAGCGAAGCGATGTGCGACAGCTCCGTCGACTCCGCCTTCAAAAACTTCTTTCGCGCCGGAGTATTAAAGAACAAATCCCGCACCGTGATCGACGTTCCCTGCGGCAGTCCCGCCTCCTCCACCCGCACCATCTTCCCGCCGTTGATCTCGATAATGGTTCCCGTGGGTGCCCCACTCAAGCCCTCCTTTGGCAAAGGTGGGAATTCGACCGCCGCGCACGTCTCCAGCCGCAGCCGCGACACCGACGCAATCGAAGGCAGCGCCTCCCCGCGAAATCCCAGCGTGGCCACGCTGAGCAAGTCTTCCGCATCTCTAATCTTCGAAGTCGCATGCCGCTCAAACGCCAGCATCGCATCATCGCGCACCATGCCACATCCGTTGTCCGTAATCTGAATCAGTTTCTTCCCGCCCGCCTCCACGCTGATCTTGATCCTGGTCGCGCCCGCGTCCAGCGCGTTCTCCAGCAACTCCTTCACCACCGACGCAGGCCGCTCCACCACCTCGCCCGCGGCGATCTTGTTGGCCACCTGCTCGGAAAGTAAATGAATCCGCCCCATGCAGAATTTCTCGCTCCGATTCCCGCTTCCCGACCAGCCCGGGAAGGGCACGACTTCTAGCCCGCCCTGAACGAAGCCGAAGGGTGCCGCTCCGCAGCTACAAAACTTATGGCTTCAGCCGATTCCCGCTTCCCGACCAGCCCAGGAAGGGCACGACTTCTTGCCCGCCCTGAACGAAGCCGAAGGGTGCCGCTCCGCAGCTACAAAACTTATGGCTTCAGCCGATTCCCGCTTCCCGACCAGCCCGGGAAGGGCACGACTTCTAGCCCGCCCTGAACGAAGCCGAAGGGTGCCGCTCCGCAGCTACAAAACTTATGGCTTCAGCCGATTTCCCCTTCCCGACCAGCCCAGGAAGGGCACGACTTCTAGCCCGCCCTCAACGAAGCCGAAGGGTGCCGCTCCGCAGCTACAAAACTTATGGCTTCAGCCGATTCCCCTTCCCGACCAGCCCGGGAAGGGCACGACTTTAGTCGTGCCGCTCCGCAGCGTATAAACTCGCGGCTTCAGCCGCTGGGGAACAGGCCAGTTTCGCAGATGCCACCGCGGATGGCAAAGTTCCCTCAAGAACGAAAGGGTAGAGCAACACTGCTGGTACTATTTATTCTTGTCTTTTAATGTCGATCTGGTTGAAGGGACGACTGCATGATCCGGTCTTTTAAAGGCCTGCAGCCAACCATTCCCGCAAGCTGCTACGTCGACGACTCGGCCCAGATTATCGGCGATGTCGTTCTCGGCGAGCACGCATCCGTATGGATGAACGCCGTCCTGCGCGGTGACGTTTACGCCATCCGCGTCGGCGCCCATTCGAATATTCAGGACTGCAGCGTGTTGCACGGCATGAAAAACATCTACGGCGTTACGGTCGGCGAGTTTGTCACCGTAGGCCATTCCGTAACTTTGCATGGCTGCGTCATCGAGGACCGCTGCCTCATCGGTATGGGCTCCATCATTCTGAACGGCGCCAAGATCGGCGCTGGCTCCATCATCGCGGCCGGCGCCCTCATTCCGGAACGCACCGTGGTCGAGCCCGGGTCGCTCTGGATGGGCTCTCCCGGAAAATTCCGCCGCCAACTGGAAACCGGCGAAGACGAGATGATCATGCGCTACGCCACAAATTATCTGGGCTACAAAGAGGATTACTTGCGCGAGCGCTAAGATGGCAGTTTCGGTGTTTTGTCATCCTGAGCGGAGCAAACCGATTCGCATTATGAATCGGTTTGCGAAGTCGAAGGATCCCTATCACTGATACGCCGCGGCGATCGCGTCAAGGCGTTCTCCCGATGTCGCTTGTAAGAACTGAGAATTTGGAAACGAAATGATCAAAGCTGTTCGAGGAACCCGAGACCTGCTGCCGCCCGACACCGCGCTATGGAACTTCGTGGAGTCTGTCGCTCGCGACGTCTTCCGCGCCTACAACTTCCAGGAAATTCGCACTCCGATTTTCGAGTCGACCGAACTTTTCGCCCGTGGCGTAGGCGAAGAAACCGATATCGTTGCGAAAGAAATGTTCACCTGGGAAGATCGCGGCCGCGCCGAAAGCGACAAGGGACAATCCCTCACTCTGCGCCCTGAAGCCACCGCCGGCATCGTCCGCGCCTATATCGAACACAAGCTCTGGGATCGCGGCCTGAACAAGCTCTACTGCATCGGCCCCATGTTTCGCCGCGAACGCCCGCAGAAGGGCCGCTATCGTCAGTTTTATCAAATCGATGCCGAAGTCATCGGTCCCGCGTCGGCAGGCAGCGACTCTCCCGCCCGCGACGCCGAAGTGCTCGAAATGCTGGCCACGCTCCTCGATCGCCTCGGGATCAAGGGCTGGACTCTCGAGTTGAATTCCGTCGGCTGCGCCAACGATCGCGCCGCCTTCAATGACGCGCTGCGCAAGGCCCTGGAGCCGGTCGTTGGAAAGATGTGCGTCGATTGCCAGCGCCGCGCCGTCACCAATCCCCTGCGAGTCTTCGATTGCAAAGTCCCGGAGGATCAGCCCATCATCGATACCCTCCCGCGCATCAGCCAGTTTCTCGACGAAGCGTGCCGCACACATTTTGACGCAGTAAAGAAAATCCTGACCGCCGTCGGCGTCCCCTTTACTTTGAACGACCGGCTTGTGCGCGGCCTCGATTACTACACGCGCACTGCATTCGAATTCACCCACGGAGCCCTCGGTGCCCAGAATGCAATCCTCGGCGGCGGCCGCTATGACGGACTCTCCGAAGCCCTCGGTGGCCCCGCGGCTCCCGGCATCGGCTTCGCCATCGGTGAAGACCGCCTCGTCATGTCGCTGCAGGAATCCTCGCCGGCAGAAAGTGTGCTCAAGAAGCCAGAGGTCTACATCGCTCCACTCGGTGCCGGCATGAACCCCGAAGCCGCCCGCCTGGCGCGCGAATTACGTCGTCACGAAATCGTCGCCGACCTGGGAGATGAAAACTTTCGCCTGAAAAAATCCTTTGAGGCCGCCACCAAGGCGGGAGCAAAATACATTCTGATCATCGGCGAAAATGAAGTGCAGGCAAACACGTTCGCATTAAAAAATCTGGCAACCGGCGAACAGGTTTCAGTTCCTCGCGCGGACCTGCCGCAGAAGATTCGGGACTAACCATGGGCCAAACCCGTTCCATGCTCGACGATGCTGCCCGGCGTTTCATCGAAGCGCAGCGCATATTTTTCGTCGCCTCGGCCCCGCTCGATCCCTCCGGCCATGTGAACCTGTCCCCGAAAGGTCTCGACACATTTCGCATCCTCAGCCCCACCGCGGTCGCTTACCTCGATTTCAACGGCAGCGGCGTCGAGACCATCGCTCACCTGCGGGAGAAAGAAAGCGGTCGAATCGTCCTCATGTTCTGCGCCTTCCAGGGTCCGCCGAATATTTTCCGCCTGTACGGCCACGGCCGCGTGGTCGAAGCGCACGAAGAAGAATTCGCCGCACTTGCGGAAAAATTTCCCGCCCACCAGAACGCTCGCTCCATCATCGTCGTCGAACTCACCCGCGTCACCGATTCCTGCGGCTACGGCGTCCCGCTTTTCAAGTATGATGGCCAGCGCGAACAGCTCGCAGCCTGGGCCCGCAAGCAGGGACCGGAGGGCCTGAAAGCTTATCGTGAACAGAAGAACCAGCGCAGCATCGATGGGCTGCCCGGAATCTCAGTTTAGAACTCGATCGAAGGGGGTCGTGTGAAATCTTCCTGGCTTTGCTATGTCTTTCTATTTTGCTTAATCGCCGCTACCCAGCTCGTGGCGCAGGCTCCAGCCGCCGTCAAAGCTCCCAGCATGCTGGAGCAAACCGCAATCGCCAACGAGAAAACTCTGATTGAAGCCAAGAAGAAGGATGACGGCGCCTTCTTCAAGCGCACCTTAAGCCCGGACTTCTCCCTGGTCGGCGTCGACGGCAGACTGCTCGAAGGCCAGGAGGCAGTCGACAATCTGGGCGATTCAGGCCTGGTGGAACTGACGCCCTACGACATCAAAGTAGTAGCGCTTGGCGGCGACGGCGCTATCGTCACCTACGACGCAATCGTGCGCGAAGCCCCCGAAGAAGATCAGGGCCCTCCGCCGCGCTATCAGCACTTCAGTTCGGTGTGGGTGAAGCACGGAGATCAGTGGAAGCTTAAGTTTCATCAGGCCACCGCCGCGCACTGGGGAGACTGGTAGACGATATCACCAGAAATCGCTCTCACTTTGAAGACCCTCTTCCTTCACTCCACTGCGTCATCCCGAGCCCAGCGCTTTTCAGCGGAGCGAGGGATCTCGCGAGCGGGGTTCTCGCGCGGAGCCCATACGTGACTTCCGATTTTCCATTGACCTTTCCCCTGCTAACGGTAGAATGTCGCTGCCGTCGAACCCGTAAGTGCAAAGGCACTCAGGAGGCACCCATGAAAACACTCGGAATCATTCTCACGGCGGTCCTGATGTCAACCGCAGTCTCAGCCCAAACACCGCCTCCCAAGCCCGGACCCGAACTCAAGAAGCTGGACATATTCGCCGGCACCTGGACTCTCGACGGCACCATGAAGCCCGGTATGATGGGCCCCGGCGGCTCCATGACCGAGAGCGAAAAGTGCGAGTGGATGGAGGGCGGCTTCTACCTCGTTTGCCACTCGAATTACAACAGCTCGATGGGCAACGGCGTGGGCCTGTCGGTGCTGGGATACTCTACCGACGACAAAGCCTACACCTACCGCGAGTTCAACAGCTTCGGCGAATTCGACGACTCCCGCGGCACCGTCGATGGCGACACCTGGACCTGGACCAGTGACGAAAAAATGGAAGGCACGACCATGAAGGGCCGCTTCACCATGAAGATCACCTCGCCCACGTCCTACAACTTCACCTTCGATATGTCGCAAGATGGAACCAAGTGGTCGACCGTGATGGACGGAAAAGCCAGCAAGAAATAATGGTCCTCACATCCTTAAGCCGAAGGCGCGAAGCGCCGAAAGAATGCAGCCCACGGCGCAAGCCGTGGGTTAGGAGTTGGAACGATTAACAAGCCCCAAAAGGGCGAAAGAAGAAGAAGGCCACGCGAGAGGCGTCGCTGGAACCCCATTCGAGACGCCCCGTTCTTTTCACGCTCCCAACCCCATACCTCTCTTCCCCTACCGTTTATAATCCTAGGTTCAGCATTCATCCGCATTTCTCACTGTAAGGACACACTTTGCTCGACTTCCTAGGCGATCTTCGACGAACTCATATGTGCGGAGCAATCCGCGCTTCCGACTCCGGCAAAAAAGCCGTTCTCATGGGCTGGGTCAACCGCCGCCGCGACCACGGCAACCTCCTTTTCATCGATCTCCGCGACCGCACCGGCATCACGCAGGTCGTCTTCAACGCCGAACGCGATGCCGCCATCCACGAAAAATCCGCGGCTCTTCGCAACGAATATGTCATCGCCGTCACCGGCACGGTCAAGCTGCGCGATCCCAACACCGTCAACCGCAATATGCCGACCGGCGAAGTGGAACTGGTCGCCGAAGAGTTGCGCATCCTCAACGAGTCGAAGCTGCCGCCATTCCTGCCCAGCGACACCGCCCTCACCAATGAAGAAACGCGCCTCAAATATCGCTACATCGATCTCCGCCGCGACGCGATGCAGTTCAACATCGAGACGCGCCACAAAGTCGCCAAGGCGATCCGTGACTATCTTTCCGCGCAAGGATTCTTCGAAATCGAAACCCCGTTCATGACCCGCTCCACTCCCGAAGGCGCGCGCGATTATCTCGTCCCCAGCCGCGTGCAGCCCGGCACGTTCTACGCGCTACCGCAATCGCCGCAGCTTTTCAAGCAGATCCTCATGATCTCCGGCTTCGACAAATATTTTCAGATCGTCCGCTGCTTCCGCGATGAAGATCTCCGCGCCGATCGTCAGCCTGAATTCACCCAGATCGATCTGGAAATGTCCTATCCTCAGCCCGAACGCGTCTGGGAAGTAGTCGAAGGATTTCTCACCGCCGCCTTCCACGCCACCGGCTCCGAAATCAAAACCCCGTTCCCGCGCATGGATTACGACGAGGCGATTCGCCTCTACGGCATCGACAAACCCGATCTGCGCCTGCCCGCTTTCACCGACGTTCGCGAATGCTTCACGCCCGAGAACTTGCAGGAACTGGCCATCAACCCGAATCTGCCGGTGATCGCCATCCGCACGCCCAAGGTCGGCGAACTCTCGCGCAAAGAGCGCGACGATATCAAGCCGATATTCCACTCCAAAGGCGGCGCGAAAATATTCGAAGATTTCAAACGCATCGCCAACAAATATCCCGAGTCCGCCGCCGCGATCACCAAGAAAACCGGCACTGTGGAAGGCGACCTGGTCGTCCTCGTCGCCGGCTCCGCGCAGTCGGGCCCGCAAACCGCCATGCCCGCGCACCGCAAAGTTACGCCGCAGGAGCTCGCCATCTACGCTTCAGCCGGCCTGTTGCGCCTCGCATTGGCGCAGAAGTACGCCGACCGTCACGGCATCTTCAAGAAGACCGGCGACCCCGCCCAGGATTTCCGTTTTCTCTGGGTCACAAACTTCCCCATGTTCGAGTGGGACGAGGGTGATAAGCGCTGGAACGCCGCGCATCATCCCTTCACCTCGCCGCATGAAGAAGATATGAAGTTGCTCGAAGCCGGTGTCGAGTCGTTAAATGATCCGCAATCGCCGCTGAGCGCCATCCGCGCCCTCGCCTACGATGTCGTCTTGAACGGCACCGAGCTGGGCTCCGGCTCCATCCGTATTCACCGTCAGGATGTGCAAAGCCGCATCTTCCGCGCCCTCGGCATGACCGAGGACGAAGCCCGCGCCCGCTTCGGATTCTTTCTCGAAGCCCTCGAGTACGGCACGCCCCCGCATGGCGGAATCGCCCTTGGCCTCGACCGCATCGTCATGATCATCGCCGGCGCCGAAAGTCTGCGCGAAGTGATTCCCTTCCCCAAGACCGCTCGCGCCGTCGACCTGATGGTCGACGCGCCCACTCCCGTCAGCGACGCACAACTGCGCGACCTGGGGATCTCAATAAGAAAAGCGAAGAGCTAACCGCTCTTCGCCGGAAGCATCAGCAGACTTCTGTTATTGCGCGGGTGGAGCAACCGCAGGCGTCGAAACAACCGAAGGCGCCGGAACAACCGCAGGCGTCAAGCTCGCCTTCACCGCCGCCCCGGACAATTCATCGCCGCGGAAATACTTGTCCTTCGCCGCTTTCATCTCCGGCATAGCCACATACGGCTTGCTGTAGTCGTTGGCCGCATTCCAGAACAAGAATCCGATGCCACCTTTTTCCTTCGCGGTGGCAACCTGCACCTTGATGTATTCCGGCGAGTAAGTTTTCGTCCGCCAGTGGAAGGCCTGCAGCCACGGCCGGATAACGACTCCACTGCCCTTCGTGATCAGCTCGAAGCGCTCCATCGATTCTCCGATAAAGTGCTCCGGCGCGTCGCCCGGATGCTCAATGTTATCCATGCCAAAGAAATGCGAGGGATAAATCATGGGCGAGAGCACGTCGCAGTATTTCGCCATCCCCACGATGTCCTGTCCCGTGTGCGAAAGATCAACGGATCGCTGCCACGCCATCACGCCAAAAACGTCCAGCGATAACAGCACGCCCGTAGGATGCAGTTCGGCATACGCTTTCTTCAGGAAGTCGGTAATCACATCCGACCGCTGCCACTTCGGATGTTCGTTCTGGAACACAAAGCTGGCATCCTTCTGATCGCCCTCGGCCGGGAATCGTACATAATCAAACTGAATTTCATCCGCTCCGGATTGCGCCACGAACTTCGCCAGCGCAATATCGAAATCCTGCACCTTGGGCTGCGAAGGATCGGTCCACACCAGCTTGCCGTTCTCACGCCACGGCTGCTTCGTTTTCTTCGACTGCACCGCCAGTTCGGGATGTCCAACCACCATGCGCTCGTCGCGGAAGATGGCGATGCGGGCAATGGCGTGCATATTCTCGGAGTGCAGAAAGTGAACGAACTTCGGCAGATCGTGGATATACACCTGGTGCTTGCCGAGCAGCGGATGCTCGAACGGAATGTTCACGCTCCCATCGGAATCCTTAATATCGAAGACCACGGCGTTGCCGCCAACCGCACGCCACTGGCGAATGATGCGAATTCCGTGATCGCTGGCCGCCATGATGCCGGTCAGGTAAATCGCCCGTACTTCAAAATCCTTGGCCACAGGAACAGTTTTTTCGACGAGCGGCGCCGGAAGAATGCCAGGAATCGTGATCTGCTCCCCCGCTTTCAGCAGGTTACCCGGGCGGTTCCCATTCGCGCCGCGGATCGCCTCCGCGAGTTCGGATGATGTCAGATAAGAAGTGTTCTTTAAGTATTGATGAGCAATGCCGGGAATCGTGTCCCCGCGCTTCGCGTTGTAGACCAGCGTTCCGGGAAGCGATGAAACCTGCGGCGAAGGAACGTCCGCTGGTTTCAAAGCGGTCGGCAGCGTCGCTTTGACCGCTTCCAGATGCTCGCCCTGCGGCGTCGCGGCAGCGACGGCCGGAATCGCTTGTGCGGTTTGCGCCGCTGCTTGAGCCGACGAGAACCGCAAGTTCAGCCGCATCGCGGCCACGCCGAACAGCACACACGAAACTGCTGAGATGGTTAGAATCGACGAGCGACGCAAGAAATCCTCCGGGAACGCCCCCATCGCGATGCTATCGCGCACCCCTACGACTCGCTAGTTACTAGCGGTCATCTCCCCGTTGTTCGAGTCGCGAAAGCTCGCTGAAGATGCAAGCCTCATTCTTAAGCATTAGGAAAAACGGATAGAGCCCAGAAGAACTTCCAAAAGCTGCCCGCCGGATCTCTCCTCCGCGCCCAGGCCCGACCCGGAATAGTCCCTTCCCTCATGCGCAAAGTATTTCTCCTAACCCTCTTTATCTTTTCATTGGCGCCTGTTCTAATCTTGGGGCCGGGAACGTAACTCCTGCCGTTAGAGAGTTTTCGCTTCCACAATCCAGCGTTCCACCGTGGCCAGCGGCTTGCTTATTCCTAAGGCATCAGGGACGCGCCATCGGGCCTGGCAACCGACAAGTTTCCAAGTGACATTTTTTGTCATCTATAGGAAACGGGGGAGTCGCAAAAAGGGTCCGGATCCTTGAACGCAGGCCAAGGCCGAGGATACGGCCTGGAAAAGGAACGAAACGCCCGGTGCAAGCCGGACCAATGACCTTATGAGAACGAATCTCGCTACCGTCCTGGATCCGAACCGCCGCAGCAACGATGCTGGAGAGTTTGAAGCCGCCCTGCGTCGCAAGATCGTCGGCCAGGATCAGGCCGTCGAAAAGGTCGCCGAAATCTATCAGATGTTTCTGGCCGGCTTGAACGCCCCCGGACGTCCCGTGGGCAACCTGCTTTTCCTCGGGCCTACCGGCTCGGGCAAAACCCGCGTGGTGGAAGCCATGGCCGAAGCTCTCTTCGGCGATTCGCGCGCCTGCATCAAGATCGATTGCGCTGAGTTTCAGCACTCCCACGAGATCGCCAAGCTGATCGGTTCGCCTCCGGGATATCTCGGCCATCGCGAGACTCATCCCCTGCTCACGCAGGAAGCCCTGAACCAGTGGTTCACCGAGAAGCTCAAGCTCTCGATTCTCCTGTTCGACGAAATCGAGAAGGCCAGCGACTCGCTCTGGCAACTGCTGCTCGGCATCCTCGATAAAGCCACGCTCACCCTCGGCGATAATCGCCGCGTCGATCTTTCCCAATGCATCATCATCCTGACCTCGAACCTGGGCGCCAGCGAGATGACTGATCTGATCGACGGTGGCTTCGGCTTCGCGCCCAGAGCCGTGGAAGTCGACAATAATTTTGATGACAAGATTCAGCGCACTGCCGTCGAAGCCGCTCGCCGCAAGTTCACACCTGAGTTCATGAACCGCATCGATAAGACCGTGGTCTTCAAAACTCTGCGTGACGAGCACCTCGCCCAGATCCTCGAAATCGAACTCGGCATGGTGCAGCAGCGCGTTCTCATGGCCGCCGGCGCCAACCAGTTCGTCTTCAATTGCACCTCCGGCGTAAAGCAATTCCTGCTGAAGGAAGGCACCGATCCGCGTTATGGCGCGCGTCACCTGAAGCGTGCCATCGAACGGAATCTGGTCTTCCCGCTGGCCAACCTGGTCGCCACCGGACAGGTAAAGCTGGGCGACTTCGTCCGCGTCGATATGGCCTCGGAAAACAAAATGATCTTCGTCAAGGAAGCGGAAAACACCATGGCGCCCGTTCTGCTGGAGCGCTACGGAGCCGCGGCCGCCAATATGCCGACCGCCCGCGCCGCCCGCACCGCCGTCAACAATCGCCGCGACTACGGCGCCAGCCCCGTCGCGGAGAGCAAATAAACTTTCTTCGAATTTGCAAAACTCGCTTGACCGCATCTCGCGAGCCTCGTGGCGCCGGAACTTCCGGCGCCCTTTTTTCTGCTCGCTATAGGGTTGACGTCTCCTGGGCGCGGAGGACCCCAGGCCCGGAACAGTTTCCGCGCCGACCGATCACACACGAGGTTACTCATTGAGTTCAGCGACTGAATGCCAGCACTCCTCGCTCGACGTCGACAGCAATTCTTGTAATCCCCAGCGCTGCTGGACTCATCAAGCCATCGAAATCTCTTCCTGTATCGCTGCGGTCGCGCACGACAAATGCGGGCTCGTATCCAAATTCGGCTTCGCCCAGCTTCAGGCTGTGCAGCCACACTTGTTTACGCTCGAAGTTGCCGTTGAGATTGGTCGATCGTTTGACAACGCCGATCGACTGACCCGACACCGACCTGGGCATTCGCGTTTCGAAGAGGATAAGTGAGGAGGCCCCAGTATCCAGCAGTAGATGCACCGGAGCATGATTCAACTCCGCATTAACTGTCGCTAGTCCTCCCTTCAATTGCAGTGGAATGGAAATGGGCAAGGGTGTTGGCGAGCCGAAATGGATTTCTCGCGATGTGTAATCCACCATGAAGCTGACTTGGCCTAGCACATCGAGGCCAATCACGGCGTCGACTGGGACCGAAAGAGCCCTCTGGAGGAAATCCAGATCCCGGATCAAGACGGGGAAATTGTTCCTTCGAATCGGGCCGATTCCTATACTCGGCACCATTGTCGTTCTGGCTTGCACTCGTCCATTTGCGACTCCGATAGAGGCGGGTTTCTCCACTAGGCCAAGCCTTCGTGCAAGCCGCTGATTTAGAACGGTGGAGCTCGTCCCTGTATCCAGCAGGAGATTGAGGTTATTGAGAGGTCCGGCTGATCCTTGGGCCAAAATTAAGTAGCCGCGGTAAAGATTGAACCTGATCGTGTTTTCACTTTCCCGGCGTGCGTCCGTCTCCGAAAATCTGATGGCAGACGGTTGCTCGGCCACTGCCAAGCTTGCCAACATAACACCCAACCAATAGTAATAGCGACCTCGCATAGCCTCACCTCGCCGCGTCGCCATGTTGCTTCGGGAGGGTCGCTATCTCAATTCACTGGGGCTCGTCTCTCTATTCAGAGTTCGTTGTCTGTGAGGAGATATCGGGGAGATCGTCAGGTGACCTTGATCTCCCGCAAAATAGTTGATCAACATCGAGATCCTGTGGCATCAAGATAAAGGCGGATTCAGAATGCTCGACGTTCCTCAGAATGGGAAGGCACAGGTTTCTAACGGGAACCGGACGGTTCGGTTTGGAGTATTTGAGGTTGATCTCCGGTCCGGAGAACTGCGCAAATCTGGAAGCCGAATTAAGCTCCAGGACCAGCCTTTCAAGGTGTTGCAGATTTTGCTGGAGCACTCAGGCGACCTGGTCACGCGCGAGGAACTGCAGTTGCGTATTTGGCCGGAGGAGAGTTTCGGAGACTTCGATCACGCAGTGAATGTTGCGGTTGGCAAACTCCGAACTGCCCTGGGTGATTCAGCCGACAATCCATCCTTTGTTGAGACGGTGCCACGCCGCGGCTATCGCTTTGTCGCACCGCTGGATGACGCAGCGGTGGAGACCGATCCGACCGAAGTATCCGCAAGTGGCGCGCACAGTTCCAGAACCTTATCTCGACTGAATGGCACGCTGCTGGCCGCTCTTGCAATCCTGTTTGCTGTAATACTGCTCGGACTGGGCGTCTTTCTTGGGCATCGCATCGCTCCATCGCAACTCCCAGACTTTCAGCGATTGACCGTCAAGCACGGCACGGTTTACTCCGCCCGGTTTGCCCCGGGCGCCTACAACGTGATCTATGCTGCCTCGTGGGACGGCGCGCCCATCGAGATCTTTTCAACCGAGCTGAAATTCCCTTGGGCCAGAAGCCTCGGATTGCCGGCAACTCAGCTCCTCGCAGTGTCTTCCTCCGGCGAGATGGCGGTATTACAAGGCATCGACCATCGTTTCCTACTAGGAGTACGGGGCACGCTTGGGCAAGTGTCTGTGACCGGTGGGTCGCCACGGCAAATCGCCGAGAATGTCGAGTGGGCCGATTGGTCTCCGGATGGGAGGACGCTAGCCGTGGTGCGCGCGACGGCCGGCAAACAGCGCCTGGAATTTCCCCTGGGACGTGTTTTGTACGAAACAGCGGGCTGGATCAGCCACCCGCGGGTATCGCCGAAGGGCGACCAAATCGCATTTCTCGACCACCCATTCTACCCTGACGACCGTGGCACCGTGTCGATCGTCGATCTTGCGGGACGCAAGAAAGTTCTCTCTAGTGGCTGGGAGACAGAGGAAGGACTGGCATGGTCTCCGGAAGGAAAAGAGGTTTGGTTTTCGGCCGCTCCAGCCGGACTCGAACGCCGCATCTACGCCGTCGATCTTTCGGGGCGCCAGCGCTTAGTTTTTCGAGTACCCGGTGGAGTCACGCTGCACGATATTGCCTCCGATGGAAGAGTCTTGCTGACCCGCGATCAACAACGCAAGGGCATCATGGCTTTGGGTCCTGGCGCAACCAAGGAGCGCGAACTGTCGTGGATGGACTGGTCGTTTCCCGCGGACCTCTCGGCAGACGGCAACATTCTCCTGTTCGACGAGCAGGGCGAGGGGGGCGGACCAAACTATGCGGTCGCCATCCGTGACATGCAGGGATCGCCGCCCGTCCCGCTTGGCGAAGGTATGGCCGGCGGTCTTTCTCCAGATGGCAAATGGGCCACCACGATTGTTGCCAACGGCCAGCTCCTTCTATTGCCGACCGGAGCGGGCACTGCCAGGCGAATCGAGCGGAACGACATTGAACAGTATGGAATGGAGGCTCACTGGCTGCCCAACGGCCAACAAATCATCTTCTCTGGAAACCAACCGGGGCATGGGGCTCGCTGTTTTATTCAGAACATCGACGGTGGTAAGCCACGTCCCGTGACTCCGGAAGGAATTGTTTTTTGTCTGGTCTCCCCCGATGGGAAGTGGATTGCCGGAAGCAGCGGTGAGGCCGAAGGCTGGTTATATCCGATCGACGGCGGAGAGGCGCGCCCCATTCCTGGGTTTCTGCCAGGGGAGGATTTTACATGGACTGCGGACTCGAACTTCCTATACGTCTACCAATGGAAACAGTCGCCGATCAAGATCTACCGATTGAACATTTTGAGTGGACAAAGACGGCTCTTCAAAGAGATAACGCCCCCGGAACTGTCGGGAAGCTTCGACATCGATCGTGTTCTTTTCAGCTCCGACGGGCGGTACTACGCTTACGGCTACGCTCGTTTGCTTTCCGAACTCTATATGATCAAAGGGCTGAGGTAGGAACTCTCTGCCCGCCAACTCGAGGGCGTCTCGATACCGGCCGCTCGGCGATAACTCTCAATCTGCCCGGAATGGGGAAGTAGTCGCGCCCTCCAGCTCCCTCGAGGGTGACCAAGCTAGCGCGTTTCTTCAGCGCTCCGCTGGCGGTCCGTAAACGGGCTTCGCTGCTACTTGCCGCCATTGATATCATTCCGTATGAGAATCGGGGAACTCGCGAAGCGGGCCGGCGTCAGCGTGCAGGCGATCCGCTTTTATGAACGGCGGCGCTTGATGCGCACGCCACGTAGGACTGCCGCGGGATACCGCATTTACTCTGCGGCCGAGCTTGAGATCGTGACCGTGATCAAGAAGATGCAGCGCTTCGGTTTCAAGCTGGCTGAAATTCGCCGCGTCTTGCAGCTATGGGTTTTGCCCACTGACGCGGGTACCGCGTCTCCCTACCAGCAAGGCTCACGGGAATGCCTTCGCCAGGCGTTGAAACTGGGGGAGAGCAAACTCCAGGCCATGAATGAGCAGATCCGCGCCTCCATTCAACTACGCGAAGAATTGGAGCTGGCATTGAAGCAAATTCGTGCGGGACTCAGTGCTCCGCCAAAGCCAGTTCAAGCCGCCGCCGTGAAGCCAAGAGCGGCCAAAGCCCGCTAGATCAGCCGCCCGTCCCGCCCAAGACTTTCCCTTGACCCTATACCGAGGTATAGACCCGATACTGGCCTCACCGGCGGTCCGAAGAATCAGACCTGCCGTAACCAGGAGGCCACATGGCCAGGATAAGAACTCATAGCGTTTTCTTTACCTTGATTGCGCTAGTCTTCGCAGTCTTGCCGGCTTCGGCAGCGCCCCGCAATGATTTGGAAAAGAACAAAGCTGTTGCCCGTCGTGTGTTCGAGGAGATTTTCAACCAGGGCAGGTTTGAGGTGGCGGACGAAATCTATGCCAGGAATTTCGTAAACCATGCTATCCATCGCGACGCCGGCCTCAAAGAAGATCAGGACGCCGCGCGCGGATGGAAGCTCGCATTCCCCGATCTAAAAATGACGGTCGTGCAGGAAATCGCCGAAGGCGATCTGGTCACCGTGCTTTATAGCGTAACCGGCACGAATACCGGCGAAGGCAATGGCCTTCCCGCGACTGGGAGAAAGATTGAGGGCCGCGGCATCACGCTTTGGCGGATCGTGAACGGACAAATCACTGAAGAATGGAGCGAATTCGACCAGCTCAGATTCATGAAGCAGCTTGGGTTGCTCCCCGAATCCGCAAAGTAGAAAGCAGGGTGCCCACGACCCATTTGCCTTCTTCAACCTCTGGATGGACCAGGAAGCAGCAAACGGACTACAATTTTAGAAGATCAAAAGCCACGGCCGCACGTTGAACGCAATGTTTAACGGTGCAACGGAGGTGACTCGTGAAACGGAGATCGGTTGCTCCTCGCGTTAGCCTCTCTACTCTGACTTTCCTGTGTGCAGTCACCTTCCTGTTGGCAGCAACGCCGGCCCAGGGCCAGAAGAAAGGCGCGTCCCCTCCACCCGTCGCATCGGCTCCGGTCCCGGTGCAATCTCCGCTCCCATCCAATTTGGATCAAACCAACGTGGTCTACAGCAGTGGCGATAGCTCGTCTTCGCCAAAAAGCTCAACTGGAAACAATTGTTTCCTTCCTCCATTGAATGGGCTGCAAGCGGGCACGATCGAAGTCGCAGATTTGCAGGTTCCCGCTAAGACCCAAATGGAGTATGCAGATGGCTGCGCCGCTCTCAGGAAAAAGAAGATTGCCGACGCAGAGCGTCACTTGCGTAAGGCCGTGAAGCAGGACGCCAACTATCCCGCTGCTTGGGTTCTGCTGGGTCAGGTCTTGCAAAAGCAACAGCGCATTGAAGAAGCACAGGATGCGTGTTCGCGCCCGCTAACCGTAAGTTCCCACTACCTGCCCGCTTATCTTTGCCTCACCGATATTTCCGCTCGCTCCCAGAATTGGCCCGACGTATTAAAGCTCAGCACTCGCGCTCTCGAACTCGACCCCACCGCCGATGCCGCGGCGTACGCCTATAACGCAGCCGCCAACCTGCACCTGCATCATTTACTCGAAGCGGAAAAGAGTGCTTTGAAGGCTACCGCGATCGATCGCAACCACGCCGATCCGCGGGTTCACTTCTTGCTCGCGCAAATTTACGTCGCCAAGGGCGATCGTCCCGAAGCAACCGCTCAATTGCGGGAATATTTGAAGTTCGCCACCGATCCCGAGGATGTCGCGATGGTGCAGAAATATCTGTCGCAACTCGAAAGCTACCAGGCTAAGCAGCCAGAGAACTAGTTCGTCGCTTCCCGCTCGGCCTTTCCGCAGGGAGCACACGGATCGTCTAATTTTTTCCACCAACTCGGACGCCATATCGTTTGACGGCCGCCCATACCATTGCGGTGAGCGCCGCCAATACGAACAATACCGTGGCCCCGCCCTCCGGAACCGCCGTCGTTTTCAATGGCCGCACGGGATGCGGCTCGGGCCTGATGATGATGTGCCGGTCCGTCACCGGCCTCGTTACAAACTCTGTATATCCCATAAACAATGCTGGATGCTTCCTTCCCCAAAAACGTACTCGCTCGATAAATTCGGGCAGATTGATCGTAGCCCAGGTCGATGTCGAGCGAAATGGCCCGAAAGAGTCAGTACGCGAGTAATAGTCGCCAGGAATAATTAAGCAGGCTTTTGGCCGTCGCAAGTCGCCGAGCTTCGCCGAAGCTCGCAACCATCAGCTCTTCCCCGGCGCGGAGTGAAACGGATCATCTTCCGGCGTCTCCGGTGCGTCCTCCGGACTCGGAATATCCAGATTCACCACCACCGGCTCCTGTCCACTGCGCACGATCACCGCCTCCACCGGCTGATCTTTTCGCGCGTTCAGTTCCTGATGCGGAACGTAGGGCGGCACGTAAACAAAATCTCCCGGACCCGCCTCATCCACGAACTCCAGTTGATTTCCCCAGCGGAAGCGCGCCCGTCCCCGCACCACGTAGATCACCGTTTCCACTTCTCCATGATGATGCGGCCCGGTCTTGGCATTGGGATGCACCACCACGGTCCCCGCCCACAGTTTCTGCGCGCCCACTTTGGCATGCGAGATCGCTTCCGCTCTCGTCATTCCCGGCGTCTGCGGCGTGTTGGTATCCAGTGCGCCTCCGCGAATGATCCGCAATCCGTGGTTTTTCCAGTCAGGCTCTTCGTCTCGCTCTGGCTCACTGGAAGTTGAATTCTTCATAGTCCATTTCTCCTGTCGCATCTCGCGCCAGCGCCCCGAAACCCATTCAACTTATATGGATGACTCAGCAAGTGCAAGGGCCCGCTCCTCCGTCGGCTTTTTTCTTTCCCTATCCCCCAGGGCAGAACCTTACTTGTCTCTCGCTCTCCTTCTGTTCCCCACCCATAATCATGGTCGATTGCTTCTCCGGAGGTCTCGATGAAATTTCCGCGCCGTTTCGCTCTAGTCGCATGCCTATGCGTTGCCTGGTCACTCACCGCCCACTCCGGAGAGGCGCCCGAGACCGACCTTAAGACGACGGCAGTCGCTGCCTTCAAGAATGGCCTGGCCTTCGTAGTAAAGCAGGGAGACGTGCGCCTGGAAAACGGCGTCGGCAATCTTTCCCCCGTCCCGAACGCAACGCTCGGCTCTCTCTGGATCGCCCCCAATGACGCCGGCACATCCCTGGATGAGGTCGTCGCTCACCACTACAAAGTCTCAGCGCAACAGAGCCTCACTGCCCTGGCGGAAGTATTGCTCGCGAACGCCGGCAAAGTTGTCACCGTCATCGATAACAGTCAAAAAGAATACACAGGCGAGATCGTCGGCTTCCGGCAAACCGAAAAATCAGGCGCACTACCTACGCCGCCGAATCCGTCAGACCGGAATTTCTATCCGATCCCCGTGCCCTCGCCTCAGCCGCCGCCCATGCCGGAATATCTGCTGCTCAAATCCGAGGGCAAGCTTCTGGCTCTCTACTTCCACAACATCGCGCGCGTCATTCTGCCGGAGAATCCCATCCTCGACCGCCCGCAGGAAGAAGAGCGCAAAGCGCTTCGCTTCAAAATCAAAGGCGCCACTGCGCACGCCAATCTGACCATGGGATATCTCGAACACGGCCTGGGCTGGACTCCTTCCTACCTCATCTCCTTGCAGGACGACAAAACGGCGCAGATCACCATGCAATCCGTACTGGTCAACGACGCCGAGGATCTGAAAGATGCGGAACTCTTCTTCGTCGTAGGCGTCCCGAATTTTGCCTATGCCAACATCCCTTCCCCCATGGCTTTACAACAGAGCCTGCTCGAGTTCATGCAGGCGGCCGACCGCAAAGATAGTACAAACGCACGCTATTCCAACGCACTCACCGGCCAGATAATCGGAGGCGTAGGCTTTGACGCTGCCGCAGCGCCAAGTCTGGCGTCCGGCGTCGAGGAACTACAGGGAGCCCAGGAAGAAGATCTCTTCCTGTACAACCGAAAGAATGTGACCCTGGCGCGAGGCGAGCGCGCCACTTACAACGTCTTTTCCGAAACCGTGAACTACGAGCACATCTACGAGTGGAACCTGGAAGACCAGCCGCGCGTCGATGGCTTCGGCAATCCTCAGAACATCCCGAATCCGGGAACGGATCGCTCCCAGAAAGACAATATCTGGCACTCCCTGCGTCTGAAAAACACCGGAAAATTTCCCTGGACCAGCGCGCCCACCATGGTGATCTCCGGTACCAAGCCCCTCGCGCAGGACACCATGCCCTACACTCCCAAGAGCGCCACCTCAAGTCTGAAGCTGACTATCGCCACCGACATTCGCGCCTCTCATGAAGAAAACGAAGTCGATCGCCAAAAAGATATCCAGCGGCGCCGCAATCACAACTACGACGAAGTCACGGTCGAGGGCACTCTCACCGTCAAGAACTATAAGAGTAAAGAAGTCCGATTGAGCATCGCCGATCGGGTTCGAGGAACCGTGGAGTCACAAACCGACGACGGCAAGGCCGACAAACTGGCCGAGGCCATCGCCGTCGATAACCCGCTCTCCCGGCTCACCTGGGAAGTCACCCTGAAAGCGGGCGAGGAAAAAATAATCAAATACCGCTACAAGGTTTGGCTACGCGCTTAAATCGCGCACGTCTGCACGCGGTCCTCACCACACGTCGCATCTCTTTCCCTCCGCCCGCACCATGGCCGAGTCTGCCTTGCAGCTCCACGCTTTCTGGAAGTCCGGCAGATTTGAAAGCGGCCCGATCACCCGATACTTCGCAATCGGATGCGGATCGGTCTGGATCATCAGCCGCTGCGCCTCGATCCGTATCTCATCGCCGCGGAATTGCCCCCACGCAATATAAAACTGTTGCTCCGGCGTGAAACCGTCAATGTCTGCCGGACGCGGCTTGCCCTCCAGCGACTTCTCGTAAGCCAGAAATGCGACCTTCGCCCCGCCCAGGTCGCCAATGCTCTCGCCCAGCACCAGCTTGCCGTTGTGATGCACGCCCGGCTCGATGAAATAGTTATCGAACTGATCGGCCACGCACGCCGCCCTTGCCTGAAACTGCTTCAGGTCCGCATCCGTCCACCAGTTCCGCAACCGGCCCAGGTAGTCGAACTGCGCCCCCTGATCATCGAACCCGTGCGAAATCTCGTGTCCGATCACCACCCCAATCGCGCCGTAGTTCACCGCATCCACCGCTTTCATATCAAACGCCGGAGGCTGCAAAATCCCCGCCGGAAACACAATTTCATTCAGCAGCGGATTGTAATAAGCATCGGACGTCGGCGGCGTCATGGCCCAGCGCCCGCGATCCACCGGCTTTCCAATCGTCAAACGATCGTCCTGCTCCACAAACTTTCTTCCCGCAATCGTGTCTTCAAAAAACGCATCCCGCCGGATCTCCACATGGCTGTAGTCTTTCCATTTGTCGGGATATCCGATCTTCGGATTGAACGTGGCAATCTTCGCCATCGCTTTCTCCTTGGTGTCATCGCTCATCCACGGCCGGCTCAGGATGTCATCCCTCATCGCGGCCAGCAGATTCCGCACCATCTCTTGCATGCGCGCCTTGGCCTCCGGCGGAAAATATTTCTCCACATACTTTTGCCCCAGAGCTTCACCCAGATACTGATCGGTCGACTCCACGCACCGCTTCCAGCGCGGCTTCATCTCGGTGGTGCCGCTCAAATATTTTCCATTGAAAGCAAAATCTTCCTCCACAAATGCCGCCGACAGTGAACTCGCCGTCGAGTTCAACAGATGCCACTTCAAATAAACTCTCCAATCCGCCAGCGAATCATCGTGAATCTGCCGGTCCAGTTCCTGCATGAACTTCGGCTGATCCACATTCATGTCCACATCCTGCGGAATCTGCTTATGCTTGAAATATTCCGCCCACTCGATATGCGGAGCCATCGCCTGAAGCTGCGCGAACGTCGTGTTGTGGTCCGTTGCCGCCGGATCGCGCAGCGTCACGTTATCGAGCGAGGCTTCGGCCAACTTCGTCTCCATCCCCATGATGGTCTGCGCCGCAGCCGCCGACTTTTTCTCGTCCCATCCCGCCAGCTTGAACATCGCCGTAATGTGGATCACATATTTCTCTCGCGCTTCCTTGAACCGCGCCTCCGGCTTCAGGTAATAGTCGCGCTCCGGCAGCCCGAGCCCATTCGCGCCAATATCGGCCAGCACCCACGAGGGTTTATGCGGATCCTGCTGGCTGCCAAATGCAAACGGATCCGCCACCAGTATGTCGTGCATATCTTCCATCACCCGCTGCAAGTCAGCTGTATCTTTCGCCGCATCGATGCGCGCGAACCACGGCTTCAGCGGCTCCATGCCCCGCGCGTTCACCCGCGACTCATCCATGCACGCTCCGTAGTAGTCGCCAATAATCTGCTCCGTGCTTCCCTTCACCGCGCTCTTGTCCGCGGCCGCCGTCTCCAGAATTTCCTTTAGCTTGTCTTTGGACGATTCTCCCGCCGCCCACCGCCTACTCCAGCGCGTCATCGATGCCGGAATCGGATTGTTCGCCCGCCACGTCCCATTGGCGAACTCGTAGAAATCCGTACAAGGATCCGCCTTCCGATCCAAATCGGTGACGTCAATTCCGTGCTCAGAACTACCCTGCGAAAACGAAATTTGCGGAAACAGAAATAAAGAAAACAGCAACAGGAACAACGAAGTTGTTAACTTGCGCATGATGCCCCTTTCAAACAATCTTGATCAAACAGCAAGCCGTGTGCGGCTGCCATTCTAGACGAATCGCAAGCCCATCGGTGAGCGCCGCGGCGCCCGCGGCATCGCACACCTAGAACTTCTTCCGCAGAAACTCAAACAGAACATACCCCACCAGCGCGGCGATCATCGCAATCTCAAAATTCGCAGCCGTAAACACATCTTCGATTGCCGATGCTATGCCCTTTCTCTGTCCCAACCCCGAGCGCTCAAATTCTCCCATCAAAAGATTCGAATAAAACAGGAAGATAATGAATCCGACTTCGATCACCGCTCTCCATAGATTTTTCTTCATGGTTCAACCCCGGAATATCCGCCGTACTCGTCCTTCCTGTGATGTCCGCTCTGCGGCTGCCATTCTAGACGAATCGACAGGCGCAAATGAGCGGCCGCGGGATGACCGGAATCGGCAGCTCTTTCTGTCAACGAAAAAAATTCTGGGAAAAATAGAAATTTCTGCAGTGAACTTTACGGCTTCTTTATGCCGCGCCAGCTAGGCTTCTTCCTCTTAATGGTTTCGAAGCTGCTGAGGGCACAACTCTTTGATCTCCAGAAATTTCGTTCCTCTCGCTCTTCCGCCTTTAATCTTGATGTCTATCCTTGTCTGCTGTCCCGCGGCATATAGCCAATCCACCTCCGAAGAATCTAAAAGCGGTGATTCACGCGCGTTGGCACCGGCAACACCACAAACCGAGGCCGCGTCTGATGATGGGAAAGCCGTGTCGCCCGGGGCGCGGCAGCCGCAGCAGCAGCCCGCGACAAATCCAGCCTCTCCCTCCTCAACCCTCAACACGCGACCGGATCAGGGCAGCTTCTTCCGCCGGCTGTTCAAAACCTATGGCGACGACTGGAAGCCCCCGGCCGCAGTTGCCGCTACACCTGCACCCCCGTTCCGTGGCGATCCTGCGCCTGTCAACGGACCGCCATTTCCCTTCTCCACCTGGCCCATCGGAGGCACAGTATCGATCGGCCAACCTTGGACTCAGGCCGGACCGCTCATGACCGCGCTCTGGACCGGTCCGCACGGCGATTTCTGGAAGAAGAGCAAGCTCCAGATTTACGGCTGGCTGAATGTCGGAGGAAACTTCAGCACGTCCAAGGGGGGAGTGAACCCCTCGGCGGGAAAGTACGACAATTTTCCCACCGCTTACGACGAAGTACCAAACGCCATCGAACCCGATCAGGAAGTGCTCTACATCGAACGCGAACCGGACACGGTGCAGACCGATCATTTTGACTGGGGATTCCGTCTCTCCGGCCTGTGGGGACTCGACTACCGTTTCACCACCGCGAAGGGTTATTTTAGTCAGCAATTGCTCGGGCATCCCCCCGGAAAAGAGTATGGCTTCGATCCCGTCATGATGTATCTGGATTTGTATTTCCCCCACATCGGCCAGGGAACCGACGTTCGCATCGGCCGCTATATCTCCCTTCCCGATATCGAAGCGCAGCTCGCGCCCAATAACTATACCTACAGCCACTCCTTGCTTTATACCTTTGACTGTTACACCCAAACCGGAATCAACGTGACCACCAGAATCAACTCGCACTGGACAACCCAGGTAGGACTGTCGCCGGGGTGCGAAACCGCGCCTTGGACCCTCACCGATGCGCGGCTCACGCTGAATTGGTGCGCGCAGTATTCCTGGCACACCAGCAAGGACGCCCTTTACCTCTGCGACAACGAGACCAACCTTGGAAAAGACAGCGGCCAATACGCCTACAATAACCTGCAGGCCTACTACCTGACCTGGTATCACGTGATCGACAGGAATTGGCATACCGATACCGAATCCTGGTACCAGTGGATGAAGCAGGTACCGAACGTCGCCTACAGTCCGCCTCCGGGCTCGAACCTGCCGCCGGTCGATCCCATTCAGCCGGAGACCGGCTCCAATGGAGCCTTCTGCAGCAACCCTGCCTCCTTCACCTGCTACGCCCCCGAATGGGCGATCGTAAACTACGTGGAGCGGCAGTTTGGCGCTCATAACTACATCACGATTCGAAATGAGTATTTTGACGACATCGTTGGCCAGCGCACTGGAACCAAGACGCGCTACTCGGAGCACCTGTTTGGCTGGGGACATTGGGTCGGAACCACAGTTCTGTTCCGTCCCGAGCTGCGGTACGAGCACTCCTACCAGGCTCCGGCCTACCAGAACGGCACCAAAAAGAGCCAGCTTTCCGCGGCGGGAGACGTCATTTTCTTTTTCTGAGAAACGAATATGAAGAGACACACCGGATCATAGGAGTCGAATATTGTTCGCTCTGCGGAACTTCGCTCTGAGATAAAGGAGAACTGGAAACTGCTCTACCCGCCCGCCTTCAACTCCGTCAGCACCTGCTTGGCAATTTCCTTCAGCGTCTCAAACACGCCTACCCCTTGAAACGCGACAGCCTCCACCACCGCCTCGTTCTTCTTGCGCAGCTCTTTGTTGAGCGCTTCCGGCGAGAGAATATTCGGCAGGTCCCGCTTGTTCAGTTGCAGCACGTAGGGAATCTTATTGAAGTCGTAGCCGTGCTCTTGCAGGTTCGACATCAGATTGTCGAGCGCTTCCACGTTGGCGTCCATGCGCTGTTCCTGCGAATCCGCCACGAAAACAATGCCATCCACACCTCGCAGAATCAGCTTGCGGCTGGCATCGTAGAAAACCTGCCCCGGCACCGTATAAAGATGGATTCGCGTTTTAAATCCCCGCACCGACCCCAGATCGAGCGGCAGGAAATCGAAGAACAACGTCCGCTCCGTTTCCGTCGCCAGGGAGATCATCTTCCCCTTCTGCTGTTCCGCGGTCTTCTGGTAGATCACCTGCAGGTTCGTGGTCTTGCCGCCCAGCCCGGCGCCGTAATACACGATTTTGCAATTAATCTCGCGGGCTGCGAAGTTGATGAAACTCAAGGCTTTCCTCAATATGCGCCGATCGCACACCTTCGTAGGCGGCTTCCGCGCGCAAAAATATCCCTTTGGGGGCTCGCGGCTTTTATATCACACACGCACCGTACCCGGCAGGTTACTCAGGTGACCCCCGGCCAAAAGGCGGTTCCAAAGCAGGCCAGTCTTCGAAGATTTTTCAGCAATCCGTACCCTACCGCGTCGCCACAGCCGGATAATATCCATCCTTGGCGTAGATCTTAAGCCCCGGCCGGTTCACCAGCACCTCGATGTTCCGGTACGGCGAGGCCGTCGGAGTCTTCGGCCGGGCGGGCGTGTAGCCCAGCGTGTACTGGTTGCGGGCATCTCCCATGGCCTGAGCGTAGCTGTCTTCAATCGCACTTTGCGAAAGCTCCTTATATGGCGATCCGCCGCCGGTGGCCGCGGTGTATTTCGGCAGGATGTCGCTATAGCCCTCGTGCGGCAAGTGCAGCCGTTCTATTTTGCTGTACCCCGGCAGCGCCCCGCTATCCAGAGCAACCGCCTTCACCTGGATTTCATTCGAGAGCAATACCCGCAGCACGTCCCGGAAGCTGGCCTGACTGCCATACTCCCGTCCATCGCTGATCACAAAAATGATCTTCCGCCGCCTGCGATCCCGTTTGCTCAGGTCGAGCGCCGCTTTCAAGATCGCGTCGTTCAACACGTGCGATTCCTTCGGCGGCGTATAAACCGGCTGCGTCGGACTGCCCACCGGGACCCCGTTCACAATCGGTCCATTCGGCGCCAGCGGACCGCTCATTACCGGAACCCCGTTGTTGTGCCCGCGTTCCGTCTTCATCTGATTCAATAACTGCGTCAGCTTCCGGGTGGCCCCCGCAAAATCGCTGACCTCGCTCACCGTGCTGCTGTAGGTGTAAAGCGCGATTTCGTCATACGGCGCGAACGCACCCACCAGCGCCGGAAAAGTCTGGTTCACCTTCTGGACATCCGCATCCGGCATCCCCAGATCCAGCACGATCGCCACCGACAGCGCGAAAGGATCGCTGCTGAAAAAGCTTAATTTTTGCGCTATCCCATTTTCCTTGACGCTGAAGTCCGTCGGTAGAAGCCCATCCACCATCCGCCCCTCGCGGTCTTTCACCGTCACCGGTACCTGCACAAAATTGCTATGGATCACGTAAGTGTAAAGCTCGTCCTGGCTGTGCGAAGGCCTCGGCGTAGTGCCCGGCGGCACGGTCTTCACCGGAGGCATCGCTGGCGCCGGTGTCGTCTCGTCTTCCGGAAATGGGTTCGCCTCGGCTGGCTTGCTATTCGGCTCGTTCGTCCACGGATTCTTGTCCTCGGTGGCCGGTTTCTTTTCCTCCGGCTTGGGTATCGGAGATGGCTCCGCCGGCGCGGCCGAAGGTTGCACCGTCGGCGCATCCGGAATGTCGTCGCTCTGCGCCGGCTGATTTTGTGCCGGCGGGCTTTGCGCTGGCTGGTTTTGTGCCGGTTGAGCCTGTTGTGCTTGCCCCCCGGAAGACTGCCCCGCAGCCCCGACAGCGCCTATACCCAGGAATCCGCCGACACATCCGGCAACTAGAACGGTGGCCAGCCATCCGGCTGCGCTCGTCCGTGCTCGCTTTTGAGGCTCGGTTTGCTTTCTCACAGTCACCATCCGTTCCCTGTCCGGAATTCTTCCAGCTGCAAAAAATAAACCCACTCTACCAGCTTGGGATGCTGGACCAACCCATTTGGTGCATCTAACTCCCAGGGACTAGACTAACAAAAACCTCGAGAGGGAATCATTCGTGCCCAAACTATCCGCGAAACCGAGATTTTTGCCCAAACTTGCCGCTGTCTCGATCCTGTTTTTCATTGCTGCCCTGTCCGCCTTCCCTCCTGCCGCCTCGGCTCAGGATTCTAAACCCTCCCCACCCAATGCCGGACAATCCGATACCGAGAAGTCGGACCAGACCCTGAAAGTCAACGTCAACGTGGTCGGCGTCTTCTTCAACGTCAAGGACAAGCACGGCGCCCTCATGCCCAATCAAACCAAAGACGACTTCGAGGTCTTTGAAGACGGCAAGCCCCAGACCATCAAATACTTTACCGCCGAATCCAATCTCCCGCTCACCCTCGGCATCATGATCGATACATCCGGCAGCCAGATTCGAGTCCTCGACATGGAAAAAGAAGTCGGCGGAGCCTTCCTGCGCCAGGTTCTCACCCCGAAAGACGAGGCCTACGTCATCGACTTCGACGTTGAGTCGGAGTTGATTCAGGACTACACCAGTGATGTTCACCGCCTGCAAGCCGCCCTCAACAAAGTAAAGATCAACAGCGGTGTCTCCAGCGGCGGCAGCGGAATCCCCGGCCTCGGCCAGGGCCCGGTTCCCGTGCACAACGCTCCCGGCACCGTTCTCTATGATGCGGTCTATCTTTCCGCCCACGACATGCTGGCCAAAGAAGTCGGCCGCAAAGCCATGATCCTTCTCACCGACGGTGAGGACGAGGGCAGCAAGCTCAAAATCAGGGATGCCATCGAGGCCGCCCAGAAAGCCGATGCCATCGTCTATGTTTTGCTCTGTGCCGATCGCGGTTTTTACGGCGGCGTGAGCATGGGCTACAGCGGGGAAGGAGAAATGCGCAAGCTCACCGAGGCCACCGGCGGCCGCGTCATCAACGTGGGAAACAAGCTCGACAAACTGAAGGAAGCCTTCGATCAGATCTCCGCCGAGCTCCGCAGCCAGTACAACATCGGCTACACCTCCACCAATACTGTCCTCGACGGCGGCTATCGTAAACTCGAAATCAAATCCAAGCAGGGCTACAAAATCCAAACCCGCGCCGGATACTACGCCATGGCCCACAGCCAGCCCCAATAGTTAGAAGGGCTTGTGTGGAAGGACTGTGTGGAAGGACTGTGTGGAGCGGACACTCCTGTCCGCTGCCTTTGCCTTTGCTCTTGATTTTGATTTTGGTTTTGATTCTGGTTTTGATTCTGATTTTGATTCTGGTTTTGGTTTTGATTTTGCTCTTGGTTTTGCTTTTGCCCCTGCCCCCTGCTCTTGCCTTTGCCTTTATTCTCGGCCTGCATCCCCTAAATCACCGCGCTCGCAGCTTCCCCAACTTCTCCGCCGCCGCATCCAGAGTCTCCAGCTTTTTGCAGAACGCAAACCGCACCTGCCGCGCTCCATCCCGCGCGTCCCGATAAAAACTCGACCCCGGCACCGCCGCCACTCCAATCTCTTTCACCAGATATTTCGTAAACTCCACATCATCCTCAAACCCAAACCCCGAAATATCCGTCATCACGTAATACGCGCCCCGCGGACGAAAACACTTGAACCCCGCCGACTCCAGCGCCGGCATCAAATGATCCCGCCGCACTCGATATCCCTCCGCCAGCTTCGCGTAATATTCCGCCGGCAAACCCAACGCCGCCGCGCCCGCTTCCTGCAGCGGCGCCGGCGCTCCCACCGTCAGAAAATCATGCACCTTCCGGATCGCATTCGTGATCTTCTCCGGCGCAACCGCCCATCCCACGCGCCATCCCGTCACGCTGTAGGTCTTCGACATTCCATTGATCGTCACCGTTCGCTCCCGCATCCCCTCCAGCGACGCCATCGAAATGTGCTCCGTCCCGTCGTACAAAATGTGTTCGTAAATCTCGTCCGTAATCGCCAGCACATCGAACTCGATGCACAAATCTCGAATCAGTTCCAGTTCCGCCCGCGTGAAAACTTTTCCCGTAGGATTGTTGGGCGTATTAAGAATGATGGCCTTCGTGTGTTTGTCAAACGCCGCCCGCAATTCTTTTTCATCGAACGTCCACTCGCCATTCTCGCTCGCCGGTGGCCGCAGCTTTACAAATCGCGGCCGCGCTCCGCTCAGCACAGAATCCGGTCCGTAGTTTTCATAAAACGGTTCGAAGATGACAACCTCATCGCCCGCGTTGCACACTGCGAGCAAAGTTGAAATCATCGCCTCTGTCGATCCGCAACACACCGTGATCTCTTTTTCCGGATCGACCGCAATCCCCTGCCACACGCCCATCTGCCGCGCAATCGCGTTCCGCAGATTCTTCGCGCCCCAGGTGATCGCATACTGATTCACATCGCCATCGATCGCAGCCCGCGCCGCCGCCTTGATCTCCGCCGGCGCCGAAAAATCCGGAAACCCCTGCGCCAGATTCACCGCCCCATAAAGCATCGCCCGCCGGGTCATCTCCCGTATCACCGACTCGGTAAACTGCGAAACCTTGTCGCTCAGAAAATGTTTTTCGTGAATGGATGCCGAAGAAATAACGTCCGCCATAGCAGGCAGATTAGCACAAGAAAGAACGTAAAGAATCTGACACGCCGCAGGCAGCGCCATGGAAGAGCGGCGCTTCAGCGCCGCGTAAAGAGTACAAAAAAACCGGGGCTTTAGCCCCGAAATGCCCGCCTTCGTCTGGCCCGCCGCAGGCAGCACCCTGGAAGAGCGGCGCTTCAGCGCCGCGTAAAGAGTAAAAAAACCCGGGCTTTAGCCCCGAAATACCCGCCTCCGTCTGACCCGCCGCAGGCAGCACCGTGGAAGAGCGGCGCTTCAGCGCCGCGTAAAAAATAAAAAAAACCGGGGCTTTAGCCCCGAAATACCCGCCTTCGTCTGACCCGCCGCAGGCAGCACCGTGGAAGAGCGGCGCTTCAGCGCCGCGTAAAGAGTACAAAAATGAACAGGGGCTTTAGCCCCGCCCCCTACGCTCTCTGCACTCCCCCCAACCCCTGCAGCGCCCCGACAATCTGCCCGGCCCACTGCGCAATCTGCTCATCCCGCAGCGTCCCTTCCTCCGATTCCAACCGCGCCCGCAGCAGAATCGAATACTTGCCCGCGCCAAACGATCCGCCACGAAAAATCTCCACCGGCTTGAACTCCCGCAGCTCTCGAATCCCCAGCCCCATCACCGCCCGCCGCATCGCCTCGAACTCCACTTCATCGCCAAACACAAACGAGAAATCCCGCTCCACTGCCGGATACTTCCCCAGCGGCGCAAACTTCACCGTCCGCAGCCCGCGCCCATGCAACTGCTCCAGATCAATTTCCGCCAGAAAAACATCCTGCCGCAACTTTCGCTGCGACTTCGCCTCTTCCGCAATCTGCCCAAACTGCGCCACCACCGCCCCATCCATCAGCGCCCGCGCCGATCTTCCTGGATGAAAATATCCCGCCGTCTCCCGATCGAAACTCAGCTCGCTGTATGCAAACGCCGCCAGCAGATTCTCCACATCGCCCTTGAACGATCGGAACGCCTCCGCTGACTCTGCCTGTTCGTAAAGCACCGAGTCACTTGCGACCTTGGGCGCGGCGATGCCCTTACTCGGATCGATACCTCTCACCGTCAGAGCGCCTTTCACCAGTGTGCCCCGCAAAGGCAGCGCCCCCTTCACTGCTGCCATCGTCGCTCCCAGGCACGCGCGCGCCGGTTCCACCCTCTCCCCGCCCCGCATTTCGTAAACTCGTCCCATCTCAAACAGCCGCACATTCTCCGAATCCCGATTCAAATTCCACGCCAGCATGTCGAGCATCCCCGGCGCCATCGACGTCCGCATCAGCGAAGCTTCTTCGCTCAAAGGGTTTTCCAGTTCCAGCACTTCCGCGGAAGAAAATGTTTCCGCGTCCGCATGCGAAATAAAGGTCAGCGACACCGCCTCGTCATATCCCAACGCCAAAGCTCGGTCGCGAAACCTCCTGTCCATCGCCGCGTGCGGCGCTTCCACCACCGCGCCACTATAAGCAGGCAAAGTATTTTCGAACTTGTCATACCCATGCAGCCGCGCGATTTCTTCAATCACATCAATCTCGCGCTCCACATCCAGCCGCCAGCTCGGAATGTGTACGAAAAACTCGCCGCCATACAATCCCGCGGGAACGGTATTGAACCCAAGCTTCTTCAGGATGCGAAGAATGTGTCCTTCTTCCAGATCGCCGCCCAATATCCGCCGCACTTCTGAAATTCGCAGCACCACCGGTGCCTGATCCAACCTTCTCGACACCACATCGACGGCATCGCCCGCCAGTTCTCCGCCGCCCGATTCCAGAATTAACGCCGCCACCAGATCGCATGACAAAATCGTCGACTCGAAATCCGCCCCGCGCTCGAACCGGTGCGACGCGTCGGTATGAATCCCATGTCGCCGCGCACTCTTCCGCACCGTCACCGGATCCCACCACGCCGACTCGATCAAAATATTCCGCGTCTTGTCGGTGATCATGGTGTCGAAGCCGCCCATCACTCCCGCCAGCCCGACCGGCCTTTTCGCGTCAGCCACCACCAGATCTTCCGAGGTCAACGTCCGCTCCACCCCATCCAGCGTCTTCAGCTTCTCGCCATTCCTCGCTTTTCGAATGATCAGCTGCCCGCCTTCGAGCAAATCCATATCGAACACGTGCGTCGGCTTCCCCATCTCCCACAAAACGTAGTTGGTCGCATCCACCGCGTTGCTGATCGGCCGCTGCTCCAGCAACTGCAACCGGTGCGCAACCTTTTCAGGCGAAGCCTTGATCTTCGTTCCCCGAATCACCCGCGCCGAAAACCGCGGACAAAGCCCCGGCTCCTCCACCGTGATCGGGAAGGGCGAGACCGGAAAGGGCACGACTCCAGTCGTGCCGTGAGAGTCTGAAGAGGCCGCGGCTTTAGCCCCTGACGTCCTTGTTCCTGCAGCGTCATGTACCGTGGAAGAGCGGCGCTTCAGCGCCGCGTCAGACCCCGTAGAGGTTGAATGGGCTTTAGCCCCTGCTGGGATCTTCTCCTCAAGAGCCTTGAGCGGCAAGTCGTACACCGCCGCCGCCTCCCGCGCCACTCCATAATGATTCATCGCATCCGGACGGTTCGTCCCAATCTCCATCTCAAACACCGTGTCCGCGCCCGTCCCGCTGATCCCTTCCACCGCAATCCCCGCCGCAGTCAAAGCCTCCGCCAGCCGCCTGTCATCGACGCCGAGATCAACAAACTCGCGAATCCATTGTGAAGAAAGTTTCATTACGTTTACGCGCTTAAACTCTGTGGAAGTAACCGAGGCTTGTCATAAACAAAGCCTTGTCATTCCGAGCGCAGCAAGGAACCTGCTGCGCCGCAGCTAGCACACATTCGACACAGCTACGCCCACTGCTCCAAGAACCTTACATCCCCCTGAAAAAACAACTGCAAATCATCCACCCCATACTTCAGCAGCGCGATCCGGTCCGCGCCCATGCCAAACGCAAATCCCGAAACTTTCTTCGGGTCATACCCGTTGTCCTTCACAAACTCAAACACATTCGGATCGACCATACCGCAGCCCAGAATCTCAATCCATCCCGTCTGCTTGCACGGACGGCACGGGTCCGCTCCGCGCCTCCCGCTCCCGCCGCAAATAAAGCACGAGACATACATTTCCGCGCTCGGCTCCGTGAACGGAAAAAACGACGGACGAAAACTCGTCTTCACGCTCGATCCAAAAAACTCTTTCATCGCGTGATCGAGCGTCCCCTTCAAATCCCCGAACGTAATATTGTTATCGACCGCCAGCCCTTCAATCTGATGAAACATCGGCGAATGGCTCGCATCCGGAGGATCGTTGCGATGCACCGTCCCGGGAATCACAATCCGTATCGGCGGCCGCATCTTCTCCATCGTCCGAATCTGCACCGGAGACGTGTGCGTCCGCAGCAGCAACCGCTCCCGCTGCGCTTTCCCTTGTTGCCCCGCGATGAACAGCGTATCCTGCGTATCCCGCGCCGGATGGTTCGGCGGAAAGTTCAACGCCTCAAAGTTGTAGTAGTCGGTCTCCACCACAGGCCCGTCCGCCACCGAGTAGCCCAGCTTCTGAAACACCCGAACCATCTCATTCGTCGTCTTGATGACCGGATGCTCCGCCCCAATCGCCCGCCGGATGCCGGGAAGCGTAATGTCGACTCGCCCCGCTCCCCTAGCACTATCGTCCTGGCCAACGTGCGCTCCCTCCACCAGTCCCTGGATCCGAGCCTTCAGTTCGTTGACACGAATCCCCGCCTCGCGCTTCGCATCTTTCGGCGCGCCCTTCAACCACAACTCATTGATCTGCGTGAGAAGCCCGTTCTTCCGTCCGATCCAACGGTCGCGGAACGTTTTCAATTCCGCCTCGCTCCGAACTGCCGCCGCCTCATCCGCGCACACACGAACGCACGCTGCAGCAGCCTTCTCCAGCGCCGCCGCCGAATAATCCGTCAATTTTGGAACGTTGTAGGCCACGCTTGTTCGCAGCGAATCAGAATGCGGGTGCCCCGTCCTTGTCTCTCCGTTCTTTGGAGAGACAGGGCGGGGATTTTGATTCTCACAGACAAAATCAGAAAAGATCGGCCTCGGTGCACGGAAAATAGCCGGGTGCCGGAAGTCCTACGCCAGCGCGCCCTTCGCCTGTTCCACCAGGTTCTTGAACGCCGCTGCGTCTCTCACCGCCAGGTCCGCCAGAATCTTGCGGTCCAGTTCAACTCCCGCCTTCTTCAGGCCGTGGATGAACTGGTTGTAGCTCAGCCCGTTCAGCTTCGAGGCCGCTCCAATCCGCACAATCCACAGCGAGCGATACTGCCGCTTCCGCTGCTTCCGTCCGGAATAGGCGAACTTGAGGCCGCGCTCAACCGCTTCTTTCGCCGAGCGGTAGAGTTTTGATTTGGTGAGGAAGTATCCGCTTGCGCGGTCTAATATCTTTTTGCGTTTGGCGCGGCGTTTGGTTCCGCGTTTTACACGTGGCATGGCTGTTCTCCTTTTTGCTTTCCATGTACTGGCGGCTGGAGGCAAGGACGATTCGCCATTGCGGCGATCTCATGGCCTCTTCACGCGCCTGGAACTCATTGTCGATTGAGAGATTGAGCCATTCGCGACTGGAACACCTCAGCACTTTCGTGAGATTTTCAATCGCAAAATCGCCAAATCACAAAATCAACCATGGTTCTACTGGTACGGAATCATCCGCTTTACTTTGCGGAGATCGCCATCGCTGACCAGCGTGGCCGTACCCAACCTGCGTTTCCGTTTCTTGGCCTTCGAACTCAGCATGTGACGCAGGCCCGAATGTCCCCGCTTCACCTTGCCGCTGGCCGTCTTCTTGAAGCGCTTCGACGCGCCCTTGTGCGATTTCAATTTCGGCATAGTTCCTCGGAATCAGCCGCCAGCCCCAGGCCGTCAGCTCTGAGTTTCAATTCTACTATTCAGTTGCTCTGGAATCGTGGACGCGATTCGCGTCCATCCTCGGCGAACTTCCTAAACCTGCGCGCTAAGCCTGCGACCCTGGAGTCGGAGCCTCCGACGCAGCCGCCGCCGCTTGTGCCGCCGGCTCATCTTTTTTCTCCGGCGCCAATTTGCCCTGCGCTATTTTTTCCTGCAACATCCTTTCCTGTCTCTCCGCCTTCGCTTTCGCCTTGGCGGCTTTCTCTTTTTCCTTTTCCCGCTCCGCCGCCGATTTCTTCGGCGCCAGTATCGCGTGCAGCGTGTTGCCTTCCTGCCGCGGCCGGAACTCCACGATGCTCTGCGGTTCCACGTCCTTGATCAGCCTCTCCAGGATCGTTCGCCCCAGCCCGGTTCGCGTCATCTCGCGCCCGCGGAAGAAGATGGTCGCCTTTACCTTGTCTCCTCCGTCCAGAAACCGCAGCACGTGATTTTTCTTCGTTTCGTAATCGTGGTCGTCCACATTGATGCGGAACTTGACCTCTTTTACCGTGATCGTTTTCTGGTGCTTCTTGGCCTCGCGCTCTTTCTTTTCCTGCTGGTACAAATATTTTCCGTAGTCCATGATGCGGCATACGGGAGGCTGAGCGGTGGGTGAAATCTCGACCAGATCCAGATTCTTGCTGCGGGCCAGTTTGAGCGCTTCGAACGGGGGCATCACGCCAATCTGCTCCCCTTCATCGCCAATCACGCGAATTTCGCGCGCTCGAATACGGTCGTTGGTTCGGATAAAACGTTTATCGATACGGTCCTCCGCGCTCTAAGCGACTGAGAATAAAAGATTATAACACGCGGAATCGGAACGGAATGTCATCGCTTCCCGCTTCTAATAGCTGTGGAACATCAGTTCTTCCAGCGCCATGCGCCGCACCTGCCAGTAATCGCGATCTTCACCGTCCACACTTAGTTTGCACTCGCCCTGATCATCAAAAGTCAGAGTCACCGCAAACATCTCAATTCCTTTATCATCCCGCACCAGAATCGCGTGCTCGGCCAGGCTGAAGCTGACGCCCATCTCCACTTCCTTGCCCTTTAGAGAAACCCGGAAGCCGCCATTCTGATCGGCCAGCGAAAACTCGTACGGAGCATTGTTAGGCCGCAGCCCGTTGCGAGCCTTCACGTCCTGTTCAACCTGGGTTCTCAGCTCTTTGAATATGGCGGGCAGCGAGCAGGAATAACGCTGGCTCACCCAGTCGAATTTCGCCTTCGCCTTTTCTGCCGGGTTCTGTGTGTCGTTCAACGCATCGCCTTCCAGTGAAATCGAATCCCGCCTGTAATTGGACTCGAGGACCGGTGTAGATAGAATGTTAGCTCGATTCAGAGAAACAGTAAAAATCTGAACGTCACCGCCTTATACCCTCCGCCGGTCCGCTGACACTGTTCGTCTTCGTAGAGTCCAAGCCAGGACCGAGCCGTGCATGGTCCAGGATTCAGGCCTTAGATGCGCTTTCTCGCATTGTGCGTCTATCCCAAATCGAATCCCTCGAATAATTTCCTGGACATTATCCGAGACCCACGACCGGGGCTGCCCCATCCTTCTCGCGTTTTTTGCGAGAGAGCCTGACGCTGCATTAATGTGGCGATGCGAGCGCCTGCGCCACCGTGGAAGAGCGGCGCTTCAGCGCCGCGTAAAGCTCCACAACGTGACGTGGGCTTTAGCCCCTGGGACGCCATCACGACCGAGGCTGCCCCATCCTTCTCGCGTTCTTTGCGAGAGGGTGGGGTTTCCCCCGCCCTGTCGAGTTGTAACGACGCTGTTCCACAAGTCGCGATGAGCTTCGACGACCTGCGCTACCATGGCGAGGTGGGCGCCTGCACCACCGTGGAAGAGCGGCGCTTCAGCGCCGCGTAAAGCTCCACAACGCGACGTGGGCTTTAGCCCTGTTGACGCCATCACCACCGAGGCTGCCCCATCCTTCTCGCGTTTTTTGCGAGAGGGTGGGGTTTCCCCCGCCCTGTCGAGTTGTAACGACGCTGTTCCACAAGTCGCGATGAGCCCCGACGACCTGCGCTACCATGGCGAGGTGAGCGCCTGCACCACCGTGGAAGAGCGGCGCTTCAGCGCCGCGTAAAGCTCCACAACGCGACGTGAGCTTTAGCCCTGTTGACGCCATCACCACCGAGGGTGCCCCATCATTCTCGCGTTCTTTGCGAGAGGGTGGTGGGGATTCCGAACCCCTCGCCCAACTCCTGCATCTGAATGCCATGCCTCTCGAAACGAATTTCGTTACACCCCTACTCCCGCCCCTCCATCTCCGCATCCCCGCCGAGCCCATGCCTCCGCCCATCAAGGAACCGCCTTCCCCCCCAGAAAATCCCGACGCCCCCGTCCGCGAGCCCGATCCCGACGCACCAGAAGAAATCTGACCTCCATCGATTGGCGAGGGTGCCACATGTCTCGCCTCTTTTGCGAGACATGGGATCCACGGCACCGTCACCCCCACCCACCCTTGTCATCCTGAGCGAAGTCCCTGCCCTCCTCAATTTCCTGTCAATAGGCAGAACTTACACGATCGCCCCTATCTCCTAGCAACCAAAGCCGAAATATTTCCAGCGAACATGTCCCAATCACCCTTTGCCAATTGATATACTATAAATAGAGAGTAAAAATTCAGAAAAGAGCGCGAGGCGCGGCCCATAGGGTCGCGCCTTTTGTGTTTTGGGAAGGCATCACAACCAATGAGTCTATGGACCAGTCAGTTCAGGAATACCGCCGAACGCGGAGAGTGGGCCGAAATCCGTTTTCTGGCGCGCGCCATGGAACAACGTTTTCGCGTATCCAAACCCTGGGGAAACTCCGCCCCTTACGATCTGATGGTCGAGCGCGACGGCTTGGTCTATCGCGTCCAGGTGAAGTCCACCATCCATCGCGTTGGACCGTGCTCCTATGGCTGCAGATTGCCCAGCGAGAAGAGAATGCTGCGTCTGCTCAAGGAAGTCGATTTCATCGCCGCCTACGTCATCCCGGCCGACATCTGGTACATCATTCCCGTCGGAATCGTCCGCAAGCAGAAGGGATCCATCTGGCTCTCTCCCTGGAAACGCGGCGCACGCTATGACCGCTACCTGGAATCCTGGTATTTGTTGCGGCAATGGAGAGGAGGAAAAAAATCAGCCCAGCCTCCCCAAACTAGCGGCGAGACCGAGCGTAAACCTATGCGTAAAATCAGACGCAAAACCAGAAGGCCAGACACGACCGCAACTCAAACCGATTCACACCAAATCGCTGTCACGCCTCGGTGAAGTGCGGTTCTTCCACGGCGCGCAACACCGGCATCGGCATCGCTCTCTCAGTCGAGCTCCCCACCAGCGCGCCGTCTCTCACTTCTTCGATCCGCACCGGAATCCAGCGGTTCGCCCCGTGGCGTCCTTTCAGATACAGCTTCTGATAATTGTCGGTGAGCGCTTCCGTGAACTCTCCGTCGGGGCCGTTGTGCACCGCGCTCAATGTGATCGCATCGAGCGGCTCGCCGACGAACGACCGCATGAACGCATCTTTCTTCGCGGCGGAGAGATCGCGCAAAATTTTATTCCGCTCCCGCGCTATCTGAACCGGAACTTGTTTCGCCATCGCCGCAGCTGGCGTTCCCGGACGCGCCGAGTACGTAAAGACGTGCAAGTAAGTAAACGGCAACTCCTCGATGAGCCTTTGCGTGCATTCAAATTCCGCATCCGTCTCGCCCGGAAATCCCACCATCACATCGGCGCCGATGGCGGCTGCTGGCATGGCCGCGCGAATCTTTTCAATCTTCTCGCGATAGTGCCACGGCCGGTATTTGCGGTGCATGCGCCGCAAAACCGCATCACTCCCCGATTGCAGCGGAACATGCGCATGATTGGCAATGCGCGGCGACGATGCGGCCAGCGCAATGAGTTCGTCCGACCAATCCATCGGCTCGACCGAAGAGATGCGCAGTTTTTCCAGCTGTGTCTCCGCGAGGATGGCGCGGATAAGAAACTCCAGCCGTTGGTCGTTAGGTGTTCGCCACCGTCCATGGAATTCGAGATTTTCGCTGAGAGCTGAGGGCTGAGAGCTGATCGCTAGATCCCGTCCCCACCTTCCGAGGTTGATCCCGCTGATCACAACTTCTCGATACCCCGCAGCCACCAGCGCATTCATCTCGCGAATCACTTGCCATGCCGCAAGCGAACGGCTCTGCCCGCGCACACTGGGAATCACGCAGAACGAGCACCGATTGTCGCATCCATCCTGAATTTTTAGATTCGGACGCGTACGCTCGTTCTCGTGGCCTCCGCCGCCGCTTGCCGATTCGAAAACAGGCGCCGCCAGCAACTCCGTGTGCGCGAAGATGTCGGAGACAAAAATCGAGTTCTCACTTCTCAGCTCTCGATTCTCAGTCAGCGCGGAAAGAGGCAGGAACGTCTTATCTTCGCAAAAGTTTTCACCGAGCACGAGGTCGGCCAGCTGATGTTTGTGCGAGTTGCCGATGACGGTCGTGACGCCCGCCAGCGCCGCAACTTCTTCCGGAGCACGCTGCGCATAACATCCCGTGACAACAATTTTCGCCAGTGGATTCTGCCGCTGCACGCGCCGAATCGCAGCCCGCGCATCCTGATCCGCGGAATTCGTGACCGTACAGGAATTCAGAATCACGAAGTCAGCGTGATCGGCGGACGCGCGCCCCAGCCCGCGCGCTTCGAACTGGCGTTCGAGCGCCGCGCCGTCGGCTTGCGTGGCGCGGCATCCAAAATTTTCCACGTGGAAGGTGAGCACAGATTGATCGTAGCGCAAGTGCCGGATTTATGCGCCTCGCCTCACCCGTTTATACGCCGTTGCAAAAAAGTGAAGCCCTTCAGGCCGTGGCCACACTTTTCTTCTGCGTGAAGCATTCCCGGCAAAAAATCGGCCTCCCCTGCGTTGGCCGAAAGGGGACGGTGGTTTCTTTGCCGCATTGCGAGCAGGTGGCGCGGGTTTCGACGCGCGAGAAATGGTGCGCGTTCCCCTGAGTTTGCGGGGCGGTGAGGACGGCCACGCGCTTAGACTTGCAGGTTTTGCAGCGCTTGGGTTCGTTGCGGAATTGCTTGTCGTGAAAAAAAAGTTGTTCCCCGGCGGTGAAGACAAAGTCGGCACCGCAGTCGATGCAAGTCAGTACTTTATCCTGAAATTCCATTGAGGATGGCTCCCTTGTGCCCGTGCGCTCCGGCCAACCCGCGGGGAAAGCGGTGGCGAAGAGCAAACACAGGTTGTGTACATCCCCCCTCAAACCGCCCCTGGACTCGGCCCGCCACGCACCTGGACGGGGCGTGGATACAGATGATCCAACTTAAATGCCGAAGAATGATGAGTTTGAAATAATCCCAGATGCAACTCCGCCTGGTGGGGACCAGAGGGAGCAAGATCGCCCCGGGAAGGGGGCGACCCTTTCATGCCCAAATCCTTACTCCTTCAGTCTTGCTCTTTCAGTCCTGCTCTTTGCGAACCTTTTTGCGAGCGCGCTTGCGAGCGAGCGCAGCTTTCACGCGCTTTTTCTCACCGGGTTTCAAGTAAAAGGAGTGGCGCTTAACTTCCTTGATGATGTCTTCCTGCTGCACTTTGCGCTTGAAACGGCGAAGCGCATTCTCGAGGGATTCGCCCTCCTGCAGTCGAATTTCCGCCAAACAAATACACCCCCAAACCCGTCCGGTAGGACCGAATAGTTATTACAAGGAATTGACTGGAAGTCAAGCAGAGAAAGTGAAAAAAGTTGCAACATTTTGGCGTAAGCCGGAAGGTTAGAAGGCGGTCTTCGGGAGCTTTGCAGGCTTCAGCGAAATAGAAATCCCATGTCTCGCAAAGGAGGCGAGACATGGGGCACCCTTCTTCGCGGCGCTGCCTTACAGAAATAGCGGACAGGAGTGTCCGCTCCCCACGAGCCGATCAGAAAATCATTTTCAGGCCGAGTTGGATTTGGCGGGGGGCGAAGGCGGCGTTGGGCTTCATAAAATTTTGAGGCTGCTGGTAGTAGGCGGGGTAGGTGACGTTGCCGACGGTCGTGTTGTATTGCGTGAAGGTAGTGGCTTCGGCGGTGAGGCCGTCTGATGTGATGGTGACGCTGGTTATCGCGGTTGAAGAGATTGAAGGAATCAGCGGTGAATTCAAGGCGGCAACCCTGGCCGAGATGGATTTTGCGGACGAGGCGGAGGTCGGTGGAAGAGTAGTCGGGGCCGGTAAAAGCGTTGCGGCTGTAGCCGGGGAGACGATCATTGTCGTAGTTACCGTCCTGATTGGGGTCGCCGCTGACGGTAGCGTTGACGGGGCGTCCACTGCCGGCGGTGACAATGCTGGAGAGTTTCCAGTCGTTGAAGATGTGGCCGAGGAGTTCGTGCCCGCGGTGGAAGAGACGAGGCTCGGCAGAGAAGGCAGCGACGAAGCGGCTGCGCTGGTCGGTGACACTCGGTCCGCGCTCGGCGTTGGGTGCATAGGAATTCTGGACGGTAGCGGGCTCGCCGGCGACGAGGGCATCCTGGCCATCGTCGATGGCACGGGCATAGGTGTAGGCGAGGCGGAGATAGGTGCCGCGGGCCACGCGGCGGTTGATGGAAAGAGTTGCGCCGTTGTAGACGCTGGAGGCGGCGCTTTGGAATTCGTCGATGGCGCCGAGTTGTGCGATGGGTCGGCCGAGGGGATTGATGCAGGGCGGAAATGGGCAAGTCAGTGATTGCGTGTACTGCCAGGTGGCGAAGGAATCAACGGTGTAGTAACCGTTCTGAAAAATGGAGCCGGTGGAATCGAAGATGGGATAGGTGAGAGCGACAGGTTGTGGAAGGTTGACGTCGAGCGCGCGGATGAGATGTTCGCCGTGGACGTAGAGATAGGAGACGGCGACGGTAGTGTGGTCGGCGACTTCGCGTTCGAGAGTAAGGCTGGTTTGCTGCACGCGCGGGGTGACGAAGTTGGGGGCAAAGGCGGAAACGTTGTTGGTGATGCCTTCGGTGAATCCTGCTGGGAGACTGCAGGAGGCTGCGGTGACCGGGCAACTCACGAGCGGATTCGGGTAGTTGGGGAAGACTTGATGGTCGTAGTAGTTGGAGTTGTTGAGAAAGACTTGAGCGTCGGTGATGCCATTTTCGGTGGCGATGGCGGAGTTGTAAATCTGAGGAATGCGGACGTAGAACATTCCATAACCCGCGCGAATCACCAGCGGATGATTCTTGCCGAGGGAATAAGCGAGTCCGGCACGAGGGCCGAAGTTGTAGGGCTTGAAGGGAACTTTGCCGGAGGGTGGGAACAGAGGATTCGATTGAAGCCCGGCGTTGGTGAAGGTTTGTAGATCCCAGCGAACGCCGAGGTTGAGGGCGAGATGATCGGTAACGCGAATTGTGTCCTGGGCAAAGGCGGCGTAGTCATTGCTGTTGGGATTAGAGGCGGCCGGACCGAAGTTTTGCATATAGTACTTCGGGTCGGCGTGGGCGTAGGCACGAAGGGGCGTGAGCGGAAGTCCGGCTTCCTGCGGCTCGAAAGTGAAGGGATTCACTTTGATTTGGTAGAAGAGGTATTCGCCGCTTTGCTGGCTGGGGAAGAAATCGTAAATCCAGGTGATGAGGGAGTCGCCGCCGAATTTGAAGGAGTGGCGGCTGGTATCGAGGCTGAGAGTTTCGGCAAGCTGGGCGCGGTGTTCGCGAGTGGCGCGGGGGAGCAGGTCAGAGCGGCCAATGCCGTCGATAATGTCGGGAATCTTGATAAGCGTGTCACTGGTGTTGGTATAGGACTGGCGAAGATCCCGCGAGAACTGGGAGCGGAGATGGCTGATGAGCCGCGTGGTCAGGCCGGAAGTGAGAGAGGCGGAACCGGTTTCGGTGGAGACGGTTTCTTCGCCGGTGTCGGAGATGGAGTCGTAGGTGACGGGGCTGGCGGGATCGAGAAAGACGTTGTTCGATCCCCAGTAGCGGGAGGAGTTGAAGCGCAGGGCGAGCTGGTTGCGCGGAGTGAGATTGATATCGAGCTTGGCGTAAGAGGCATTGCCGATTTGCGCGGCGGGAAAGGAACCGGCAAGCGAGGTGAGGTGAGCGGCAGCGGCGAAGACAAGGGCCTGATCGCTGGCTTCATAATCGCCGGGAGAGTAGGGTCCGGTGCTGGCCTGGGGCTGGACGATCATGGTGCCGTTAAGGAATTCGACGACATCGGGGACGTGGAAATAGTGCTGATCGAATCCGCCGAAGAAGAAGATTTTGTTTTTCTTGATAGGACCGCCGAGCGTGGCTCCGCCTTGCTGCTGGCGGCTGTGAGGCTTGAAGGTCATCATGGGATCGGCCGCGCCGAAGCCGCTGTCGCGGATGTAGTAGAGGCCGGAGCCGTGCCAGTGGTTGGAGCCGGATTTGGTGACAACGTTGACGACGGCGCCGCCGGCGCGTCCTTGTTCCGCGCCGTAGGAGTTCGTGGAGACGCGGAATTCCTGGACGACTTCGTTGGAGAACTGGTAAGGCGCACGGTAAAGGCCGCGAGCCTGGGCGAAGAAGGCGTTGTTGAAGTCGCCGCCATCGACGAGGAAACTGTTCTGAAATCCGCGCAGGCCACCGAAAGAAAGATCACCGTTGGTGGCGGAGGTGAGGCTGCGAGGATCCTGCGTGACGCCGGGTGAGAGCAGCATGAGATCAGAGAAGCGGCGGCCGTTGAGGGGAAGATCGGCGATGGCGCGTTCGTCGAGGAGGGTGGAGACGGTGCTGGACTTGGTATCGACGAGTTTCGGGGCGCCGGAGACGGTGAGGGTTTCCTCCGGTCCGGCGATGGTGAGGTGAAAATCGAGTTCCGCTGCAGCGCCGACATCGACGTGGAGGAGCGGAGTTTCCTGCGGAGACATTTTGTCGGCGACGGCGCGGGCAGTGTAGTCACCGGGCGGCAGAAGGTCGAGGGAGAAGCGGCCTTCGGCATTCGAAGTGGTGGAATAACGGGCCCCGGTGGCGGAGTTGACGGCGACCACGGAAGCCTGGGCAATGAGGCCGGCTGCCGGATCAAGGACGGAACCGCGAATGGCGCCGGTGGCTGCGTCCTGGGCGACGGCGAGAGGAGCGAGGGATGAAGCGAGGAATAAAAAACAAATCAGAACGCGAGTAGTAAGGAACAGGGCGCGCGGCATGGAGTCCCACCTTTGATGGAGATGAGGCTCGGAGGCTTTTGTTCCCGCGCGGACTACCGGAGGCGAGCGGGCTGGGAAACCCGATTCTTTTGTAGCACGAAGGGGAGAGGCGTTGCGGTGACGGGGCGTGGTTCTTTTTGGGGACGAGTGCCAGAGTGGGAATGCGAAAAAGTTAAGACTGGGCAAGGGCGTAGAAAGTACGTCCTTGCCCAGTGTGGTTTTATTTAACCGTGACGGTTACGGCACTGGTATGGCTGAGTGAGCCCGATGTGCCGGTCACCATTAAGGTGGCCTGAGCTGTTGCGGGCGTGGTGGTGGAGCTGGTTGATTTGCTGCCGCCGCAGCCGAGGGCAAACAGCGAGACGAAGAGCAACAAGCCCAACACGCTCATCCACCCGATGCTCTTGCGTGTGAACCATTTCTTTCTGCGAGCGGTGAGAACGGTTCCGAACAGGCCCAGACCGGGGAGCAGGGCGGCCATGCTGGGCGCGCTGTAGCCGGTAGGGGGCGGGGTCGAATTGGCGGAGATTGTCAAAGTGGCGGCAGGGGCGCCGGGGGCAATGGTTGAAGGATTGAAGGAACAAGTCAAACCAGAGGGCGCAGTGCAAGTCAACGAGATCTGGCCGCTGAATCCTCCTACCGCAGCCGCGCTGACCGTCAGGTTGGCGGAGCTACCTGGGTTGACTGTGGCGCTCTGGGCAGAGAGATTCAGAGAGAAATCTGCGCCGGTGGCCGCGGTCGCCGGAATCAGGCTGGCGAACACCGCGGTGGTGCTGCCCCCGGAGGGGAAGTTGGGTTGGTTGCTGCCTCCGGCGGTGAGATAAAGCGTGCCTGCAGTGCCGGCGTTCGAGCTTCCACCGAAAACCATCTCCCACAGGCCGGGATTGACCAGAACGTTGCTGGAAGAGTCGGTGAGCTGACCCATGAAATTACCTTTCGTATCGAAGGCGCTGATGGTACCGTCGCCGAAATTTCCGACGAGGATATCGTTGGCAAAGGTTCCGAAGCTGGCCGGAGCCTGCACCACGGCCCAAGGCGCGTTGAGATGGTTTGGAGTTTGCGCGCTGTAGGCGACGAAGGTGCTCACGAAGTTGCCCGCGGAATCAAATATATCGACCTGTCCCAGGCCTGTGCCAGGCATGGCATCGTGCTTGGGAGTGTCTTGCATGGCGTAGGCAACGTAGACCTGATTGTTGATGACGTGGGTGCCGTGGGGAGCGAAGCCCGCGGGAAGGTTGGGATCGGTAAAGGAACCGGCCAACGTGGTGGGTTGAAAAGTTTGATTGTAGACATCGACTTTGCCGCTGTTGAAGTTTGCCGCCAAGAGTGAAGTGCTGTTGAGCAGGGCGAGGCCTTTGTAGACGGCGCCGCTGGCAGAGTTATCGAACGCGACGGTCGCTTGCGTGTTGTCGCTGGACTGCCAGCTGACGATCAGGCCATCTTCGGTGTCAAAGATGAAGGATCCGCCGGTGAAGTAGCTGCTGGTGCCGTTGGCCACGGTTCCGGTGGGGCAACCTGGAGTGCAATTGCCGTTGGGATTGCTTCCGGCGCCGGGTATGGTCACGACCAATGAATTTGGGTTGCCATTGCCGTCGTAGAGGGTAGAAGTGCCGTTGTTATTGTTGGCGATCCAGAAATCCTGGCCGGGAAGGGCCGAGATTCCCCAGGGGTTCACGAGATGGGAGTCGGTAGTAGTGGCTATTCCGGCAGTGTTTGAGACCAGGTTGGTCTGAGAATAGCCGGTCTGGGCTAGCAGCGCTGAAGGAATCGCAAGTGTCACGAGCAGCCCGAATAACAGAATTATCTTTTTCATGTTGTGCTCCTTTATTTAGCTTGTTGCGAATTACTCGGGACCGGCTCCGAACCGCTTGCTTTCGAGGTGACGTTTCAGCCCGCTTCCGTATTGCAACCCGCTTACAGTCTGGAGATTAGCGACGCCGGCGAATGCGGGTGTCACGACATTGTCCGAGGGTTGTAAAAGGTTATGTCGGGGTGAGAAGCGCTTTAGAAACAGTAGAGTAAGGATGGGGTGGAGACGGTTTTGCGACAAACCACAACATCGGCGTCGGCTATAATGTGCTGTAACGCTGGTTGGGTTTTCCCGCCTCGCTCCCTGCGGTTCCAGAGGACGGATTCAGCCTCGTTATAGAAGACTGCTGGAGGGAGTCTGCATGGCAATCGAGAAATCGGAATACATTTGGCACAACGGCAAACTCATTCCCTGGGATGAGGCGACGATTCACGTGATGTCGCACGTGGTGCACTACGGGTCGTCGGTATTTGAGGGGATCCGCTGCTACGCGCCGCCTTCGGGGCCGGCGATCTTCCGAGCGAATGAACATATTCAGAGGCTGCTCGATTCCGCCAAAGTCTACCGCATTGACGTGGACTACACGCGCGATCAACTGGTGAAGGCGATGCTGGAAACTGTGGGCAAGAACGGGGCATGGCCATGCTACGTGCGGCCCATCGTTCTGCGCGGGTACGGCGAGGCGGGAGTGAATCCGTTCAACTCGCCGACCGAGGTTTACATCATTAATTATCCGTGGGGAAAATATCTGGGCGGCGAGACTGACGGTTGCGACGCGTGTGTTTCGTCGTGGACGCGGCTGGCTCCGAACACGCTGCCGGCGATGGCCAAGGCGGGCGCGAATTACATGAACTCGCAGCTGATCAAGATGGAAGCCATTGTCAACGGCTATGCTGAGGGCATTGCGCTGGACGTGAACGGCTACGTCAGCGAAGGGTCCGGGGAGAATGTATTCCTAGTGCATCACGAGAAGCTGATCACGGCGCCGCTGGGCAATTCGGTGCTGCCGGGGATTACGCGGGATTCCGTGTTGCAGATTGCACGCGATCTGAATGTCCCGATCGTCGAGCAGATGATTCCGCGCGAGATGCTTTACATTGCCGATGAAGCTTTCTTTACCGGCACGGCGGCCGAAGTTACGCCGATTCGCTCGGTCGACAAAATTAAAGTGGGTAAGGGCGGAATGGGTCCGATCACGAAGGCGATCCAGAAGGAGTTTTATGCCATCGTGCGCGGGGAGAAAGCGGATCGGCATGGATGGCTGACGGCGGTTCCGGTGCGGAGCAAGCAGCCGGTGAGCGTGTAGGGCTTTTCCTGGGAAAGTCCCACTTCTCGCAAAAACGGCAAGAAGTGGAGCACCCACTCTGAAGGAGTTTGCAGGGCGCGATTCGTCGCGCCCTTTTTTCATTCCTGGAACAGAGGTGCGTCGGAGATCAAGACCGCTTGTAGTATCCTTCGCAGCGAATGCCGGAAGCATTTCCTATTCTTATTTCTGTCTCGGCGGACGATGCGGGCAAGCGGCTGGATCAGTTTCTGGCGGCGCGGTTGGAGTCCGTCAGCCGGGCGCGGGTGCAGGAACTTATCGCGGACGGCAAGGTGCTGGTGAATGATGCGGCGGCGAAGGCTTCGGTCAAGTTGCGGGGCGGGGAACGCATATCCGTGCTGGGCGAGGCGCAGCGGGCGCCGCTCAAGGCTATCGCGGAAGAGATTCCACTCGACATTGTTTATGAGGATGACGACCTGGCGGTGATCAATAAGCCGGCGGGAATGATGGTGCACGCGGGGGCGGGAGCGACCGACGACGCGCGCAATCGCGGGACGCTGGTGAATGCGTTGCTGCATCATTTGGGAAAGTTGTCGGGAGTGGGCGGGGAGTTGCGGCCGGGGATTGTGCATCGTCTGGATAAAGAGACGAGCGGGCTGATTGTGGTGGCGAAAAACGATGAGGCGCACCGCAAGCTGAGCGCACAGTTTGCGGCGCGCGAGGTGAAGAAGAAATATGTGGCGCTGGTGCATGGGTGGGTGAAAAAAGATTCGGGAACGCTGGCGCAGAGCATCAGCCGGGACCGAGTGCGGCGCACGCGGATGACGACGCGACTGGAGGGTGGGCGCGCGGCGGTGACGCATTATCGTGTGGTGCGAAGGCTGGATACGAAGTTTGGGAAGTTTACTTTGCTCGATGTGAAGATTGATACAGGGAGGACGCACCAGATTCGGGTGCATGTGGCGGCGATGGGGCATCCGGTGGTGGGAGATACGATGTATGGGGCGCCGGGGGAGATGCGGGTCATATCCAACGCGAAGTCAACATCCCCACCCTCTCGCAAAAAGCGCGAAAAGGATGGGGCACCCGTGATCGGGTTGAGGAGGAATTTTCTGCATTCGGCGGAGTTGGAATTTCGGCATCCGCGGAGCGGAAAGATCATTGCGCTGAAGAGCGAAATACCGGAGGAGTTGCGGGAGTTCCTGGGCAAGGTGGAAGCCGAGTAGGGCCGCGCCATTTCGGGACGGACGAATCCGAAGCGGTTGCAAGGACAGATATAATAGATAATCAAATGAGGGGCATGGCTACGCGAAACATCTTCCTGAGAACTTCAATCCTGGCGTGGGTAGCGGTTTTGCTGCTGCTGACGGGAGCGCACCGGTTTGGCGTGGCGCAGGCTGGCGGGGCACAGGTTGGAACGGCGCCGGCTTCGCCGGCTCAGCCGACCGGGTCCTCGCAGTCTTCGGCGGAATCTTCTTCTCATTCTCAACCGCCAAAGGCCGCGGATGCAGCGCCCCAGGTCCCAGCCACGGGACAAAATGGCGCCGGCGCGGGGGGCGATGCAGGAGATGTCCCGAAAATACGGGTGGGCATCAATGAAGTGAATGTGGTGTTCACTGTGACGGACAAACATGGGAAGCGCGTGACGGATTTGAAGCAGAACGATTTTCGATTCGTCGATGACAACAGGCCGGCGACAGAGATTCGAAGCTTCCACGCGGAAACGAATTTGCCGCTGCAGGTAGGATTGCTGATCGATGCCAGCAGCTCGGTCCGGGACCGGTTCAAGTTTGAACAGGAATCGGCGATCGAGTTTTTGAACCAGACGGTGCGCAAGCGTTACGACCAGGCATTTGTAGTGGGATTCGATGCGACGCCGGAGGTGACGCAGGATTTCACCGATGATACGGAAAAGCTGGCGCGCGGCGTCCGCGAGCTGCGTCCGGGAGGCGGGACGGCGCTGTACGATGCGCTGTATTACGCCTGCCGTGACAAGCTGCTGAAGGCCCCGCAGGTTGGGCCGTCGCGGCGAGCCGTTATCCTGCTGAGCGATGGTGAGGACAACCAGAGCCATGTGACGCGCGAGGAAGCGATCGAAATGGCGCAACGAGCGGAAGCCATCATTTACACCATCAGCACGAACGTCAGCGGCACCAAGGGCGCGGGCGACAAAGTGCTGGAGCGGATGGCCGATGCAACCGGAGGGCGCGCGTTTTTTCCTTTCCAGATTCGCGAAGTGTCGAATGCATTCGCCGAAATTCAGGATGAGTTGCGCAGCCAGTATGCCGTGTCGTACAAGCCAGCGGACTTGAAAGCGGACGGTCACTTCCGCACGATTGAGATTGTGGCGATTGACAGAAAGAACTTCCGGGTAAGAGCGCGGCGGGGGTGGTACGCGCCGGTGCAGTAAAGTCAGTTTCCAGTTTCTAGTTTCTAGTTTCCAGTTTCTAGTTTCCTGTTTCCTGTTTGAGTCTGACTATCTCTCGAGCAAACACACACCAATGCCGGGATATTCGGGGACACCACTTCCGAAAAAGTTGGGGATCAAAGCGGGGGCTCGGGCGCAATTCGCGCACGCTCCGGCGGAGGTGCTGGCAGAATTGTCCGACGCGTTAGCGGAGTGCAAAGTTCTCAAACAGGGCGACGGGCTGGATTTTGTCATGCTGTTCAGCAAGTCGCGGACTGAGTTGGTGAAGGAATTCTCGCGGCTGGCGAAGACCCTTGCTCCGGCGGGAATGCTTTGGGTGAGCTGGCCGAAAAAGAGTTCTGGCGTGGCTACGGATGTGGATGAACAGGTGGTTCGTGGGATTGGGCTCGACGCGGGACTGGTGGATGTGAAAGTGTGCGCGGTGACGGAGGTGTGGTCAGGACTGAAGTTTGTACGGCGCGTGAAGGATCGAAAGAAGAACTAAGCGGCCAGACCTTGCACGCTAACGGAGCCGGTTAGCTCCTGCGGGCAAGGCTGGCCTGAAAAAATCTATGCCGGTCTTGATCCCATCATGAGATGGGCCACAAAAGAAATCACGGCGAACAGCAGCAGCAGATGAATCAGTCCGCTGGCAACGTGGAACATCAGAAAGCCGCCGGCCCAGAGAATGAGCAGCAGCAGAGAAATCACGAGAAACGGTCCGAATCGCATCCCGCCTCCTAAGACGTTAGCGTTCCCAAGTTCGACCCCGCAAAGTTCAACCGAGCGGCAGCAGAACCTAATTCCGTTTATACGGCGGAGACGGGCCAGGAAATATCGGCAAAAGACTGTAAATCACTGCCGTTCCTGCGGTAGAGGACGCGGCGAAAATCAAGGAGTTCGCCATGGTGCGAGTGGGATTGATTGGTTTTGGGATGGCGGGACAGGCGTTTCACGCGCCGGTGATTCGCGGCGTGGAGGGGATGGAGTTGGCTTGCATATTGGAGCGCAGGGGAACGCGGGCGCAGGAAAAATATCCTGAAGTGCGCGTGGTGAGGACGCTCGAGGAACTGCTGGCGGATAAAGAAATCCGACTGTGTGTAATCGCGACTCCGAATGATTCGCATTTTGAATTCGCGCGGGCTTGCTTGTGGGCGGGGCGGGATGTGGTGGTGGACAAGCCGTTCGCGCCGAGGCTGGCGGAATCCGAGCAACTGGTGCGATTGGCGGCGGAGCGCGGGCGGTTGATCACGGTGTATCAGGACCGGCGGTGGGATGGGGATTTTGGGACGGTGAAAAAGATTGTGCAGTCGGGCCGGCTGGGGACGATTGTGGAATACGAATGCCGCTATGACCGTTTTCGTCTGGAACCGAAGGCGAACGCCTGGCGGGAGAAGGCAGATCAGCCGGGAGCGGGGGTGTTGTTTGATCTGGGGCCGCATGTAATCGATCAGGCGCTGGTTTTGTTTGGCGAGCCGCGGGCGATTACGGCGACGGCGTTCTGCGAGCGGGAGACCTCGCAGGTGGATGATTCGTTTGATGTTTGCCTGGAATATCCCCGACTGCGGGCGATGGGCCGGGCGCGGATTATCGCGTATGCGCCGGGGCCACACTTTCTGATTCATGGAACGAAGGGGTCATTTGTGAAGTATGGAATGGATCCGCAGGAGGCGCGGCTGCGCGGGGAAAATTGTCCGGACGGATTGGATTGGGGCGCGGATTGGGGAGTGGAAGCGGAAGAGTTGTGGGGGACGTTGAGCCTGGTGGGCGAGCCGAGCATGAAAGTGAAGACGGAGCGTGGCGACTATCGCGGGTTTTATGCGAATGTGCGGGATGCGATCGAGAAGAAGGCGCCGCTGGACGTAACTCCAGAGCAGGCGCTGCGAACCATGCGAGCGGTGATTCTGGCGCACAAGAGCAGCCGGGAAAGGCGCACTGTGGAGTGGGGAGAGCCGGCGGAATGAAAGCGGTTACGGGACGAAGGAAAGCCAGAAGGGGCAGGTAAATCCTGAGGCGGCGCCAAGCCGCTACCGTCGCCAAGTTCCAGAACGCCTTACGTCTTACTCGTAACTTACTTCGTGACTTACTTCGTGTCTTACTTCGTAACTTTGCCGCAGGCGATACGGTCGCCGGAGTTGCCGGATGGATCGGTCTTCATGTCGTCGGCTTTGGCGTGGATGATGATCGACGTGCCGCCGTTGCTGAAGAGCGAATGAGATCCGTCGCCGAGGGTTACGTCTTTGTCTTCCACGGTCGCATCGGCTTTCCCTTTCACGTCGATCACGAAATTCAGCATGTCGCCGGCGTGGTGGCCTTCGGGGTTGTCGAATCCATGCTTCTTGTTTTCGGGATTGAAGTGCGGGCCGGCGGATTTGAAGTCGGGCGGATCGCACTTGGGATTCTGGTGAAAGTGGATGGCGTGCTCGCCGGGCGGCAGATCGCGGAGATGCAGCTTGAGGCTGACGCCTGATCCCTGCGGCATCACGATGATGCTGCCGACGGCTTTGCCTTGCGAGTCCGTCATTTCAACTTTGGTCTTGGCTGCGCTGGGAAGAGCGAAGGCTATCAGAGCAACAGCGACGGCGAGCGCGGGGAGGGTTGTGTGTTTCATGCGGAAATTATAGTTCAAAGCCACATTATTTTGGCACCAAGGAGCCATGCTCGATCCACAGGAGGGTGGAGTATACTTCCGGAAAGTTTGAAATCTTTCCAGGGAAGCGTGGGCTCATGGCTTTGAATGCGGTGGAGCAGGTGACGGAACAGGTTCCGGCAGACGATTTTCAGGCGCTGGAAGAGAAGATTTATCGCACTATCGAGATGTACAAAGCGGCGCGGCAGGCGCAGGCCACGGCGGAACGCGACGCAGAACGCGCGCGGCAGCAACTGGAGGAGCGTGAGGAACAACTGGTGACGCTGCGGCGTGAGGCGGTGCAGTTGCGGAAAGAACGGGAAGAGATTCGCGCGCGCGTGGAGAAGATGCTGGAGCAGATCGAGACGATTGCAGAGGCGAGCTAGAACAGCGAAAATCGGGCGATCGGGCGATTGAAGGGTGAGCATTGGGCCGTACAGGTTTAATCGCGGAATACAAAAATTGCAATATTGCTGAATGGATTGATTATGGCAACGGCGGCCAAGGATTCTACATTGAAGGATGCGCAAAACGGCAGTGTGCGAGTGGAGATTTTTGATCAGGCCTATAACTTGCGCGGGTCGGATCCGGAATACATCCTGAAACTGGCGGAGTATGTGGACTCGAAGATGCGAGCCGTGGCCGAGGCGACCAACACCATTGACACGGTGCGACTGGCGGTGTTGGCAGCGCTGAATATCGCCGATGAGTATCACTTGCTGAAGCGGAAGCAGGAGAATGGGTCAATGGATTATCAGAAGCGCGCACATGATCTGGCAAGCGCGCTGGACGAAGTTTTGAGAGAAAACCGCAAGGCAGGATAGCTCGCGTTTCCACAGCAGTTATGACACCCCACCTGCTCCCACGCTGCCCAGACCCCCTGCCAGAAGACCTGGATAGAGAACTAAAACGCATTGGAGATTTATGGGCAGAGCATCCTGTACGTCCCCGCCTGGACGCGGCAGTAGCACGGCATTGGGATGAACTAGTTCGATCCTGGAGCGTCGATCCGGAACTGCCGCTCTTAATAAGGAAGAAACAGGCAGGCGTTGCTCGGGGCGAGATGGTTAAACATGAATCGGGGCGTCAGCTTGTCCTGACCGACAATAGTCCAGCGTCCTGGAGTTACATGCTCGCGTTCGCGAGGGAGAATCCTTCGCTCGACAACATTCGGGGTTATTTTGAGCGCGCTGAGATTCCCGTCGCCATGGTGGTCGACGGGCAGATGCATGCCCGAGCGCACTACATAGCCGCGCTCGCCGACATCGCGAATCCCAACGTGTTGGGTTGGAAGGTGTGTCATCGCCGAAGAGTTGCACTGCACGGTCACGGCGCCGTGCAAAACCGAGACATCGCTCATCTTCAGTCTCACCTTCGGAACTTCTTGTCACCGTCTAATATGTTTCTTGTTCCCCTTGAGCTTGCCGGTTTGGGCGAGCTTCCACACTTTATAGACGCAATCGGCGATGACGTCTAGCTCGTTGGCTGGGAACTTGCGGGAAGTCCCTCAGCGGCTAAAGCCTGCAGCCCTGGTGAACCTTAGCGGTACGGCTGAAAGCCGTGCCCTTCCCGTTCCTGCTTCATGCCGACATTTTTCACGGTACGCGCTGGGACAGATTGCAAGGGCGGATTGTGAAAGCGGGATTACTTTGGTTGCAAGTGATCTGCCAACTATTTGCGCTTCCCCTATTGCTAATCCACGGGGAGTTCTCCTAGCATCACAGGTGAAAGTCGGCCTGCGGGGTTGGTGATGACGGTAACCGATTTTTGAACCAATGCTGAATGAACGGGGACTCGACTCGAACTAGGATCCGGTGTGCAACGCTCCGCCATGCGGAGATGCCTAAAGGGTCTC
>Ga0181532_10000246_pt1 | contig 57323 bp, 48 predicted proteins | sample PEATcosm2014_Bin_33_FD_119768 | JGI IMG/M metagenome (GOLD analysis project Ga0181532, IMG submission 119768) | Peatland microbial communities from MTU Mesocosm Facility, Houghton, MI, USA - PEATcosm2014_Bin11_30_metaG | ecosystem: Environmental > Terrestrial > Soil > Wetlands > Peat | place... | reverse complement strand
TTTCAAAACTCAAAACGATTTGTCGCCGACGCCTCGCACGAATTGCGCACGCCGCTCACGATTCTACGCGGCGAACTGGAAAATATTGCGGAAGACCCGCGGTTTGATGGTGAATTGCGCGACCGTGCTGGCAGTATGTTGGAGGAAGCCGTGCATTTGGGCAGAATCGTGGAACAATTGTTCACGCTTTCGCGGCTCGACGCCGGTGAAGCGCAAACGGAATGGACGCGTTTCGATTTGAGCGAACTGGCAAAAACGACCGCCGACCAGATGAGCCTGCTGGCCGAGGACAAGAAAATTTCTATCGCCTGCGACGCGAATCAGCCGATTCTGGTCGAAGGCGACCGCGCGCGACTCAAGCAGGTGGTGGTGAACCTGCTCGACAACGCGATCAAATACACGCCCGCAAAGGGTACGATTCAACTGCGTGTTCTCGCCGTGAACGGACACGCAATTCTGGAAGTCGCAGACAACGGCGTTGGTATTCCATCGGACGCGCTGCCGCATGTCTTCGAGCGATTTTACCGCGTGGATCAAACACGTGCCGACGGTTCCGAAAGCGCCGGCCTCGGGCTGTCCATTGTCAAATCCATTTGCACCGCGCACGGCGCGGAAGTGGAAGCGCAAAGCACCGTTGGCCGCGGCAGTTGCTTTCGCGTTAAGTTGCGTTTGTCGCAAAACTGAAAAATGTTCCATCCATCCATAAAATTCAAAATTTCAAATCTCAGGTTTGACCTCAAAACCGGTCTGTTTGGAACTTTGCCCGTGGTTTTCATCATTGGCTTGAGCGTGTTGTGGATGACGCATCATGCGCATGTACAAACTTCCACGGGCGTTGATTCCACCAACGCGCCGACGGCGGGCGTAGCGAAAGTCACCCGCGAAGACCTTTACAAGGAAGTGACCGCTCCGGCGGAATTCCGCCCTTACGTGGAAGCCACGTTGCACGCAAAAGTCTCCGGCTACGTCAGCCAGATGAACGTGGATTTTGGCGACAAAGTGAAGGCCGGCGAGCTTTTAGCCACGCTCGAAGTGCCGGAATTACATGATGAATTGGACAGCGCACGAGCCACGGAACAAAAGGCCGAGGCGGATTATACCAACGCGAACCTGATTTACACACGGCTGCTGGCGGTCAACAAAGACCACCCCAATCTCGTGGCCCAACAGGACCTCGACACCGCCCAGGCCAATGACTTGAGCACCGCCGCCGCCATTGCCGCTGCCAAAGCCGAGGTGGAAAAATACCGGACGCTCGTCAGCTACACACAAATCACCGCGCCGTTCGACGGCGTCGTCACCCACCGTTACGCCGATCCGGGCGCGCTCATCCAGGCCGGCACGTCGTCCGACACGCAATCGCTCCCGCTTGTGCGCGTTTCGGACAACTACCGGCTGCGGCTGGATTTTCCGGTGGATGTTGATTATGTGCAAGACGTCGAACCGGGCGATCCTGTTGAAGTGCGCGTTGAATCGCTGGGCGGCAAAACCTTCACCGGCAGCATCACGCGTTTTACCCGTGATGTGGACGACAATACCCGGAAGATGACGACGGAAATTGAAGTGCCCAATCTTGATTTGACACTGGTTCCGGGCATGTATGCCACCGTCGTTTTGAAGGTTGAGAAACGTCCCAACGCGCTGGTTGTTCCCATCGAAGCCGTGGCCGGTGGAGCGACGCCGACCGTCCTCGTCGTCAACCAGAACCATCAAATTGAGGAGCGCGCCGTCACGCTGGGCTTGGAGACGCCGGACAAATATGAAGTCCTTTCCGGCCTGCACGAGGGCGATCTAGTGGTCATCGGCAACCGCGCAGGATTTCAGGTCGGCCAGAAAGTCGAACCAAAGCTCATCGAGCTTTCCATGCGCGGTGAAAATTAAAATCAAACCATTCAACAGCCGTGCGCGTTGTCCGCAACCAATTATTTTCATGCGACTCAATAATCGGTCGAATGCGGTGAAACCGGTTCCCCGTTTTTTTGCGCACAACGTCCATCGGAAAATTCCGGTGCCAGCGAGAATATTTTGAACCCATGAAAGCCACTTTGACTCCTGAACAGATGGAAATTTTGCGTCGGTTGGACGCCTGCACGCTGGCCAACGCCATCGAAACTTTCCACGAGCGGCTGCGCAATGAAGGCTTTGCCGACAACTCGGTGCATTGTCTGTTTCCCCAGTTAAAGCCGATGCTCGGCTACGCGGCCACGGTCAAGGTTCGCGGCTCGGCCCCGCCGACGGCTGACAGCCGTTATCCTGACCGGACCGATTGGTGGGATTACGTTCTTTCACTGCCCGCGCCGCGTGTGGTGGTTGTGCAGGACATGGCCACGAAGATTGGCCTCGGTTCACTGCTGGGCGCGGTGCATGTCAACATTCTGCACGCACTCGGCTGCGTGGGTGCGGTGACGAACGGCGCGGTACGCGATCTTCCGGCGGCGGAGAAGCTGGATTTTCAACTTTTCGCCGGAAGCGTTTCCGTCTCGCATGCTTACGTTCACATTGTTGAATTTGGCACATTGGTCGAAGTTGGCGGGTTGAAAGTTCAATCCGGCGATTTGCTTCATGGCGATTTGCACGGCGTTCAATCCATTCCGTCCGACATCGCGGGGAAAATTCCATTGGCGGCGGCGGAAATCATTGCGCGGGAGCAGGAATTGATCGCTTTGTGCCAGTCGAAGGATTTCTCGATTGAGAAATTGCGCGCCGCCATTGCCAAAGATCGTTCCTGAACTCATTTCACTTTCATGTCCCGCTTTGCCATCCGTCTGCCATATCTCATCATCGTCATTTGTCTCATCACTTGTGTGGTGGGCGTGACCAGCCTGGTGCGGATGCCGGTGGATTTGTTTCCGCCGATCAAAATCCCGGTGGTGGTGGTGGCCACATTTTTCAACGGGATGCCGCCGGAGCAGATTGAAACCGACATCACAGGACGTTTTGAGCGGTTCTTCACGCTGGCCAGCGGCGTGGACCACATGGAATCGCGCTCGCTGCCAGGCGTGAGTCTGATCAAAATTTACTTTCAACCGGGTTTCAACGCCGATTCCGCGGTCACCAGCATCGCCAACCTCGCGATGGCCGATCTGCGGCGGCTGCCGCCCGGCACGCTGCCGCCGGTGGTGTTGAAATTCGACGCCTCCAGCCTGCCGGTGTGTTTAATCACTCTGAAAGGCCAGGGCTTGAGCGAAGCCAAACTCCGCGACCTCGGCCAGTTCGACGTGCGCGACCAGGTCGCCAACGTGCCCGGCGCGTCAGTGCCCATGCCGTTTGGTGGGCGCTACCGGCAGATCATGGTGTATGTGGACCCGCTCAAACTCGAAGCCCATCAGTTGAGCGTCATGGATGTCGTGCGCACGGTGAACGATGCCAACCTCATTCTGCCCGCCGGCGACGTGAAGATTGGCCCGTACGACTACAACCTTTACGTCAACAGCCAGATCAACGACATGAAGGACCTCAACCAGGTGCCGTTGAAAACCATAAACAATGCCCCCGTGGTCATCGGCGACGTCGGCCACGCGGTGGACGGTTCGGGAATCCAATACAACGTCGTGCGCGTGGACAGCCAGCCTTCGGTTTATCTGCCGGTGCTCAAACAGGGCGGCGACGCGAACACCATCGAAGTCGTGGATGGCATCAAGAATTCCATTGCCCACCTGTTCGACGTGCCCAAACAGCTCGTGACGAAAGTGGTCTTCGACCAGTCCGTCTTCGTTCGCAACGCCATTGACAATTTGATCCATGAAGGACTCATCGGCCTCCTGCTCACGGGCATTATGATTTTGATTTTTCTCGGCAGCATGAGGGCGACGGTGGCGGTTTTTCTTTCCATTCCACTGTCGGCGCTGGCGGCGTTCATCGCGCTGCAACTCGGCAACAGCACCGTCAACGCGATGATTCTCGGCGGGCTTGCGCTGGTTTTTTCCCGCTTGATTGACAACTCCGTCGTTGTGCTCGAAAACATTTTTCGCCACATGGAGATGGGGGAACCGCCGGAAGTCGCCGCCGAGCGCGGGGGGCACGAAGTCACGCTACCCGTGCTGGCGGCAACGTTGACGACCGCCATCGTCTTCTTCCCGGTGACATTTCTTTACGGCGTCAGCCGGTTCCTGTTCACAGCGCTGGCGCTGGCAGTGATTCTTTCGCTGTTTGCCTCCTACCTGGTGGCCATGACGGTCGTGCCGCTGTTCTGCGCGAACCTCATCAAGCTCCATCAAGGACATGATGGCGAATCCGCCGGACCCAGAGGCTGGGGCACGCGTTTCAACCGCTGGTTCAACCACAAGTTCAAACAGATGCTCGACCGCTACGAAGGTTATCTGAAGCTGGCGCTGATCCGGCCCGTGGCAACGGTGCTCGGCATCACGGGCATTTTCATTTTGAGCCTTGGCCTCTATCCGTTTATCGGCGAAGCCTATTTCCCGCGCACCGATTCCAGCCAGTTCGTCATCAATCTCAAAGCGCCGATCGGCACGCGCATTGAGCTGACGGACCAATTGGTGCAAAAAGTGGAGCAAGTTGTCCGTGAAGTCGTTCCGCCAAAGGACCTGAAAATCATCGTTTCGAATATCGGCGTCACGCCCGGCTTTTCCGCGATTTACACGCCGAATTCCGGTCCGCACACGGCGTTCGTTCAGGTAGGATTAAGCGCCGGCCACCGGTTGAGTAGTTTCCAATACATGGACCTGGTGCGCGCCCGCTTGCGGAAGGAAGTGCCGCAGGTCGCCGCGTATTTCCAGACCGGCGGCCTCGTGGACGCGATACTCAACCTCGGCCTGCCCGCTCCGCTCGACGTGCAGGTAACCGGCATGGACATGGACAAGGCGCACGAAATTGCCATGGACATCGCCCGAAAAACCAGGGCGCTGCCGGGCGTCAGCGACGTGCTGGTGCCGCAGGACGTGAATTATCCGGCGTTGCAACTGAACATTGACCGTCTCCGCGCCAGCGAACTTGGCCTGAACGAAAAGGAAGTCGTCGGCGACGTCATCACCGCCCTGACCTCCGACATCATGATTGCGCCCAGCTATTGGGTGGACCCGAAGAGCGGCAATGATTATTTCCTCACCGTCCAATATCCGGAAAACCTTCTGCCGAAAAATCTCGCCGACCTGGCTTCCGTTCCGTTGCGGGGCGTGAACTCGATGTTGCCGACCCGCCTCGACACCGTCAGCCAAATCATCCACCTGAATTCGCCCACCGAGGTGGATCATTACCAGCTTTTGCGGACGATGGACGTTTACGTGGCGCCGTCCGGCGAGGACATCGGCAAGGTGCTGCACGGCGTCCAGAACATCGTCACACAAATGAAACTGCCGGAAGATATCCGCGTCACCATCCGCGGCTCGGCAGAAGCGATGCAGGTGTCGTTCCGGAGTTTCGGCTTGGGCTTGATACTCTCCACGGTGCTGGTGTATTTGATTCTGGTCGCGCAATTCCGGTCGTTTCTTGATCCGTTCCTGATTTTGCTGGCCGTGCCGACGGGATTAACCGGCGTGTTGCTCATGCTGTTTGCCACCGGCACGACGTTGAACGTCATGTCGCTGATGGGCGTGGTGATGATGGTCGGCATCGTCGTCTCCAACAGCATTCTCATCGTGGAATTCACCCGGCGGCTGCGCGAGGAAGGCCGGCCGTTGCGCGAAGCCGTGTCGCTGGCCTGCCGCGTGCGCTTGCGTCCGGTGCTGATGACTTCACTCGCCACGTTGATTGGCTTGATTCCGTTGGCGACGAAACTGGGCACCGGCAGCGAGGCCTACGCGCCACTCGCCCGCGCCATCATCGGCGGACTCGGCGTTTCAGTGGTGTTGACTGTGTTTATTGTGCCGTGCGCGTATTACATCATTTACCGGCGGAAAGAAACGCTGGTGAAAGATTCCACGGATGCCTCGAAATCAAATTCACTTTGAAGCATTTCCAAATGAAACGAATCATTCTGGCTTTGACCCTTTGTGTTTGTTCAGCCGGCAACATTTTGGCGGACGGAACCGCCAACGCGCCGCCCATTTTGACTTTGGCCGACGCGCAGAAACTGGCTTTGCAAAATCATCCGCAGATCGCCGAGGCGAATTACCGCGCCCTCGCGGCGGAAGAGGTCGTCAAAGAAACCCGCGCCGGTTATTTCCCGGAGGCCAATCTTTATGCCACCGCCGTTGGCGCGGATTCCGAGAACACGCGCATCGAGGCCGGCGCATTAAACAACCCGAGCGTTTTTGACCGTGGCGCCGGTGGATTGGCCGTCAGCCAGCTCATCACCGATTTCGGCCGCACCGCCAATCTCACGGCCAGCTCCAGATTTCAGGCCCAGGCCGCAAACCAGAACGCCACCGCCACCCGCGAGCAGATTCTGTTGCAGGTGGACACCAGCTATTTCGGCGCGCTCCAGGCGCAGGCGGTGCTGCATGTCGCCCAGCAAACGTTGGACACGCGACAATTGCTGCTGGACCAGGTTACTGCGCTGGCCACCAACAAACTGCGGTCCGAACTGGACGTGAGCTTTGCGCAGGTCGAACTCGAACAGGCCCGTCTGCTCCTGCAAAATTCCCAGAACGATGCCGCCGCCGCCATGGCCACGCTTTCGACGGCCCTGGGCTATCACGAATACCATCAGTTTCAACTCGCCGAACAAACCCAGCCCGCCCACCCCGACACCAACGACGTTTCCGGGTTGATTCAAATTGCCCTGGCCGAGCGCCCGGAGTTGTTGAGTCTGCGCAATGAGCGCGACGCCGCGACCCGCTATGCCAGATCACAAAGGGATTCGCGGTTGCCGACAGTTGAGGCCGTGGGCGTGGCGGGCGATGCCCCTGTGCACGACAGCCGGCTGCCCAACAATTATGCCGCCGGCGGGGTCCAACTCAGCCTGCCGTTGTTTGCGGGCGGCCTCTACCTGGCACGCCAGCATGAGGCCGAATTGAAGGCACAGGCCGCGGCGGAATTGCTGCGGACGTTGGAGGACAATGTGATCCGGGACGTGCGCATCGCCTGGCTGAACGTCAACAACGCGCTGGCACAGTTTCACACCACCGAACAATTGCTCCAGCACGCGACAGAGGCCTATGAACTCGCAGACGCCCGTTACCAGAACGGCATCAGTTCCATCGTCGAATTGAGTCAGGCGCAGTTGAACCTGACCTCGGCGCAAATTGCCAATACCGACGCCCGTTACAATGTGCTGATTCAGGAAGCCAATCTGGACTACCAGATTGGCTTGCTGCGATGACAAAATCATTCCATTCCGAAACCGGACAGCGTATCAGGCGCGCCGCCCCTGTCCCGGTTGCCGTGCCCGTCCCTACATAACGAAATTTCTCAAAAAAACTTGTTGCGCGGAACCGTTTAAATGTTATACTTCGTGTCCGCTTTTGAGAATTGAAGCGGCAAATGTAACTGAACCATTAACAGACAATTGTTCTTTGTATGGCTGCCCAACGCATCCGAATCCGCCTCAAGGCTTATGACCATCGCGTCATAGACCAGTCCGCCCGCGAAATCGCCGACACCGTCAAACGCACCGGCGCGCGCGTCGCCGGGCCCATCCCGCTGCCGACTCGCATCGAGCGCTTCACCGTGCTCCGCTCGCCCCACGCAGACAAGAAATCGCAGGAAACCTTTGAGCAACGCACGCACAAACGGCTCATTGACATCATCGAGCCGACCGCCAAAACCGTGGACGAATTGAAGAAGCTTAATTTGCCCGCCGGCGTGGACATCACGATTAAAATCTGAGCAGTTAAATGAGTAATCCGTTAAACACGTTAAATAAAAGGCGAGTCGTCAACGGCCGCTCGTTACTCATTTAACCAATCACCCATTTAACCAATTACAAAAACCATGCCCCTCGGACTTCTAGGAAAAAAACTCGGAAGCACCCGCGTCTATAACGCGAGCGGCGTGTTGATTCCCGTGACCGTCGTTCTCGCCGGACCCAACCGCGTGCTGCAGGTGAAAACCCAGGCGGGCAAGGACGGTTACAATGCCGTTCAACTCGGCTTCGACGACCAGAAGGAGCAGCGCGTGACAAAACCGTTGCTGGGTCATATCAAGAAACACAACGGTACGGCGGTCAGACGCATCACGGAATTCCGCAACTTTTCGAAGGAAGTGAAACCGGGCGATATTGTTGGCCCGACTCTGTTCGCGCCCGGCGATTTTGTGGACGCCATCGGTATCACGAAAGGCCGCGGCTTTGAAGGCGTCGTGAAGCGCCACGGTTTTGCCGGCGGTCTGGCGTCGCACGGGCAAAAAGGCTGGTACCGCCGCGTCGGGGCGATTGGCCAGCGCCTCTTTCCCGGCACGGTCATGCGCGGCCAGAAAATGCCCGGCCACATGGGGCAGGTCCGACGCACGACACAAAACCTGGAAGTGATTCAAGTGCGCGAGGCGGACAATTTGCTGCTCATCAAAGGCGCGATTCCCGGTTCGGAGGGCGATTACGTCGTCATCCGCGAATCGAAGAAACGTCCCAAGGGCTGGAAACCGCCGGTGAGTGTCGCGCCGATGAAGCGGAAAGGCGCCGAGGCCAGGAAAGCCGAACCCAAGCCCGCGGAGGCCAAAAAGTAATTAGCAGGCTGTAGCCACAGCTTTCAAGCTGCGAACCCATTGCCATGAAGATTGCCATCAAGAACATCGAAGGGAAGGACCAGGGCGAGCTCGAAGTGAAGTTCCCGCTGATTGAAGGCGGGAAAGGCACGCAAGCCGTGCACGACGTCGTCGCGGCGTATCAAGCCGCTCGGCGCAGCGGCACCGCCAGCACCAAAAACGTCGGCGAAGTTGCCGGCACGAACAAAAAGCCGTGGCGGCAGAAGGGCACCGGCCGCGCCCGCGCCGGCTCGTTTCAATCGCCGCTGTGGCGCGGAGGTGGCGTGGTCTTCGGCCCGAGGCCCCGTGATTTCGGCAAAAAGGTCTCCAAGAAGACCCGCGCGCTGGCGTTGCGCAAGGCATTGAGCGAGCGGCTCAAGGCCGGCGACGTGGTCGTCGTGGACCAATTGAAGCTCGCTTCGCCGAAGACGAAGGAATTTGCCGGTCTGATGTCCGCGTTGGAGTTGAAAGGCTCCACGCTGATTGTCTCGGCCAGTACGGACAAAAATCTCACACTCGCCTCGCGCAACATCCCGGACATCGTGCTGACGACCAGCGATTCATTGAACACTTATGACATTTTGCGCCCCAACAAACTGTTGTTCACGAAGGACGCCTTTGAAAAGGTGGAGCAGCATCTGGCAAAAGACTGAGGCACCATGAACACTTTTGAAGTCATCAAAACGGTCCGGCTCACGGAAAAAGGCACGCGCCAGGGTGAGAAATTCAATCAATACACCGTCGTGGCCGATCGCCGGGCGAACAAGGCGGAAATCCGGCAGGCGGTGCAGGAGCTGTTCAAGGTCAAGGTCATCAGGGTGAATACGCTGAACGTCCGCGGCAAATTACGCCGCCAGCGCACGCACCAGGCAGGCCAGGCGCCAAGTTGGAAAAAGGCCATCGTGACTTTGAAAGACGGCGACAAAATCGTTTTGACCTAGCCAGGATTTGAAAAGAGAGACGGCGCGAAGAATGTTTGATTTTCGCGCCTTTTTGTTGGCGAGGGTTTCGATCGGGCCGTCGGCAGCCCCGCAACACCCTGGGCTCCAATCAATTCCGCGTTGAACTTGCAAATTGCCGCCGGTTGGCTTTTCATGGTGCCCGCATGTGGCAACGGAGTTGTGTGATTCTAATCATCGGGACGGCACTGGCAGGCCGGGCATTGGCCGGCCCGGAGGCGGCCGAGGTGAATCTGGACTATGTGGCCAAGCGCGCCTTGGAGCGAGCACAACATCCGTTTCATTCGCCGCGCGCCGATTTGCCGAAGGTGCTGCGGCAGGACAACCTCGATTACGACAAATACCGGGAGATCGAGTTCCGCCATGAGAAGGCGTTGTGGGCGTCCGAAGGGTTGCCGTTTCGGGTCGAATTTTTCCATCCGGGGTATTTGTACCAGGAACCGGTGCATGTGAATGAATTCACCGCGACGCACGTGCAGCCGATCCGCTTTGTTCAGGACTTTTTCAATTACCGCGCCCTGCAAATTCAAAAACAGATCCCGACGGACACGGGCTACGCGGGATTTCGTCTGTTGACCCAGTTGAACGAAACGAACAGATGGGACGAGATCGGGGCGTTCCTCGGCGCGAGTTACTTCCGGTTGCTGGGCAAGAACCAATGTTACGGCCCCTCCGCGCGCGGGCTGGCGCTGGATTGTGGCGAACTGGACCGCCCGGAGGAATTTCCCATCTTCACCGACTGGTGGCTGGGCAAACCGCAAAAGGACGACAAGGAATTGACCTTGTACGCCATTCTCGACAGCGTGCGGTGCACGGGCGCGTATGAATTCCACATCTACCCCGGCGAAACGACGGTGGCGGAGGTGACTGCGGTGCTCTTTGTCAGGCAAACCAACACGGTAATGGCTGTGAATCCGGCCTGTAAGCCGATCAAAACCATCGGGCTGGCCCCGCTGACGAGCATGTTCTGGCTCGGCAAAACCTCCGAGCGCAAGTTCGACGATTTCCGTCCGGAGGTCCACGACAGCGACGGGTTGCTGGCGCGCATGGACGGCGGCGAAATTCTCTGGCGTCCGCTCGACAATCCGCCGCTGTTGCGCCATCAGATCTTTCACGCGCCGGGCATTCGCGGTTTCGGGTTGCTCCAGCGTGAGCGCTCGTTTGCGGCCTACCAGGATACTTTCAACCCCGATCAACTCTTGCCGAGCATGTGGGTCGAGCCGCACGGCAATTGGGGCGACGGTGATTTGCACCTCGTCGAATTGAGCGCGGCCTACGAAGGCCTGGACAACATCGTCGCGTTCTGGGACCCGAAGGACAAACCCGCGCCGTTGGAACCATATCGCTTCGGTTACAAACTCCGCTGGCAAAGCGGCGGGGCGGACTTTAAGCTTTCAGAAAACAGGGTCGTTTCCACGCGCGTCGGCCTCGATTCGCAGTTTCCAAACGCCCGGCAATTTGTCATTGACTTTGCCGGGCCGAAACTGGATGCCGTGCCGGAAAATGAGCCGCCACTGGCCATCGCCAATTGCAGCACCAACGCTGCGGTTGTGGACAATTTCGTCGTCCGCAACCCGTTCCTCAATACCTGGCGCGTCATCCTGAAAATGCAGCCCCGGCCCGGGAACACCAACCCGGTGGACCTCCGGTGCACGTTGCAAAAAGGAACCAACATTTTGAGCGAGACATGGACGTATCAATGGAATCCGCCGTGACCGGCGCGGCCGGCCAACTGGCGGGCCGTCCGTTGGAAGAGTGGAACGCCGCTTATGTGAAAGTGGAAAATTATTTCCATGCGCTGCGCGTGCGCAACAAGGCGTTGCTCGGCCAGCTCGTCCTCCGCGTGCTCGAACGCGCCATGCGCCGCGCGCCTGCCGAGCCAGACCGCTCTGCCACCAAACTCGCCGCCGAAGAAATGGATCGCCTGGTGGTTGAATGGTTCGCCGCCGTGCTTCAGGAAGCGCCCGCGAACGCCGATCAAATGCTGACGACCCGCGGACGGCTGGCTTTGCTCCTTGCCGACATGCCCGGCCGATGGCAGGAACAATTTTTGCGCCCCGGCCCGTGGCCGCAGGAATTCGTTAACGCCATGCGGGAAACCTACTTTCGCGCCGGGCCGGATTTTCAACTCTCAAAAATGGCGCCGCGTCCGCTCGACCTCGGTCCGATTACGACGCTCACGAACCTGGGACGGCTGCCCTATGTCCGCATGGCGATGGTATGGATTGGCTTCGCGCTGCTGCTCATCGGGGTTTTTTGGCTCACCCACGGAGGGTTCGAGCAGATGAACAGCCGCGTGTCATCGTTGATTGATTGGTTCACGCAATTTTATCGCTGACATGGCTGACGCCCCGACCATTTCTGCAGCGGCAGCACCTCGTCTCCGCCGCGGCTGGCGGCTGTTCATTTTTTATTCATCCGCCGTCTTGCTGACCGGGCTGGTTTCGATGCTGTTTGCGGACCTGCTCTGGCGCACCGGCTGGTCCACGTCGCGGACGGTACTGCTGGTTTTGTTCGTGATTTTGTTTTTGTTCGCCGCCATCGGCTGCATGCACGGAATCTATGGGTTCGTTTTGCGGACGTTGGGCACCCGTCGGCGCATCACACGGCTGGCGGATTATCGCGCGCAAAGCATCGCCGGCACCGGCACGGCAATTGTCTTCCCCATCTGCAACGAAAACACCGTCCGCGTTTGTGAAGGGCTGCGCGCCACTTATGAATCGCTCGAAAGAACCGGTGAACTCGAGCTGTTTGACTTCTTCATCCTGAGCGACTCGACGGATCCGGATAAATGGGTCGAGGAGGAACGGCGCTGGTGTGATTTGGTCCGCGAACTCGACGCGCTTGGCCGCATTTACTACCGCCGCCGCTTGTACAACGAGGCCGGCAAAAGCGGCAACGTGCGCGACTTCCTCAATGCCTGGGGCCGCCGCTACCGCTACTTCATGGTTTGCGACGCCGACAGTGTCATGCGCGGGCAGACGATTGTGGATTTGGTGAAATTGATGGAGGTGCATCCGGGGGTTGGGCTGATTCAAACGGTGCCGGCGCTGGTGAACGCCGAATCACTCTTCGGACGCATGCAGCAATTCGCCAATCGCCTTTACGCGCCGCTGTTCATCGCCGGATTGAATTATTGGGCGCTCGATTTGGGAAATTACTGGGGACACAACGCCCTGATCCGCACCGAGCCGTTCATGCAGTTTTGCGATTTGCCGCAACTGCCCGGACGCCGGCCGTTCGGCGGCCAGATTCTCAGCCACGACTTTGTCGAAGCGGCATTGCTGTCGAGGGAAAATTGGGGAATCTGGTTCGCCTATGATCTCGAAGGCAGCTACGAAGAAGGTCCGCAGGCGATCATCGAAAACGCGCGGCGCGAGCGCCGCTGGTGTCAGGGCAATTTGCAGCACGGCCTGGTGCTTTTTGCCAGGGGCCTGCGCGGCGTGAGCCGGTTGCATTTGATGCTGGGCATCTGCGGTTACCTGGCCGGGCCGCTGTGGCTGCTGTTTTTAATCACCTTCAACTGGATTCACTGGTACCAAAAAAACTCCGGCCTGTCGGACATCACCCTGCCGGCGTTCAATCCCTATCTCGCAAATTGGAGTGGGACGGCGCACGCCCTGCTCGTCTTCGTGATTTGCATGGTCGTCATCATGCTGCCGAAGGCGCTCGCGCTTATTGACCTCGCGTTCGATTGGCAACGCCGGCGCGCCTTCGGCGGTCTGGCGCGCACCACGCTGGGCGTCGTCGGCGAAACCATTTTCTCCACGTTGCACGCGCCGCTCCTGATGCTCTGGCATACGCAATTTGTCATCACCAACCTCCTCGGCGTGAGCGTAGGCTGGGGGCCGCAAAAGCGCGCGGCGGACGGCACGGCGTGGTCCTCCGCCGTCCGGCGGCATTGGTGGCACACGCTGGTGGGACTGGTTTGGGGCGTGCTGATGTGGCAGCTCGACCAGACGTTGTTTTGGTGGTTTACACCCGTACTCGCGGGAATGGCGCTTTCCATCCCGTTGAGCGTGTTCACCAGCCGGCGCAGTCTGGGAGCGCGGACGCGCAAAATGGATTTGTTCCTGACGCCGGAAGAAACCGCGCCACCGCTGGAACTGGTCGCCTTGCGCGCGCGTCTGAAAGTGCATGAAATCACCGAAGACACCACGCCACGGCATCCGCATGCAGGTCTGGCCGAGGCGGTGCTCGACCCGTACGTGAATGCCATCCACGTTTCACTGCTGCGCGAGAAACAGCTCAATCCGGTTTATGCCGAGCAACTCGCCCGGCTCGGTGTCGGCAGCGGGGAAGTCCGCACCTTGGGCGAGAAACTGCTGGCCACGGGCCCGGACAAACTGACCGCCGCGGAACGGTCGCTGATTATGGCGGACGCGCACGCGCTGGTGTGGCTGCACCAGCAGGCGTGGTTGCGGCCCGACGAATCGCTCGCGCCGTGGTGGAAAGCCATGATTCGTGAATTCAGTTGGCGGGAGACTTGAGATTCGCCGGCGCGCCCAGCGCCTGCAGTTTGGCCCTGAGTCTGGGGTCGCCGGGGGCGAGCTGCAATGCCGCTTGATAACACTCCATCGCTTCGGCAATGCGAAGACCGATTCCCTGCAGGTGCGCGAGGCACCAACGTCTTTTCACCGTCGTTCGCCATCCTTCTTCTTCCACCTGTCCATCATGGCCTTTGTGACGATGGCTCGTCGATTTGCAATCTCCCAAGTCGGCGCGACGAGAGGGAGAATTGTGGACTGACAAGCGGGCCGGTTTCATGAATGATGTCCACGATGAACATCCAGACGGCAACCCGGCAGTACGAAACGTGGCTTGCCGGTCACATCCGGGTGGTCAAGAACGACCTTGGCGCCAAACACGAGTTGATGGCGCAGGATGCGTTTTCATTCCTGCGCGCCACGTTCTATCGCTGGATGCAGCTTTTCCCGGCGCTTTGTCCCAACCCGGCCGGCGCACCCACGGTGTTGGCCGTCGGCGATTTGCACGTGGAAAATTACGGCACCTGGCGCGATGCCGAGGGACGGTTGGTGTGGGGCATCAATGATTTCGACGAGGTGTTTCCGCTGCCTTACACGATTGATCTGGTGCGGCTGGCCACCAGCGCTTGGCTGGCCATCGAGGCTGGTCATTTGTCGGTCGTCCCGGCCAATGCTTGCGCGGCGATTCTGGAGGGTTACACCACAGGTTTGGAAAATGGCGGTGAACCTTTTATTCTGGCCGAAAAGCATCCTTTGCTGCGTGAGGTAGCCACAAGCCGGCTGCGCGACCCGACGCTGTTTTGGGAAAAATTCGCGGCACTGCCAACGATTCGACCTGTGCCGGCGAAGGTGATGTTGATGCTGAAACAGGCCATGCCGGAACGCGGTCTCGCTTTCCGGGTGGCGCATCGGCGAACGGGGCTGGGGAGCCTGGGCCGGGAACGGTTCACCGCCATTGCCGATTGGCGCGGCGGCAAAATCGCGCGTGAAGCGAAGGCATTGCTGCCATCGGCCTGTGCCTGGGCGGGTGGCTTGTCGAATAAAGAGATTTATTATTCGCGGATGCTGTCAGGCGCGATTCGCGCGCCGGATCCATTTCTCGTGGTGAAAAAGGGATGGGTATTGCGGCGGTTGTCGCCCTATTGCAGCCGGATTGAGTTGTCGCAGTTGCCACGCGGCCATGATGAGGAAAAGCTGTTGCGGGCCATGGGACGGGAACTGGCGAACATCCATTTCGGCACGCCACGGGCGATGCCCGCGGTGCGACGCGATCTGAGGCAGCGGAAGCTGATTTGGCTGCGTCAAGCCGCCGAAGTCATGGCCGAGGCGACGCTCAAAGATTGGAAGGAGTGGCGAAAGTGGATGCGCTGAAGCGCCTGCCAGCCTCGAACAAGCGGCAAGGCAGCCCAACTCACCAAATGTGTTGTTCAACCAACCGGCCTGGCAATCAAATCGTAGTCTGTGTGCCCGACCACTTTGACTCGGGCAAATTCGCCAATCGGCACCCTGCCCTGCACGAAAACCCGTCCGTCAATGTCGGGCGCATCCGCTTCACCGCGAGCGGCGAGGAAATTTCGGAGTTCGGAGTTCGGGGTTCGGAGTTCGGACTCGCGCAAAAGGCCGTGTTCCCAGGAACTGACATTGGCGTCCTGTAATTGCTTCGCGTCCGCCTTTCCTTCGACGAGGACTTTGATTTCGCGGCCGACAAAGGATTCGGAAACCTGCCGCGCGATTTTGTGCTGTTCGGCCATCGCCAGCTCGCGACGCTGCTGCTTCACTTTGTCGGGAATTTGTCCGGTCATGGCTCCGGCGCGCGTGCCGTCTTCCTTGGAATACGCGAACACGCCGAGTCGCTCGAATCTGGTTTCGCGGATAAAGTCGAGCAGTTCCTCGAAGCACGCCTCAGTTTCGCCGGGAAAGCCGACGATGAAGGTCGTGCGCAACGCGATGCCCGGCACGCCGGCCCGGATTTTCCGGATGAGATCCACGATGTATTGCTGCGAGGTTTCGCGCCGCATCCGTTCGAGCATGTTTTCGTGGATGTGCTGAAGCGGAATGTCCACGTAGCGCGCCACCTTCGGGCAAGCGGCAATCGTGCGGATTAGCTCGTCCGTCCAGTGCGCCGGATGGGTGTAAAGCAGGCGGACCCAAAAATCGCCTGCGAGCGCATTCAATTCGCGCAGCAGCGTGCATATCGTCGCGGCATCGGCGGGAAGCGATTTGGCCGCCGCGGAAAATTTCTCCGGCGACGAAATGGCGCGCGAGGGTCGTAGTGGCACGGGTGTCCCGCCCGTGTGATGCGGCAAAGGCTGCGTTGTTTGAAGGCCGGAGCTGACGGGCGGGACGCCCGTGCCACCATGCGCCGGGCGCAAGTCGAGACCGTAATAAGTCGAGTCCTGCGAAATTAAATTGATTTCCTTCACGCCATCCGCAATCAGCGCTCTGGCCTCGGCCACGATGTCCGCCTGCTGCCGGCTGCGATGCGAACCGCGCATTCGGGGAATGATGCAGAAGCTGCACGGGTGATTGCAGCCCTCGGCGATTTTGACGTAGGCAAAATGACGCGGCGTCAGGCGAAAACGCGGCGTGCCGAAATCGGGGATGAAGGTCGGACGCTGGTTGACTTCCAACAATGCTCCTCCTCGTCCTCGTTCTCGTCCATCGTCCTCGATTAACTTGGTGTGTCGAATGGCGGCGCTCTGCCGAGAAGCCGCTACAACTGTTTTGGTTTTGCCGAATTTGTCCGTACCGCCGAGGGATTCGGGCTTTTCGTGTTTAGATGACGCACGGTTCATCTCCAATTCGGCCAACCACCCGGCGATTTTTTCTTTCGATGTTCGGCGTTCAATGTTGGATGTTCGATGTTTTCCAACTCGTTCAGCTCGCCTGACCATCGCCTGTCTTACGATCTCCGAAACCCGCGCGACCTGGTCAATGCCCATGAACGCGTCCACTTCGGGCAACAATTTGGGCAATTCGTCGCGGAACCGCTGCGGCAAACAACCGGAAACGATGAGGCTCTGACCGCGATTTCCGGCGGCACGGACCTCGGCGGATTCGAGGATGGCGTCCACGCTTTCCTCCTGCGCGGCGTCAATGAACGAGCAGGTGTTGACGATGACGGCGTCGGCCTGTGCGGCGTCGTTGATGATTTCCACGCCGTCCTTGAGCAGCGCGCCGAGCATGATTTCGGCGTCCACCAGATTTTTGGCGCAGCCTAGTGAAATCAAGCCGACGCGCAACGGGCGCTTGACTGAATCCTTTTGTGTCACAGAGCGAAAAGGTTAGCACTGTTTTGACTTGAGGCAATTATGGACTGCGCCGACCTGTCGGCGCTTTCAAAGCGGTGACATGTCACCGCAGTCCAAATCACCTTGCGGTGGAATTGGTGGAGGCATTTTCCATGGCGTTGGTCGAAATGGCAGCGGCCGGCGGCGCGTTCGTTTCCGCCGTCATTCTGAGTTGCGTGCGCAGGACGGCGCGCATGGCGTAAGGGAGTCCCTGTTTCGGGTCGAGCAGTTGGGCGAGCACAGTGCGGTCGAGTTCCGCAAACGACGGCAGGCCGATGCGCTGCAGATTGCTTTTCATGCTGGAAATTTCGGCTTGGTAACGATCATAAACTTTTCCGGCCAGCAGTTTGAAACCGGCGCAACGGTCGTCCTGTCCGATGGCCAGCGCGATATAGGCCCGGGCGAGCAGTCCCTGAATGTCCGAGGTCGTGCGTTCCTGTGACGTGTCGCCAATGTCCTCCTGCACCCGGCCAACGGCGAATTCGTCGAGCGTGAGATTTCGCGGAAATGAATTGGTGTCGCCTTCGAGGAGGGTCTTGTCGGGAAATTCCCTGCCCAGGTAACGATACCATCTTGCAGCCTCGGCCACGCGATTGTGGTCATACAGAAAATAAACCGCGTCAGACAAAAAATAGCGTCGCGCTCTTTGAATGGCGTCCCTTTGGCCTCCATTAGGTTCCTCGGCATACTCCTTCTCGTAGGAATCATTGACCTTGGAGATGATGTCAAGATTGGGGCCGAGGGCGTAATCGTTGCCGAAGGGATTGGCAATGTAGCGCCCGTGGCGAAAGGCCTGCTGCATGGATTGATAAACGACCCGGCGCAATTGAGGCAAATCGTTCGTCTTCACATTATCGGGATTTTCCTTCGCCTTCTCCAGACCGAGCAAAGCCCAGTAAATCGCGTGCGCCTCCGGCAAACGCCAGTCGAGCGGGCCCCATTCCACATCCACCTTTTGGGCGAACACCGGATCCATCTTGTATTTTTCACGCAGCACCAGGGCGTTGGTTCTTTCCTCGGCGGTTTGCGGATGGATGAGGGCGGCGAAATTTGTCCCGTTCGGGGCAAACAACGGCGTCATTTCCCGCGCCCATTCCTGTTTGTAATATAAATTGGCGTCGTCCATATTTTGCCCCATTTTGAACTGGAAGAGCCAGGCCAGTTCGCGGTAAATCATCACGGCGTCCGGGTTGTATCTCAACGCCCGGTCACGCAGCAGTGCGATACCCTGGTCCAACCAGCGCCAGCGATCCGGAGCATCCTTGAACTTCACCGAAATGTTGAAGGCCATGTTCCACGCCTCAAAAATCCAGACCTGCTCGAAGTGTGGCTCCAAATCCGTGATCCAGTCCGCGAGCTGGGCCGCCTCGAAAAACTTGTCGTCCAACTGCAAATCGTTCGAGCGAATCCAGAGATAATTGGAAATCAAACCCCGGAAACCGCCGAGCGCGACGGTCGTGAACGCCAGCAGTGGAGGCGCGTTTTCCAAGACCGAGGCGCGCGTCAGCCCAAGCCGGTCGCGGTCGCGGTTCAAGGATTTTTGCACCTGACCGGAGCCGAAAAGCAACGCGGCGGCCAGCAGCAACATAACAATTTTTTTAACGCGCACGTTCATGTCTGCCATTGAAAAAAGCTCCAAGCTCCAACATCCAAGCTCCAGAGAAATTCCAGATCTAAAGCTCCAACTTTCGCAGTGGCACGACGGCATTTGAAGCTTGACGCTTGGAGCTTCCTTGGCGCTTGGATGTTGGCGCTTGGAGCTTTCATTGCGTACCCTGCGCCGTCGCCAATTCGCGCCGGTTCAACAACCCGATCCCGATGACGCCGACAATTCCCCCGAGCAACAGAACGATTTGCGCGAAGGCCGTGCCCAGTTCAGTCCACGAAATGCTTCGCCCGCTGCTCAAGGAATCAATCGGCGAAAAATTCTTAACCAGCCTGATGACCACCAGCAGACCCTTGAACAACGGGATCAACACCGCGTCCGCGGTGGAATGTCCCATCTCGCCCGTTTCCCCGTTGCCGCCGACGACCGTGCCTGACTCCACCGCTTCGGCCAGCGTGCTGCTGGAAAGCCCGACCACCAGGACCGCCATGGAAAAAAATGCCGCCACCGGAAACGACAGGAAACTGGCCGCGGCCAGGCCCAATGCCGCCAGGAAGGCCATCCAGCAGAAAATAATCCCCAGTCCGCGCGCGAAATTCAGGGCGAAGCCGCCTTCGGGATACAACACCTCCATCCCGTCTTCGAGCGGGAACAACAACGACGTGTCGTTCGGGTTCACAAAGATGACCGTCAACACGCCGTTGCTGTCGAAGAGATTCGGTGGAATTTGAAATTCATGAAACGTGTCCGGCGCGAGGCTCATCGGTTCGAGTCGCGCCACATTCGCGCTGTTGGGATCGCCCACCTGCCAGAGGGCGACAAACGTGCCGGATGCGCTTTTCTGCGCGGCGTTGAACCTCACGCGCAATTGCAGTGGCTGGTCATGCAGAAAATTTCTGGCGAAACCCAGATCAATCTGCCACGCGCGCGAATAGGCCGGCGGCACGAGTTGAAACCCGGTTTTGACCTGCTCGCGAATTTGTCTGCGCACCTCCGCCAGATCCACGGAGCGGTTTAATTCCGGATTGGTTTTCAACCGCTCCTGCAAAGTCTGCTCCGTTTCGGCCTCAATCACCGCATCGTAATTTTGTGGTTTTGCCGAACCGCGCGCCACGAGCACCTCCTCGTGCAAAACCTTTTGTTCCGCCGCCGGCAACCGGGCCGCGCGCCAGTACAACAATCCATAGACGCACGCGCCCGACAGCGCCAGCAAAACCGCGTTCAGCGACATGATGCCGAGCCATTTGCCCAGCCAGATCTGCCAGCGGCTGATCGGTTTGGTTGCGACGACCTGCATCTGGCATTCCTCGATGTCGCGGGCCAGCGTGCCGCACGAGAGCCAGAGCGTGGACAAGCCCAACAGGCCGGTGATGACGGTCAATGTGTAAGTCAGCAAAATCTGCGTGAACCCGCGTGCCGTGCCGTCGTCCTTTACCAGAAGCGGCAGGCCCACGACCGACACGAGCAACAACGCCGCGATGACCAGGAACAGCCGGAATCGAAACGCGGCCTTCCAGGTCAACCAGGCGATGGCGAGAATTCTTTGCATTGAAACATCGAATCCGCTAATTGCGCGAATTGTCGCTAATTTATTTAGACTGAAAAAATCCGCGTTTATTCGCGGAATTCGCGGATAAAATCATTTTTTGTTTCCCAGCAGTGACGACAATTTTTCGTCCGCCTTCGACAAATCCGCAGGCTTTTGTTCCGGTGCTGCCGCCGGTTTCGCCGGGGCCGGCGTGGCGGCCTTTGTCAACGCCTCCAGTTTATTGGCATCCACGGCCGGTGCGGCGGACGGAGGCGCTGGTTTTGGGCCAGCCGCAGGTTGGGCGGTTTGCGGCAAAGCCAGACGCTCAAGAATTTTTTCCGCCGGCGGCCTGTCTTCGGCCCCGGCGCGCAGGTAAGCCGCCACGCGGGCGCCGGAAATGGCGCCGCTGGTTTCCGCCGCCGCTTGACGCGCTTTCTGCACCACATCGAGAAAATAGCTTTCGAGATTTTGCGTCGGATTGTCCACGCGAACCTTGTCGGCGGCCACGTCGTGGCGAATAACTTCAAGCACGCGGGCCAGCGTTTCGCGCGGCAACACCGGCGTCGTGATGCGCAGCGTGTCCGGCTCGGACAGCAATTCTTTCAGCGTGCCCATCGCCTGGATTTTGCCGCCGTAATAAATCACCACGCGGTCGCAAACATCCTCGACGTCGGCCAGCAGATGGCTGCTTAAGATCACTGTCTTGCCGCGGCGCGACAGCGCCAGAATGAGGTCCTTCATTTCGCGGCAGCCGATGGGATCGAGGCCGGAAGTCGGCTCGTCGAGAATGACGAGGTCGGGATCATTGATGAGCGCTTGTGCCAGCCCGATGCGGCGTTGCATGCCCTTGGAAAACTCGCCCACGGAGCGCATGTGGACCTGGCTCAAGCCGACCATTTCGAGCAATTGCCCGGCGCGATTGTTGCGTTCGCCCCTGGACAAATGAAACAGGTTGCCAAAAAAGTCGAGCGTCTCGCGCGAGTTGAGGTAACGGTAGAGATACGATTCCTCCGGCAGATAGCCGATGCGCGACTTGGTTTGCACGTGCCGCGGCGAATGGCCGAAGACCTCGATGTGCCCCTTCGTCGGATTCAGCAGACCGAGCAGCAGCTTGACGGTGGTGGACTTGCCGGAGCCGTTCGGACCGAGCAGCCCAAAAACCTCGCCGCGCCGCACGTCAAAATCAACGTTGTCCACCGCGCGCGCCTTCGGCCGGTTCCAGAAATCCTTGAACACCTTCGTCAGCCCGCGGACGGACACGACCACTTCGTCCGATTGCGGATTGCGGATTGCGGATTGCGGATTTGGTTCAACGGCTGTCATGGTGCGGTGGCGTTTAATTTTTCCCATTCCTGCAAATAATTGTAACGAGCTTTGTCCAAGTATTTTTCCTGATAGCGTTCAAGAAAATCCCGAAACGCTTTGAAACTGAAATCGCCCGTGTGCATCAGCAGCGGAATGTTGTGAAACGCCTCTGCCAAATCTTTTGCCTGCTGCGTTTGTCCATCATGCGCAAGCGCGCGCAAATCACAAAAAGCGACATACATCAACCGGGAAAGTTTTTGTCTCTCGGTTTCTGTCGGCATTCTGGTGTCTGCAAATTTCCAGTCAGGAATCATTTCGGAAGTTTAGTCTAACTCCCAACCGCCAGCAAGCCGCGAGGCGTCAGAGAAAACGTACCTGCCCGCGCACTAAATCGCCACTTTCTTTTTGCAGCAGAACCAATAACCGCCGCAGCGTTTCGCCGGTGGGCAGTTGTTTGCACACAATGATGCCCGCGTGTTCGCGGCTTTGCTCCATCCAGTGGTTGTGCAACCGGACAAAATCGCCGACGTTGAAGGTGCCGAGACAACGATTCTCTTTCGTGGCGAAATTCAGTTGGGATTCATCGGACGGACCGAGCCACCTTTCTTCGAGCGCGTGAACGGCGTCGTGACCGCGCTCGCGAAGGGCAACGGCCAGGGCCTCGTGGACATCCTCGTCAAGGAACAGCCGCAATTTCATTTTCGCTCAAGCGGCGGCCAGCTCGCGAACCTGCCCGCGCCAATGATCCGCGTCGGCGTTGTGTTTCAGGTCGCGGTCAATTTCCTTTTGATGGTCGAAGTAGTAGGTCAGCGCCGCGTGAAGCTGCGATTGCGTAAGGTGCGGCAGGCTTTGCAGAATCTCATCCGGCGTCATGCCGAGCTGATAATAACCGGCAATCGTGCGCACCGCGATGCGCGTGCCTTTGATGACAGGCGCGCCATTCAGGACTCGTGGATTGGATGCGATGTGCGGGTATTTGATTCCGTTTGTTTTCACAGGCTTAAATTAACCACATTTCGCGACACCAGCAAGTCCGCGCGCTTACGCCAGCCTGGGCATCAGTTGGCCGGTCGCCCGGCGCGGCGGTTCCTCCGTTTCGGGATGGAAATGCTCCAGTTCCTCGCCTTTGCGCACGAGGCGCGCGCTGTTGAAAATCACAATCAACGAGCCGACGTTGTGCAAAATGGCCGCCGGAATCGGGCCGATGTAGCCCAGCGACGTCACCGTCATGCCGACAATGATGAACAGTCCGCCGAACAAAAAATTCTGGTTGATGACCGCGCGCGTGCTGCGGGAGAGCTTCACCAAAAACGGCAGCCGCTGCAGATCGTTGTTCATGAGCGCAATCGTCGCGCTGTGGATGGCCACTTCGCTGCCCGCCGCGCCCATCGCGATGCCGATGTCGCCCGCCGCCAGCGCCGGCGCGTCGTTCACGCCGTCGCCCACCACCGCCACGCGATAGCCCTTCGCCTTCATGCCGCGCACGAACTCCACCTTGTTCTGCGGCAGGCATTCACCCTTCGCCTCTTCGCAACCAATTTCCGCCGCGACCCGGGTGACCACCAGTTGGCGGTCGCCGGAAATCATCGCAATGCGCCGCACGCCGGCCGCCTTCAGCTCGGCCAGCGACGCCTTCGCCTCCGGGCGCGTCTGGTCCTGCAAACCCACCCAGCCGATGCACCGGCCGCCGCGCGCGACAAAAATCAAACTCCAGCCTTCGGTTTCGTTGAGGTCCACCGACTTCTCAAAGCTGTGGTCCACGCCGTTGTCCTTGAGCCATTGCGCGCGGCCGACCAGAACCTTCGCCCCGTCCACGTCGGCCTTCACACCGCGACCGGCAGCCTCCGAAAAATCCTTTGGTTCCGCCAGGGGCACATCGGCTTCACCAGCCAGTTGCGCGAGCGCCCTGGCGGTCGGGTGATTGCTGTATTTTTCCGCCGAGGCGGCGACGCGCAACAACTCGGCGGGTTTGGTTTCGCCGAGCGGCATGAGGCGGCTGACGGCGAGCTGGCCGGTGGTGAGTGTGCCGGTTTTGTCAAAAATGAACGCGTTGATCCTGGCGGCGGCTTCGATATCAGCGACATTCTTGATCAAAATGCCGAGGCGCGCGGCGGCGGACAGCGCGGCGACCATCGCCGTCGGCGTCGCCAAGATGAACGCGCACGGGCAGGAAACGATGAACACGGCGATGACGCGGTTCAAATCGTGTGTGAACGCCCAGACCAGCGCGCCGATGACCAGTACGAGCGGCGTGTAATAGCCCATGTATTGGTCCACGATTTTCATGATGGGCAGTTTGGTCTTCTCCGCCGCCAGAATCAGCTCGCGCACGCGGCCCAGCGTCGTGTCCTCACCAGCGCGGCTGACTTTGATTTCGAGAACGCCGGTCAGATTTTGCGTTCCGGCAAAGACCTCGTCGCCGACTTTTTTATCCGCCGGCAACGATTCCCCGGTGATGGTCGCCTGGTTGAACGATCCCTGGCCGCTCAGGATGACGCCGTCCGCCGCGACGTTGTCGCCGGGGCGGATGCGGATGACGTCGCCGACCGCAAGTTCGCCCGCGGTAACTTCCTCCTCAATTTCCGTAGTGGCACGGGCATCCTGCCCGTCAGTTTCCTTTGGCATTGACGAACTCACAGGCGAGACGCCTGTGCCACTGCGCTTGATGCGCCGCGCCTTGGTCGGCGTGAGTTTGATGAGCGATTCGATGGAATTGCGCGCGCCCTCGGCGGTGCGGGTTTCGATGATTTCGCCGGTAAGCATGAAGAAGGCGACGACGCCGGCGGCCTTGTAATTGCCGGACGCGAATGCCGCGAGCACGGCGATGGCAACGAGTTCGTTGATGCTCAGGCGGCCGATGCGCAAATCCTTGATGGCCGTGACCACGATGGGATAGATGAGAATCATCGCGCCGATCATGGCGCTGGCGCTGGCCACCGTGCTGCCGGACTCGAACAACCAGTCCACGATGAAGGCGTTCAGCACCAGGACGATGCCGGCGACCGCCTGCCAAAGATGCACGACGGAATGCTCGTGATCGTGGCCACAGCCGCAATCCGGCCCGTGCACATGTTCGTGATGGCTCAAAAGGGATGTGACTTGCATATTTAAAAAGTGACGTGTGACGGGTGATGAGTGGCGAAAGCCAAAGTGGTTCGCATATCAGAAATCACTTTGCGCGTTATTTGTTTCAGCATTGCTTCCATTTTACACTCACGGATTCGCCGCGGTTTTCGGCTGCGGCGGTTCACGGTTCAACATTAGCCTAAGTTCGCGCGGTTGGCCATCGACGCGTTCGGACAGATAAATTTTGTCCTGCACATTCGTGAGCATCTGGCCCATGGCCGGCACGAGGGTTTGCTGGGCGAACAAGCTGGGGTTGCTCTCGTATTTTGGCAGCAAATCGCTGAAGCGCTTGGCCTCGGCGGAGAGTGATTCGACGTAGCGGTTGCGCGCGGCTTCGGCGGCGGCAATGATGGTCGTGGCCTGCGCGCCAGCACTGTTGGTCTTCTGGTTCTCGTAACTCAAGGCATCCTGCAGGGCCTTGATGCGGTTTTCGCGGGCGGTGGTGACCTGTGCAAAAATTTCCCGCAATTGGCGCGGCGGGACGCTCTCAACCTCACAGTTGTCAATGCCAATGCCGAGTTGCTCTTGGTCAGCCAAATCGCTGACACGCTCGAGCACGGCGTCGCGAAAGTCGTTGACGTGCAGCAACAGAACGTCGTCCACGTTGAAATGCGCGGCGGTGTAGATCAGGGCGTTGTTCAACGCGTTCTGCACCGCGTTGGAAACGCCCGCCAGGCTATACGTGAGATTTGTGCCGGAGGAAAAATCAAACACCGCCCGGCGGGGGTCGTTGATGTGGTAATAAAGCGTTGCGCGGGTGTGGATGATGTTCCGGTCGGCGGTGATGGCATAACCGTCCACCGCCGGATTGAGCGACGGACCGGCGGGCAGTTCCTCGCCACTCAATTCCTGTTCCGGCGTGGTGGCATACCAGCCGACGCTGGAGCTGACCTTTTGGATTTCCGTGATGGGAATCTTCACCACTTCGTCAATCGGATACGGAAACGACCAGTGCAGGCCCGGGCCGAGCAGGATATTTTTCCCTTCGCCGACCGGCCGGCCGAGGCGCAGAATCACCGCCTTTTCCTGCGGGCCGACCTGGAAGAAACCGGAACCGAAAAATGCCAGCACCATCAGCAGCATGGCGACTTTGACAATCGCAAAACTGCTGCGCAACGCCTCGGCCAGCGCCTGCGAGCCGGTGTCGTCCGCCGTCACCGGCGGTACAGGATGCCCGTGGTCGTGATGTTCCTGGTCGTCACTCATGTTGCGGCGGCGAATTGGTCGGCAGGCGGCTGAACAAGTCAAACGGCGGCGTGCGTTCGTCGAAAATCAAAGTGGATTTCTGGTTGAGCGACTGTTGCAGCGCGTCAATGCGCAGGAGGAAATTTGCCAGCTCGGGATTTTGCTGAAAGACCGGCAGCATTTTGGCGGCCTCGGCCTCGCCCTGGCCGCGGATGCGCGTGGCGTCGGCCTCGGCGTCGGCAATGGTCTCGGCAGCCTGCCGATCGGCGGCGGCCTTGATTTTTTGCGCCTGGGCTTCGCCCTCGTATTGCTCCTTGTTGATGAGCACCTGCCGCTCGTTTTTCATCCGGTCGAACACCGTTTGCGTGACGCTCTCCGGCAGACCGAACCTTTTGAGGCCGAGAAATTCCAGCTGGATGCCGCAATCATTTGTCCGCAGATCATTTTGCACTTGCTGTTCGATTTCATTTTCGATGGCGTCGAACTTCAGCGCCTTCGGGTCCGCATTCACGAAATCGGACAGCGGATGTTTGCCGACCACGGCGATGTTGGCGCTGCGCAACATGCTTTCGAGCATGGTCTGGGCGGCGGGCACCGAGCCGTCGCGAAAATGGTTGAGGAACGCCGGGGAGTTGGTGATCTGCCAACCGACATAGACGGTCGTGATCAAATTGTTTTGGTCCGCCGTGAGCGTTTCGTTGAACTTGTCCTCGAAATTCTGGATGCGGCCGTCGAATTTATAAACCTTCTGGATTGGCCACGGCCACTTGAAATACGCGCCGGGCTTGTCGTATGGCTGCGTCGAGGGTTTGCCGAAAGTCGTGACAACGGCGACTTCGGACTGGCGCACCTGAAATACAAACAGCAGCAGCGCGAAAATCACGACCAGCACTGCGCCGACGACAATGGTTAAAACATTTCTATTCATGGCAATTATTCGTTGGGCACGTTCACGTTCAAAAGGTCCGCGCGGATTTTATCCTCCAGATCGAAAATCAATACGTCCTGGGTGTTAGTGACGAGCAGAATGTATTTGCGCGCGTTGGCGGTCGCGGCGGCGAACATCTGGAAATACGCGCGTTGCCGATAGACCGCGGGCGCGGCCTCAAACGCCGGAATCTGGTTGGTGAACAGCGCCGCCCGCGCCAGGGCCGAGACTTCGAGCTGTTGCCGCACCGCGTCGGCCACGTTGGTGGCGGTGAACGCGCGCGCGTCAGCCAGGGCGTTGGTGCGGATGGCGTCGGCCCGCGCGCCCAGGATTTTGGCGAGCTTCGTCTGCTCCGCGCCGACGACCCGTTCATAATCGCTGGCGACGGCCACCGGCGGGTGGATGTCCTGCAGGCCGACGAAAACGATTCTCGCGCCGAGCCGGTGTTGGTTCGCATCGGCCTGAATCCGGTCGCGCAATGCTTCTGCCGCCTCCAGGCGCAGGTGCGTCAGGAGGTCGTTCACGTCCGCGCCGGCGAGGTAACGCACTACTTCGCGCGTCGCGAGGTCCTGCAGCAGGTCCGCGGAGCCGGCGTTCTGGTAGGCCCATTCGAGCACGTTCGTGATTTCAAACAGCACCGGGACGCTGACGTTGATGAGGCTCACCGGCGGCGCCTTGAAGGTGTCGTTGGTGTCGAAGTTTTCGTTTTGCACCGCGACCGGGGTGCGGTTGCCAACGAGGAAATTGGTCTCGCTGGTGTGGCCGACGCTCCACAAAATCGTCCTGGCGCTCTCGCTTTGGGCGTCCGGAGTGAAGCCGACGTCGAAGGTCTGGATTTGCTGCGTGCGGTAGCGGTAGATTTTGTCCGCCGGCCACGGCCATTTCCAATGTGCGCCCGGGCCCAGTTCGGCCACCGGCCGGCCGAAATGCTCCCGCACGTCCTGTTCACCCGCGTCCACGAAGACCACACACGTGGAGAGCAGCAGCACCGCCAGTTGCGCCAAGAGCAGGACGGGCAGATTTCTTTGGAGCAACTGGAAAAACCACGTCTCCGAAACCTTGAAACCAAATTGATAGTCCAGCGCCTGCGCCGCCGTCGTGAACAGACTTTCCGGCTGCGCGAGCAGGCCAACCAGCCGGCTGTCGTAAATGGGCCGCGCGATTTTGCCTTTCACACGGGGCCGGTAAATCTCCAGCAGCAGCGTCACGAGCATTTCCGCCGCCAACAGGCCGAGCAACACGCACAATGCCCGCGCGAGGAAAAAATCGGCCTTCGCAAATCCTGCCTCGACTCCGGCGACGCCGAGCGCCGTAAAAAAACAAACATACGCGCCGGCCAGCAGGAAATTGGCGCCGGGCCGCAGCAGCCGGCGGTCTTCGAGCCGCGCAATGGTCACGGAAAATCGTCCCAGCAAAAACAGCAACAATGCAAAAATGCCGAAGAACGACAGCGACGCCATCGCGCGCCCGGGCACAACGGAGTTGGTGGTTTTGCCAATCCAGCGCCAGAGCAGCCACGCGCCGCCCGCTTCGAGCAGGAACAGCAGCACGGCAAACCCCGGCACGAAAAATTTCTCGAACTGCTCGCGGGCGCGGCGCGCCGGGAAAACCTCGGCTTCCTTGGATTCAAACAGCGAGGAATCGCCCCGGGCGCGGGCGAGTTCCTCGACCTCCAGTTTTTCCAGCCGTTCATTTTCCTCCAGCCGCATCTGAAACCAGCTCGCGAACGCCACGAGCACGCCGAGGCCGAGGAAAATCGAGCACCCCTGCCCGGCCAGCGAATCCACGTAACAAGTGAGGACGAACGCAGCGATGAAAATCACCATCGCCACGACCAGATTCACCAGACCATTTTTTTGAACGTTGCGTTCCATTAATTTCTTGCCGTAACCGCAAACTTCAGTTTGCGGTTTGGGCTTTCAATTCTCGCAACTTGAAAGTTGCGTTTACATTCAGCCCAGCTCGCGTTCCTCAAACAGCGCCGTCCCGACCGCCAGGGCCGCGCCCGCGTAGGCGACCGCATAGGCAAACGCCTTGCCGACGTAAGCCCACTGGAGCGTGTTTTTGCCCATGCTCAAGGCGTCCGCGAGCCAGAAAAGCTGCCAGTTTGGAATGACGGTGTAAAGCGTCGAAGCCCACCACGGCCCGCCGCCATCCGGTTTCCCGCCCGCTTTCCAGTAAAAATAATCCGACATCAGGCCGATCAAAAAAAACGCCGAGCAGACCGCCAGAGTGGGAATCGTGTCCAGCCGTGTCGAACAAGCCAGCGCCAGCGCCGCCAGAATCCACAGCGCGAACAAAACCAAAATCCCCGCCGGCACCAGCCGCCAGTCCACCTGCGCCTGCACGCCAACCGTCTGCATCTGCCTGGTGAACTGAAAAATGATAAACGCCGCCAATGTTACCAGCACCAGCAGCGCCAGCACCGCGTCGCTCACGAACGGCCGCCGCAGAAAAAAATTGCTGAAGCCCGCCAGCCCGTAGGCCAGCGCCACCGCGGCCCCGAAAATGCCCAGCGCCGGCAAATCAGTCTTGCCGTAGGCGTCGAATGACATCCAGCTCGCCAGCAGCACGCCGATGAGGTTCACATACGCCAGCAACGTCAACGCCGCCGCCAGCCCGGCGAACTTCGCCAGCAAAAATTGCGCGCGCCCGACCGGCTTGGACAGCACCGCCAGCGCCGTGCCGGTTCGGATTTCCCGTGCCAGCGACGCCGAAGCGCTCAACACCGCGCCAAACAGCCCCGCCAGCAGCATCACCGCCAGCGCGCTGTTTTCGACCAGCTTCGGCTCGTCACCGAACGCGAAGTAATACGGCACCGCCAGGAAAATTTCAAAAAGCACCGACGCCGTCATCATCAACAAAAATACCGGCTGCCGGATCAATTCCATGAAGGCGTTCGCGGCGATGGTCAAAAATTGTCGCATGTCGGATGTGGCGGAAAGGTTACGAATTCGGCGGCAAATTGCCAGCGGTTAATCCGTCCCAAACACAGGTCATACTTGAAATTCCAAGGAGATTGAGCGTCTGGCGGCTGGTTACGTTCAAACGAAATTGCGATTCAGTCCATGACCCGCGCGATGAAGTTCCACCACACATCGTGCATTTCAGTCATTGGCGCGCTGAATTCGCCGGCACCGGTCTTGATGACAAGTTTGTCGCCGCCCACTTTGCCGATTTGAATTGCCGGAACGCCCATCAACTTCGCGCGCTCGACCACCTTCACCGCGTCAAGGGGCTTGCAGGTGATGACGACGCGCGATTGCGTTTCGCCAAAGAGCAAGGCGTCCAACCTTGTAGGACAGGCGTCCCGCCTGTCTCCATTTTCATTTTTAGTTTGAGACAGGCTGGAAGCCTGTCCTACGACGGTCAAATCCAACGTCGCGCCAATCAGCCGCGGTGTCTCGCGCGCAACAAGCTGGCTGATGCAGCTTTCGGCCAGGCATACCGCCAGGCCGCCCTCGCTGCAATCGTGCGCGCTTTTTACCATGCCGCTTTGGATGAGTCCGAGCAGTGTGGTGTGAAGCGTCTTCGCGGTTCCCAAATCACAGCGCGGCGGCGTGCCGGTTTTCCTGCCGTGAACGACTTGCAGATAAGCCGAGCCGCCGAGACCGAACAACGGATCGCTCGCGTCCACCGCATCACCGAGCAAAATGATCGCGTCGCCTTCGTCCTTGAACCACTGCGTCGTGACGTGTTCGGATTTTTCGATCAGGCCGACCACCACGACCGTCGGCGTCGGATCAATCGGTCCGTTTGGACTCTGGTTGTAAAGCGAACAATTGCCGCCGGTGACGGGCGCGTTGAACGCCCGGCACGCCTCGGCCAAGCCGCGCACGGACTCCTTGATTTGCCAGAACAATTCCGGCTTGAGCGGGCTGGCCATGTTGAGATTGTCAGTCGTGCCGAGCGGCACTGCGCCGGAACAGGCCAGGTTGCGGCAGGCCTCGGCCATCACGATTTTTGCGCCTTCGTAAGGATCGAGATAAACATAAGCCCCGTTGCCGTCCGCCGTCAGCGCAATGAGTTTTGTAGGACGGGCATCTTGCCTGTCTCCATTTTCATTTTTAGCTTGAGACAGGCTGGAAGCCTGTCCTACCTCCGGCAATGAATCTTCCTTAATGCGCAGCACTGCGGCGTCGCTGCCAGGGCAGACGACCGAGCCGTCGCGAACCATGTGGTCGTATTGACGGTAAACCCAGTTCTTCGAGGCGATCGTCGGCCACGCCAGCAGGTTTAGCAGATCGCGTCTGGGATCTGGCGTCTGGGGAATTTGGTCCAGCCGGAACGCGCGGACTTCTTTTAAATACTCCGGCTCCTTCGCGTCGCGCTGATAAACCGGTGATTCATCGGCGATTTTCTTCGCCGGAATGTCGGCCACAATCTTCCCGTGATGACGCACGACCATGCGGCCGGTGTCGGTCACGACGCCGATTTCCGACCACGGCAAGTCCCACTTGTCGAAAATCTTCTTCACTTCCTCCTCGCGGCCTTTGTGGACGACGATCAGCATGCGCTCCTGCGATTCCGACAACATGATTTCGTAGCTGCTCATGTTCGGCGCGCGTTGCGGGACTTTGTCCAATTCGATCTCGATGCCCGTGCCGGCGCGCGCGGCGGTTTCGCACGTCGAGCAGGTCAACCCCGCCGCGCCCATGTCCTGCATGCCCGCAACGGCGCCGGTAGCCAACAACTCAAGGCACGCTTCGCACACGAGCTTTTCCATGAACGGATCGCCCACCTGCACTGCGCCGCGTTGTTGCTCGGCGGATTCCTCGGTCAAATCCTGCGACGCAAACGCTGCGCCCGCCAAGCCGTCGCGGCCTGTGGCCGGGCCGACATAAAATACCGGGTTGCCGACGCCTTTGGCCGCGCCGCGCGTGATTTGTTCATGACGCAGCACGCCGAGGCAAAACGCGTTCACGAGCGGATTGCCTTCGTAGGATTTGTCGAAATAGACCTCGCCCGCGATGGTGGGGATGCCAAAGCAATTCCCGTAATGCGCGATGCCGGCCACAACGCCGGAAAAGAGACGCTTGTTATTGGCGATTTGCGATTTTTGATTTGCGATTTCAAAGTCAGCGCCTTCGGCGGAAGTTGGCTCGCCCTCACCCCGGCCCTCTCCCCCGGGGAGAGGGAGACCAGTGGCGGACGACTTTGCTGAATTCTTGGGAATTTTCCCGTGGCCGCCGATGGCTTCTCCCTCTCCGCCCGGAGGAGGGAGAGGGGCGGGGTGAGGTGGGCGATTTTCCGTGATTGGCCCGAAACGCAATGAGTTAACCGAGCAAATCGGCCGCGCGCCCATCGTGAAAATGTCGCGCACGATGCCGCCGACGCCTGTGGCCGCGCCTTGAAACGGCTCGACCGCACTCGGATGATTGTGCGATTCCACCTTGAACGCGATGGCCAAGCCGTCGCCGATGTCAATGATGCCTGCGTTTTCCTCGCCCGCACCGATGAGAATTTTTTTGGACTTGGTGGGAAAGGTCTTGAGCAGCGGGCGCGTGTTTTTGTAGCTGCAATGTTCGCTCCACATCACGGAGAAAATGCCCAATTCGGTGTAGGTCGGCACGCGGCCAAGGACTTCTCTGACGTGGGCGTATTCCTCCGGCGTGAGGTTGTGCTTGGCAACCAACTCTGGGGTGATGGCGGGTTCGGTCATCGGAATACTAAAATGCTTCGTCTGAATTCTTCGCTCTGCCGAGGAGCGGTTCGCAGGCGCGTTCGGGATGCGGCAACAACATGTTTTCCGGCTTATTCATTCAGGCCAGTTCCGCCACGTGCTCGTCCTCGTATTTTTCGATGAGCACGCCGAGGACTTCCATCAGCGAGGCGAGCGGATGGTTTTCATCTTCGCCCACTTCGTCCACAAGACGGTCAAGCAGCTTCACGAGCCGGCGGTATTCGCGTTCGTTGTGTGGTACGCGCAAGGTCGGTTCGACTTGCGGCCAAACTTGAAATGCTTTTTTGATTTGTGCGGTGGACATAACTATCTCTCTTTCCACTTGCCAGCGTCATACTCGGCGTGCGTCAGGACGGCACGAATATACACCTTGCGGCGATTATAGTGAATCGCGGCAATCAAGCGAGTTTTGTTGCCGCCAATGTTGAACACCGTCAATCCGCCAACCTGGTCCGCGTTCGGAAACAATCGCCGCAGTTCAGCAAAGTTCGCGGGCTTATTCCACTTCAACGCGCGATACCAGCGCGTCAATCCGCTCGTCGCCGTCGGATATTTTTCGGCAAATTCATTCAGCCGTTTGCGCGTGATGATGTGCATGGCTCACGCCGCCTGCGCCGCGTTTTTCTTTTCCAGCGTGGCAAATATGCTCTCGAAAATCCATTTGCCGTCGTCGCTGCCCAGCACGGGTTCACTGGCGCGTTCGGGATGCGGCATCAGGCCGGCGACGTTGCGGCGTTCGTTGCAGATGCCGGCAATGTTGCGCAAAGAGCCGTTGGGATTCGCCGTGTCGGTCAGGTTTCCGTTCGCATCACAATATTGCCAAAGGATTTGGTTGCCCACCTTGAGCCGGGCGAGCGTTTCCTCGTCCGCATAATAACAGCCCTCGCCGTGGGCAATGGGAATACGCAGTAATTTGCCCGGCGGAATTTTGTTTGTGAACGGCGAAACCGTCGTGGCGGTTTTCAGAAAAATATGTTCGCAGTGAAATTGCAAATCGCGGTTGCGGATAAGCGCGCCGGGCAGCAGACTGGCTTCGGTGAGCACTTGAAAGCCGTTGCAGATGCCGAGGACAAGCCCGCCGTTGTCGGCGAACTGCTTCACAGCCTGCATCACGGAGCTGAACCGCGCGATGGCGCCGCAGCGGAGATAATCGCCATAGCTGAAACCGCCGGGCACGATGACGGCGTCGGCAGCACCAAGGGAATTTTCCTTGTGCCAGACGTAGCGCGCGGAGTGGCCGAGCAACCGGATGGCATGGATGGCGTCCTGGTCGCAGTTGCTGGCGGGGAACTGAAGGACGGCGAAATTCATACGAGGATGGAAGATTGAAGATGGAGGATGGAATGGCGCGAAAGGCAGCGGCTGCCATCTTCTATTCTCCATCCTCTATCCTCGATTTTCATGGCGGCGGTTATTCGATTTCGAGACGATAGTCCTCGATAATCGGATTGCTCAAAAATTTATGCGCCGCGCCGTTCAACGCCTTCTGCGCGGCGGCTTTGTCCGCGCCGGGAGCGAGTTCAATCTCGATATATTTCCCGACGTGAACGGCGGCGACGCCCTGGTAACCCATTTGTTCGAGGGCGCTCTGGACGGTTTTGCCCTGCGGATCGAGCACGGCTTTCTTGGGAGTGATGATAATTTTTGCTTTCATTCGCGCGCTCCGGAATTTTGCGGGAAAGCGTGGCGCCGGGCGAGCAATTTTTAATTTTCGCTCAACAACGTTGAATTTGTCCACCCGCTGCGCCATTGTTTGGGCCATGGTTGACTCTGAACATCCCGACGCAGCGCTGCCCGGCCACATCGGCGCGGAACGCAAGGCGCTGGAACCGTGCACCATCGTCATCTTTGGCGCGAGCGGCGATCTCACGGCGCGCAAATTGATTCCCGCGTTTTATCATCTCTACAAGGACAAGCTGATGCCGTCGGCATTCCGCATCGTGGGCTTTGCGCGGCGCGAAAAGACCGATGAATCGTGGCGGAACGAACTGCGCACTGCGCTCGACCAGTTTTCGCGCACCAAACCCGTGGACAACGCGGTCTGGCAGAAGTTTGCGCAGAACCTGTCTTATTGCCAGGGCGACATCACCGACGCGGCCGCCTACCACAAGCTTGAAGAGCTGCTGACCTCGTTTGGCAGCGCGCCGCTGCGCGAGAACGCGCTGTTTTATCTGGCCACCCTGCCCAGCCAGTTCGGGATGGTCATTGAAAACGTGCATCGGGCCGGCCTGCTGCACAAAGAGGGAGCGGGCTGGCAACGCATCGTCGTCGAGAAACCGTTCGGGCACGACCTTGCCTCCGCGCACGCGCTGAATGCCGAACTGACGCGCTTCGCCCATGAACAGCAGGTCTGCCGCATTGACCATTACCTCGGCAAGGAAACGGTGGCGAACATCTTGATGTTCCGCTTTTCCAATTCGATTTTCGAGCGCCTTTGGAACCGCAACCTGATTGATCACGTGCAAATCACCGTGAGTGAAAAATTCGGCGTCGGCCAGCGCGGCGGCTATTACGAGGAAGCCGGCGCGCTCCGCGACATGGTGCAAAATCACATGCTCCAGGTCCTCGCGCTCATCGCGATGGAACCGCCCGTGTCTCTCGACTCTGAATCCATCCGTGATGAAAAGGTGAAACTGCTCAAATCCATCCGTCCGCTGGGTCCCGACGACGTAGCGCGACAGGTGGTGCGCGGCCAATACTTCGCCGGGACGGTGGATGGGAAGCCGGTGTTGGGCTACCGGCAGGAAGTCAAGGTGAAACCGGATTCCAACGTCGAAACCTACGCCGCGCTGAAACTGTTCATTGACAACTGGCGCTGGTCCGGCGTCCCGTTTTATTTGCGCACAGGCAAATACCTGCCCGAAAGCACGAGCGAAGTGCGGGTCCAATTCCGCCCCACGCCGCACGTGCTGTTCGCCGCGCAGTTGGGGCAGAAACTGGATCCCAATGCCATCGCGCTGCGGCTCCAGCCGAACGAAGGCATTTATCTCCGTTTCAACGGCAAGGTGCCCGGCATGAGCCTCGGCGTGCGGCCGGTGCGGATGAATTTCAGTTACGATGCGGAGTTCGGCGCCTACACACCCGAAGCCTATGAACGGCTGCTGCTCGAAGCCATTGCCGGTGACGCCACGCTGTTCATCCGCCGCGACGAGGTGGAAACCGCCTGGCAAATCGTGGATTCCATCCGCGCCGGCTGGAAGGACAAACCGCTGACCAACCGCGAATTTTACGCCGCCGGCACGTGGGGGCCGGTTGCGTCGGACGATTTGCTCGCTCAAAGCGGCCACGCCTGGCATGAGCCATTGCCGGCCCCATGAAAAATTTCGAACTGATCTCTTTCGCCAACGCCAACGAACTGGCCCGCAACGTCGCTGGCAAATGGCTGGACGAAATCGCTGCGGCCAATCGCGCGGGCAAATTACACTGCGTCGCGCTGTCCGGCGGGCGCATCGCACAGAAATTTTTGGCTTCAGTCGTAGAACAAGCAAAGGAACGAAAAATTGGAGACGGCGGCACGCCGTCTCTCCCAGGCAACGTCCATTTTTTCTGGGCGGACGAACGGTGCGTTCCGCCGACCGACCCGGAAAGCAATTTCAAATTGGCGAACGAACTTTTGTTCGTACCGCTGAAAATTTCCGACAGCCAAATCCATCGTATCCTCGGTGAATTGCCGCCAGACGAGGCTGCTGTGTTGGCGGCGGCGGAAATTCTCCGGATCGTTCCGACTGTTTCTCCCTCTCCTCGACGAGGAGAGGGCCGGGGCGAGGAGACCGTTTTTTCAAATTCGCCCCCCCTCACCCCGAACCTTTCCCCGTTTGGGCGGGGCGAGGGAGTTCATTCGCTGCCGGTTTTGGATTTGATTTTCCTCGGCATGGGCGAGGACGGCCATGTGGCGTCGTTGTTTCCGGGCGAAATTGAAGCCGCTGGCTCCGATCGCGCGATTTATCGCGCCGTGAAAAATTCGCCCAAGCCGCCGCCGAATCGCGTCACACTTGGCTACGCTGCCATTGCGGTGGCGCGGCAGGTTTGGGTGCTGGTTTCCGGCGCGGGCAAGGAGGAGGCGTTGCGCGACTCTCTTTATAGGAATGGCTGTACGCCCTTGGGACGAGTGACTCAATTTAGGACACGAACCAGAATCTTTTGCGATTTTTTGCCGATTTGACCGCGCAAAAGAAAAAATAAATTTTTTGAACAACTTGCGCTTTCGCTCCGTCTATGTCATCGTAGCATATGAAGGATTTCGCTGTTCGTTTAGGGTTGGCATAGAGGTTTTGCTTGTGGCGCGGCTCGAACAGCGACCCCCAAGTTGGCCGCGCCACCCTTCTGAGCGCCCGGGTGAGGGCGTATAAACCTCGTCACCGCGGAGGCCGGACGCAAGTCCGGCCTTTCGCATTTAAACGATTCGCATTGAATTAAAGCAACAAAATGGTTAAACTCCTCGACGCATGAAACATCAGCTCGATTTCGAGAAACCGATCATCGAACTGCAAACCAAGCTGGACGAGCTACGCGAACATCCGGAAAAACATTCGCTGGACATCAGCTTTGAGGAGGAAATCCAGCTCATCGAAAAAAAGCTGGACGAAACCCGCCGGCAAATTTTTTCCAATCTCACCGCCTGGGAACGGGTGCAATTGGCGCGGCATCCGAAACGCCCCTACACGCTGGACTATTTGCGAACGACGTTTGCCGATTTTCAGGAACTGCACGGCGACCGGCTCTTCGCCGACGACCGCGCAATGGTCGGCGGTTTTGCGACGCTGGGTGAACACCGTGTCGTCATCATCGGCACACAAAAAGGCCGCGACACCAAGGAAAACATTCTGCGCAATTTTGGCTGCGCGCAGCCCGAAGGTTATCGCAAAGCGCTCCGCCTGATGCGGCTCGCGAATAAATTTTCGCTGCCAATTATCACTTTGATTGACATTTCCGGCGCGTATCCGGGCATTGGTTCGGAGGAACGCCACGTGGCCGAGGCCATCGCCGTCAATCTCCGCGAAATGACGCTGTTCGAGGTGCCCATCATCGCGACCGTCATCGGCGAAGGCGGTTCCGGTGGCGCGCTGGGCATCGGCGTCGGCGATCGTGTTTTAATCCTGGAAAACGCCTATTATTCCGTCATTCCTCCCGAAGGATGCGCGGCGATTTTATGGAAGGACCGCGCTGCCAGTGCCAAAGCCGCCGAAGCCCTGCGTATCACCGCCAAGGATTTGTTCGAATTCAAACTCGTGGACGAAATTGTGCCCGAACCGCTCGGCGGCGCGCACAATGACCCGGTCGCGACCGGTGAAACCTTGAAAACGTATCTGCTCAAACACCTGAACGAACTCCTCGCATTGCCGGTCGCCGAGCGGTTGAAAAAGCGTTACGAAAAATACCGGGCCCACGGACATTTCCTCGAAAAAGTCCCGACGCCGGCGGAAAAGGCCGGGCCGGCAGTGAACGGCACAGCCACCGCCGCGGTGGCTCCAGCGGCCTGAACTCCAGTGTTTTATCCGCTCACCTTCCATCCGATTTTCAAGGAACGCGTCTGGGGCGGGCGCAATCTCGAATGGCTGTACAAGAAAAATCTGCCGCCGCGGGTGCCCATCGGCGAATCCTGGGAAATCAGCGACCGTCCGGGCGACGCAAGCGTTGTCGCCAACGGCCCGCTAGCCGGGAAGGATTTGCATTGGTTGATGGACAATCACGCGCGCGAACTGCTTGGCAATGCGAAACCCGCCGCCGAAAACCGCTTTCCGTTGCTATGCAAAATTCTCGACGCCCGGGAAAAACTTTCGCTGCAGGTTCATCCGCCCGCGCACAAAGCCGCCGAACTCGGCGGCGAGCCGAAAACCGAATTGTGGTTCGTTGCCGACGCCGCACCTGACGCGGAACTGTTCGTCGGCCTGAAACGCAACATTACACGCGCGGAATTTGCGGAAAAAATCCGAACCGGCAAGGTGGCTGACTGTTTCCACCGGATTCCCGTGCGGGCGGGTGACGCGATGTTTCTGCCCGGCGGCCGCGTCCACGCCATTGGCGCAGGACTCGTGATTTTTGAAATCCAGCAAAACTCGGACACGACTTATCGCGTTTTCGATTGGAACCGCGTCGGGCTGGACGGCCAGCCGCGCGAGCTGCACGTCGCGCAATCGCTCGCGAGCATAGATTTCAGCGACTTCGAGCCGGCGTTGATCAGCCAAAAATTCTCCGGCGACGACAAAACCAAAACGTGCCCGCTGGTACGTGACCCGCTTTTCAACGTCGAAATTTGGAAAATGAATTCAAGTGCGGGCGGTCCGTTGAAAGCGAAAACGCTCCAAATCGTCGCGGCGGTGGGCGGCCAGCTTGAAATCAAAAATGGTTCAACCTCCGTGATTCTGGCTGCCGGTCAATTTTGTCTTATTCCGGCGTGTCTGGAGCAGGCGGAAGTTTTGACCAAAGCGAAAGCGACTTTGCTGCGGGTTGAAGCCAACTAAAGTTTGGTCTGCGCCGAATACAGAGCGTAATCAGAAGGCCTGATTCGCTTCCACCCGGTTTGAAATTCACGCCACATTTTATACCGGATGCGCAGCTTCTGAAGCCAATTGGCGCCGGCAAGTTCGCCGGCGTGTCTGGCTTGGATTGATTGGCGCAGAGCCGCCTCTTTCTCAGAAAGCCCGAGTCTCAAGGCGCCGTCCGCCACGAAACGGTTTTTCATAAATCATACTTTAATTCCAGGCCAGGTTTTCCGGCATTTGCGAGAGCAGCTTGTTCCGCCAGCCGCCTTTGCGTTTGAGGATTTTTGCCCAGAGCTGCTCGGCCGGCGTGTCGAAAACCAGTTCGAGTGACGCGGGAAAAATCAGCCACGCTTTGCGTTTTATTTCATCCTCAAGCTGTCCGGACGACCAGCCGGCATAACCGGCGAAGAGTTTGACTTTTTTCTGTGTCGAAAAGGATTCGCCGACTTCCACCAGGTCATCGAGCGAATGGCCGAGCGCCAGGTTCGGCAGCACGTCGGCGTCAGCAATAAAATTGTCCGTGTGCAAAAAACTCAGCGCGGCGGGCTGAACCGGGCCGCCGAGATACAGCGGCGATTCCCTGAGCGTGTCGGGTAAATCGGCGACGATCATCTCGCCGACCTTTCTGCCGAGCGAACGGTTGAGCACGAGCCCGAATGCGCCCTCGCTGTCGTGCTGGCAGATCAGCACGACCGTGCGCTGAAAAAAAGACCCGCCCAGTTGCCCGCTGTCCAACAGCAACTGGCCTTTGAGAAATTTTGCCGGAGCATTCACGAGCTTAATTTGCACCACCTTTGCCCGGCTGGCAAAAAGAAAACCACCTGACCGCCACGGAAGCAAAGAAAACCGGTCGTTTTCTCATTTTTCAGTATCACCGGGGTGACCACGCCGAAGTACAAAGAAAGCCCCTGCCACGCCATTCCGGCACCGGGGATTTCAATTCGGCGGCAGGAAAAGCACCTGTTCCTTTCCGGAACCAATGTTCTGAATTCGAACCGACTTTTCCCGGATCTCCAGGCAACGGATCATCACGTTGGTGTTCCCCAGTTGCACCTTTTCGAGATCATTGGCGAGAAAGGAACGGCCATTAATGATGGCCACGGGCGGGTTCCCCCACAAAATTCCTTCGAGTTTGATAGTGGTTGGGGCGGGCGCCGGCTTGCTGAAGCCATTGAAAATGGCCGGGCTGCCGGCAACGGACCCTGCCGGAGGCATCCTGACATCCCGGAGTTCGTCCACGTGCCCTGATTCCAATTGCGGAGCCACGCCATATTTCATCCAATCGAGGACTTCATCGAACCCATAACGCTGTTCGGCTTCGATGAACAAATCAATCTGGCCGCGGGTGTAACGATTTTGCAGAACTCTTTTTTTTTCCACCGCTTCATTTTGCGAATCCATCAACAAATAACCGACCAGTTCACAGAAACCCTCCTCGGCGTCGCGACCCAATCTCGCCCTTCGCGCTTTTGGCACATTTTCGCCCACCCAGGCATGGGAATATTCGTGGGCACAAGTTTCCTTCAGCTGGGCCAGCGGCATCCCGGTCAGCAGGTTCATTTTGTATCTGGTCTGGTTGTTGACCCTCTCGGGGCGGATGCAACCCAGCAGGTCGGGGCTTTCAAAACTGTTGCCTTCCATATTAAACATGGAGTTCACATCGATGCGATCAATGACCGTGACGTCCACATTCGTCGGGAATGACGTGAACCGGGAAAACAGCCTGTCGAGGTCATCCCTGACCTGACCGCAAATTTGTTCGATATCGTCAGCCTTCAGCACCACCGTCCTGGCGTCGCGGGCGCAAAGGTAACGCCCGTCGGGCAACTCGACGTAGTTTTCCTTGACGGGCAAACCGCAGATGGAACACCGGGGCAATTTTATGCAATCAGAGCAGACAAGAACTTTTTCACCGGTGACCTGGTCCGTCATGATGTAAATCGGGCCTTGGATTTCCTTGCCGCAGATGGCACAGATATTATCCGCCAGCACCACCAAGGATGTGCCGAAACAAAAACACGCCATCAAAAACAGGATCCAAATATTTCTCGCGCGGTGTTGCATGGTTTGACTTTTTCCTAAAAAGCACGGCCGGCGACAACGAGCACGTCGTTCGTTACCGAATGCAACCAACAAGCACCTCCCACGCCAGAATCAGCCCAGGGATTTGACCTTCTTCACAATGGCCGCGGCGTCAATGCCGAAGTGCGCGAGCAATTCCTCGGCTTTGCCGGAACGCGGCAACGCCATCACCGCGAGTTTGTGGACTTTGATGCCGGCAGGGCTGAGTTCGCCCGCCACCGCGTCGCCCAAACCGCCCTCGGCGTAATGGTCTTCAACGGTGATCACGGTATTGTTTGTCTTCTGTGCCGCGCCACGAATTATGTCCTTGCCCAGCGGCTTGATGCTGTAAGCGTCAATCACCGTGACCCCGATGCCTTCGTTCTTGAGGGCATCGGCGGCTTTGAGCGCTTCAAACAAGGTGACGCCGGCGGCAACGACGGTGGCCTTGTCACCCGCGTTCTGGCGCAGCACCTTGGCGCCGCCAATCGGAAATAATTCGTCGTTTTTGTAAATCACCGGCGTTTTGGGCCGCGACGTGCGCAAATAACAAATGCCTTTGGCCAACGCCATCTGCTCAACTAGTTTTTCGGCGCTGACCGCGTCGCACGGATATAACACCGTGCTACCCGCAATCGCGCGCATCATCGCCAGGTCCTCCAGACCCATCTGCGACGGGCCGTCCGCGCCGATGCTCACGCCGACATGCGAGCCGGCGAGTTTCAGGTTCGCCTGCGAAATGCCCGCGATGCGGATTTGATCGAAAGCCCGCGTGAAGAAACACGCGAACGTGGACACAAACGGCACCTTGCCACGCGCGCCGAAGCCCGCGGCAGCGCCGACCATGTTTTGCTCGGCAATGAAACACTCGGTGAACCGCGCGGGGAATTTCTCCATGAATTTTTCCGAGTAGGTGGAATTCTTCGTGTCGCCGTCCAGCGCGACGATGCGTTGGTCCACCTGGCCGATGCGCGCGAGCGCATTGCCATAGGCCTCGCGCGTGGCAACCGGATCGCCGGGCTTGTAGCTGAGCGGTGGGTAGCCGGCGGGCGCGGCGTTGTTTGGAGCCGGCAATACATCCGGCGCGGGAATGGCCACGCCGGCGGCCGACCTGGCGACCGGCTGAAGTTCGGCGATGGCCCTGGCGGCTTCGTCCTTGTTCAACGGTTTGCCATGCCAGCCTTCCCGGTCCTGCAAAAATGAAATGCCCGCGCCCTTGTAAGTTTTGGCAATGATGGCCAACGGCTGGTCGTTCAAGCCAACGCCACTGAGCACTTCCAGAATTTCCTCGATGTCATGGCCGTCAATGTCCTCGACGCGCCAGCCAAACGCCTCGAATCGTTTGCGGTAAACGCCAATGTCATGGCCGAACGCGGTGGCCTGGCTTTGGCCGAGGCGGTTGGCGTCCACGACGGCAATCAAATTGTTGAGCTTGTAAATGCCGGCGAGTGACGCGGCTTCCCACACGGCGCCTTCGGCGAGTTCGCCGTCGCCGAGCAGGACGTAGGTGTTGTAATCCAGCTTGTCGAGATGCGCGGCCAGCGCCATGCCGACCCCGACGCTCAGGCCCTGGCCGAGCGAGCCGGTGGCCACGTCCACGAACGGCAGGCGCGGCGTCGGATGGCCTTCGAGGTCGCTGCCGTATTTGCGGAGATTCAACAGATCGGCGGCGGGAAACAAACCGGTTTCCGCCCACGCGGCGTAAAGGATCGGCGCGGCGTGCCCTTTGGAAAGAATGAAACGGTCGTTGTTGTAATAGTGCGGATTTTTCGCGTCATAACGCATGTGCCCGAAAAACAGCGCCGCCATCACGTCCGCGGCCGACAGGCACGAAGTCGGATGGCCGCTGCCCGCGGCGGTGGTGGCGTTAATCGAATGAATGCGCAACTGGTTCGCAATGCCCTTCAACAATTCAATGTCAGTATCAATCATGGAGCGCGGAAACTACGTGAGAAGCCGGCCAAAGCCAAGAATGAAAATCACCGCGCGAGTTCAGATGTGGAATCTCGTAGTTTCCGGCCTGCGGCGGACAAGTCAGCCCACAAGCCACCATCTGTCAACCGGCTTCTGTTTTCAAGAATGCCTTGCGAAAACCCCCCGCGGCTCAGGATGCCTGTCGAATCCGCTTGGATACGGGAATGAGTGAATCTCCTGAAACCGGCGGCGAATTGTTTATCGTTGACAATAGCGACGAGGCGTTGAAGGGGTTTAAAAAAACGCGAATTACCGCGGCTGTGGCACCTGGCGCGGGTCCTGACCATCGCCGCACAGACGGAGCAACCGGGCTTCCATGGGTTCAGCCAGCAGCTCCTGCATCGTGTTCAGAAGTTCGACGGCACCGAGTGGTTTTTCCATGAGCGCGCCGACACCCGCGGCCACGGCCATGTCGTGTGGATTGGCCTGCCCGGCGATGATGATGATGGGGAGCACGGGGGCCTCGTTGGTCAGGCGCTCGAAGGCGTCCCATCCGTTCTTGACCGGCAGGCCGATGTCGAGCAGCAACAAATCAACGTGCCCGGCTTCGAACCGTTCCACTGCTTCCCGACCGTCTGCCGCCAGGGCGATTTCGTAACCCGCATCTTCCAGAACCTTGCGCAACGATTCGCGCACGCTGGCGTCGTCATCCACAATCAGGACTTTTTCTTTCACAGCCTGCCGGTGCTTGTTGAAACTCACCCGCGAACGGTCACAATGCCGTTTGTGGGCGCATGCTCGTGGCGGACAGACTTTTTGCGCGAGTCGCCGGTTTGGCAGTCACACCCCAGGCGTGGTCGCCGTCTTCCGTCCCGTCACGACCTCTCTGGCAAATTTCCAAGGCTTCTTTGCGCGCCAGCCAATCTTTCAGGGAAGCCGGCAAACCGGAATGGTTTTGGTTGTAGTGCGCGGACGTACGAGCCGAAATTCGCTCCGCCACAATTGGCTCCAATTTAAGCCGGGGAAAATTCGGGATGCCACCGTTGACCCCGCCGGATTTCCCCACCTTGGCGGAAGGCACAGGGAAAAGGGTGAGGTCGTAAGGACCGGGGATGATTTGTGTTTTCATCAGTCTGGGGTTTGAGGTTGTCATTGGTTTAGCCTATAATTGGCCCTGCTCTTGCAGACGGACTAGCGGTTGCTGTGCCAGCAGGGGCGTGAGGCGGTTTTCACGCAAAAACCACTGAATTCAGGCAGGCACCCGCACGCGAATGAAACAGATGGATGGTACATTTCAGGCCACAGGTGCTCGCTCGCGAGCCAACGCGAGCCGCCCGGCGGTGAAACTGCGTCTGGCCGGGCTGGTGCTGATCGTATTGCTTGGCTCAATCCTGGTTGTCTGGGTAAGCCGCACAACCTGGGAACGGGTGGGCCGTTTGCAACACCAGTTCGCCGAGCTGAATCCGGACAGTTTTTATCTGGGCGTTCGCATGAAGGGCGACATCCAGCGGTTGAACGACACCCTGCTCCGCTACCGTCTTCATGGTGAAGCCGCCGACTATGACCTGTTCCTCGGCAACGTGCGAGATCTGACCCAATGGTTCGAAGCCAACCGGACCAACGCCGTCACGCCCATGGAACACCAGTTTTTTGAGCAGATGGGGGGCGCTTACTACGATTATCTGAACGTGAGCACGAATTTGCTCGATGCCAGCAACGGGAGGCTCCAAACAAAAGTCGGCGCGTTTCCGACCAGCTACGAAAAAGTGCAACAGCAGTCCCAGCACCTGCTGGACTTGTGTGACGCTTTCATTTACGGCCAGCGCCTGGCATTTAATGACTTTCTTGACGAGTCGAACAACACGTTGACCACCTTTCAGCGGCTGCTCAAACTTTCGGTGGCGCTGCTGCTGGCGCTGATAGCCGGACTGGCCATATTGGTTTATCGTGGCATGATTGAGCCGCTGCGTTATCAATTGACCGAAAGCCAGGCCATCATCGCGCGGCAGGAGAAGCTCGCCTCGCTGGGCGTGCTGGCGGCGGGCGTGGCTCACGAAATCCGCAACCCGCTCACGGCCATTAAATTCCGCCTCTACAGTTTGAAAAAGTCGCTGCCCGACGCGGACAACGAAGACGTCCTTGTCATTGCCAATGAAATCAACCGCCTGGAGCGGATCGTCAAGGATTTCCTCCAGTTTGCCCGCCCGTCCGAGCCGGAATTGGTTGCCGTCCCGCCGCAACGAATCTTGCAGGAAGTCCATGACCTGCTGAAGCCGCAAATGGAAAAGGCCGCGATCGAGTTGAAGCTGGAGCCGTCCGAAGCTGCCTGGGTGCGCGCGGACACGCACCAAATCAAAGAGGTATTGATCAACCTCATTCAGAACTCGGCGGACAGCATCGGGCGCAAAGGAGCCATCACCTTGCGCGTCCACGACGAAGACAGTTCCGTGGTTCTGGAAGTCGCCGACACCGGAAAAGGGATTCCGGTTGAGGTGCAAAAGCGCCTGTTGATCCCTTCTTCACCACCAAGGAAGGCGGAACGGGGCTGGGCCTTCCCATCGCGGCGCGAATCGTCGAGAAGCACGGCGGTGAACTCCGTTACCAAACCCAACTCAACCGCGGCACCACCTTTGCCATCGTCCTGCCGCAAGCTGATAAACATGAACCCCAAAATTCTGCTGATTGAAGATGACGCCAGCACGGCCGCATCCTTGAAAAAGGTGCTGTGCGCAGAAGATTACGAGGTGGAAACCACCGGTCGCGGTGACGCCGGCTTGGAACTGGCGCGTCAAAACGAGTACAGCGTCGTCATCTCGGACCTGCGCCTGCCCGGTTTGGGCGGGCTGGACCTGGTCGCCCAGCTCCACGCCTCAAAGCCGAAGCAGCCCATCATCCTGATGACCGCGCACGGCACGACCGAGACGGCCATCGAAGCCACCAAGCTGGGCGCGTGCGATTATCTGCTCAAACCTTTTGAAGCAGATGAACTGCTTGATTTGGTCGCCTCCGCCGTCGCCAGCAGCCGGCTCATGTCCGAACCGGTGGAGATGGGAGAGGCCCGGACGGACCAATCGGCCATCATCGGCAAAAGCCGGGCGATGCAGGCCATCTACAAGGAAATCGGACGGGTCGCCGCCACGCCCGCCACGGTCCTGATTCGCGGCGCCACCGGGACGGGCAAAGAACTGATTGCCCGCGCGATTTATCAGCACAGCCTTCGCGCAGATAAACCGTTCATCGCCGTCAACTGCGCTGCCATCCCGGATACGTTGTTGGAAAGCGAATTGTTCGGCCATGAACGCGGCGCGTTCACCGGCGCGCAAGCCCGGCGCATTGGCCGTTTCGAGCAGGCACACGGCGGGACCATCTTTCTTGACGAGATTGGTGATTTAAATGCGAACACCCAGGGCAAGTTGTTGCGCGTGCTCCAGGAACGCTGCATCCAACGGCTCGGCAGCGAAGCCAGCATCCCGGTGGATGTAAGAGTGCTGGCCGCGACCCATCGCGATCTGGAAACCGCCATCAAGGAAAAAGAATTTCGCGAAGACTTGTTCTACCGCCTGAGTGTCGTCACCATCCTGCTGCCGCCGTTGAGCGAGCGCACGGAAGACATTCCGCAATTGGCGAAATACTTTATTCACCGCTATGGAAAAGAGCTTGGCCTCGACTCTCCCTCGGTCCAGTCCGAAGCCATTTCGTTTCTGCAAAACCAGCCGTGGCCGGGCAACGTGCGGGAGCTGGAAAACGTTATCCGCCAGGCGTTGTTGTCAGCGCGGCCATTTGGCATCAGCCTGGAGCACGTGCAGCAGGTGCTGGCCAAAACCCGCAAACCCGTGGCCGCCTCCCAACAAACCCACGCTATGTACATTGCCGAACTGCTCAACCGGGCGCAAAGCGGCGACTTCCACGACGCCTACTCCCGCATGATCGCGGATCTGGAACCGGAATTGTTCAAGCAGGCCATTCAGTTGGCGCAAGGCAATCAATCCAAAGCCGCCCGCTGGCTGGGCATCGGCCGGATGAGGCTGCGGGAAAAGCTCGTTCAGTTTGGATTGTCTGTCGGACGTGAGGAGCAAAACAAATAGCTCGGGAGCGGGTCAGAGTGGCTCAGCCGAATCCACCTGTGCTGCCTGATGTGCCAGCCGCCGCCGTGTCAAAGTCCAAATCCCCTCGAAAGTCCAATATTTAGCCGGTTTTCGGAGAGGTATGGAACCTGCCAATCCTATGGCAGGCCGCCAGGTGGCAGGCCTGCGCAATCGGGTGCTTGATAAAATTTAACCCCATGCAGGCGCGCGTTGAAAACATGGAAAACGGATCAAGCCAGGAAAAACGCTTGCTGAACAAAAGATCCAAATGAAAACGTCAATAATGCGGATGGTGGTGCTGGCAGGCATGGCCTTCAATCTGGCCTGCGCCAGTCCCGTCAATGGTGATGAGTCGGCGCCGGTCAAAAAGGACAAAATTTTCAAAGGCGCTATTACTTCCATTGACCAAAAGGATAAGACTGTTTCGGTGAAGAACTTTTGGGGCACCAAAATTTTCAATGTTGCCGACAACTGCACCGTGTCCCTGGAAGACCAGCGGTCAGCCTCGTTGGCGGATTTGCATTCCGGCCAGAAGGTGGAAATCAGCTACGAAAACGCGCACGGCGTGTTGGTGGCGGGCCGGATCGCACAACACAACATGGTTTTCACGGGTTACATCAACACGATTGACCCCGCCAAACTAACGCTCACCGTAAAGCACGGTACCTTCACACGCAACTTCGCCGTCGCCAAAGACTGCGTCGTAGTCATCAAGGACGACAACACCAAAACATTGGATGACCTGAAGGTCGGGCACTCGGTCAACGTCATTTACGAATCTGTGAATGATTCCCTGCTGGCGCGGAGAATTGAGCAGAAAAGCCCGACGTTCGTGGGAACCATCAAGGCCATTGATGCCGAAACGCAAACGGTGAAGGCCAAGGATCTCCTCGAGGAAAAAACGTTCCACCTCGCTGATGGCTGCCAGATCGTCACTGGCGGCAAACCGGGCGGGAGCCTGAGCGACCTGCGCATTGGCGACCGGCTTGCCTTCACCTACGAAGACATGGACGGCGTGTTCGTGGCCAATCGGATTGGCCGTGAAACCGCGTCGTCCGGCATGGAGGACGCGCAGGCCATAAAAGCCAACGACGCGTCGCGTTAGCAGGTTTCGCGCAATGGCCCTTTGACTCCGCCATAAGTGGCAGAACGGGCTATTGTGCCGGCAGCACGTGACCGGGTACCGAGCAGGTTGGCGGCAGGCCGACGGCATTAATCGTGTAGGTGCCGCCGCTGGGACACACGGGGAAAACTCCGCCTTTCAAATAGGGCACCAAATCCACCGCGGTCGGAACAGCTACGTCGTTTTTGTTGTTTTCCAACGCCCACTGCTGCTTGGCGGCGTCAATCTGCCGGAGGTTGTTGATGCAGGCGTTCCGCTGGGCCGCCTCGGTTTGGGCCTGTTGTTGTGCCGCCAACGCAGCCGCCCGCTGGGCTTGTTGTGCCGCGACTGCGTCCGCCTGCCAGGCCTGCAACTGCTCCTGCTGCTGTTGCACGACGAGGCGCACGGCCTTCAATTGCTGGGCCAACTGCTGATTCGTTTCGGTCAACTGCTGATTCGCTTCGGTCAACTGGCGGACTTGGTTGCGCAAACGGAGCAGGTCCTGATTCTCACTGCGGAGTCGGGCGATTTCCGCGCTTTGCGTCTCGGCGCTGGAAGTTTTGCCTTGATCCAGTTCGGCGTGCAATTGCTCAATCTGTTGTCGGGCGTCGCGCGCCTCGGCCTGGGCCGCGTTTTTCTGTTGATTGGCCGAAAAGAGGAGCAGTTCGCTGATTACCAGCGCGACGATGCACAACCAGAGAACCCAGCGTTTCAGTGTCATGGTCAGGCTTCTTTTCGCCCTTTCCGCCGCCGCCGTCAAATACCAAATTCCAGCCTGTCGGTTGGAAAACTTGCACGCCCGAGGGTGAATTCTTAAAGTTTGCCCGTGAGTTCAACCGACTACGACGCCCTGGTGATTGGTTGCGGCCCCGGCGGCAGCAGCGCTGCAACTTACCTCGCGCGCGCCGGCAAACGCGTGCTGGTGCTCGAAAAGGAAATTTTCCCCCGCTTCCACATCGGTGAATCGTTGTTGCCCTACAACCAGATGATCTTCCGCGAACTCGGCCTGCTGCCGGCCCTCCGGGCCGCGGGCTTCCCCAAAAAATTCGGCGCGCAATTCCATCTCGGCAATGGTTCGCTGCACACGCGTTTCATCTTTCGCCTTGGCAAATTCACCCGCGAACATGAAGTCATCCAGGTCGAACGCGCCACGTTCGATCACATCCTGCTCCGGCACGCCCGCGCGTCCGGCGCCGAGGTCCGCGAAGGCTGGGCGGTGACGAAAACCAGTTCCGACGCCGGCGGCGTAAACCTCGAGGCGCGCGACCCCGACGGGAAAATTCACGGGTTTCGTGCGGCATTCGTCATTGACGCCAGCGGACGCGCCAACCTGACCGGCAATCAGGAGGGTCTGCGCGTCATTCATCCGCGCCTCAAAAAACTCGCTGTTTTCGGGCATTTCACCGGCGTTGGCCTCGATGCCGGCGACGCAGGCGGCGACACCATCATCGTCCGCCTGGAAAACAAATGGTTCTGGATCATTCCCATCTCCGCCGAAAAAACCAGCGTCGGGCTGGTGATTGACAAGGAGGAATTCGCGCAAGGCAGCGGCCCGCCACAGGAGGTTCTCCACCGTTGGATTGAGTCCAGTCCGGTAATGCAAAAGCGCATGAGGAACGCGCAACTTGCCAGCCCGGTGCAGACGACCAGCGATTTCAGTTATTTCAACCGCCGGCTCGTCGGCCAGCGTCTGCTGCGCGTGGGCGACGCCGCCGGGTTCATGGACCCGATTTTTTCCGCCGGTGTTTATCTGGCGATGTGGTCGGGCAAACTCGCCGCCGAAGCCGTGCAAAATTCCCTCGCGCGCGGCGACAGCGGTTCGCGGCGATTCCTGAAATACGAGAAACGCGTCAAGGCCGGGATGCACTTTTACTGGCAGATGGTGGAGCAATACTACACCAAACCGTTCATGGAACTCTTTCTCCAGCCGCGCAATCATGTGAACTTGCCGGATGCCGTCAACGCCGTGCTGGCCGGCGAACTCGAAGGCGGTTGGAGCTTGCGCTGGCGGTTGCGGTACTTTTTCTTCCTGGTCAAGTGGCAAACGCGCCGCCCGCTTGTGCCACGCATCACATTCGCGCCGTTGCGCGCCCCAAAAACCAAAACGCCCCCCGTGCATGAAGAAAGTTTAAACCGCTGATGGGAACGAATACCCCCTGCGAGGATGGAAGATGGCGAATGGCGAATGGACCGCGTGTCCGGCCATTCTTCATCTTCCATTCTCCGTTTTCGCTTCTGGTGGCTTTTATTTCGGCCGTGCCATTGCTCGTCTCCTGCCGGACGACATGCCGCCTGCCGCCTGCCGATTTTTCCGCGCCCGGCTGGCGCGTCCAGCAAGGCCAGGCGGTCTGGCAACCGGCGATAAACCGCCCCGAACTCGCCGGCGACCTGTTGCTGGCCACCAACGCCGATGGAGATTTTTTTGTCCAATTTTCAAAGAATCCGTTCACGCTCGTGACGGCGCAGATTTCCGGTGACCGCTGGCAGATTGAATTCGGCGCGGACGAACACGCCTGGCGCGGACGCGGCGCGCCGCCGGACCATTTCGTCTGGTTCCAATTGCCGCGCGCGCTGCTGGCGGGAAACGTCAGCCCCAATTGGCAATTCGAGCGTGTGACGACGAACGCGTGGCGGCTGGCAAATCCGCGCACAGGCGAAACTTTGGAAGGCACATTTTTCCCATGAATATCAGTTGGTGTTTAAGCTTCAGCTTGTTCGGGGACACGCTAAAGCGTGAACTCCAACCTTGCGCTGCGACGAAAGGAACTTCCTTATGAAACCGCGCCGGTTTCATTGGTGGTGGCTTCTGCTGCTTATTCCAGTTGTCGCTGGAATATCGCACCTGCGTTTCGACGCCGAAGTGCTCGATTTGCTGCCCGGTAATGTTCCCGCCGTTATCGGCCTCAAAATTTATCAGCAGCATTTCACCAACGCCCGCGAACTCATCGTCACTGTCAAGGCGCCCAACGCCGAACTGGCCACCGCCACCGCGCAATCCATCGCCGGGCGATTGGGCGGCGAAACCAATTTGGTAGCCGACGTGACCTGGCAGCCGCCGTGGCTGGAACATCCCGAACAAGCCGCCGAACTCATTGCCTGCCTGTGGCTGAATCAACCGCCGGAAATCTTCAACCGGCTTGCCAATCGTCTTGCCGAATCCAATCTCGCCGGTGTTCTCGCCGAAACGCGCGACCAGCTCGCCACCACACTGTCGCCGGCCGAAATCGCGCAACTCGGTTATGATCCTTTTGGCCTGACGCGATTGCCTGAAAACCTTGCCGACGCCGCACCCGGTTTTGGCCAAGGGCAGGAAATGTTCACATCCGCCGACGGCACGTTTCGCATCATTTTTGTGAAAGCGCGCGGTGAATTGGCCGGCTACCGCGAATGCACCGATTGGCTTGAGGCTGTGAAACAATCCGTGGCTGCCGCGCTGCCGGCAACGAACGGCGTTGACATTGGCTACACCGGTCGCCCGGCGTTTGTCGCCGAAATTTCCACCAGCATGAAACACGACATCACGCTGTCCGTCGGCGGCACGTCATTCATAATTGCGATTTTATTTTGGCTCGCCCACCGCCGCATCAAGCCGGTGCTCTGGCTGCTGACATTGCTGGCGCTCATCCTGGCGTGCACGCTGGCCCTGGGTGGTTTGATTTTTGGCATGATCAGCGTCATCAGCATGGGTTTTGCAGCGATCCTGCTCGGCCTCGCCGTGGATTACGCGGTTGTCCATTATCAGGAAGCGCTGGCGCATCCGGATTTGTCCGTGCCGGAAGTCCGCCGTGCCATCGCGCCGAGCATTTTTTGGGCGGCGGTCACGACCATCTCAGCGTTCCTCGTTCTGAATTTTGGCGGGTTGCCTGGCCTCGCCCAACTCGGCTCGCTCGTCGGCCTCGGTGTGGCACTCTCGGCATTGGTGATGATCTTCGCCTATTTACCGCCGCTGTTTCCCAATCGGATGCAGCCGGTTCGGACTTCCATTTCATTAACCCCCGGCTTCAGCCGGGTGAACGCTGACGCGGAACAAAACGAAACCGTTTCAACGGTTCTGAATCCAGCCAGTTCGCCAAACACCCCGCTGAAGCAGGGTGTTAATGAGATTTTCCAAACCAAATCCACTGCGTCTTTCCTCCGGCTGCTCGCAATAATTGTTTTCGTCGTCACCGTGGCGTTGATTTTGTTTTGCGCCATCATCCTGTTTTCCGGTCTGCCGAAAATGGATGCTACCGCCAACGCCTTGCGCCCTCGTGACAGTCAGGCTTACACGACGCTCGACGCCATCAAAAAAATTCTGGGGCAAAAACGCGAGCCGCTCTGGCTGGTCGTTTCCGGCCGTGATGAAAGTGAAGTTGCGCGAAGGCTCGACGCGGTTTTGCCGACGCTCAACGCCGCTGTTACCAACCAGACGCTTTCCGGCTTTATGCTGCCAGGCGCGCTCTGGCCGTGCCCGGAATTTCAGTCGGCCAACCGCGCAGCCGCGCAACGGCTGGTGGCAGAACGCAACGCCATTCATGCCGCCGTGCTGGCCAATGGATTTGCTGAAAAGGCCCTCGGGCTGACCGATGGCATTTTGGACACATGGCAGCAAGCAACGGCGACGACGAACATTTTCTGGCCGACGAACCCGCTGTGCACGTGGATTCTTGAGAAGCTCGCCGCGCGCGAACCGCAAAACTTTTTCGCCGTCGGCTTTCTTTATCCGTCAACAAACACAACTTCATTCGCGCAACTCGATTCGCAATTGCCGCGCGATGGCGTCTGGTTGTCCGGTTGGGAACTGCTCGGCGGAACAATTTTGGCCGCCGTCAAAAAAAATCTCTGGAAACTGTTGCTGCCAATGGTCGGCCTCATTTTTCTTTCGCTCTGGCTGGCGTTCCGGCGGTTTGCGGAAATTTTCCTCAGCGTGGGCATTTTGCTGTTGAGCGGATTTTGCCTGCTGGCGGTCATGAAACTGGCGGGGTGGTCATGGAACCTGCTTAATCTCATGGCGCTGCCGCTGATTCTCGGCACGGGGGTGGATTACAGCATTTTCATGCAACTGGCGCTGCGGCGGCACGGCGGTGATCTGCAAGTCGCCCATCGCTCGGTTGGTCGTGCCCTGTTGCTGTGTGGCGGCACGGCAGTAGCCGGCTTCGGTTCGCTTGGATTTTCCAGCAACGCCGGCATGGCCAGCCTCGGCCGGATTTGCGCCATAGGCATCGCCGGAAACATGTTGATCTCAGTGTTCCTGCTTCCGGTTTGGTGGCAATGTGTTCTCGGGGGGGGGAAATTGAAATCAGCGTCCGCGAAATCCTCCGGGCCGTCGCAATTTTACAGCGCTTTCATCTGGCAAATTGGTCTGTGGCTCGGCGGTTTTATTCCCGCGCCAATTTTTGTGCTGTTTGCCAAGCTGTTTGCTGCGATCTATTGGCGGGTGGCCGCGCACCGACGTGAAATCGTGATTCAAAATCTGCTGCCGGTGCTCAACAACGATCGGGCCGCAACCACGCGTGCCGCGCGGGATTTGTTCACCGAATTCATGCTGAAGGTCGCCGATTTGTGGCGTTATGAAAGCGGCGTGGCCGGGGGCCATTGGACCGGGGACTGGAGCGGGTGGGAGAATTTTACGGCGGCGCAGGCGCGCGGCAAAGGCGTGCTCTTCGTGGTGCCGCACCTCGGCAACTGGGAATTGGGCGGCGCGTTTCTCATCCAGCACGGCTACAAACTGCTCGTGCTCACGCAACCGGAACCGGACCAAAGATTGACCGAACTGCGCCGGGCTTCGCGCGCCCGCTGGGGCGTCGAAACCCTGGTTGTGGGTGAGGATGCCTTTGCCTTCATCGAAATCATCAAACGCCTGCAGGAAGGCGCGACCGTGGCAATGCTGGTGGATCGCCCGCCAGCGCCAACCGCCGTCACCGTGGATTTGTTTGGCCGGCCATTTCCCGCCTCCATCGCCGCCGCCGAACTCGCGAGGGCCTCGGGGTGCGCCATTGTTCCCGGCTATATTGTTCGCCGGCCCGACGGCTACCTCGCGCGCATCCTGCCGGAGATTCCCTACGACCGCGCGGCCATCGGGAATCGCGCCGCGCGCCTCCAGTTGACCCAGGAAATCCTGCGTGCATTTGAACCGGCCATCCGGCAGCATCTCACGCAATGGTTTCACTTTGTGCCCATCTGGCCGGTGGAAAAGCTCCAAACGCCAAGCTCCAAGGACCAATGAAATTCCAAAATTCAAATTACAAAAACCGGCACGCTCGACGAAATCGAATTGGTGCTTGGAATCTGGTGCTTCTCTGGAGCTTGGCGCTTGGTGCTTGGAATTTGCCATGCCAAGCCGCCAATACCAACTCCGTGCTCGACGCCTGGTTTGCCGCGCAAAAAAATCTCCAGACCTGGTCGGCGGATTTTGTCCAGACGCGCGTGCTCCAAACGCTCATGCAGCCGCTGGTCACCACTGGCCACGTCTGGTTTGCCATGCCGAACCAGTTCCGCTGGGAACTCGGCCGGCCGGCGCGGAGCATCGCGGTGCGGTACGACGATGAAATGCTGGTGATTTACCCGCTGCTGAAACGCGCCGAGCGTTACCCGATGGGCGCAAACGCCCCGCGCGAATGGCGCGACGCCATGTCGCTGTTGCAAGCCGGCTTTCCGCACAATCGGATGGAATTTGAATCGCAATTTCAACTTCTGTCACTCGTGGAAACCAACGGCCTCTGGCAATTTACGCTTCAGCCCAAAAGCCGGTTTGCGCGGCAAATGATGACGGAATTGTGCATCACCCTGGCGACGAACAATTTTTCGCTGGCGGCGACGGAACTGGTTTTCGTGGACGGCTCGCGGATGCGAAACGATTTCACCAACGCCGTTCTAAACCCGTCGCTCGATGAAAAGCTGTTCGAGTGGCAGCCGCCGCCGGATTACAAAGTCACTGAACCACTCAAGCAATAAACTTGTAGCAGCGGACGTGAGTCCGCTCCAATTCGTGAAAAATGAGCCGACCGACATCGGCTGCTACGACAAATAAAAAATGAACGACTTGGCGACAGCGTTGAGTTTACTACCGCACGGCGCGGAATTCCGCTTCGTGGACCGCCTGACGCAACTGGAGCCGGGCAAAACCGGCAAAGGCGAATATCGCGTCCGCGGCGACGAACCATTTTTGCGCGGCCATTTTCCCGGCGAACCCGTTTTCCCCGGCGTGCTGCTGGTTGAAGCGGCGGCGCAACTGGCGGGTGTGGTGGCGCAATGCGATCCAAAAATACCGCCGTTGAAAAATTTGAAACTGACGGCGTTGCGCAACGTGAAAATTCTCGGCACGGCCAAACCCGGCGAAACGATTTCGCTCGAAGCAAAAATCACCGGCCGGCTAGGCAGTTTGATTCAGGCCCAAGCCACGGCGCGCGTCGGCGGTAAAGTGGTGTTGTCGGCAGAGTTAACCTTGAGCGGCGACCAGTGATTTTGCCGCGGCGGGCGAAGTTTCCGGCGATTCCTTGGGCAGCCACCAGCGCAGCAGCGGCCCACACATGGCCGTGGTCAGCAGCGCCATGATGACGAGCATCGTAAACAGCGCGGGCGTGAGGAGCTTTAAATCCAATCCGATGTTGATGGCGATGAGCGCCATGAGCGCGCGGGTGTTCATCAGGGCGGCGATGCAACCGGCTTCGCGCGGTGGCTGGCCGGTGGCGCGTGCGCCAAGATAACAACCGCCGAGTTTGCCCGCCACGGCGGCCACCATCACGAGCGCGCAGGCGAGCCAGGCTTCGGGCGTTTGCAACAGGCCAATCCTGGTGTTCAAGCCGGTGTTGGTGAAAAAAACCGGCACGAAGGCGACGAAGACCATGCCGGAAAACCGGTCGCGCCACGCCTTCACCAGACCGGCTTCCTGATGCAATGCCGTCCCGAACAAAAATGCGCCGAAGATGACGAAAATGCCGAGCTCGTGCGTGACGAGGCAACTGGCGAACAACCCCACCAGCAGCAACGCCAGGAATGAGTTCGGCATCGCACCACCATTGGAGTCCGTCACGGTCCGCCGCCAAAACCAGCGCAGCCACGGACCAACGAGTTTTTGCAGCAACAGGAAAAATCCGGCGATGCACGCGATTTGCGCCAACAGGCGCCAGACTTTGAAATCAGCCGCCACCAGCGCGGTCGCCACGCCCAACAACACCCAGCCGGCAACGTCGTCAATCGCCGCCGCGCTGATGCCCATGGCGCCGATGGCGGTGCGTTCCAGTTTCATTTCCAGCAAAATCCGCCCCATGATCGGCAGCGCGGAAATGGAGAGGGCGATGCAAAAGAACAACAGAAAACCCAGGCGCGGCGTCTCCGGCGCGAACCGGTCATGCAACCACGGGCCAATCGCCAGACCGCACAGGAACGGCGCCACCATGCCGAGAATTGAAACCAGCGTGACCGTCCGCGACCGGGTCCGCAGATGGCTGTAATCGAATTCCATGCCGACCTGGAACAACAGGAAAATCAGGCCCAGCTTGCCAAGGAGTTGCAGCGATGTTTGTGTTTCCTGCGGGAACAGCACCGGCCAGTCTGCCGGCCAGACGGCGCCGAGCGCCGACGGGCCGAGCAAAATGCCCGCGGCGATTTCACCGACCGCCAGCGGCTGGTTCAGGAAGCGCCGGCCAAAACGGCCAACCACCCACGCCGCCGCGATGATCACCATCCACTGCAGCAAAACCAATTTGAGATGTCCCTCGATGGCCGCCGGATTCATAAACAACCCTCTGCCAATAACCGGCATCTGAAACCAAGGCAAGAGAAAATAATTTCAAATATTAGTTTTGGCTGCCCATTGCTGGCGCCATTCCGCGCGGGAGATTTTTCCACGGGGGTTGGCAGCCAATGACTGGACGAACCGCCATGCGCGCGGCACCTGCCAGGCCGGCAGGGTCTGAAGCAGGAATTGTCTCAGCTCCGCTTCCGGCGCGGCGGCGACGACAACGGCAACCACCATTTCCGTCCGCCCGGCATCACGGCTGGGCGCGCCGAGGACGAGGCAT